>Ga0308169_10003614_pt1 | contig 14981 bp, 14 predicted proteins | sample PhyBR1_2_FD_202139 | JGI IMG/M metagenome (GOLD analysis project Ga0308169, IMG submission 202139) | Phyllosphere microbial communities from UC Gill Tract Community Farm, Albany, California, United States - DLSLSB.R1 | ecosystem: Host-associated > Plants > Phyllosphere > Unclassified | place... | reverse complement strand
CTCGACCTGGGGTAGGGCGTGCGTCGGCGCCTCGGGGAGCTTGGTCGAGGTCTGCGAGCGAGGAGTGGGCGTGAGCGTTCCTTGCTCGCACGCGTCGACCCTCGCGGGGCGCGGCATGCATGCCGCACGAGCGTCAAGGGACGAGGAGAGGAAGAGGAGACGCACCTGCTCTGCCTGCATCGCCGCGAGCTCGGCGAGCACGTCCTCCTCGTCCTGCGCCGACATCCGGCTCGACAGCAGCGCGCTGACTTCCTGTGCGCGATCGCGACCACATCGATCAGTAGCGGCCCCGACAGAATTCGAGGCTCCGCATGAAAGGCAAGAGAGAGCGGCCGACGCACCTCCTGGTACGCGATCCCCTCGCGCGTGTCGTCCATGAGGCGCTCGACGGTCGCGAGGTCCATCTCCTTATTGAGCTGCTTGAGGACCTCGCTGCCCTGCTGCAGGCCGTACAGGACGTCCTTCTCGACGAGCGAGTACTCTATCGACTGGACCTGCGCGCGAGGGGTGCGAGCGTGAGCGAGGGACCTGGACATCCAGGGCCACGGCCCGTCCCGCACAGGCGCGAGCCAGCACGAGTACAGGCCGACGCCGCGAGCCAGAGGGAGCCACGCACCAGTTTCTGCAGCGTCTCGAGCTGGGCGTCCGTCTGCGACAAGAGCTGCTCCTGGTACTTCTTCTGGCGCAGGGCGATGAGCGCGCGCTGCTTGTTGCCCTGGCGCAGCGAGTCGGCGGCGATCTCGCGCTCGCGGGCGAGGACGACCTCGATCTGCGGTACAAGGAGCGAGCGTCAGCTTCCGCCCGCTCAACAAGGGCGCGAACGCTGCCAGAGGAGGCGGCGGCGGGGCCCAGGTGAGGAGGCTGAAGAGGGACGCACTCGTCGCTGGTACTGCTTGAGTTTGTCGCGCTGTAGCTTGAGACTGTGTGGGTGGAGAGAGCGAGAGCATCAGCTGGCTGGGACAGGAGGACTTGCCGGATGACGAGGTGGGGGAGGGGGAGGAGGAGAGGACGAACTCGAGGATGGAGCGGTCTTGCGGAGTGACCTTGACGGCGCTTGAGGATTGTCCCACTGTGTCGGGAGGAGGACCGTCAGCTCGCTCGAGTAGTGAGAGAGGCTGCAGACGAGGGTGGACCGACTGGTGGGGGAGAGGCGGACGGAGCGAGGTCGAGGGCGAGGGCGGGCGTTGTGCGGGCGGCGGCGGACTTGATGGAGCGCTGTGAGCCTGTCGAGCACCTAGCTCAGCCAGCAGATGGCGTGTGAGGTCGAGGGAGCGAGTGGTTTGATGAAGTTGGCGGTCGGTCTCGGCCCTCGTCCTCGTCCCTCTCCACGACGCTCCACTCTGCTCAGCCTGAGTGAGCACGACTCCCTCTCTACTGCCACTGTGCACCCCGTCAACCGCGACCCAGCCACCCGCGACCGCCCCTCGAGGCTCATCTCGGACTTCCGCCAGCCCAGCTCTCACCAAGGGGCCGACCCGCCCGGCTCGAGCCTCAGCGCACCACTGCAGCCATGTACCGCCTCGTGACGGGCTTCGTCGCACACCTCATGCAGAAACAAGAGGTGCGCCCTGCCCCCAGCCCCGTCCTCTTCGCCCTCGTCCCTCAGCTGACCCTCGACCTCGCCTCCCTCGCCGCTCACAGTACTCGGTCCTCATCATGGGCCTCGACAACGCGGGCAAGACGACCTTCCTTGGTGCGTTCCGCCCCTCCCTCGTACCGGCGCCCGCCGCGCGACGCCCGCTGACCCTCTCGACCCGACCCGACTCGCTCGCTCGCTCGCAGAGAAGGTCAAAAGCACCTTCAACCGCACGGCCGACATTGACCCCAAGAGCATCGCGCCGACCATCGGGCAGAACAGTGCGTTCCCCTTTCGCCGCCCTCTCTCACTCGCGACGAGCTGACGAGACGCCCCCGCTCCGCTCGCAGTTGGGAGGATCACGCTCTCGTCGACCGTGCTGCAGTTCTGGGATCTCGGCGGTGCGTCCCCCTCCCTCACCGTGCTCCCTCTTGCGACTCGCTGACTCGCCGCGCGCGCGCAGGGCAACGCGACATCCGCAGCATCTGGACAAAGTACTACGCCGACTGCCACGCCGTCGTCTTCGTCATCGACTCGACCGACAAGGAGCGGATAGAGGAGTGCTGGGCCGTCTTCGGTGCGTCCCTGCTCCCCTCCTCTCGACCTCTGCGGCGACAGGCGCTGACTTCGCCACCTTCCTCGCGCGCGCGCAGAGACGATCGTGACGGACCACCGGGTCGACGGCGTCCCGACGCTCGTCCTCGCCAACAAGCAGGACTGCGAGGGCGCCATGGCCGTCGAGGACATCAAGCAGATGTTCAACCGCCACATCGTCGACAAGCTCGACGTGAGCGAGAGCGCCGTGCTGCCCATCTCTGCGCTGCGAGGGTGCGTCCTCCTCTCCTTCTCCTCCTCGCTCCTCGTGCTGACTCGCTCTTCTCGTGCGCACGCAGGGACGGCATCCGAGAGGCGGTTGACTGGCTCTTCCTGCGAGTGCACCAGTGCGTCGTCCTCCTCGTCGCGAGCCGCCTCGAGTCGCCGCTGACTTTGTCCTTCTCGCGCGCAGCTCTCGACAAGTGTCGCACTTCCGATGACGGTCCGAGCGAGCCTCGATGTACAGTGCGCCTCATTTGCAGTAGCCCTTGTGTTGTAACGAGTAGATGCTCGCCGCGCTCGCTGTTATTTGTGAGACGCGCGAACCGTGGATGTCGAGATCGCGAGCGCGAGCGGCCCTGCTCCTCCTCCTCCTCCCACCACCACCTCGCACACGCTCCACCGATGGACGCCTGCACCGCCCTCAAGCGCTTCAGCGCGTGCCCCTTCCTGCGCCAGTCGCCCGTCGCGGCCCTGCGCTCGTACTCGACCCAGCGCTCGCTCGCCCCCGCCCCGGGCGGCAACCGCCTCGCCGAGCTCGCCTCGACCCAGTGCCCGCTCATGCGCACCGCCCTCGTCCAGCGCAACCTCGCCCTCGCCCACGGCCTCCACACGCGCGCGGCCGATGCCGCCGCCGCCGCCACCACCTCGTCGTCGTCCGCCGCCGAGGCCAACCACAAGTCGCACAAGTCGCCCTCGCCCGCTGCGCTCGCGCGCGGGTACGCGTCGATCGCCGAGGTCCAGCAGGACGCGCTCCGCCGCGCCGTCGACCCCAAGGGCGCCGCGCAGCAGCCGGGCGCGCCGTCGTTCGTCAACCCGGCGAGCGTCTCGGCGGCCGACTCGGCGGCGTCGTCGACGGGCAGCGCGGCGGGCACCCAGGACGGCGCGTCGCAGCAGGGGCACGCCTCGGACCGCCCGACGTGCGCGCTCGGGTTCGCCAAGCACGACGTCACGAGCCATAGACCCGGCTTCGACTACGAGGCCTTCTACGGCAGCGAGCTGACGAAGAAGCACCAGGACAAGTCCTACCGCGTGCGTCCCTTCTCTCTATTGTCTAGACGAGCTACCCGACGACGAGGTGCACGAGCTGACTCTGGTGCCGCCCGCCCGCAGTACTTCAACAACGTCAACCGGCTCGCTGCCAAGTACCCCGTCGCCCACACGGCCAACAAGGCCGATGAGGTGACCGTGCACTGCTCGAACGACTACCTCGGTATGGGCAGGCACCCCGTGACGCTCGCGGCGATCCACGAGACGCTCGACACGTACGGCGCCGGCGCGGGCGGCACGCGCAACATCGCCGGCAACGGCGCCATGCACCTCGCGCTCGAGGCCGAGCTCGCCCAGCTGCACCACAAGCCGGCGGCGCTCGTCTTCAGCTCGTGCTACGTCGCCAACGTCGAGACGCTGTCGACGCTCGGCGCCAAGTTGCCCGGCTGCGTCATCCTCTCGGACGAGATGAACCACGCGTCGATGATCCAGGGCATGCGGCACTCGCGCGCGCCCAAGGTCATCTTCAAGCACAACGACCTCGCCGACCTCGAGCGCAAGCTCAAGCAGCTCCCCGTCGACGTGCCCAAGATCATCGCGTTCGAGTCGGTCTACTCGATGTCGGGCACGGTCGGCCCCATCAAGGAGATCTGCGACCTCGCCGACAAGTACGGCGCCCTCACGTTCCTCGACGAGGTGCACGCCGTCGGCATGTACGGCCCGACGGGCGCCGGCGTCGCCGAGCACCTCGACTGGGCGCAGAACGCGCTCGGCGGCGCCGAGGGCAACGTCATGGACCGCGTCGACATCATCACGGGCACGCTCGGCAAGGCGTACGGCGTCGTCGGCGGCTACATCGCCGGCAGCGCGCGCTTCGTCGACATGGTGCGCTCGTACGCCCCGGGCTTCATCTTCACGACGTCGCTCCCGCCGTCGACGGCGGCCGGCGCGCGCGCGTCGATCGCGTACCAGCGCGAGCACCTCGGCGACCGCCAGGGGCAGCAGCGCAACGTCGCAAAGGTCAAGCGCGACCTGACCGAGATCGGGATCCCCGTCATCCCCAACCCGTCGCACATCGTGCCGCTCCTCGTCGGCAACGCCGAGCTCGCCAAGCGCGCGTCCGACCTCCTCCTCACCAAGCACAAGCTGTACATCCAGAGCATCAACTTCCCGACCGTGTCGGTCGGCGACGAGCGCCTGCGCATCACGCCGAGCCCGCTCCACACGGACGCGCAGCTCGCCGAGCTCGTGCGCGCGCTCGACAGCGTGTGGGACGAGCTCGGTCTCAAGCGCACGAGCGAGTGGGCCGCCCAGGGCGGGCACTGCGGCGTCGGCGTCGAGGGGCGCACGGCCGAGGTCGTCAACCTCTGGACCGAGGAGCAGCTCGCGTTCGAGGACCTCGACGCGGCGCGCGAGGCGGCCAAGGCGGCCGCCGGCGCCCAGGGCGACGCCGTGTGGGCTGCGAGCGAGTCGGTCGCTTCCGAGTCGGCTGCGGCGACGCTCTGAGCGGGTCGTGCGCGTCCCTCCTCTCTCTCTCCTCTCCTCGCCCTCCTCGTAGTCCGACCCTGCTCTCTCTCTCGTTGTGCAGGCGTCGCAGGAAACGAAACGTCTCTATGTGCTCCTCTTTCGTGTGCATCCTTGTGCGAGCGAGAGAGAGAGAGCCGGTAGTCGGGAGCCGAGTGGGAGCGAGCCGGCGGTTCGGCAGGCCGTGGGGAACTGGTCGCTCGCCGCGGGCTGCGAGCTGCTCCCTGGCTCTTGCTCGGCCTCGTTCAGCGCACTCGTACGAGCTCTCGTTCGTCCACCTCCGCCGCCCGACCGACCCGCAGCAGCAGCAACGACCCTCGCCTCGGCACCCACCCCCGCACCGTCCGCCTCCAGCTCGAACCACCCGCCGCGCCTCCCCGCATGCTCGCTCGCTCGCCGTCCTCTCTCGCTTCCGCAACCCGCCGCCTCGCCCACATCCGCATGGTGAGCACTCTCCTCTGGTGCACAGAGCACAGAGACGCGTCGACTGACCCTGTACCGCTCCTCCCTCCTCCCCTCCCCTCTCGCCCTCGTCGCGCTCCCCTCCCCCTCCGTCGTGGCAACAACCCTCGAACCACCACTCCTCGCTCTCTCGCCCGCGCAGTCTTCTTCTACTGCTCCTGCCGGCCTCCGCGAGGTCTTCATCGTCGGTGCTGTGCGTCCCACTGTCCCCTCTCGAGCGAGCCGGGCTCGAGCCGCAGTCGCTGACCTTGCTCGCGCCTCCCAACCCCGCCCCTTTCTCCTCGTCCTCGCCCGCCCGACCCTCTGCGCAGGCCCGCACCCCGGTCGGCTCGTTCCAGGGCGCGCTCAAGGCCGCCTCGGCCGTCCAGCTCGGCGTCGCCGCCGTCAAGGGCGTCCTCAGCCAGTCCAAGGTCCCCGCCGACCAGATCGAGGACCTCTACTTTGGCCAGGTCCTCCAGGGCGGCGCAGGGCAGAGCCCGGCCCGCCAGGTCGTCATCGGCGCCGGCCTCCCCGAGTCGACCGAGGCGACGACCGTCAACAAGGTGCGTCCGAGACGAGCCCTCCTCCCTGCGCCGCGCACCTCCCGCAAGGGCTGCCGCTGATGCTCGTTACGCTCGACCGTACGCAGGTCTGCGCTTCGGGCATGAAGGCCGTCATGCTCGCGTCGCAGAACATCCAGACGGGCCAGCGTGACCTCATGGTCGCCGGCGGCATGGAGAGCATGTCGAACGCGCCGTGCGTCCTCTCTCTCTCTCTCTCTCTCTCTCTCTCCTGCCTTCCAGCGCCAGCACGAGCTTCAGGCTGACGCTCTCGTGTGCGCGCAGGTTCTACATGCCCCGCACCCCGGCCACCTTCGGCCACGTCCAGGCGCTCGACGCCATCGTCAAGGACGGCCTCACCGACGTCTACGGCGACTACCCGATGGGCAACTGGTGCGTCCCTCTCGCCCAGTCTTCCACCTCGAAGACGTGCTCGTCCTGACCCTTGCCCTCTCCGCCCGCAGCGCCGAGGAGACGGCCAAGAAGCACTCGATCACGCGCGAGGACCAGGACAAGTACTGCCTCGAGTCGTACCGCAAGGCGGCCGACGCATGGAAGGCCGGCGCGTTCAAGAACGAGATCGCGCCCGTCACGCTCTCGACCCGGGCCGGCGACGTCGTCATCTCGGAGGACGAGGAGTTCAAGAAGATCAAGCCCGAGAAGGTGTCGAGCCTCAAGCCCGTCTTCAAGAAGGACGGCACCGTCACGGCCGCCAACGCGTCCAACCTCAACGACGGCGCCTCGGCCCTCGTCCTCGCGAGCCAGGACAAGGTCAGCGAGCTCGGCCTCACCCCCCTCGCCAAGGTCGTCGGTGCGTCTTCCTCTTCCTCACTCTCTCTCGCCTCGCCCTCGCCCAAACTGACGCTCGCTCCTCGTACACAGCCTTCGCCGACGCCGCCTGCGCGCCCATCGACTTCCCGATCGCGCCCGCAAAGGCCATCCCCGCCGCGCTCAAGCGCGCCGGCATCACGATCGACCAGGTGGCCAAGTTCGAGGTCAACGAGGCCTTCTCGGCCGTCGCCATCGCCAACCAGAAGATCCTCGACATCCCGAGCGACAAGCTCAACGTGTCGGGCGGCGCCGTCGCGCTCGGCCACGCCCTCGGGTCGTCCGGCAGCCGGATCATCGTCACGCTCGTGCACCTCCTCCAGCCGGGCGAGTACGGCGTCGCCGGTGTCTGCAACGTGCGTCTCTCTCTCTCTCTCTCTCTCTTTCTGGACTCTCCCTCGCTCTCGCGGCACGTCGCTGACCCCGTTCTCCTTGCTCGCAGGGCGGCGGCGGTGCCTCGGCCATCGTCATCCAGCGCCTCTAAGCGCTTCCCCTCGCCCTCCTCCCTCCCTCTCGTCGCCGCAGCATCAGCATGATACTCTCTCCCATGCGCACGCGCTCCCCCTCCTCGTCTCTCCTTATCCCTCCTCTCCGCCTCTCGCCGCCGCGTCCTCTACCTAGGTTCTCTACCCTGTCACCCCTCGCTCGCTTTCGTACCACAGCAATACCTCGCAATGGCCCTCGGCTCACTCTCTGCTGTGTCGGTTGCGAGCAGCGAGCGCGCGAGGAGGGAGAGAGAGGAAGGACGAGGCTCGAGCGCGCTCAAGGCAGGCCTGGCGTCGCGCGTCCGCCTCTGTCGCTCGCCGGCGCTCTCCTATTGCTACTACGATGCAGCAAAAGCTTCTGCGCCTCGTTACGAGAGCCAGGGCGGCAAAAGAATGAGCTCTTCGACCGGGAATTGAACCCGGGTCTCTGCCGTGTTGATCCGGATGAGGGATTGACAAGGCAATATACTAGCCACTATACTATCGAAGATTTTGCTATGTCGGCCGGTGTTGCTGTGCGTACCGGAAGCGCACAAGCTAAAAGGCCGCAAAATGGACTTCGCCGCAGGCGACGACCACCTCGGCTGGCTCCTGCTCTCCGCCTCGCCCTCTCGTACCGGGCCCATGGCGGCTACTGAAGGTGCGCACAGCTCTCTTTGACTCCCTGTGTGCGCGCGCTGACCCTCCACCGCCCGCGCGCAGCTTGCGTGAGTCGCTCCACCCCACCTTGCACCGCCTCGTCGTCGCCCCCCTCGGCGGCAGCCTACGTGGTTGAATGATTGGTGTGACGAGCTCGCTAACTCGCTCTACTCCCTCCTCGCAGCTCACGGGCCCGACCGACCAAACCGCCGTCGACACGTTCCTCTCGTCGTTCAAGCCGTCGCGCAACAACGACTCGCTCGGCGAGTTCACCTGGGTCCGCCTGCGTAAGGACGGCGACGAGGGCGAGACGGTCGCTGCGCGCGAGGAGAGGAAGGACAAGCTCAGGCGGAAGGGCAAGCGGGTGCTGGATGGGCTCGCAGACCGGCTCGAGGAGATTCGGGTGCGTGCGCCTCTCTCGCTCGACCTGGCCCGGCTCTCGGCCCGAGGGTCACGCTGATCCTTCTTTTGTCCTGCGCGCAGACAACCGCGCCCGTTCGAGCCACCCGAGACGAGCGCTCGCAAGCCGACTGTGCGTCCAGGCTCGCTCTCGTCGACCCTCTGCTGCGCACGAGCGCAGCAGCGGCGACGACGTGTGACCGTCGAGTGCGGGCACACACTAACTCGGCCCGTGCCTTCCTTCGCCTGCAGTACGTGTCGAAGCGCGCGAGCTCTGCATCGCCGCGCTCGTCAAGCTCGCCAAGCGGTACGACTACGCGTCGGGCTGCTGGCACTTCTCGGTCGAGCAGCACGAGATCGACTGGAAGTGGCGCAAGGTCGTCGAGGCGATCGTGGAGCCCGACGGCGCGCTCGCCAAGACGGGCAGCGTCCATGCGGCAAAGGTGTCGGCCGCGTCGAAGTGCGTCCTCCCCCTCTTTCTCGTTAGGCTGTGCCTCTCGCCGCAAGCTGACGCTCGCCCGAACAGCCACGCAGACGGCAAGTACTGGCTCGGCATCTACTGCGACGACAGCACCAACAAGGCTGCCGTCGGCCGCGTCTTCAAGGTCCTCAAGGCCGACCTCAAAATGACGCCGCTCCACTACAAGCTCAACATCCTCATGCTCCTCGGCCTCAAGAAGCGCATCAACCCGCTCGCGCTCCCGCTCGCCTACTACGCTAAGGCCGACTTCATGACGCCCGAGGAGCGCCGCGCCGAGCAGGACGTCGGGACGAGGGTCAAGAGCCGCACGCTCGAGGACGAGCAGAGCTCCGGGCTTGCGGACGGGTTCGTGTCGGTTGAGGAGTCGGACGACGAGGAGGAGCCCAAGCCGAAGCGGGCCAAGGTGCGGGCGTGACAGCGTTGTCGCAGAGCGAGGTGGGGGAGGAGACGAGCGACGACGTCGCTTTTCCATCAGTACCCTGTTGTGTCATACCATGCCTGTTCGCTTCGCTCTTCCTCGCCTGGCTGTGAGAGCTGGAAGCAAGCGCAAAGCTGCTGTGCTCGCTCAAGCGCGCTCGTCGGCCTTCTCCAGCTCGTGCGCTCGCACCCCTCCTCCCCCTTTGCATCCGTGCGGCCGCGTCGGACCTGCCTGCACGCAGAGAGCTCGAGACTCGTCGCCTGCGGTGTGAGCGGCGCGAGAGACTGTCGCGCGAGCGAGTTGATGGCGGAGCGAGTGCGCTCGAGCCTTCATTCGGCAGTCGGCCGAACCAAGCGTTGCCATATGAATGTACGACAGCTCTGGCCGACGTATCAAGTCTTCGATAGTATAGTGGCTAGTATATTGCCTTGTCAATCCCTCATCGGATCAACGCGGCAGAGACCCGGGTTCAATTCCCGGTCGAAGAGCTTTTGCTTTTGCCGCCACGGCTCTCAAAACGAGGCGCAGACGCTTTTGCTGCTGGGCATTGTCGTGCAGACATGTAGCATAGGGCGCAGCGGTCGTCGCGGGCGGGCGCGAGACGACGTGGGCTGCGCTCATGCGAAGCGCCTTCCTGCTCTCGACGCCGCCGACCGATTTGCTCTCTCAGCGTTCGCCGACGACGCTCTCGTGCAGTCCAGTGACGCTCGAGCGAGTCAAGAAACGCCAGGCCAAGTTGCAAAGCGAAACCAAGCTGCTGCGCCGCCCCTCTCGTCCCGCTCGGACCCCTCCCCACCGCTCACGGCCGCATGTCGGTCGACTTGTACACGAGGCGCTTGCGCTTCTCGGCCTCGACCTTGACCGCACGACGCTGCGACGGCTCCCACTCGCCGCCGCGGCCCGAGAGCTCGATCCTGCGGGACAGAGAGAGAGGGAAAAGGAAGGTCAGGACCGTCCGCGAGCTTGCAGAGGGGCTGAGCGAGGCGAGAGAGAGACGACGCACCGGCGCAGACCCTTCCACCCGCCGTTCTCGAGCACGACGAGCAGCACATCGACAATCGCCTGCTGCTGCGCCTCGTCCGGCACCGACAGGCTCAAGTGCCGCAGCCGCAGCTCGACGAGCCGGTCGATGACGCCCGCCGTGTACCGCCGCCCGTACAGCTCGAGGTGCTCGAGGTTGGGCGTGTGCTCGAGGAGCGTCTCGAAGAACGGCTCGTCCGGAGGCGGCGCGGCGGCACCTGCGCCGCCGGGCGCGCCCGGACCGCCGCCGAGCCACGTGAGCGGGTTGAAGAGGTTGAAGCCCGGCGGGTTGCCGGCGGCGACGGCGGGGTTGGGCGGAGGAGCAGGAGGGACGACGCGGGCGGGTCGGGCGCGCGCGGCGGCGGCCTGCGGCGGCGCCGGGGCCTGAGCGGGAGGCGCGGGGCCGGCGCCGCCACCGACGGGCGCCTGCGCCGGTCCAGTCGCAGGAGCCGGTGCAGGCTGAGCCGCAGCCGCGGCGCGACTCCTCGTCGTGCGCCCGGGCGGCGCTGCGGCCGGCGCAAGCCCGCCTCGGGCGACGGCGGGCGCTGCTGCGTGCGCCGGCGCCGGTACCGCCTGCGCGCCTTGCGCCGCGCCTCCCTGCTGCCCCTGCTGCCCCTGCTGCCCCTGCTGCGCGCCGGCGCCGGCCGGTGCGCCCGCACCAGCACCGGGTGGACCGCCTCCTCCCGGCCCGAGGATGACAACGAGGCCCTGCCCCTGCTGCATCCACCCGCCGCCGCCCGGTCCGCCGCCGCCGCCGCCGCCGATGCGGATACGGCCGAGCCCGCCGTCGGGCGCGTCGGCGAGCGGCATCGAGATGGCGAGCTCGCGCAGGTCGGCGCCGACGACGCCGAACAGGCTGTCGAGGAACCCGATCTCCTCGTCGACGACGTGCTGCGGCGGCGGCGCCGGCGCGAAGCACTGCTCCGGGTCGAACGTGAACGCGAGCGCCTCGACGCGCACGTCGCGCTCGGCGGTCGGGTCGTCGAGGACGTCGTCGGCGGCGAGGAGCGCGCCGAGCTCTGCGGCGCTGAGCGCCGTGCTCGGGAGCCACAGGCGGCGCAGCGAGCGCGAGACCGTCTTGAACGGCGTGTCGCACGCCGCATGGTCGACCTCGCCGAGGACGTCGAGCCGCTCGAGGGCCGGCAGCTCGGACGCGAACGAGACGACGTCGGCGAGGCTGCACGGCGCGCCGTACACGAGCGTGCGCAGGCTCGCCGCAAGCGACGTAACGATCGTGTGCGGGACGCTGACGCCGCCCGTGAGCGTCTCGAACGTCGAGCGGCGCGCGCGCGAGAAGCGCTCGGACGAGCCGAACGTGCTCTCGCGCTCGCCCGACAGGACGAGCTCCTTGAGGTTGCTCGCCGTCGAGATGAGGTTGGGGAGCAGGAAGCCGGCGTCCTCGCTCGACCGCCCAAGAGCGATCTCGAGGTCGTACGTGCGGAGCGTCATCGACTGGAGGGCGGCGGCGCGGTGCGGGTGGTCGGCGTAGAACTTGGCGCGCTCGGGAATCTGCTTGATGTCGACGACGACGAGCTCGGCGTGGTACAGCGACGTGCAGACCTCCTTGAGGGACGACGACAGGGCGGCGAGGCTCGGGAGCAGCCGCCAGAAGCCATAGAGGCCGTGCCGCATCGTGTAGAGGCCGCCGTCGACGCTCTCAGCCGCGGCCATGGCGCGCAGCTCGAGGATGATGATGCGAAGGATGTCGAAGGGGAGGTCGGCGAAGGTCGCGCGCGGGCGGCGAGGGGGAGGGGCGGGAGAGCCGCGCGGGCTGACGGACGCGAAGTTGGGGCTCATGGGCGTGAAGCGCGGGCTCGACGCCCGGGCCGTGAGCGACTCGCTCATGCGCGCGACCTCGGCCATGAGCTTGAGGATGTCGCTCCTGGACGCCGGCGCTTCGAGGACTGCGCGCACGACGAGGACTGGGTCAGCGTGCTCGGCTCCCCGGATCGGGTCAGAGACGATAGGGTCGAAGAAGGTGAACGCACAGCTTTCCGCCGTGTGCATCATGTCGTCGCACAGTTCCTGGGCCTCGTTCTTGGTGAAGACGACCTGGCCGTCTCCTGCACGGCGGATCCGGCCCTCGAGGATGACGGCCCACTTCTCGAGGGCGGACGCGGCGTGCTCCTCGTAGAGAGTTGTGTAGGTGTCGACGGCGCTGCTGCTGGTCGTGTCGCCCGCAGAGGGAGCGAGAGGGCTGTCGGCGGCGGCGCGTGCTGCTGGAGCCGAGCGGCGCGGGCGAGTCGGTGCACGCTCGGCGGTCGGGTCGAGGTCGGCGGGGGCAGTGCGTTTGCTGCCTGCTGCCATGATGCGCTGGTCGACGACCTAGCCGGGGAGTGCGAGAGGGCGAAGAGCGAGGTTGAAGACAAAGGAGGCGGTGCTCGCTCTCCTCGGTCGCTTTGTTCATCCGTCTCGCATTTTCGTGCTGCCGCGCAAGCATCGTCTTGAGGAATGCAACACGTCTGTAATGCATGCAAGACGTCGACCGCATTCCAGGCGAGGAGACGGAAGTACCGCCGGCGTGCAGCTCAAGGTCGAACGGCTCGAGCGGCCGTCTCGCTCAGACCAGGGCCGGATCGTTGCCTGTCGACCAGCTTCAGGCATCCTTGAAGCACGAGAGCGAGACACGCAGCCAGGAGCGCGCTCAGCGCCTGACGCCGCTGCGAAGCGCTCGCCTGAGGCGGTCGAGCGGCCTGTGCGACCTGGCACCGATGTTGCCGAGAGCTGCAGGACCTCGACCAGCGCAGTGAAAGGGTCCATGGTGTAGGAAGAGCATCGAGCGAGGGGTGAAAGGCGTCTGGGTCGCGTCACGAGCGACGAGAAGTGGATTTCGTCGCGAGCGAGGCCATCTTGGCGTCCGACAGCGCACTCGCACCGGGGAAGGCCGGGCACCACGACCCGCTCGAGCTTCGCGAGAGTATGTGCCTCGTCGAGATGCAGCACACGAGCCCGAGAGCCACGCTCAGCGAGCTCGAGGAGCGAGAACGAAGCGAGGAAGCGTAGCTAGGGGCGACGCCGCGAGAGCTGCGCACTGAGGCGCCCCTCGGCGGCTCGCAAGGGCCCTAGGCGAGACTGAGGCCGGTCCTCGTCCACACCTCCAAGCCGTGCGAGCGGGAGCGGGGAGGTGCAGGCCTGGCAAGAGGACGAGCGTTGGGCGACACGAGCACCTCACCTGCCGAGCCGCCGGATGCTCGTGCATGTAGCTGAGCTTGGTATCGGTGCACACGAGCCGACGGAGCACTCGGAGCCGAGCTGTCGAAGCGAGCGAGGCGGTGGAGGAAGCGAACCTGCTGCAGCCGGTCCTTGGCCGACACCTCTCGCTCGGCTCGCACAGCCTGAGCTAGCTACCGACTCGAAGCACCGCCAGGACCACCCAACACACGCTAGACCCGACCACGGCCCGGCGAGAGCCCTCCTCACTAACCTCCTCCCCCTCGCCTCATCAGTTCGTCCTCGTCTCGGCCCCTCGCCTCGCCCCAGCTCCACCATGAGCAGCAAGTGGCCACCCGCTCTCAAGTACGTCTGCTCCCCCTCCCTTCAGACCCATGAACGCGCAGCTGACCCCTGTCCCCGCCTCTCTCCCCTCTGCCCGCCCCCGCAGAGCGTTCGTGAACGAGACGTTCGCCAAGTGCACCGACGCCAACCGCCAGGCCGTCGAGCTCGAGCTCAAGCAGGTCATCTACCAGGCCTTCGAGAAGGGCCAGCTGCACAGCACCGACTGGAAGAACTACAAGCTCAAGAGGTGCGTCCTCGCCTCTCTCCCGCTCGCACTCCGGCCTGAGAGCGCGTGCTGATCCCGTTCGCCCTTCTTCCTTGCAGCCTCAGCCCGCCGACCAAGCGCAAGTACGTCCTCCCGCCCTTCTGCCACCCGCACCTCGTCAGGCTGCTGACCCCGAATCTCGCCCTCGCAGAGCCTTCCTCCCGTCCACACCCGCCTCGAACGGCATCACGCCCGGCCTGCCCGACGAGGAGGACCGACGAGCTAAGCGGGCCAAGCGCTTCGAGCAGGAGCAGATGCAGAGCCAGGCGGGCGGGTCGCTCGCGGGGCGGATGGCGCCGCAGGGCCGGCTCGTGCAGGGAGGGGTGCACTCGTACGGCGGCGCGGCGGCAGCGTACGGCGGGGCGGGCATGGCGATGGAGACAGATGCGGTGTATGACCCGGTGCGTCCCCTCGCGCTCTCGCTCTCCTCGCCCTGCCTGTGTGCGGCGCGCCCAGCTGACGCTCTTCCTCGACCGCCTGCAGAACGTCATCGACTGGGACCAGCACACGATCGTCGGCAAGAGCCAGAAGCTCGAGAAGCCCTATCTGCGACTCACGACTGTGCGTCCCTCACTCGAGCTCGCCGTCGCCATCTTCGAGTCGCGCTGACTTTGGGCTCGAACTCCTCGCAGCTGCCCGACCCGAACACGATCCGCCCGCTCGAGGTCCTCAAGCAGACGCTCGAGCTCATCAAGAAGAAGTGGCGAGAAGAGAGCAACTACGGCTACATCTGCGACCAGTTCAAGTCGATGCGGCAGGACCTCATCGTGCGTCCGCCTTTGTCTCTCTCAAGCCTCCCCGTTCCTTGTGGCCGCACTGACCCTCACCCTCTCTCGACAGGTCCAGCGCATCACGAACGACTTTACGGTGCAGGTGTACGAGATTCACGCGCGGATAGCGCTCGAGAAGGTGCGTGCGCCGCCGTCCTCCTCTCGTGCTCCCGGACTGACCCCTCCTCCCACTCCCTCCTGCAGGGCGACCTCGGCGAGTTCAATCAGTGCCAATCTCGACTGCACCAGCTGTACCGCCTCGGCCTCGGCGGGCATC
>Ga0308169_10003613_pt1 | contig 14987 bp, 11 predicted proteins | sample PhyBR1_2_FD_202139 | JGI IMG/M metagenome (GOLD analysis project Ga0308169, IMG submission 202139) | Phyllosphere microbial communities from UC Gill Tract Community Farm, Albany, California, United States - DLSLSB.R1 | ecosystem: Host-associated > Plants > Phyllosphere > Unclassified | place... | reverse complement strand
CGAGCCTCGCCCGGGGCTCTCGCCCCCTCGCCCGCCCTCCAGCCGCTGCTCGACCTGCCGCCCGCCGACCTCGTCAAGTCCCTCTGGAGCAACCTTGTCGCCCGTCCACGGCCCGCCGGCACCTCGGCACCGGCGCCCGCACTCGCACTCGCCGCGCCCTCCCCCGCCTCGGACGACATCCTCCCCACCCCGGCCGCCGCACACCTGCACCCCTCGCTCGCCGTCGCGCTCGTCCTCGCGGCGCTCAAGCTCGACGAGCCCCGGCTCGCGCGCCAGGTCGCAGAGGCGTGGCTCGGCAGCGTCGACGAGGAGGTCGAGGCGCTCATCGACGAGACGGCGCGCGCGGTCGACTGGGACGAGGCGGGCGAGCTCGCGCTCGATGCGGTCGGTACCGGTGCGGGTGCGGGCGCGGCGTCGATGAGCGGGAGCGGGCTCCTCAACGGCGGCGGCGGCGCGGCAGCGCGCCAGGACCCGCGTCGGCAGCTCGTCGGCGCGTGGCTCAAGCTCGTCGACTTGCTTGTGCTGCACGTCCTGCCGCAGCTCGGCGAGTGGGACGCCGCGGGCGACTTTGTGCGCATGCAGGGCGTCGAGAACGGCGGCTGGGTGCCGGATGCGCGGGTCGAGGTGCGTCGCGCGCGCTCTGTCTCTCTCTCTCGCTCTCGCGCACGCCGAACGAGGGACTGACTCGCTCTTGCACGCTCTACAGGCTGCCCTCCTTCGCCTCACCGACATCCAGCGCGACCAGGTCCAGCTCGCCGCCGCCCGCGCCCAGCGCCAGAAGGACCTCGACGCCGCTCGCGCCGCCGCCGCCTCCTCCTCTTCGTCGTCGAAGCGCCGCTCGGCCTCGGCCTCAGGCTCGGGCTCGAGCTCGGACAAGGGCAAGTCGCGTGCCGCGCGCGAGGGCTCGCCGACGCACTCGGGCGACTCGGGCTCGGGCTCGAGCGCGAGCTCGCCCAACGGCAAGAAGAGCCGACGCCGCGCGGCCGACGCGGCGGCCTCGTCGTCGTCGTCGCCCGGAGCAGCGGGCGCCGCAGGAGGCGAGGCGCAGGGCTTTGCGGGCCTGCGCGACTCGCTCAGCTCGTACCTCGCGCCGCGCTCGTCGGCCGACGGCGCGGCCTCGCAGCGCTCTCCTCCTCCTGCGTCGAGCGTCGTCAAGCGCGGCCCGCTGCGCGCCCTCGGGCGGTACCTCGCCGAGCACTACGCGGCCGACCCGGTGCGGCTCCTGTCGGCCGTCCTGTTCGCGTTCGCATTCGCGACGTGGGCGCGGCGGAGGGTCGTCCACCGGCGCGCGAGGGGCGAGAGCGGGTTGGGCGTCGGCGACGTGCTCAGGCTCATGGGTGCGAGGGTCGGCGACACGTTTGGGATGATGACGCGGATCACGGCCATGTGAGGGAGGCGGCTTTCGAGCGGGCGGTGGTTGGCGCGGCGAGGAGGAGAGGGTCGACCGCACCTCGGCGGTTGCTTAGCGGCCGACCTCTTGTGTACTCTGATAGTCTTGCAAAGCGATATCTAGCACAGCAGACCGCACCAGAGCAAGCGCGAGAATGCGAGACCCGGGCCCCGAAAGCTGCGCCGCCTCGTCTGCGCTCGCTCGCTCTCTCCACTTCGCTCGACCATGGCAGACAGTCAAGAGGTCGCGCAGAGCGACACCAGCCAGCAGCTGAGCGCCAGCCAGGCCCTCAACACGCTCGACTCGTGCGTCCTCTCCCCCTCGCTCTCCTCACTGCGTCGTCGTCCTCCTGAGGGGGCGGCACTCGCCTTCTCGCCACTCGGGACTGCGTTGGGGGCGTGCTCGTACAGAGCCACCGTGTTCTCGAAGGGACCAGCAGCTGCGGCGGTGCTCAGGACTCATCGCTGACGACCCCCCTCCTCCTCCTCCCTCCCCTCTGTCTCGCTCGCGCAGGACATGGTTCATCTCGCAGTACCCGCGGTGGATGGACGTCCTCATCTACTCCGGTCAGGAGCTCTTCATCCTCGACGGCGACGCCCTCCTCCAGTTCGTCCTCGACGACCCGCTCCTCGCGTTCGGGCGCAGCGGCGACCCGTCGCTCCAGCTCCTCCACGCCACCTACCTCCTCGAGAAGACGGTCGACGACCTCCTCAAGAAGGACACCATGTTCGAGATCGTCTTCTTTGAGAGCCAGGCCCACGCCAGCATCCACACGGGCGCGCCCGCCTACGTCTCGGCCGCCCGCCGCCTCGCGAGGTCCATCCTCATCCGCCGCGCCAACCTGCCCGACACCAAGGTCCACCGCTTCGAGTCGCTCGACGATGACGAGTGGAAGACCTGGTACCAGCGCAAGCGGGTGCGTCCCCTCTCTCCTCCTTCCTCCCGGCGAGCCTCGTCCGTCGCCCTCTCGATCACGGACCTGACTCCTCCTTCTCGCTGCCCGCAGCCCATGTACGTCCTCGGCCACGACGGCGGCCTCCAGACCAAGGAGGGCGAGCTCCAGGCCGAGCGCATCCTCATCCAGAGGCAGGCCCTCTACGACACGGTCCACCAGTCGCTCCCCTACGTCCTCCTCCAGGCCGCCGAGCTCACCGACACCAAGGTGCGTCTCGCTCTCGCTGCGACGTCGAGCTCCACGCGCTGTGCTGATGAAGATCCCTCCCGCAGATCAACGCCTACTTCTACGACGTCGTGCGCGGCACGGTCGCCGCCCTCCCCGCCAACATCGTCGCCGCCGTCGACGCCGCCAAGTCGGCGCTCGACTCGGCTGTCCCGGCCCTCCCCGCCGTCGCCTCGGCACCCGCATCCGCCTCGGCCGACGACCTCCTACGCACCGCCGCCGCGACCTTCCTCGCGTCGTCCCCCTCGGCACCCGAGTCGACCCTCCTCTACCTGTACCTCGCGCACGCCCTCCTCCTCCCCTCGGTCCCGCTCCGCGCACGCGCACAGCGCATCCCCGAGGCGTCGGCCGAGCTCATGTCGACCCTCCTCGAGCCGTTCCTCGCCAAGTTCTACGCGAGCCTGACGGCCGCCGTCGAGGCGCTCCCCGAGGCCGAGGCGCAGAACCCGCTCGCCGACTTTGACCTCGACGGCCGCATCTTCTTCATCCTCCTCGTCGAGGTCCTCAACAACGCCGACCTCGCGCCCGAGAAGCTCGCCGACTTCCTCGGCCCGGACGTCGCGTCGCGCGTCGACTCGCTCTGGTCGTCGCTCTCGGGCGCGGCCCAGCCCGACTTTGGCGCGCTGCGCTCGGCGGGGCCGGCCCAGTCGGCCGAGCTGCCGCCCGTCCCGGCGACGCTCGTCGAGGACACGGTCCTGCCGTACACGCAGTCGATCTTCACGGCGCACCTGTCGTCGGTCCACGTCGCCGTCTCGCCCGACTCGACCCTCGCGACGCTCCAGAACAAGCTCGCCGGCGACTCGGTGTTCAGCGACGAGCGCGGGTGGGAGAACCCGCGCCCGGCGCTCCCGACGCACCTCGGCGGCGCGCCGCCGCCCGTCCTCGACTACCGCGCCAAGAAGAAGCGCGACCGCAAGGAGCAGCGCTTCATGGCCCAGATGCAGAAGAGCGCCGCGTCGTTGACGGGCGCGTTCGGCGCGTCGCTCAAGCCGCAGACCATCCCCTCGGTCGGCAAGCGCTCGGGCCCGACGCTCAAGCAGCAGGTCGCCGCCATCGCGAGCGCCAAGAACTCGGCGGCGGCGAGCGGCGCGGCGACGCCGACGGGCAGCGAGGTCGGGCGCGACGGCTCGTCGACGACGGGCGGCCGCGGCAGCAAGAAGGACAAGGTCAAGGTCCTGTCGAGCCGCGACAAGCTCATCGCCGAGAACGCGGCCAAGAAGCTCCAGGAGGAGGGCAAGGAGAACTTCAAGTGGTGGGTCGAGCGCCTCGACGACCTCAAGGACATGACGCTCCCGGGCCAGATCTCGCAGGTGCAGTCGTACCTCAAGAACAAGCGCGCCCAGGACCCGTGGCTCGGGACCGAGATGTTGATCAAGCGCGTCGACCTCGAGCTGCGCAAGTGGGTCGCCGACGAGCGCCGCGAGGCCGACGACGTCGCCGACCAGTACCGCGTCTTCATCGCCCGCACCCTGAGCCCGCACCTCCAGAAGTACATGCGCGCGCTCGACGAGGGCACGGGCGCCGTCGTCATCAACGAGAAGCAGGGCCGCGCCATCAGCAACACGCTCGCCGTCATGGGCCTCGAGTGCCTCCTCCCCGAGGGCATCAAGTGGAGCGACAAGCTCGCGAGCGCCGAGGACAAGAAGGACAAGAAGGCCAAGGCCGCCGCCGCCGACGAGGACGACGGCAAGAAGAAGAAGGGCGCCGCCAAGCCGGGCTCGAAAGCCGCTCAGGCCGCCGTGCGTCCCCCTCTCTCTCTCTGCCTCCTTTGCCGCTCTCCCTCCCTCAAGCACCGACACTGACTCGCCCTCGCCCTCTCCTCTCCTCTCCCCTCGCCCGCCCGCAGAAGAAGGACGCGACGTCGTCGGCCAAGGCGCCCAAGGCCGAGAAGGACGAGCGGTCCAAGTTGACGTTCCACTTCTGCACCATCATCGACAAGGACGCCGGCGAGGCCATGTACGAGTGGATGGAGATCGACGAGCACCCGCTCGAGTGGCAGCTGCGCACGATGGGCGAGTACATGGCGCGCGAGCTCGACTCGCGCCCGGACGCGCGCGTCAACTTCGAGCCCGACGCGTGGCAGCGCACGGTCCTCGACAACATCGACGAGGACAAGTCGATGCTCATCGTCGCGCCGACCTCGTCGGGCAAGACGTTCATCTCGTTCGCCGCCATGGAGCGCGTCCTGCGCGAGTCGGACGAGGGCGTCGTCGTCTACGTCGCGCCGTCCAAGGCGCTCGTCAACCAGGTCGCCGCCGAGTGCTTTGCGCGCTTCAGCAAGGACGTGCCCGGCCAGGCCCTGTGGTCGGTGCACACGGGCGACTACCGCATCAACAACCCGCAGAACTGCCAGATCCTCGTCACGGTCCCGCAGGTCTTCTCCGAGATGCTCCTCAACCCGGCCCTGTCGCGCGTGTGGACGCCGCGCATCCGCCGCGTCATCGTCGACGAGATCCACGCCATCGCCGAGGAGGGCTCGGGGATGTGGGAGCAGGTCCTCCTCATGAACCCGGCGCCCATCATCGGCCTCTCGGCGACGGTCGGCGCGCCCGAGCGCTTCTCGGCGTGGCTCCAGTCGGTCGAGGAGCGCTGCGGGCGCGAGTACGCGCTCGTCATCCACACGCACCGGTTCAACGCGCTGCGCAAGTTTGCGTACGCGCCGCGCCTCTCGCGCTTCCCCGACAAGGAGATCAGCCCGCTCAACGAGTACCGGTCGCACCCGAGCATCTTTGCGCCGGTGCACCCGATCGCGTCGCTCGCGCTCGGCGACCCCGAGTTGCCCGAGGACCTCGCGCTCGAGCCGCGCGACTGCCTCGCCCTGTGGCGCGCCATGTCGACGGTCGACAAGGAGCTCGACCCCAAGCTCAAGCCGCGCAAGTTCTTCGCCCCGACGCCGACCATCGCCATCAAGCACGTCATCGAGTTCGAGCAGCACCTCAAGAAGATCCTCGTCGAGTGGCGCAACGAGCCCGACTACGCCAACCCGGCGTCGCGCTTCTCGCGCACGGTCGAGTTCCTCGAGAAGCCCCTGCGCGAGGCGCTCGGCGTCTCGGAGGAGCTCATCGAGAACGCGACCGAGGACCAGTTCAACTCGCTCTTCACGCCCCTCCTCGCCGACCTCAACGCCCAGAACCAGCTCCCGGCCATCCTGTTCAACTTCTCGCGCGACCACTGCGAGTCGCTCGCCAAGCGCATCTCGCAGGACCTCGAGCGCGCCGAGGACAAGTGGCGCAAGAGCTCGCCGACGTTCAAGGACCGCCTCGCGCGCGCGCGCGCCGCCGAGAAGGCGGCCGCCAAGAAGGCCAAGGCGGCCGAGTCGCAGACGGTCAACCGCAAGCAGGAGGAGGAGGCGGCGCGCATGGGCGTCGTCGAGGAGGTCCAGGCGTTCGACCCCGAGGCGCCGTCCGAGGAGTTCACGTTCGTCGGCAAGGGCATCTCGCTCATCGAGTTCAAGAAGGACGTCGACGACCTCCTCTTCCTCGACATGGACCCGTGGATCATCAACGCGCTCCGCCGCGGCGTCGGCGTCCACCACTCGGGTCTCCCGCGCCGGTACCGCGTCCTCGTCGAGAACTTGTACCGCCGCGGCGTCCTGCGCGTCGTCATCTCGACCCAGACGCTCGCGCTCGGCATCAACGCGCCGGCGCGCACGGCCGTCTTCGCCGGCGACTCGCTCGAGCTCAACCCGCTCAACTTCCGCCAGTGCTCGGGCCGCGCCGGTCGCCGCGGCTTCGACCTCGTCGGCAACGTCCTCTTCGTCGGCGTCCGCCTCGACCGCATCCAGCGCCTCCTCCTCTCCAAGCTCCCCAAGCTCGTGCGTCCCTCTCTCTCTCACTCTCTCCTTCCTCGTCGGCCTCGAGCCGCACCTTCTCACTCGACCCGCCGACGCTGACTCTCTCTCCTCCTCTCTCCCTCTTCCTCGCACGCAGGGCGGCACCTTCCCCCTCACGACGACCCTCATGCTCCGCCTCAACAACCTCATCTACGGCTCGCGCCCCGAGGAGGAGGACGAGACGCGCAAGAAGCGCAAGTACGAGGAGGAGGACACGACGCCCGACCTGCCCAAGATGTCGGTCGAGACGCTCCTCGACCTGCCGCAGCTCGCCGTCAGCCACGCGTCGGTGACGGGCAACCGCGAGCAGACGCGCCACTTTGCGCGGTTCGCCATCGAGTACTTGCGCCGCGCCGGCCTCCTCGACGAGGACGGCACGCCCAAGACGCTGTACGGCGTCACGTCGGCCCTGTACCCGGAGGAGCCGAGCAACTTTGCCCTGGCGGCGCTCCTGCGCTCGGGCGAGCTGCACAAGGTCGCCGCCGGCATCGACTCGAAGCCGGACGAGACGCTGTCGACGATGCTCCTCACGCTCGCGTGGCTCTTCGGCCGCGTGCACCGCCGCAAGCAGTCGCGCGAGACGATCCGCAAGACGCGCAACTCGACGTCGCTCATCGTCCTCCCCCAGCTCCCGGCGCCGATCCGCGCCGTCCTCGACGCGCACCACCGCTCGGCCCTCGGCGTCTTCTCGACGTACGCCAAGGAGTTTGCGCAGCAGAACCCGGACAAGCTCGGCAGCGACGACGTCCTGCCGCTCTCGGGCCGCAAGGCGGTCGGCTCCGAGGCGGCCGACTCGGCGTTCGCGAGCAAGCTGCGCCAGAGCGAGCTCGAGTTCGAGTCGCGCTCGGCGTTCGCCGCCCTGTCGGGCCACGGCGACGACTTTGCGTCGGTGCACGAGCTGTCGCGCACGGCGCGCGCCGGCGTCGTCTTGTACAACCACGCCGTCCCCGAGCTCGCGTCGCCGCCGTTCGACTCGACCGAGCACGACCTCGACGCGTTCGTCATCGACTTTTACCGCCACGGCAACCTCGAGACCCTCATCCGCGAGTCGTCGATCGAGCGCGGCGACGTATGGTTCCGATTGCAAGACTTTGACCGGGCGCTCGGGGGCATCCACACGGCGTTCAAGGCGCTGTACAACCGCAAGGGCGACAACGTCGCCGACGACGAGATGGACGACGCGCGCGACGCCAAGGAGGACCGGCGCGACGCCGGCGGCGACGCCGACAAGGAGCACGTCCTGCAGCGCCCGGGCGGCATCTCGGACAGCGACTGGGCCCTGTTCCGCGTCATCGACACGCTCTACAACGAGTTCCACACGGCCTTCTACGCCATCTTCGCCTAAGGTCGTCGGTCGTCGTTCGTCGTTGGTCGTCGTCGGGCGTCGTCGTCGGTCGTCGTCGGGCGTCGTCGTCGAGGAGGACGAGGAGGAGGGAGCGGTGGAGGAAGAGGGGCGGCGCAGGTCCGTCCTCGTCGCGCTCTCAGCGTGGTCGTATCTCTGCTCTGTACACAGCAAAACCCTGCACACGTTCTCGCACACCTGCTCGTCGTCGTCGCCGGTCGTCGTCTCGAGAGCTGAGAGCGATTCCGAAAAATCGCGGCCGTGCTTGCGTCGCTCGCCTTGCAAAGTGCATCTGTGACCTACTGCGCCTACGAGGGACTGCTCAGAGCTCGCAGCGAGGAGGAGTGCGAGTGCACCGCCTCTCGCCGCCGCGTCCGCCTCTCGCTCCTCCACCCACCCTTGCTCTCCTCACAGAGCACGATGGCGCACTCTGGGGGCTACCGCCAGTCTCCACACATCGACCTGACCCTCAGCTCTGACGACGAGCCCGCCGTGTCGCCGCTCGCCAAGCACCAGGCCCGGTTGGGTGACGAGCGAGCCACCTCGTCGTCCTCGTCGGCCAAGGCCCGCCGCCCGCCCAAGATCGTCGACTCGGACGACAGCGACCAGGACCAACAGCCGCTACCCGCCGCCGCCGCCCCCAGCCTCGCCGGCAAGCTCAAGAAGCCCGTCATCCTCCACGACGAGTCGGACGAGGACGACGAGGACGCGGCACACGGCGCACCAGCGGCAGGGCCGAGCGCGTCGCACGGCAGCCGCAAAGAGGCACCTCGCGCGCGTGCACCGTCAGCAGCGGCGTCGGACGAGGACGAGCTCGACGAGTCGCGCGGCGACTCGTTCATCGAGAACGACTCGGGCTCGGGCAGCGAGTCCGAGACCGACAGCGAGTCCGAGCACGACGCCAGCGACGACTCGGACCTTCGTCGCGCGCCCGTCGTGCCGCCCGCTCGCCGCGCCTTCGCTCCTCCCGCCGCGCCGTTCAAGCCCCCCCTGCAGTCGGTCAGCAACACGGCCAGCTCGTCCTCGGCGCTCTTCAACAAGTCGGCCGCGACCAAGCCCGGTGGCGACCTGTACTGGTACGGCTTCGACAAGGCCGCCAAGACGCCGCCCGCCGCCGCCGCCGCCTCGTCGTCGAGCAGCGCCGGCCCGTCGTCGCTCAAGCAGCGCCTCGCCGCCCAAGTCCTCGAGCAGCAGAAGCGCATCGGCATCCCCATCAGCGTGCCTCGCGAGGGAGCGAGGGGCTCGCCGCCAGCGACCAAGGAGGGCTTTGCGATCGGTGCGTCGCATCCTCCTCTCCCTCGGCCTGGTACAGAAGCGGCTCGCTCACGCCTCTCGTTGCCCGCAGACGATGAGCGCGCGCTCAGCGGCATGATGGCCGACCTCAACGTCGCCGACGATGCCTCGCCGCAAGACCAGGAGGCGGCCCTCAAGGAGCTCGTCGCTGGCACCTCCGACATGAGCAGCCTCGTCGACTTTGTGCGTCCTCTTCCTCCTAGTCCCCGCCCCAGTCACCCACAGGGCTGACTCTCCGCTCTTTCGCGCGCGCAGGAACCGCCCGAGGGCCTCAAGTGCACGCTCCTGCCGCACCAGGAGATCGGCGTACGCTGGCTCGTCGAGCGCGAGACGGGCAAGAAGCGCGGCGGCATCCTCGGCGACGACATGGGCCTCGGCAAGACGATCCAGCTCAGTGCGTCCTCGTCTCTCTGATCTCGGCGGCCGTCGTCGTCGAGCGCTCGCTGACGAACTCGTCGCGCGCACGCAGTCGCCCTCATGCTCGCCCACCCGTCCGACCGCCAGAAGGTCAGGGCCAAGACAACGCTCATCGTGTGCCCTGTCGCGCTCATGGAGCAGTGGAAGAGCGAGATCGCGACGCACACGGACGGCCGTCTCAGGGTCCTGATCCACCACGGACCGTCGAGGACGACCGGTGCGTGCTCTCTTCCTCACCCTCTCTCCTTCCCTCGAGCTCGTGCCCTTCCCTCAAGCTCGTGCTGACGCTCATTCCGCACCCCTGCAGAGGGCCGCAAGCTCGCCAAATACGACGTCGTCATCACCTCGTACCCGACCCTCAGCAACGAGTGGCTCGACCCGAACCCCAAGAAGGCGGCGAAGAAGGGCAAGGGCGCCGCCGGGAGCGACGACGACCTCGACGAGCTCGGCAAGCTCGGCAAGAGGGGCTCGCGCGTCGACTACGGCGCCCTGTTCGACCTCGACCACGGCTTCTACCGAGGCGCGTTCCTCTCTCTCTCTTTCTCGCTCTGCCTCGTCGTCGTCCGAGGGCGTCGCTCACTCTTTCGCTCACCCCTGCGCGCAGTCATCCTCGACGAGGCGCACCAGATCAAGAACCGCACGACCAAGATGCAGAAGGCGTGCGTCGCGCTCGACACCCACTTCCGCTGGTGCCTCACCGGCACGCCGTGCGTCCTCTCTCTCTCTCTCGCCCTCTCTGCCTCTCCTACTCATCATGAATCTCGTACTGACGCCTGCTACGACCGCCTGCAGCCTCCAGAACGAGGTCATGGACCTCTTCTCGCTCTTCGAGTTCCTCGGCCGCCGAGTCGTCAGCCCGCTCCACGAGGTCGGCGAGTTCAAGGCCAAGATCCAGAAGCCGATGAACGGCAAGCGCACCAAGCTCGCCCTCGCCCGCCTCGGCGTCGTCCTCGCGGCCATCATGCTGCGCCGCCGCAAGACGGACCACGTCGACGGCCGCCCGCTCCTCGACCTCCCCTCGCGCGAGATCATCGAGGTCAAGGGCCCGTTCCTCGACGCGTGCGTCCTACTCTCTCCTCGACGTACTCGCTTTTGTCGAACAGGACTGACGGCGTGCACCCTCGTGCGCAGGCGCGAGGCCGAGTTCTACGAGAAGATCGAGGAGAAGATGCGCGCGGCCATGGAGAAGTTCAAGACGGCCGACCTCATGAAGAACTACACCCAGGTCCTCGTCAAGCTCCTCGTGCGTCCCTCCCTCTTGTGCACTCTCGACGAGGTTGAGCCCTGACTCCTCCCCCTCCTCGACCGGCAGCGCATGCGCCAAGCGTGCAACCACCCCGGCCTGGTGCTCAAGAACGCGACCGACCTCGACGAGCTCGAGCTCGAGACGGACAAGCCCGGCGACGCGCCGACGCCGACGAGCAAGGACGACGACGACCTCTCGAACATGTTCGGCTCGATGAAGCTCGCCCCGGCCGCCGAGCGCGTCGGCGCCGCGTGCGCCATCTGCTCCAAGTCGATCGGCAAGTCGCGCACCGCCGCCGGCGAGAGCACGTGCAGCACGTGCGCGGTCGACATGGCCGAGTTCGCCGGCATGCGCTCCTCGACCAAGGTGCGACGCACGCTCGAGATCCTCGAGGGCGTCAGGCGCGAGAGCCGCGAGGCGTCGCAGCCGTCGGGCGGCGAGAGCGAGGGCGAGGATGAGCACGAGCGCGTCGTCAAGCAGGGCAAGGGCAAAGGTCGCGAGGTGCCGCACGGACCCAAGAAGACGATCATCTTCTCGCAGGTGCGTCTCTCCCTCTTCTCTCTCGCATGCTTGACTGAGCTCGAACCTGACTCTTTCGAACCCCGCTCGCAGTTCACGTCAATGTTCGACCTCCTCGAGCCGTTCCTCAAGAAGGCCGGCCACGTCTCCGTCAGGTGTAAGCTCCCTCCCTCGCTCGTCTCTCTCCCCGCTGCGCCCTCTCCCTTCCACTCGGAAGCTCACGAGCCTTTCGTCGCCTGCAGACACGGGCATCATGAACCAGAAGGAGCGCGCCGAGGCGCTCCGCCTGATCCGCACCGACCCGAGCATCACGGTCATCCTCGTTTCGCTCAAGTGCGGGGCGGTCGGCCTCAACCTCACCGTGTGCTCGCGCGTCATCCTCCTCGACCTGTGGTGGAACCCGGCCATCGAGCAGCAGTGCGTCGTCGTCTCGTCGTCGCCCCGCTCTCGTCGCGCACGAGCCCCTTCCTGACTTTTTTTCCCTTTCTTTCCCTCGTCGCAGGGCGTTCGACCGCGCGCACCGCTACGGCCAGAAAGACGATGTCAAGATCTACAAGCTCGTCATCGACGGCACGGTCGAGGACCGCATCCTCACGCTCCAGCAGCAGAAGGCGGCGCTCGCCAAGGCGGCGCTCGACGGCGAGGGCGACATGGGCAAGGCGCAGAAGCTCGGCCTCGAGGACATCCTGTACCTCTTCCGCGGCGACGGCCGTGCCGGGCCGTCGGCTCACCTCGCCGCGCACGACGACGACGACTGAGCGCTTCTCGGCTCGCCCCTCCTCCTTCCTCACCCTCCCTCTCCTCCTCGCCTCGTCCTCCTTCTTAGCGCCCTCTTCGTTCTTCTGTGCCTTCCCCTTTTGCGCCCTCCTTTGCCACGCCCCTCGAGTGGGCCCTCTCTCTCTTGTAACGCGCACGCCGTGACCTCTCGCACCCAATTTTCGCTCTCTCGCACGCTCGACGCTCGTCGAGTCCGTGCTTCGAGGCTGCTCGTTCGACTACACTGCACTGCGTCGTCGCTGCAGCGTGCGCTCAGGGGGAGGTCCGTGCGACGCTCACTCGACTCGGCGCGATCCGGCCTCGCCCTCGCGCACGCGGCTTGCAACGTCGCTCGAGGGCTCTACATGCCTAGGAGAGAGCAGGACTGCAAGCTAGAATGAGAGCGAGCCCATGTCCGCAAGCCAGTGCGAGCGCGAGAGCGGGCAATACAAAGGATCATTAGCGCGAATTTGTAATGCCGGGTCGGTTCGAACCCGACTCGGGTCGCGGACAGGTCGCAAAACGGTTGAAAGGGGGTCAGATTAGGCACGATTTCCTATTCCGGATTAGCTTTGCTCGACCGGCCGCCGACGACGATGGCGCCGCCCACAGACCTCCGCGCTGCTCGCCCCGCTCAGGGCACACTCGATGAGGTCCAGACAGCACGCTCGAGCGGAACAGGGCCGGCAGGAAGAGCGCTCGCTCGGCCCCTCTCGACCCAACTTGAGAAGGCAGGGGAAACGGTCCAGCTCGCGCTCTACAGGACCAACAGGGCCAGGAGACGCGCTCGATTGCACCGCAGAGACGTCCTCGTTCGATCGCGCGCGAGCAGAAGGCCGTAACCACGCTGGATCAAGAGATAGCAGTTGAGAGAGGGTGCGCAGTCTCCCCCTGTTTTTAGGTGGTGGCCGGGCGCACGGTCGTGCCACAGGGGCAGTGTCTATGCGAGCGGCTCACCAGAGTGCACCCGCGGCCCTCAGGGGCACGTGAGGGCGGGTGCGGCCTCGTAGAAACTCGTCCGCGACGGCTCGAGATGCTCGGCCGCCGGGACGAGTAGGGACGACGAGACGAACATCTTTGGCAGCCTGGGCCCAGCTTCTTTCGAGAGAGACACGATGAGCATCGACCGGCGCCGTCGCGAGGCAGCTGACGAGCGCGCAGAGAGGCTTTCGAGACGAGAACGGAAGAGGGTGCCATCGAGGGCTCGACTAACCTGCGCGCACGGTGAAGGAGGTCAGCGCGCAGCTCGTACGAGTGCACAGGTCCATCCCCGAGCTTGTGGTACGAGCAGAGAGAGCAGGAGAGACGTACAAGGGTCGAGGTGAGCCGCTCGAGGTCGACCGCCAGCTCCTGCACCGCCCGAGACGCCTTTCCACCCGTTGTGCGGGACCGCCCTGCGCGCGAGGGGCTCGAGTAAGCTCATCGTCGAGTCCTTGAAGCGTCTCGAGGAGCTGGAGCGCGCGAGGGAGGGCCGAGGAGGGTGGCCAAGAGGAGGAGGCGGGGAGGACGAGGACGCACCTGCTCCCGCGCTGCAGCAGAGCCCGCCCGCCCTGCCTCGAGCGCGTCTGGTACCTTCTCAGTCCTCGACAGAGCGCGTCCACCGGTCCACGAGTCGCCGCCGGTGTCGAGAGAGGTCGGTCGACGAGGTTCGCCGATGAGGACGCGTCGAGGTGGCTCTGGGCGGTGGGCGAGGGCGAGTGGTGGCGCAGGCGAAGCGGTAGCGCCGAGTGATCGTAATCGAGCGCGACCAGGCTTCCAGGCGACGAGCGAGAGGTGCGAGGGCGACGAGGAGAGGCGGTCGGCGGGCGATGCGGTCAAATGTGGGACCACATTTGAGCGCTTGGTCCGGTTCGGAACAGCAAGGGGCAAGCAAGGACCGACGCCTTGACTTTTTCCTAATCGGCTCGCCCTTCCTAATCAAAAGCTATGCCTACCGTTCCTATTGCCGATTAGCTTTCCTCGACCGCGCGGCCGACGACGACTGCGCCGCCCACAGTCCTGCGCGCGCCTCGCCCAGCGCAGGGCTCACTCGACGAGGTCCAGAGAGCAGGCTCGAGCGGAACAGCGCCGACAGGAAGAGCTCGCTCTCGCAGTCGACGAGCGCGCAGCTAGGGAGCAAAGGGCCTCTTGCTTCGACGGTTTGGCTACGCGATCCACGGGCAGAAGTGACGGGAAGTGCACGAGATGTACTTTACTCGAAAGCTACGCAAGGGCGCAGAGATGGCAAGGCCCGACGCGCGCCTACTCGACCTCCTCCCTCGGGCCCTTCGCCGCCCAGTACTCGTTCTTCCTGCGCTCCTTCTCGCTCCTCAGCTCGTCCCTCTTCTTGCGCGCCCTCCTCGCCGCGCCCGAAGCCGAGCCCGACACGGTCCCGGGCGTCGAGTCGCGCGAGACGACCCCGCCCGGCCGGACGAGGTCGCCGCCCGTCCCGCCGAGCACGACGTCGGCGCACTCCTCGTCCTCGTCCTCGTCCGCGCCGCCGGCACCGTCACCGTCGCGCTCCGAGCCCGACGACGCCGACGAGTCGTCCGTGACGTGCGTGACGCCCGCCGCGGCCGGGCGCGCGAGCGTCGGCTTGGCGCGCACGTGCGCGCGGGCGTAGCGCGAGTCGTCCTCGTCCTCGTCGTCCGACGCCGACGCAGTCGTGGTCGCGGTGGAGAGACGAGGCTTCTTGGCGGGCGGAGGGTGAGGCTGACTCGAGCGGGTCGACCCGACGACGTCGACGACGAAGAGGGCGCCACTGCCGTCGTCCTCGTCGGCGTCGGGTGCCGACGGCGCGCCGCGGTGGTGCGCCGACACGTCGGCGAGCGGCGCGAGGTCGTTCGCCTTGACGACGGCGTCCTCGACCGCCATCTCGACCTCGTCCTCGTCGCGCTCCTCACCCTCGTCGTCCTCCTCGGCCGCCTTGCGCTTGCGGCGCTCGCGCTTGCGCTCGGCGCGCTTCTCGCGCTCCTCGACCTTGCGCTCGAGGCGCGCGATCGTCTTGTCGCGCCGCTCGCCCGCGCGCTCGTC
>Ga0308169_10003611_pt1 | contig 14989 bp, 5 predicted proteins | sample PhyBR1_2_FD_202139 | JGI IMG/M metagenome (GOLD analysis project Ga0308169, IMG submission 202139) | Phyllosphere microbial communities from UC Gill Tract Community Farm, Albany, California, United States - DLSLSB.R1 | ecosystem: Host-associated > Plants > Phyllosphere > Unclassified | place... | reverse complement strand
CCAGCTCGCGCGCCGCGCCCTTCAGGGCGTCGACGTCGGACCACACCGGCAGCAGCGACTTCAGGGCATGGCCGTTGAGCGGATAGACGTGCTGGCGCCAGTAGTCGTTGGCGGCGTCCTCGAACAGGGCGCGCTCGTCGCTGACCAGCTCTTCGTCGAACAGGCTGCCGCTATCGAAGGCGTGCTCGCGCAGCATGCGCTGGCACCAGGCGTCGATGGTGAAGATCGCCGCCTCGTCCATGGTTTCGGCGGCCAGCACCAGGCGGTGGGCGGCGACCAGGCGCGCGGCATCGTCGGCATAGCTGTCGGCCAGCGCCTCCAGGTAAGGGTCGTCCACGTAGGATTCGCCGCGAAAATAGGCGGCCGCCTGCACCAGGCGTTCGCGCACCCGGTTCGACAGCTCGCGGGTGGCGGCGCGGGTAAAGGTCATCACCAGGATCTCGGGCGGCAGCAGTGGGCGCAGGAAGCCATTGCCCTCGCCGTCCGCATTGCCGTGCCCGAGCACCAGGCGCAAATACAGCGCGGCGATGGTCCAGGTCTTGCCGGTGCCGGCGCTGGCCTCGATCAGGCGCGAACCGTGCAGGGGGAAATCCAGGGGCTGGAGCAACTGGCTCATGCCTGCTCCCCTTCCTTGTCGCCGAAGCGGGTCACCTGCACGCTGTCGCGCAGCCAGGCGGCCAGCGGACCATACAGGGCCTCGGCCGTGCGCGGCCAGTCGCCGGACGCGCGCAGCACGGCGAATTCCGGCCACATGCGCGCCAGCACCGGATCCTCGACTTCGCCGCCGATCTCGAAGCCGCCGTCATAGGCCTCGCGCGGATCGTCCCCGGCCAGCTGGGCCAGCGCGGTCTTGCAGGCCACCGCCAGCGGGTGGTCGAGATTGGCCCGCCACAGCGCAGCCAGGTTCCCGAGGGTGGCGCGGGCGGCGTCAAGATCCAGCGGCGCCATCTTCAGGGTGGCGTCGCGCGCCACCAGGTATCCGGTAACAGCCTCACCAACGGCGCTTGCCGCCAGCTGGCGCAGCCAGGGGCCGAGCAGCTTGTCGCCGCGCGGCGCGCCCTTGCGGTCCAGGACCTTCGAAGAGATCTGCAGCAGCCACACGGTCTCGTCGTCGTTGCTGCGCAGCTTGTCGATCCAGTCGTCGAGCAAGATCGGCACGGCGCCCCGGCCGTTCAGGTCAAGGCTTACCACCAGCTTGGGCGCCGGGGTCGGATAGCGGGCGCCCAGCGCCAGCCAGCTGCGCCGCACCGGCACCAGCTCTTCGACCAGCTGCTGTTGCCACTGCCGGCCCACCAGGCCGATCGGCAGCCTGCCCTCGCGCACCAGGCGCTGGGCGCGCGCATCCAGCACCTGGCGCACCTCGTCCTGGGCTTCGGGCGTGCCGCTGTCCGCATTCCTGTCTTCGCCAAGCAGCGTGTCTTCGAGGAAGTAACGGTCGAGCGCATCCAGCGAGAACGGTTCCTCGTCCTCGCCCACCACCTCGTGGCTGCCGAAGTTGACGCCCAGGCGGCGCCGGAAGAAGTAGCGCGCCGGCTGGCGCAGGAAGCTGGCCAGCTCGCCCAGCTTGAGGCGGTAGTCGGCTTCCAGTTCGTAGGGAGGAAGCGCGTCGCCCTCGAGCGCCGATTCGTCGTCGTCGCGGTGCGCCGAACGCCATTCGCCGGCATAGGTCAGCAGGCCGCCGCGCTCGAAGTAGCGGCGCGAGAAAGGCTGCAGGGCATGCACCGTGGTCCGCTCATCGAGGTCCAGGTCCCAGCCCGCCTTCAGGTAGTCGCGCAGCTGCGAGACCAGCACCGAGGCCGGCTGCTCGGTATTGTCGCGTACGTTGCGGCCGACCCAGCTCACGTAGAATTTGTCGCGCGCGGCGAGCAGCGCTTCCAGCATCAGGTAGCGGTCGTCATCGCGGCGCGAGCGGTCGCCCGGCCGCTGCATGCCGGGCAGCGCCAGCAGGTCGAAGTCCGACTGGTGGCCGCGGCGCGGGAAGTCGCCGTCGTTCATGCCCAGCAGGCAGACCACGCGGAAAGGCACGGCGCGCATCGGCATCAGGGTGCAGAAGGTCACGCCGCCGGAGACGAACTGGTGGTTCAGGGCCGGCTGGTCGAGCTCGGACAGCCAGGCTTCGCGCATCACGCCCAGCGGCACCGGCTCGTCGAACAGCGCGTTCTCGCAGATCTCCAGCCAGCACTGCAGGGCTTCCTCGAGCTGGTTCAGCATCATGCGGTCTTCGTCGTCGCTGGCGCGGAAGAACCGCGCCATCAGGGCGCGGGCGCGCTCGCCCCACTCGGCCGGGGTCAGGACGGCATCCAGCTGCTCGCGCCAGGCCAGCAGGCTCTCCACCAGTTCGGCCAGGGCGCCGGCCAGCGCCGCATCGAGGCCGCCGACTTCGGCGTAGGGCTCGATGTCGCCGAAGCTGGGGCCGGCGCCGGTGGCGTAACCCAGCAGCATGCGCCGGATCCCGAACAGCCAGGAATTCTGCTCGCCGGCCGAACCGAGGCCGAGGCCGGCGCGGTGGGTCTGGTCCAGGCCCCAGCGCACGCTGGCGCCCTCGATCCAGCGGCCCAGGGTCGGCAGGTCATCCTCGTCCAGGCCGAAGCGTGCGGCCAGCGCCGGCACGTCCAGCAGGTCGCGCACCTCGCTCTGGCGGCAGCGCTGCTGCGGCAGGCGCAGCAGCCATTCCATGGCCACCAGCAGCGGGTTCACGCTGCGGTCCTTGACGTCGCCGATCTCGAAGGGAATGTAGCGCGGGTCGTTCCGCTTGTGCTGGTCGAACACCGCGTGCACGGCGGCCGAGAAGGTGTCGATGTCCGGCACCATGACGACCACGTCGCGCGGACGCAGGGGCTCGGCGCCGAACCTGCCATCGCTGTCCGCGAACCAGGACAGCAGCTGGTCGTGCAGCACCTCGACCTCGCGCTGGGCGCTGTGGGCGATGTGGAATTCGATCGAGCGGTCGCCGGGTTCCGGCGGCACGTGCGGATGTTCAAGCAGCGGCAGCAGGTCGCGCACCGCGGCCTGCACCTGCGACAGCAGCGTGCCGTTGTCGCCCTCGTTGAACAGGTCGACCCGCAGGTTGCCGAATTTCGCGCCGTGGCCGCCGTCGAACTCGTCCAGCATGCGCACGAAGTCGCGGCCCTGGCGCCCCCAGCTGGCCAGCAGCGGATGGCTGTGCGCATGCAGTTCCTCGACCGGGATCCCGGCCAGGTTGCTGCCGTTGCGCCCCTGGTGGCGGCGGTAGGCGGCGGTCAGCAGTTCGCGGCCCTCGATGATGTCGCCCCAGTGGTACTGGCAGGGATTCGGCACCGCCAGCAGCACCTGGGTATGGCGCGACAGGCCTGCCATCGCCTCGATGGTCTGGTACGGCAGGGTCGACATCCCGAACAGCACCACGCGGCGCGGCAGGCGCTGGGCCGGCTGGCGGTCCTCCTCGACCGCGGCCATGAACTGCTGGTGGATGGTGGCGCGGCCCGACCAGCGGCGCTCGGGCGGCAGGCTCTCGTGGACCTCGCGCCAGAGCTGGGCCTGCCAGCACTGGTCGGGGGCCAGCGGAACCGGATCGCCGCCGGGCCGGCGCAGCTGGTCGATGCCCTCGGCCCAGTCGGTCAGCCAGTCGGCGCGGTAGACCTGGTACTGGTCGTACAGGTCGGACAGGCGCTCGGCCAGCTGCAGGCGGCGCTCGGGGTCGCCATCCAGCAGGAAGTGGCGCAGCGGCGCGAATGGTTCCTTGGCCAGCACTTCCGGCAGCAGGCGCATCAGGCGCCAGGTGAGCGCGTCCTTGTCGAAGGGCGAGCGCTTCGGCACCCGCTCCGGGCCCAGCATGCCGCGGTAGGCCTCCCACAGGAAGCGCGCCGGCAGCGCCACCCGCGTGGCCGCGCACACGCCCAGCTCCTCGGCCAGCGCGATCTTCAGCCACTCGGCCACGCCGTTCGACTGCACGAGGATGATTTCCTCTTCGAGCGGACCGAGAGGATTGGCGCGCAGCCAGTCGAAGACGGCGGCGCGCAGCAGCTCCATCTGGTTGCCGTGAAGGATGAGGAGGCCTGGGGAGATCGGGGATCGCATGGTGGAAGACTTCGGATAGACCCCCGCAGGATACTACCAAGGCGGGTTCCCGAACAAGTTCATGGCTGGGTCAGGCCTTTTGATCCTGCTGGCGCGCCCCGAGTTCGGCGGAAATGTGGCGTTCCAGCCGCGCCAGCAGCGCACGCAGGCGCGCCGCCAGCGAACGCGCCTGGGCGATCGAACCGCGCTCGCGCTGGGCTTCGAGGTCGGCGCAGACGTCGCCGAAGCCCAGCGCGCCCACCGTGCGCGCCGAGGACTTGATGCGGTGGGCCACGCCGGCGGCGCGCCCGACCTCGCCGGACGCGAGTGCGCGGTCGATCTCCAGCAGGCCTTCGCGCGCCGTCTCCAGGAACATGAAGGCATATTTGCGCATCTTGTCCGTATTGCCGCCGAAGGTATCGGCCAGGACGTCCAGGTCCAGCAAGGCCGGCGTGTTCGCGGGCGCCGCCGGCACAGGGGCCGTGACCGCGCGCTGCACGCTGCGTCCGAGGGCGCGCGCCACGGTCGCGATCAGGGTCTCGGGCGCCACCGGCTTGGTCACGAATTCGTCCATGCCGGCGGCCAGGCAGCGCGCCTGGTCTTCCAGCCCGGCGTTGGCCGTCATCGCGATCACGCGGGTGTCCTTCAGCTGCGCGTCGGCGCGGATGCGGCGGGTGGCTTCGAAGCCGTCCATCACCGGCATCTGCACGTCCATCAGCACGCAGTCGAAGGGCGTCTGCGGCGCGCGCTCACGCATCAGGGCCAGCGCCTCGCTGCCGTTGGCGGCCACCGTCACGCGGCCGCCGGCGTCTTCCAGCAGCTCCTGCGCCACCTGCTGGTTGAAGGCATTGTCCTCGACCAGCAGGATCGTGCTGCCCGCCAGCGCGCCCGGTCCGGCGGTCAACGCGCCGGCCGGCATGGCCGCGCGCCGCGCCGCCGCGACAGCATCGGCAGGACTGGCCAGGCGGGCGGTGAACCAGAAGCTGCTGCCCTCGCCCGGCGTGCTGTCGACGCCGACCTCGCCGCCCATCAGTTCGGCGAGCTGCTTGCTGATCACCAGGCCGAGGCCGGTGCCGCCATAGCGCCGCGTGGTCGAGGGGTCGGCCTGGTGGAAAGGCGCGAACAGCTTCGGCAACTCGTCGGCGGCGATGCCGATGCCGCGGTCGCGCACCTCGAAACGCACCAGGGTCCCGGCGCCGAGGGTACGCAGCACGCTTGCCCTTACCAGTACCGTGCCCTGCTCGGAAAACTTGATCGCGTTCGAGGTGAAGTTCAGCAGCACCTGTTCGAGGCGCAGCGGGTCGCCGCGCAGCGGGCGCTGCAGCTCCGGCGCGATCTCGAACTCCAGGCTCAGGCCGCGCGCGGCCGCCGCCTCGCCCAGCTGGTTGGCGAGATTGCGCATCAGGGCCTCGAGCGTGAAGTCGAGCAGTTCCAGCTCCACGCGGCCGGCCTCGATCTTGGAAAAGTCGAGGATGTGGTTGATGATGCCCAGCAGGTGCTGGGCCGAGTGGTGGATCTTCTGCAGGTAGTCGCGCTGGCGCGGCTCGGCCGCCTGCTTGAGGGCGAGATAGGACATGCCGATGATGCTGTTCATCGGCGTGCGGATCTCGTGGCTCATGTTGGACAGGAAGTCGGTCTTGGCCTGGCTGGCGGCGTCCGCCCTCGCCTTCAGCCGGTGCAGCTCGGTGACGTCGGTCGATACGCACAGCACCGCCGCCACCTCGCCGGCGGCGCGCACCGGCACCTTCACGCTCCACAGCTGGCGCACGCTGCCGTCGGCCAGCACTGCTTCGTGCTGCACCGAACGGCCCTGCCCCGTTTCCAGCACCGGCCGGTCCAGCTCCCAGACCTCGTCGGCGCGCGCCTGCGGCAGCACCTCGCGGTCGCGCCGCCCGACCATCTCCTCGGCGCGCAGGCCGGCCGCTTCGGCCATCTTCGCGTTCACGTAGCTGAAGCGCCGTTCGCGGTCCTTCATGTAGACGTAGGCGTCGACGTTGTCGAGCACCAGGTCGAGCAGCACGCGCTGCTCCACCGCCTGGCGGCGCGACCAGTAGAGCTTGAGGAAGAGCGCGTAGATCAGCAGGGTCGCACCGGCGCCCAGGGCCGAGGCCAGTCGCGGAAACCAGCGGCCGAAGCCGTCGACCAGCTCGGCGCGATCGGCGACGAAGCGCGCCTTCCACAGATTGCCCTGGAAGCGCACCGGCAGCACCGTCTCGAACAGTTCGCCGTCGCCGCCCTGGGCGCGCGGCTGCGGCACATGGCCGCCGGCGCTGTCGTACAGCAGGGTGTCGGCGGGACCGACGCCGAGTGGCTGTCCCGCGGGCGGCCGGGTCTCCGCCGCGGCATACAGCTGCAGGGTCACCGGATGCCATCCCATGCCGGCCAGCGCCCCCTGCACCAGGTCCGGTATCGAAAAGCCGATCCCGACCGACCCGAGGAAGGCGGCGCGCCGCCCTTCGACGTCGGCCGGCATGGCGCCGCCGCGGTAGACCGGAAAGCGCAGCCCCAGGCCGAGGTAGCGGCGCGGGGTCTCGATCTGCACCGGCTTGCCGGAGGCCGCCATTTCGCCGCGGTCGCGCGACTCTTCGACCGTGCGCGCCACTTCCGGGCCGGCCGCCAGCATGTCGACGCCGAACCTGGACGCCATCATCGGCTCCATGTAATTCAATACCAGGTAGGCCGGGCGGCGGCCGGGCGGCTTGATGTCGAATTCCGGATAGCCGCGCGGATCCGTGCCGCGGTCGGCGCGCACCGCGGCCACGAAGGCGTCCCTCCGGGCGTCCGGCACCCACGCGCCGTAGTTGACCGACACGATGGCCGGATACTGTTCGCGCACGTTCAGCGACTCGACGTAGCGCTGGAACTGCAGGCGCGAGACCTCGCCGCCATTGGCGTTGAACAGGCCGGCGAGGTTGCGCACCACCTGGGCGTAGGACTGCACCGCGCCGTCCAGGCGCTGGCGGGCGCCCTGGGCGATGCCGTCGAAGCGGCGCTGGGCTTCGTCGTCGGCGGTGCGCGCCGCGCCCAGGTAGAGGGCCGCGCCGACCAGCAGCGCCAGGCACAGGCCGCCGGCCCACAAAGCGATGCGCATCGGGCCGCTGGCGCCGACGGTCTTCCCCATATTGCGCGTGCTCGCTTCAGGCATGTCTGTGTTCGTCGTGCGGCCGAATTTGGATAATTGCTAGTATTACGCAATCGGCCTCAAATGGCGAGAGCCCGGCAATATGGAGTGACTATGCAATCGATGGAACTGGATCCCTATCTCTGGCTGGAGGAAGTCGCCTCCGAGCCCGCCCTCGGCTGGGTCGGCGAACGCAATGCCGGCACCGAAGCCGAACTCACGGCGGCGCCCGGCTACGCGGCCCTGCGCACGCGCCTGAAGACCATCCTCGATTCGAAGGACCGGATCCCCTACGTCGGCCTGCATGGCGGGCATTACTACAACTTCTGGCGCGATGCCGGCCACGAACGCGGCATCTGGCGCCGCACCTCGCTCGGGGAATACCGCAAGCCGGAGCCCCGGTGGGAAACGGTGCTCGACCTCGACAAGCTTGCCCGCGACGAGGACGAGAACTGGGTCTGGGCCGGCGCCTCGTTCCTGAAGCCCCACGGCGGCCGCTGCCTGGTCTCGCTGTCGCGCGGCGGCGGCGATGCCCACGTGGTGCGCGAATTCGACCTGGACGCGCTGGCCTTCGTGCCGGATGGCTTCGGCCTGCCCGAGGCCAAGGGCAGCGCCGCCTGGATCGACCGCGACACCCTGTTCGTGGCCACCGACTTCGGCCCCGGCTCGATGACCAGTTCCGGCTATCCGCGCGTGGTCAAGGAGTGGCGGCGCGGCACCCCGCTGGCGGACGCCCGCCTGGTCTACGAGGCGCAGGAGGACGATCTGTCGGCCTCGGCCTGGTTCGACTACACGCCCGGCCACGAGCGCCAGTTCGTGCAGCGCCAGATCGGCTTCTACAGCAGCGAGCTGTTCGTGCGCGACCCCGCTACCGGCGTGCTGACCAGGGTCGAGAAGCCGGAGGACGCCGACGCCTTCACGGTACGCGACCAGCTGCTGGTCCAGCTGCGCTCGGATTGGCAGAACGGCGACACGACCTGGCCGCAGGGCGCCCTGCTGGCGATCGGCTTTGCCGCCTTCCTGGCCGGCGCGCGCGCGTTCGACGCCCTGTTCATGCCCGCCGAGACGACTTCGCTGGACGGCATCGCCGTGACCCGCGATGCGATCCTGCTGACGGTACTGGACAAGGTCAAGAACCGCATCGTCGAACTGCGCCACGCGGACGGCGCCTGGCAGCGGCGCGAGGTCGACGCACCGGGCATGGGCGCGCTGGGCGTGTCCGGCGTCGACGAACTGGCATCGAACGACTACTTCCTGACCGTGACCGACTTCCTGACCCCGAGCTCGCTCTACCTGGGGCATGCGGGCAGCGACGAACGCGAGCTGCTGAAGTCGATGCCGGCCTTCTTCGACGCCAGTCCCTACACGGTCGGGCAGTTCGAAGCGGTGTCGCGCGACGGCACCCGGATCCCCTACTTCACGGTGATGCGCGCGGACACCCGCATGGACGGCGCCAATCCCACCCTGCTGTACGGCTACGGCGGCTTCGAAGTCTCGCTCACCCCCTTCTACAGCGGCGTTACCGGCGAAGCCTGGCTGGCACGCGGCGGCGTCTACGTGCTGGCCAACATCCGCGGCGGCGGCGAATTCGGCCCGCGCTGGCACCAGGCCGCGCTCAAGCACCAGCGCCAGAAAGCCTTCGACGACTTCCTGGCGGTGGCCGAAGACCTCGTCGCGCGCAAGCTCACCAGCCCCGATCACCTCGGCATCATGGGCGGCAGCAATGGCGGCCTGCTGGTGGGCGCCGCGCTGACCCAGCGTCCGGAACTGTTCGGCGCGGTGGTCTGCCAGGTGCCGCTGCTGGACATGCGCCGCTACCACCAGCTGCTGGCCGGCGCATCCTGGATGGGCGAATACGGCGATCCGGACCAGCCCGAGGAATGGGCCTATATCGGCCAGTACTCGCCCTACCACCAGGTGTCGGCGCAGCGGCGCTATCCGCGCGTGCTGTTCACCACCTCGACCCGCGACGACCGCGTGCATCCGGGCCATGCGCGCAAGATGGCGGCCCTGATGCGGGAACAGGGCCACGACGTGCTGTACTGGGAAAACACCGAGGGCGGCCACGCCGGCGCGGCGAATAACGAGCAGACCGCCACGATGTGGGCTTTGACCTATACTTTCCTGTGGCAAGAATTAACCCGAAAAGCAAGCCCGGAATCAGTAAACTTGCGCTAGCTCAAATAGCGCTACAACACTCCCCCCTCTCCAGGGGGGAGTTCCTGTCGGAACTATCAATATTGCTAGGTCGCCGGATGAATGATGCATGGAATACTTGTCTTCCACACATCTTTACAACCTTTTTCAAGGAGGAGCGGCGATGGCTAATGATTTCGTTACCGAAGCAAGCCTGCGGGAGCCCGAGGCTAATGCGGCAAAATTCCAGGCAACGCTGGCTCCGACTGTCAACGAGCTGAAGAAATACCGGATCGGCAAACGGGAAAGTCAGGAAAAATTCTGGGGACGCTTCGGCGTGACGCAATCGAGCGGCAGCCGGTTCGAAACCGGGCTGGCGATTCCGGCACCAGTTGCCCTGCTGTTGAAGCTCTATGTGAACGGCAAACTCAACGATGGTGATCTTCTGGGCTGATCAAGCCCAGCGAGATCGCTCGCACTACCGCCTGCTGCCGGGTGTTGACGTTGAATTTCTGGCGAATATTGCCCATATGAAAATTCACCGTCGCCTCGGAGCAGCCGGTAATCTTTGAAATCTCCCACGAAGACTTTCCTGCCATCACCCAGTTCAGCACTTCGAGTTCGCGCGGCGTGAGCCGTGGCGCGGCTTCGTGCGTGACTGGCGGGCAGAAGCGTACTCCGGACGCGAAAACATGGTCGCGCACGAGGGCCAGTTCCGGCAGCAGCGGCGTCACCGTCTCCGCAAACCCATTCTCCGGATGCCGATCGCAGGCAAAACTGAGCAACCCGAATTCGCCGTTCGGCCCGTGGATCGGAAAGGCCACGCCGGCCCGGATGCCATGGCTGCAGCCGTCTTCATACATGGCGCGCTGGGCGGGACTGCGGAAGGTATCGGCTTGCCACACCAGCGGCAAGGTGCTCGCCAGGCAATGGCTCACCAGCGGGTCGACATAGGCGAGTCGCTCGGCCTCGTAACGGTCCCGCCATTGGCGCGGATAATTCGTCTGGAAGAAGGCGTGTTCGAGGCGCGCATGGCGCGAGCCCGACATCGCAAACAGGACTTTCTCGAAACCGTAGTGCCGGCCCAGGGAGAACAGCGCCTCTCCCCAGCTCGACGCCGTGTCGCTATGCATCAACTCGCCAAGTTCGACGCTCATCATGGTAACTCCGCGCTGTATTGATGGTGTAACGACCATATGCTAGATGACTTGTAACTAAAAAGCACGAAGAATTATTCTTTTAGTCATCTTTCCCCTGCCCACCACCGCATGAAGCTTGTCGTTTTGATACAACAAGCAGCTTACCGACCCCGGCAATCGTGCGCCCGTCACTATCGAAATTCGATAAGCTCGCGCGAATTGTCCATTCAAAATTGCAAAAATGCAAGTATATGGCATGCCTTGACAGTGCTGCCATTATTGGTTGGCTTGATAAAACACAAGCGTATCTTTACAAGTTTCTGAGATTTAACAAAAAGTGCTCGTCCTACCCTTCTCACCTTCGAGGAAATCTGGTCAATGAATAACATGACTGACATGGCTGAACAGCTGGATGTCAAGCTGCTGCTATCTACGTTGATGGCGCTCAAAAAAGGCGACTTCTCCGTGCGCATGCCCTCCGACTGGACCGGCGTGTCCGGCAAGATCGCCGACACCCTGAACGACATCATCGAGACCAAGCAAAAGATGGTCGAGACGGTGACGGAGGTCTCGCGCGTCGTGGGCCGCGAAGGCCACCTGACCCAGCGCGCCGACGTACCGGGCGTGGTCGGCGGCTGGTCGACCATCATCAGCTCGGTCAACACCCTGATCGACGACCTGGTACGCCCGACCACCGAGATGGCGCGCGTCATCGGCGCGGTGGCGAAGGGCGACCTGTCGCAGACGATGGCGCTGGAAGTCGACGGGCACCCGCTGAAAGGCCAGTACCTGCGCGCGGCGACCACCGCGAACACCATGGTGGAACAGTTGTCCTCCTTCTCCTCCGAGGTGACGCGCGTGGCGCGCGAAGTGGGTACCGAGGGCAAGCTGGGCGGCCAGGCCTATGTGCCTGGTGTCGCCGGCACCTGGAAGGACCTGACCGACTCGGTTAACTCGATGGCGGGTAACCTGACCTCGCAGGTGCGTAACATCGCCGAGGTGACTACCGCGGTGGCGAACGGCGACCTGTCCAAGAAGATCACGGTGGACGTGCGCGGCGAGATCCTGCAGCTGAAGGACACCATCAACGTGATGGTGGACCAGCTGCGTTCCTTCGCGTCCGAAGTGACGCGGGTGGCGCGCGAAGTGGGTACCGAGGGCAAGCTGGGCGGCCAGGCTTACGTGCCGGGTGTCGGCGGCACCTGGAAGGACCTGACCGACAACGTGAACTTCATGGCGTCCAACCTGACGGGCCAGGTGCGTAACATCGCGGCGGTGACGACCGCGGTGGCGAACGGCGACCTGTCCAAGAAGATCACGGTGGACGTCAAGGGCGAGATTCTCGAACTGAAGAACACCATCAACGTGATGGTGGACCAGCTGTCCTCCTTCGCCTCCGAGGTGACGCGGGTGGCGCGCGAGGTGGGTACCGAGGGCAAGCTGGGCGGCCAGGCGCAGGTGAAGGGCGTGGCCGGCACCTGGAAGGACTTGACCGACTCGGTGAACTCGATGGCGGGCAACCTGACCGGCCAGGTGCGTAACATCGCGGACGTGACCACCGCGGTGGCGAACGGCGACCTGTCCAAGAAGATCACGGTGGACGTGAAGGGCGAGATCCTGGAACTGAAGAACACCATCAACGTGATGGTCGACCAGCTGAACTCCTTCGCGTCCGAGGTGACCCGAGTCGCGCGAGAAGTGGGTACCGAGGGCAAGCTGGGCGGCCAGGCGAACGTGCCTGGTGTCGCCGGCACCTGGAAGGACCTGACCGACGGCGTGAACTCGATGGCGGGTAACCTGACGGCGCAGGTGCGTAACATCGCGGACGTGACCACCGCGGTGGCGAACGGCGACCTGTCGAAAAAGATTACCGTGGACGTCAAGGGCGAGATCCTGGAGCTGAAGAACACCATCAACGTGATGGTGGACCAGCTGTCCTCGTTCGCCTCCGAGGTGACCCGCGTGGCGCGCGAAGTGGGTACCGAGGGCAAGCTGGGCGGCCAGGCTTACGTGCCCGGCGTCGGCGGCACCTGGAAGGACCTGACCGACAACGTGAACTTCATGGCGTCCAACCTGACGGGCCAGGTGCGTAACATCGCGGCGGTGACCACCGCGGTGGCGCGCGGCGACCTGTCGAAGAAGATCACGGTGGACGTGAAGGGCGAGATTCTCGAACTGAAGGACACCATCAACGTGATGGTGGACCAGCTGTCCTCCTTCGCCTCCGAGGTGACCCGGGTGGCGCGCGAGGTGGGTACCGAGGGCAAGCTGGGCGGCCAGGCGAACGTGTCCGGCGTCGCCGGTACCTGGAAGGACCTGACCGAGAACGTGAACCAGCTGGCGGCGAACCTGACCAACCAGATGCGTGCGATCGGCGAGGTGGCGACGGCGGTGACCCGCGGCGACCTCTCGCGTTCGATTACCGTGGAAGCGCGCGGCGAGATGTCCTACCTGAAGGACAACATCAACGAGATGATCCGCAACCTGAAGGAAACCACGCAGAAGAACGCGCAGCAGGACTGGCTGAAGACCAACCTGGCGCGCTTCACCCGCCTGCTGCAGGGCCAGCGCGACCTGCAGGCCGTGACCAAGCTGATCCTGTCCGAACTGGCGCCCCTGATCACCGCCCACCACGGCGTGTTCTACATGATGGACTCGCAGGAAAGCGATGCCCGACTGCGCCTGATCGCCTCCTACGGCTACCGTTCCAGCCGCAAGCTGCCGACCTCCTTCCTGCCGGGCGAAGGCCTGGTCGGCCAGTGCGCGCTGGAGAAGACCCGCATCTGGCTGACCGACGTCCCGCGCGACTACATCCAGGTCTCGTCCGGACTGGGCGCGGCGCCGCCGACCAATATCGTGGTGCTGCCTATCCTGTTCGAACAGCAGGTCAAGGCGGTCATCGAGATCGCCTCGCTGGACCGCTTCACGGAAACCCACCTGTCCTTCCTCGACCAGTTGATGGAATCGATCGGCGTGGTGCTCAACACCATCGAGGCGAACAGCCGGACCGAATCGCTGCTGACGCAGTCGCAGTCGCTGGCGCAGGAACTGCAGCAGACCAACCAGGAGCTGGCGGAAAAGGCGCGCCTGCTGTCCGAGCAGAACATCGAGGTGGAACGCAAGAACCGCGAGGTGGAACAGGCCAAGCTGGCGCTGGAAGAAAAGGCGACCCAGCTGGCGCTGTCCTCGAAATACAAGTCCGAGTTCCTGGCGAATATGTCGCACGAACTGCGTACGCCGCTGAATTCGCTGCTGATCCTGGCCCAGCAGCTCTCGGATAACCCCGAGGGCAACCTGTCGATGAAGCAGGTGGAATTCGCGAAGACCATCCACGGCTCCGGCTCCGACCTGCTGACCCTGATTAACGACATCCTCGACCTGTCGAAGATCGAGTCCGGCACCGTCACGCTGGACGTGTCCGAGTACCGCTTCTCGGCGCTGCGCAACTACGTCGACCGCACCTTCCGCCACATGGCCGAAGCCAAGCACCTCGGCTTCCAGGTCGACCTGGCGGACAACCTGCCGACCGCGCTGATGACCGATACGACGCGCCTGCAGCAGGTCTTGAAAAACCTGCTGTCGAACGCCTTCAAGTTCACCAGCCACGGCAACGTCGCGCTGACCATCAGCCTGGTGACCAGCGGCTGGACCGCCGACCACCCCCACCTGCTGCATGCGGACGCGGTGCTGGCCTTCTCGGTGCGCGACACCGGCGTCGGCATCCCGTCCGACAAGCTGCAGCTGATCTTCGAAGCCTTCCAGCAGGCCGACGGCTCGACCGCCCGCAAATACGGCGGCACCGGCCTTGGCCTGTCGATCTCGCGCGAACTGGCGCGCCTGCTGGGCGGCGAGATCCGCGTGGAGTCGACGGTGAACGTCGGCTCCACCTTCACTTTGTACCTGCCTTACAACCGCGCCGGCTTCATCAACTACGAGCAGACCCGCCTGCCGCAGCCGGCCCGCCTGGCGCCGCCGCAGCCCGCCCCGGCCGTGACGCCCGCGCCGCGCGCCCTGCTGGAAGCCGAGCTGGACGCCGAGACCACGGTTGCCACCACCAGCATCGCCGTGCCCGACCCGTCCGGCGGCCTGGTCGAATATGCGGCCATGCTGGACGACCGCGGCCTGATCGTGCCGGGCGACCCCTCGGTGCTGATCGTCGAGGATGACGAGCGCTTCGCCAAGACCCTGCTCGACTTCGCCCGCGAGAAGAACTTCAAGGGTATCGTGACCCACCGCGGCGACTCCGCGCTGTCGCTGGCGCGCGACTTCCAGCCGGCCGCGATCCTGCTCGACATCGACCTGCCCGACATCGACGGCCTGACGGTGCTGGAGCGCCTGAAGCGCGACCCGGGCACCCGCCACATCCCGGTGCACGTGCTGTCGGCGATGCGCGAACGCGAACGCGCGCTGCGCCAGGGCGCGATCAGCTATATCAACAAGCCGGTCAGCCGCGAGATGCTGCAGGAGGAATTCACGCGCATCCAGAAGTTCCTGATGGGCGGCAAGCGCTCGCTGCTGGTGGTCGAGGACGACATGGCCCAGCGCGAGGCGATCGTCT
>Ga0308169_10003609_pt1 | contig 14991 bp, 21 predicted proteins | sample PhyBR1_2_FD_202139 | JGI IMG/M metagenome (GOLD analysis project Ga0308169, IMG submission 202139) | Phyllosphere microbial communities from UC Gill Tract Community Farm, Albany, California, United States - DLSLSB.R1 | ecosystem: Host-associated > Plants > Phyllosphere > Unclassified | place... | reverse complement strand
CATCAACGACTATGTCGTGGCGGCATCGGTGATCGCGACCGGCGACGTCATCGGCGTTCTCCCGCGGTACACCTCCGCGGTGACCGAGGCCGTGGTGCGTCGCCCGCTGCAATACGTCGGCACGAACAGGATGATCGATGTGCTCGCCCGGCCCGAGAACCTGCGCCGGCGCGCGGTCCGTCTCGTCGCCGACGCCCTCAGCCGGGTGATGGCGGAGCTGACGGGTGAGCCGCCCGCCCGTGTGCTCCCCCGTGACCGGGCGATCTTCTAGGCTCGGGGGATGACGGTCGAGACGAACCCGCTGCTCACCCCCTCCGCCCTCCCGTACCACCTGCCCGACTACGACCGCATCCGCCCCGAGCACTATCTCCCGGCGTTCCGGCTGGGCTTCCAGGAGCAGGGTGCCGAGATCCGACGGATCACGATGGTGCGCTCGATGCCGACCTTCGAGAACACCATGGAGGCGCTGGAGCGCAGCGGAGAGCTGCTGGACCGGGTCTCGCACGCGTTCTACACGGTGAGCTCCGCGGACGCGACGGCCGAGATCCAGGCGATCGATGAGGAGCTCGCCCCGCTGATGGCGGCTCATCAGGATGCGGTCCTGCTCGACTCCGCCCTCTACTGGCGCATCTCGCAGCTCCACGACCGCATCGACGCCCTGCCGCTGGACGCCGAGCAGCGCCGTCTCGTCGAACGCTGGCACCGCGAGATGACTCTCGCGGGAGCCGCCCTCGACGAGGACGCCAAAGCCCGCCTCACGGCGTTGAATCAGCGCATCTCCTCCCTCAGTACCACGTTCGAGAAGAACCTGCTGGCCGACACCAACGAGCTGGCCGTCGTGTTCGACGACCCCGCCGAGCTGCACGGGCTGAGCGCCGGGGAGCTGTCGGCCGCCGCCCGTGCCGCCTCCGAGCGAGGCCTGGAGGGCAAGCATCTGCTCACGCTCCCCCTGTTCACCGGCCACCCGGCCCTGGCGGTGCTCACGAACCGGGAGAGCCGTCGCCGCGTCATGCAGGCATCACGGTCTCGCGGAGCGCACGGCGGCCCGCACGACAATCGAGCCGTCCTCAGCGAGATCGCCGCGCTCCGCGCCGAACGCGCGGCCCTGCTCGGATACCCGTCCCATGCTGCGGCGGTGACGGCCGACGAGACCGCGGGCACGCCCGAGGCCGTCGATCGGATGCTGCGCGACCTGGCGGCACCGGCCGCGCGCAACGCCGCAGCCGAACGGGCGGCTCTGCAGCAGCTCATCGATGAGACCGAGACGGATCCGTTCCCGCTCGAGGCGCACGACTGGGCGTACTACACCGAGAAGCTGCGCACCGCTCGGTACGACATCGACACCGCCGCGCTGCGGCCCTGGTTCGAGGCGGAACGGGTGCTGCGCCACGGGGTGTTCGCGGCGGCGGGCCGGCTGTACGGGCTCACCTTCGCCGAGCGCGCCGATCTGCCCGTCTATCACCCCGGGGCCCGGACGTTCGAGGTGTTCCAGGAGGACGGATCCGCGCTCGGCCTCTACGTGCTGGATCTGTACACGCGCGAGAGCAAGCGCGGCGGCGCCTGGATGAACCCGATCGTCAGCCAGTCCGCCCTGCGCGGCACGCTGCCGGTCGTCGCGAACAACCTGAACGTCGCGAAGCCCGCCGACGGCGAGGCGACGCTTCTTACGCTCGACGAGGTGAACACGCTGTTCCACGAGTTCGGACACGCGCTGCACGGACTGTTCTCCGCGGTGACGTATCCGCATTTCTCCGGCACGAACGTCTTCCGCGATTTCGTCGAGTTCCCCAGCCAGGTCAACGAGATGTGGATGCTGTGGCCGGAGATCGTCGCGTCGTACGCGCGGCATCACGAGACCGGGGAACCGCTTGCGGCCAGCCTTGTCGAGCGTCTTCAGGCCACCGAGACCTTCAACCAGGGCTTCGAGACCAGCGAGTACCTGGCGGCGGCCTGGCTCGACCAGGCGCTGCACTCGGTTCCCGCGGGCACCACGATCGAGGACGTCGAGGCGTTCGAAGCGGAGGCGCTGGCGGACATCGGGCTGAACGATCCCGCCGTGCCCACCCGGTACTCATCCGCGTACTTCGCACACGTGTTCTCCGGCGGCTACAGCGCCGGCTACTACTCGTACATCTGGAGCGAGGTGCTCGACGCCGACACCGTGGAGTGGTTCCGCGACAACGGCGGCCTCACCCGCACGAACGGCGAGAGGTTCCGCCGGCGTCTGCTGAGCGTCGGCGGCGCGAAGGACCCGCTCGAGGCGTACCGCGACTTCCGCGGCCGCGATGCGGAGATCACGCCGCTGCTGAAGCGGCGCGGACTCCTCGACTGAACCTGGTCACGGGCGGTGCGTACGCGCCGTCTGTGATCGCACCTCGTGCGCTCAGGCGCTCTTGCGCTTGCGCGCCAGGACCAGGGTGGGCGCTGCGCCTTCGTCGACGGCGGCGCGGGTCACGATGACCTTCTGCACGTCCTCGGTCGAGGGGATCTCGAACATGATCGGACCGAGCACATCCTCCAGGATCGCCCGCAGGCCGCGCGCGCCGGTCTTGCGCAGCACGGCGAGGTCGGCGATCGACTCCAGGGCGTCGTCCTCGAACTCCAGCTCGACCCCGTCGAGCTGGAACATGCGCTGATACTGCTTGACCAGGGCGTTGCGCGGCCCCGTGAGGATGTCGATGAGGGCGGCCTGGTCGAGCGGCGAGACGGAGGCGACGACCGGAAGCCGGCCGATGAACTCGGGGATGAGACCGAACTTGTGCAGGTCTTCCGGGAGCACCTCGCTGAACAGATCCAGATCCTTGCCCTTGTCGTGCAGCGGCGCGCCGAATCCGACGCCGTGCTTGCCGACGCGGGAGGACACGATGTCCTCGAGACCCGCGAAGGCCCCCGCGACGATGAACAGCACGTTCGTGGTGTCGATCTGCAGGAACTCCTGGTGCGGGTGCTTGCGGCCGCCCTGGGGCGGCACCGAGGCGACCGTTCCCTCGAGGATCTTCAGCAGCGCCTGCTGCACGCCCTCGCCGGAGACGTCTCGGGTGATCGACGGGTTCTCCGCCTTGCGTGCGATCTTGTCGATCTCGTCGATGTAGATGATGCCCTGCTCAGCGCGCTTGACGTCGTAGTCCGCGGCCTGGATGAGCTTGAGCAGGATGTTCTCCACGTCCTCACCGACGTAGCCCGCCTCGGTGAGCGCGGTGGCGTCGGCGACGGCGAACGGCACGTTCAGGCGCTTCGCGAGCGTCTGCGCGAGGTAGGTCTTCCCGCACCCGGTGGGGCCGATCATCAGGATGTTGCTCTTGGCGATCTCGATGTCCTCGGCCTTCTGCTCGGCCGCCTGCAGGGTGCCACGGGCACGAACCCGCTTGTAGTGGTTGTAGACGGCGACAGAGAGGGCCTTCTTTGCCGGCTCCTGACCGACCACGTACTCCTCGAGGAAGGAGAAGATCTCTCGAGGCTTGGGCAGGTCGAATTCGGCGACCTCGCCGTTCGCGGACTCCGCCATGCGCTCTTCGATGATCTCGTTGCAGAGCTCGACGCACTCGTCGCAGATGTACACGCCGGGTCCGGCGATGAGCTGCTGGACCTGCTTCTGGCTCTTGCCGCAGAACGAGCACTTGAACAGGTCGGCGCTCTCACCGATGCGTGCCATGTGCGTCCTCCTTCGAGACGTGGTCCGCGCTCGCCGCCGTGCTGTCACGATGAGCGATCACGGCGTGGGAACACCGTGCGGCGATGCCGCTGTTCGAGCCTAACCGCTGCATCCGACATCCGGCCGCATCGCCACGGATCCCTGCCGACGCGTCGCTCCGCGCACGGCGAACACGAGCCGGATCCACGCTTTCATGACGAACGACCCGCCGTGCTCGGTGCAGGGCGGGTCGTTCGAGGCATCGACGGTGATCGACGATTCAGACCATGCTCTTCGGGTGGCCGACAGTAGGGCTAACATTTGAGTCATGATGACGACAAACCGGCAGCGGGCAGCGATCTACGCGCGGATCTCCGACGACCGTGAGGGGGACGCGCTGGGAGTGGGTAGGCAGATCGAGGATGCCCGCAGCAGAGCCGCAGCGCTCGGGCTGGAGGTAGTCGAGCCGCCGTTCGTGGACAACGACATCAGCGCGAGCACCAAGAGCACCAAGCGCCGCCCCGCCTACGAGGACATGCTGCAGCGGGCCCGGGCGGGAGACTTCGCCGTCATCATCGCCTACAGCAACAGCCGCGTCACCCGCCGACCGCGCGAGCTGGAAGACCTCATCGTGCTCTACGAGCGTCACGGCGTCGTCGTGCGAACCGTCGCCAGCGGGGACGACGACCTGAGCACGGCAGACGGTCGGATGACGGCCCGGATCAAGGCATCGGTTGACGCCGCCGAGGCTGAGCGCGTGGCCGAGCGCGTCTCCCGGAAGAACGATCAGCGAGCTGCATCCGGTGCACCGCATGGTCGGATCGGCTACGGCTTTCGACGGGCCAACGATCACGACGTTGCCGAGCCCGCCGAGGCCGAGATCATCCAGGAGATGACCGCCCGCGTGCTCGGAGGCGGCACCCTCCGCGCGCTCGCTCACGAGCTGAACGAACGCGGCCAGCTCACCCGCACCGGAGCGCCGTGGACCGGTCCGACGTTGCGTCGCATGTTGCGCCGCCCCTCCCTCGCAGGGCTCCGCGTGCACCGTGGGCAGATCGTCGGCAACTCGGACGGGGACTCGATCATCACGCCCGACGAGCACGCGCGTCTCGTGGCACTGTTCGACGGGAACCCGAAGCCGAACCGCGAGCGCGGCGGGCGGCTCCCCGAGCACCTGCTGTCCTCGCTGGCGATCTGTGGACGCGGCTGGGACCCTGAAGCCGCCGAGCCGTTCGCGAATATCTGTGGCGGGAAGATCCGCCGCGTCCCCACGTCGAAGGCGGGGAAGGCCGCCTATGCGTGCGGAACGTGCCACCGAGTGCGGCGCGCGCAGGAGCCGGTTGACAAGCTGGTCACGAGCGTCATGCTGGCCCGCCTTGAGCGTGAGGATGCCGCCGACCTGCTCGCGTCCCAGGGGGACGAGCACACGGCACGCGATGCACGCGAGCGCCTGGCCGGGGTATCCGCCCGGCTGCTGTCCGCCGCCGACCTGTTCGCAGCTGGCACCATCGACGCCGACCAGCTCACGCGGATGACCGCGACGTTGCGCGCAGAGAAGGCGACGCTGGAGTCTCAGCTAGCCGCGAGCCTGCCGCCCGCGATCCCTCTTGATGCCATCGGTGCTGGTGCTCGCGACTGGTGGGAGGGCGCAACCCTGGACCAACGGCGCGCCCTCATCGCCGCGCTGGTGCGCGTAGTGGTCGTCCCTGCCGGTGCAGGACGGCGAACGTTCGACCCCGAGACGATTCGATTCGACTGGATCCGCAAGGGCTGAGCTATCGTCTACTTGTAGTAGACATATTCGAGACTATGGCGTACAATGTGCTTGCGTTTGGGAACGTATGCGCGTATGGTGGGGAACAGAAACACACCGATGACCTAGAACAAGCCAGGTCGAAAAGGTTGAGGGCGGCAGGATCCGCCCTCCCAGCTCGAAACCGGCTCGTGACAACGGGGTAGGGCGGCAGGCCGCAGACCACGGGTCGGATGGATGAGGGCCAGGTGCCCGAGCCACCGAGGGACAGCACAGACCGAATCGAAGTAGGTCCGTTGTCGCTCGGTTGTTCGCGTACTTAGGGACCGAACCTCATGCCTCTTTCGTCGCAGAAGGCCCGCGCCATCGTTGACATTCGATACGCCCGCAAGTCGGGCGACCCGGACCGTCTCCAGGACGCGCAGCGCGATCTCGCCGCCGTGTCGATCAGCGAGTACGTTACGCGCGTCGTCGCCGCCGCTCCCCCGCTGACCGAAGACCAGCGCGCCCGTATTGCTGCCATCCTCCGACCGTCCGCGAAGCCGGTGGCCCGATGAGCGCCGCGCCGACCACGGATGTCTCAAGGCGCATCGTCGTACCGGGTGTACCGGCTGTACCGGCTTCCCCGGGGGTGACCCGCGTGCTGGACGACGTGCTGGCCTTCGCGTTCCGGTTCATCGCCTACCCCTCACCAGAGGCCGCCGTGGCGCACGCGCTGTGGATCGTGCATACCCACGCGGTCGAGTGCTTCGAGAACACACCGCGTATCGCCTTCCTGTCCCCTGAGCCGGGCTCGGGGAAGTCGAGGGCAATGGAGGTTACCGAGCTGCTGGTGCCGCGAGCCGTGCTCACCGTGAACGTGAGCGCCGCCTACGTCTTCCGCAAGATCAGCGACCCGGCTGGGCTGCCGACGCTGCTGATTGACGAGTGTGACGCGATCTTCAAGGGCTCCAAGAGCGACAGCAGCGAGGATCTGCGCGGGCTACTGAACAGCGGCTACCGGAGGGGCGCGACTGCAGGGCGTGCTGAAGTCACCGACAAGGGGGTGGGCGTCAAGGACTGGCCGTCTTTCTCACCCGTCGCCCTCGCCGGGCTGAACCGGCTGCCGGACACGATCATGACCCGCAGCGTCATCATCCCGATGAAGCGCCGCAAGCCTGACCAGAGGGTTGAGCCCTTCCGCCGCCGCGCGCATGGTGCCGAGGCCGAGCAGCTGAACGCTGAGATCGCGACCTGGACAGAGAGCGTCGCTTCGCTGCTGGCCGACGCGTGGCCTGACATGCCACCTGGAGTCGAAGACCGGGATCAGGATGTCTGGGAACCCCTCATCGCCGTCGCGGACGCCGCAGGCGGGCGCTGGCCGAGCCTGGCGCGGGAAGTTGCCATCAAGATGGTCACCGACTCGAAGCACCGGCCCCTGTCGCTCGGTGTGCAGCTGCTCTCTGATATTCGGCGCGTTCTGACCGAAGACAGGATCCAGACGGGCGACCTGCTCAACCGGCTGCACCAGCTGGAGACGGCACCATGGGCATCCCTGAAGGGCGAGCCCATCGACGCCATGTTCCTGGCCAGGATGCTCCGCGAGTACGAGATCGAGCCGCTGCAGCTCCGCATCGGAGGCCTGAAGACACGCGGCTACCTTCGCGCGGACTTTGAGGACGCCTGGGAACGGTACACGCGGGTCACCCCCGGGGAAGCCGGTACAGCCGGTACAGCCGGTACACCCGGCGAGATCGGCGGTGCAGCATGAATGACTGGACGCTGGGCGACCCCGCCGCCCTCGAAGCCACGGCCGAGATCGGCGCTGCCCTGATGGCTTACCTGGACCGCTACGGCACCGACGCCTACATGGAATGCCGCGCCGTCCTCATCGGACACGCGCAGGTGAGCGGCTGGCAGATCGTCGAGTCGGAGCGTGCGCTGTGACAGCCGGGGCCGACACCCTTGCGTCGCCGCTTGTTCGCCATCACGACGACGGGTGCGGGGCCTGCGCCTGGATGGCATCGGAGATCAACCGCTTGCACTCACTGCTGACGAGGCGCGCCGACCAAGCCAACCGCCTGACCCTCCAGCGCCGGGAGATCGAGACGCTGGCCGCCGACCTGCAGACCGCACGTCACGAGATCGAGCGTCTTCGCGCCGAGTTGAACCGGAACTACGTCGAGCGGAGGGCCGCCGCATGATCTCTGAGAGTTGGGCCGAGCTGGGCGGCCAGATCGACGCCACGCCGACCCGTCGCGTTGTCCTGGACCGCGAGCAGACCCCGCAGCCGAAGCCGCAGCATGTCCACCGCTTCGACGCTCTGAGCGGCTACTGCACCTGTGGCAGGCGCGACGACGGGACCACGGCCGAGGGCTCTGAGGCCTGGGCCGGTGACCGCGAGATTCGGGACCGCCTGGGCCGTATTGAGCGCCAGCTCGACGCCCTCGCGACCACTGCTGAGGCCACCACTGGAAGGACAGCATCATGACCGAGGAGTTGCGGGACATGTTCGGGCGGCAGGTCCGCCCGGCCTACCAAGACCGCCACGTGGTGCGCGGCGTCCCGCAGCCGCCACCCGAGCCGATGCCGCCTGTGGAAGGGCACGCGATGACGAAGCGCACCGTCCGCCCCTCCGGCGTGTCCAGGGCGAACTACTACGCCGCCGCCATCCACCAGCACGTCTGTGAGTGCGGCCGCATCTTCGAGTCCTCGGATATGCGCGTCGCGCAGAACCTCGCGGACATGCACCTTGCCGACACCTACCTGCCGGAGCGGATCACCCGCTCCGAGGCTGAGAAGCCCGCCCGGATCAACCGCGCGCAGCGGATCTATTGAAACATCCAACGAAAGGAACCACCATGTCCATCGAGAAGGCACCGCAGGGCACCACCAGGATCGACTCGCGGGATCCGGACCCGTTCACCAGCGCCGCGGTCCGCGAGGCGCAGGCCGCGCACGACGCCGCACGCCAGGCTGACAACGACATCGTTGCGCAGGCCCGCGCCCGCGCGAAGGACGACGCCGCCGAGGCTCGCGCCGCCGCCCTTGCCACGCCCGAGGGGCGCGCCGAGATCCGCCGCCGCGAGGAGGAGGACGACCGCGCACGCATGTTCGCGGCTGAGGCAGAACTGGCGCAGGACGCAGCACTGGATGGGCTGCAGCAGGGCGACGTGCTGTCCCGGATCACTGGCACCCGCAACAGCATCCGCGCCAAGAGCCAGCAGCTGCTCGCACAGAGCCCCAACTACCACGGACACCGCGCCTAACCCCCGAAGGAAGAAGATCATGACCACCTTTGCCGAGGCCTACGAGGCCGAGAAGACCGCACTGCTCGCTCAGCTCGACGCGCTCAACGTGCAGCTGGAACTCACCGAGGATCCGCGCTCCAAGAAATCGGTACACGGATGGATCATCCGTGTACTGGAACGACTGGAGGTCGTCGCCGCGGATCTGCTGAACCGCGGATAGCGCTCAGACCGCCCGCGCGCCGTTAGTCCTTTCCGGGCGGCGCGGGCACCCGGGGCGGCGGCTCTCCTGTAGCCGCCGCCCCACACCCCCCACCACCAACCCCGGGCCGCGCAGCTTGGAGAAGGCCCGGTGGCCTACGTAGTCGGATCTGCCGAAGTCGAACTTGTCCCGTCCGCGAGGGGCTTCGATGAGAAGGCCAACGCGCTCATCGGGGATCTCAAGGTGGGCGTCATCCTGGACCCGGACATCCTGGGGCTCCGGGCGCGCGTGGCCGAGATCACCGATCTGCGCGTCGGCGTCGATCTCGGCGTCAACTCCGCGGTGGCGCGGGCTGAGATGGACCTGCTCACCCGGGACCGCGGCGTGCACATCATCCCGGATCTGGCGGGCGGCGTCGTGTCGGCGGAGCTGGACGTGCTCACCCGGCCCCGCGTCGTGGACATCGTGCCGGTGGAGCTGCCGGAGGTTGGCGGCGGCGGTGGGATGCCCGAGGGCGGCGCTGGCGGCGGCGCTCCTGGTGCTGCTGCCACGGGCGTCATGGCGGCCGCCGTCGTCGGGCTCGTGGCTGCCCTGGTGCCGATGGCGAACGTCGCGACCGGCGCGGCCCTCGGGCTTGGTGCCATGGTCAGCGCCGCCACGCTGGGCGTCGGTGCACTCGCTGGTGTGACCGTCGCAGCGCTCGCCACCAACGAGACGTTCAAGTCGGCGCTGCAGCCTTCACTCGACGGGCTCAAGTCGTCGTTCGACAACCTGGTGTCCACGAACAGCGGCGCACTGCTGGCACCACTGCAGGCAGGGCTCGGGTTGCTCGCGTCGATCCTGCCGCAGCTCAGCCCGCTGCTGCAGGCGGGCTCTCAGGCCATCCTGGCGCTGCTGAAGCCACTGCAGGATGCGGTGACCTCAGGCGCGTTCACGAAGTTCGTCGCAGGGCTCACCCCGCTGATCGGTCCCGCCGTGACCGGCTTCGGAACCATCCTGGAGAACCTGGCCATCGGGCTCGGGCGCATGATGGCGGCCTTCGCGCCGTTCGGGAAGACGATTCTCGACGGGCTCGTGAAGCTCTCGGCTGGCTTCGCGACCTTCGCCGGGTCGAAGCAATTTCAGAACTTTCTGTCGGACGTGATGAAGCAACTCCCACTGGTGACCCAGTTCTTCGGTGCCCTCTTCGCCGCGGTCGGCCCGCTGCTCCCGATCCTGGCGCAGCTCGGCATGACGATCTTGGCTCAGGCCGCCGATGAGCTGAAGCTGATCGCGCCCCTGCTACAGGCGCTCATCCCCCTGTTCACCGCCATCGCGCCCGTCGTCGTCGAGTGCATGGCGGGCTTCACCATGATCGCGCAGGCCATCGGAAGCGTGCTCATCCCGGCCCTTACCTGGATCATTAGCGTCGTCGTCAACGTCATCGACTGGCTGGTGCAGTTCGGTAGCTGGCTCGGCAACCTCGTGGCCGGGAACCAGGCCGCGGGCGCAGGAATCGCGGACGTGTGGAACGGCGTCATGGCGTTCTTCGCGAGCGTCGGCGCGTTCTTCGCGGGCGTCTGGAACAACCTTGTGCAGGGCGTCTCCGCCATGGTCGGCTCCGTGATCTCGTGGTTCCAGTCTCTCCCTGGTGCAATCAGCAACGTCTTCGCCGGTGCCGGATCCTGGCTGCTCTCCGCGGGCCAAGCCCTCATCCAGGGATTCTGGAGCGGCATTCGCGGGATGTGGGACGGCTTCCTGGGATGGATCCGCGGGATGATCGACCAGATTCCGAAGGCCGTGCGAGACGTGCTCGGCATCGCGTCCCCGTCCCGCGTCTTCGCAGAGATCGGCGGCTTCGTCGGGCAGGGCTTCCAGCAGGGACTGACCGCATCCCTGGGCACCGCACTCGACGCCGCACAGACCCAGCTCCGCAAGGGCATTCCGGGGATCACCGCGACGGCAAGCGCAGGCATCACCGCACAGCTCAACGCGGCCACCATGGGCGGCGGGGCAGGCGATTCGGAAGAGCTGCAGCTGCTCAGGCAGATCGCCACCGCCACGAGAGCCACGGTCGCCAAGATCCCCACCGCGCAGGACACGGCATTCGCTAACCGGCTGTTCGCGCGCACAGGCGACAGCACTCGGAGGAAGGGCTGATGGACAGCAACATCGGCCGAGCGACCGACGATGCGCAGGCCGATGCCATCGCGCTGGTGACCGCACTCCGCAACGATGACCGGCTCGCCTTCGCGCAGGCACTCAGGGCAATGACCGACGCTGAACGGTTGCTCTGCTGTATGTCTCTCGCAACGTCACTCGCGTCGTGCTCCCACAGGTTCGACATCGCACCGGCCGACCTCATCCGGAGGGCCGTGCCGTGACCCACCCCTGCGAATCCGATAGGGGGGCCGGGGTCACCCCCACCCCACCGGGCTGTCGGGCGACTCGCGTATAAGGGCTCGCAGCCAGCTTGCTTAGTTGGCACCAGCTGTTTTTTCACCCTGAGAGGACTAGACCATGGCCACAATCCGCGGACCGCAGCTCGGCAACCTCGATCCGGCCGTTCTCGCTCTCCGCACGGGCTATGTCGCCTACCACGACCGCCTGCTGCAGCAATGGCCCTCGGTGGAGAGCGGCAGAGACTGGGCTGCAGAGCGCGCCTTGTGGACCGAGGGCGAAACCATGGTCTGCACGACCGAGGAGATCTTCGTCGCCGCGAGCGGGGCCGGGCTCGACTGGAAGCCGTTCACCCACCAGCACGACCCTGACCAGGACCGCCTGTGGCAGGTTCCGGGCAGGGAGGGCGGCCCGCTGGTGGAGGTTGCCGTCATCGATGGCGCGTACGTCGTGATCGGCCGTCCCGACGACCCGAACGCCGTCCGCCAGACCCGCTCCGAGATCGCACGCAAGGGCGGGAACACGCGGTGGCGCAATAGCCATGGATCCTGACCCCTACGGGCCGGACGCGGGCCGCGAGGCCTGGATGTCGGATGCCCTCTGCGCGCAGATCGCCACCGAGATGTTCTTTCCCGAGAGAGGCGGATCGACGCGCGAGGCGAAGGGCGTATGCGCCGCGTGTCCGGTGACCGCCGAGTGCCTTGAGTACGCCCTACGGAACGATGAGCGCTTCGGCATCTGGGGCGGCAAGTCCGAGCGCGAGCGCCGCAAGCTGAAACGGCACGCCTGAAATGCCGTACGCAGACGCCGACCGCCAGCGCGCGTACGCGCGCGACTGGATGCGCCGCCGCCGCGCCGCCGATCCGACCTTCGCAGAGGCTCACGTGACCCGGGAGCGTGAGCGTTGGCATACGGATCCTGCCCACCGAGCCCGCCAGCTCCGAAACATGGCCGAGCGCCGCCGCCGTCGTGCTGCCCTCCGTGCCGCGTTGGCTCGGATTCCTGCCGTACGCGCACAGCAGCGCCCTGCAGCGCCGATCCTACGCAGCGGCCTACCAGTCCACGATCCCGCTTCCTGGTGCGCAGCAGGCCTGTTCGCAGACGCCGACGTGACAGCCGTCATGCACGCCGAGGATCCCCGTTACGCGCAGGCTGACCTGTGGGGCCGCGTCAGAGCAGATCGCTGAAGCTCTGATCCGGCTCCGCGTAGTCGCGCCGCCACCCGCGCAGCGTGCCGTCGTCCATCACCTGGTGCACGGTCCCGTTGCGCCCGGCCACCGCCACGGCGACCGCGAGAGGCGTGGCCCCTCGCTCGGTGAACGACAGGTCCGAGATCGCGTCCATCACGGCGACGTACAAGAACTCATCTCCCGCGGTGTGCACACCCGTGATCCGCGAATCGGGCGACTCCGCGGTGACGTAGGCCATGGGCTCCGGCGCTTCGCTGCCGTGCCGGTCCATGATGCCGATGCTGAACTCAGGCATTCCGACCTCCAGGGGGATCGTTCATTCTACCGCTGACCGCCGACATCGCCTAGGTGAAGCCAGTAGCGCGTGTGCACGCTGCTCATCGGGTCTAGGAAGGCCCCCATGATCTTGTCTGCCCGGTCTTCGAGATCGGTGCTCATCTCGATTGACACGTCCTGCCCGTCGATGAGCACGTGACCGTCATAGAACCAGGGCGCGCGGCCCCGTGACCCGACCTGCTTGCGCACCACGTACCCGATCAGCTTCCCCTCAAACCGGACGTTCCAGCGCTCGGGCTCGAACCGGCGCACGGCCGCGGGCTCGACGCTCAGGCGGGGATCCATGCCGACACGGTAGCCCCGGCCGCCGACGCTAGTCGGCAACCTCCCGCGCCCATCCTGGCCCGCGGTTGGCATCCGCGCGGCTCATGGGGCACGCGGGATTGGTGCACCGCGTCGGCTCAGGCAGGTAGGCCACGTTCGCGCCCATCATCCCCGTGATCCCGCCTTCATGACGGCGCAGACGTTGCTCCGTGGGCCAGCCGCACGAGCCGCACTCGAACTTGCTCATGCCTCCGGACGCTACGCCCGCCCCGCGCCCCACGTCTAGGCCCTGAGTGCAGGCGGCTCGATCCCCGCGACCTCCCGCAGCGCATCCGCCAGCGCGAGCGCCTGAGCGCCACTGAGAGCGTCTAGGCTCCCGTCGTCGGCCAGGTGGACCTGCAGACCCTCCACGTCGTCCCACAGCGTGCTCAGCGTCGCGATCAGCACGCCTTCCGCCATGACCGGCACGACGGGGCCGACCGCGCAGCCCTCTGAATCGAAATCCCATGTGTTCATGGCTCTCAGCGTGCCGTCTAACGAAGGTTCCGCAACCCGCGGCGCGTCGGCCACTTCCGTTGGACGGGGAACCGCCCAGCCGAAATAAGGGGCAAAAGCGGCCCTAGCCTGAAGGAACCAACCACTAAAACGAAGGAGAGCAACATGAACGATGCACCTGCCCTGCCCACAGAGATCGGTGAAAGCGTGAGATTCGATGGCCTATCGAGCGGCAACCCCGTAACCGTCACGAAGAGCGAGGCGAGCGCCTACGATGTGCGCTACGACCTCGTTCCAACGTACGTCGCGCGTCTTGACCAGGACGGGCGCGACTCGTTCACGCTCACGCCCGCCCCTGGCGTCGCAGCGGTCGGCGGCGGGCCGGACACCTGGCAGTTCTTCTACGAACACTTCTGAACGAGCACGACGCGCCCCGGCCAGATGATCCCAACCGGGGCGCGTTCAGCGAAAAGGTGCTCAAAAGCCTTTCGGGTGCCACACGGTCTTCACCTCGGTGAACGCCGCGATCCGCTGCGGCGAGGCGATGACCTCACCGGGTGCGAGCACGCGCTTGAGCGTGTCGGCGGCCGCGATCTGCAGGTCCACCCAGTCGATCCCTCCCGCGCCCGCCAGATCCAGCGCGTTGACGTCGGCATGCGCGGCGAGCCAGGGCGCCAGCTCGGCGGGCGATCCGGTGAGCACGTTGACCACGCCGCCGGGCACATCGCTCGTGGCGAGCACCTCGGCGAGGCTGATCGCGGAGAGCGGGTGCTGTTCGCTCGCCACCACAACCACCGCGTTGCCGGCCACGAGGGCCGGGGCGACGACGGAGACGAGGCCCAGCAGTGCGGATTCCTGCGGTGCGACGATCGCGACCACGCCGGTCGGCTCGGGAGCCGAGATGTTGAAGTAGGCGCCGGAGACCGGGTTCAGGTTGCCCGCGATCTGCGCGTACTTGTCGCACCAGCCCGCGTACCAGACCCACAGATCGATGGCCTCGTCGACCTGCGCGCCTGCGGCCGCCACGGAGATGCCCTGCTGCGCCACGATCTCGTCGACGAACTGGGCACGGCGGCCCTCGAGCACCTCGGCCACGCGGTACAGCACCTGACCGCGGTTGTACGCGGTCGCCTTGGCCCAGCCGGACTGCGCCGCACGCGCGGCCCTGACAGCGTCGCGGGCGTCCTTGCGCGACGCCTGGGCCGCGTTCGCGAGGAACGCCCCCTTCGGCGTCGTGACCTCGTAGGTGCGGCCCGATTCGCTGCGCGGGAACGCGCCCCCGATCGCGAGCTTGTACGTCTTGGGCACAGTCAATCGCGTGCTCATGCCGCGGATCCCTTCTTCGGCGCCTTGACCTCGATCTGACGGGCGGCGGCAGCCGGCCGCAGATACGCGGCCAGGCCCTGCTTGCCGCCCTCGCGGCCGTAGCCGGATTCCTTGTACCCCCCGAACGGGCTGGACGGGTCGAAGCGGTTGAACGTGTTGGCCCAGACCACGCCCGCGCGGAGGCGATC
>Ga0308169_10003608_pt1 | contig 14997 bp, 13 predicted proteins | sample PhyBR1_2_FD_202139 | JGI IMG/M metagenome (GOLD analysis project Ga0308169, IMG submission 202139) | Phyllosphere microbial communities from UC Gill Tract Community Farm, Albany, California, United States - DLSLSB.R1 | ecosystem: Host-associated > Plants > Phyllosphere > Unclassified | place... | reverse complement strand
CGAGGTTGACCGCGCCGAGCGCGGCGACCTCGCGGTTGAGGCGGTCGATCTCGCCCTGCAGGCCGACCAGGCGCACCTTGCCGTCCTCGATCGAACGGGCGACGGCGTCGAGGTCGGCCTGGGCATCGGCCAGCAGCGCGGCGTACTGCTCGACGCCCAGGCGCGCGGCCTGCTCGCGCAGCTGGAATTCGGTGATGCGCTGGCGCAGCGGGTCGAGCTCGCGCTCCAGCCGCAGCCGGGCCTCGTCGCTCACGCGCAGCTTCAGCGTCAGGTCGTCGTACTGGCTGCGGATGGCGGCCAGCGCCTGCTCGCGCTCGAGCCGCAGCGCCAGCGCGTCCTGCAGGCCGGCGCGCGCCGTGGCATCGCTCAGGCGGCCGAGTTCCTCCTCGGCGCGCTCCTGCTCGGTCGCCAGCGCGACGACCTGCTGCGCCGCGGTGTCGATGGCGCGGGCCAGCTCGCCACGGCGCGCCTCGACGCTGCGGCGCGCGAAGGCGGCTTCCTGGGCCTGGCGTTCGAGCCGGCGGTGCTGCTCGCGACTGGCATCGAGCACGCGGGCGGATTCGATCACGCGATCGTCGAGCTGCGCATGGCGCTCCTGGCCGTCGGCCAGCTGCAGGTCGAGTTCCTCGAAGCGGCCCTCGGCCGTCAGGCGGCGCTCCTGCAGCGCCTCCAGCTGCGCATCGACCTCGTCGATGTCGGCCGCCAGCTGCTCGCCGCGCGCCCGGCTCTGCTCGGCCAGCTGGGTCAGGCGCAGGGTCTCGACCTGCAGCGCGTGGGCCCGCGCCTGCGTCTCGCCAGCCTCGCGCCGCGCGCCGACCAGGCGCTGCGCGACATCGGCATAGGCCGCCTCGGCGCGCGCGAGCGCGGCGCGCGCCTCGTCGCTGATCAGGGTCTGGGCCCGCACCTGGCGTTCGAGGTTCTCGATCTCCTGCTGGCGTGCCAGCAGGCCGGCCTGCGCCGAGTCCGGCGCGTAGAACACCACGCCATGCGCCGTCACGGCATGGCCGCCGGGCACATAGATCGTGGCACCGGGCGCGAGCGCGTCGCGCTGCGCCAGGGCCTCGTCGAGCGTCGGCGCGACCAGGCAGCCATGCAGCCAGTCGGCCAGCAGCGCCTGCAGGCCGGCATCGTTCAGGCGCAGCAGTCCGGCCAGCGGACGCAGCGCGGCATCGGCCGGCGCGGGGACCGTGGCACCGGCCACCGGCGGTCGATAGAAGGCCAGCCGGGCCGGTGGCGCATCGGCCGCGAAGGCCCGCACGAGATCGAGGCGCGACACCTCGAGCGCGCCCAGGCGCTCGCGCAAGGCCGATTCGAGGGCGTTCTCCCAGCCCGGCTCGACGTGCAGGCGGCTCCACAGGCCCTGCAGGCCGTCGAGTCCGTGCCGCTCCAGCCAGGGCGCCAGCTTGCCGTCGCTGCGCACGCGTTCCTGCAGGGCCTTCAGGGCTTCGAGGCGGGCCGAGAACTCGGTCAGCCGCGCGCTCTCGACGTTGGCGTCCTGCTGGCGCGCGCGGCGGTCGTCGTCGCGCTGCGGCGCGGTGTCCTGCAGGTCCTGCAGGCGCGCCTCGGCCTCGGCGCCGGCGTCCTGCGCGGCGGCGAGCTGGGCGCGCAGGTCGTCCAGCTGCGACTCGTCCGGCGCGGCCAGCGCCTGGCGGTCGCCGCGCAGGCGCTCGCCGCGCAGGGTCAGCTGGCGCCGCTGTTCCTCGATGTGGCGCTGCTCGGCCGCCAGCAGCTGGATCTGCTGCTGGACCTGCGCCACGGCGGCGCGCTGGGCATCGGCCTCGGCCTGGGCCCGGCGCCGGGCATCCTCCAGGCCGGGCAGCCGCGCGTCGTGCTCCTCGAGCTGCGCGGCCAGCAGTTCGGCCTGCTCCTCGGCATCGACGCCCTGGCCGGCGAGCGCCTCCAGCTCGACTTCGGCGGCCTCGCGGCGCGCGCTCCACTGCGCGAACTGCTCGCGCAGCTGGACCAGCCGCTGCTCGACGCGCTGCCGCCCCTCGACCACGAAGCGGATCTCGCCCTCGAGGCGGCCGACCTCGGCGCCGGCCTCGTAGAGCCGGCCCTGGGCCTGCGACACCGTGTCGCCGGCGGCGTAGTGCGTCTGGCGCACGGCCTCCAGCTCGGCCTCGACATGGCGCAGCTCGGCGGTGCGCGCTTCCAGGTCGTTGAGCGCGCGGTCGGCCTCGGCCTTGACGCGGGTCTGATCGGCCTCGCTCTCGGCGCGCTTCATGAACCAGAGCTGGTGCTGCCTGCGGGTGGCGTCGGCCGTCAGGGTGTTGTAGCGCTGGGCGACCTCGGCCTGCTTCTCCAGCCGTTCGAGGTTGGCATCGAGCTCGCGCAGGATGTCCTCGACGCGGATCAGGTTCTCGCGCGTGTCGCCCAGTCGGTTGCCGGTCTCGCGGCGGCGCTCCTTGTACTTCGACACGCCAGCCGCCTCTTCCAGGAACAGGCGCAGTTCCTCGGGCTTGGACTCGATGATCCGGCTGATCGTGCCCTGGCCGATGATGGCGTAGGCGCGCGGGCCGAGGCCGGTACCCAGGAACACGTCCTGGACGTCGCGGCGCCGCACCGGCTGGTTGTTGATGTAGTAGCTGCTGGTGCCGTCGCGCGTGAGCACGCGGCGCACCGCGATCTCGGCGAACTGCGCCCACTGACCGCCGGCGCGATGGTCGGCGTTGTCGAACACCAGTTCGACGCTGGAACGGCTGGCCTGCTTGCGCGTGGTGGTGCCGTTGAAGATCACGTCCTGCATCGACTCGCCGCGCAGTTCCGAGGCGCGCGACTCGCCGAGCACCCAGCGCACCGCATCCATGATGTTCGACTTGCCGCAGCCGTTGGGCCCGACCACCCCGACGAGTTGCCCGGGCAACAGGAAGTTGGTGGGTTCGGCGAACGATTTGAAACCCGAGAGCTTGATGGAGTTGAGACGCACGAGAAGTCGTTGGAACCTGGGCCAGCGCCAAGCCTTTGATTTGAAAGGAGAATCCGATCACCGGCCAGCGGTGGGCCGAGCTCTCGATGATAACGTGCGTGCCATGCATCGAATTCAATTTCCGTCGTCTTCCGCCACCGTCCTGTGGTGCGCCATCGCACTGCTGGGCCTCCCGGGCTGCGCCGCCTTCCGCGAGACCGACCGGCGCGACTCCTATGCCACGCGCGAATGGCTGGAGTCCAGCGCCAACCGCGTCGCCAACCTCGCCATGCGCGACAACCTGGAGTCGATCCGGCGCGTGCAGCTGTCGCTCTACCGGCGCAATCCGCGCGAATGGCGCAAGTGGGCGCCCAGCGCCGAGGAGGCGATCGAGCGGACCTGGGATGCGGTGCGCCGCGACGTGCCGCCAGCCGGCCTGCGCGAAGCCCGCGGCATCGACGCGGTGCGGCTGGCCTTCGACACGACGTCGCCCACGCCCTACGACGGCGACCGCGTCGCCGCGCTGGTGTTCGGCTGGGCCTCGATGCTCAAGGAGGCCAACGGCGGCACCTGGTCGCAGACCATGGTCGATGGCGTCGACGCCGAGAACAGCTTCCGCGCGGCCCGCAACGTCGAGATCTCGCTCTGGCTGATCGGCTCGAAGACCGGCGCCGACGGCCAGCCCCTGCTGCTGGCCACCGAGGTCAGCGAGCGCGGCCGCAACCTGGTGATCGACCGCGAGCTGTCGAAGGTGGTGGCGCGGCTCGACCTGCTGGCCGCGCAGGCGGACGAGAAATACCGGCGCGCGGCGCTCGACTTCGCGCAGGGCTGGCTGCTGGGCAACCTGGGGCCGTTCCTGTCGCTGGCCCGGCGCTGAGACGCGCCTCGCGATGCCATCGCGCGCCGACCGGGGGGCGTGAAATCCGTCACATCGGGACTTCTAGAATATCCCGTGGTCCTCCACGTCCACGCGCACTCCTCATCCCTTCCCCCTCCTCCTTCCCCTCTCCTCCTTCCCCTCTCCCACAGCACATCCCATGAGCTCCATCAATTTCATCGGCGGCGAAAAAGGCGGCGTTGGCAAATCCGTCGTCTCGCGGGTCCTGGCGCAGTACTTCATCGACCACAGCCGGCCCTTCACCGGCTTCGACACCGATCGCTCGCACACCTCGTTCGCGCGCTTCTACCAGGGCTTCGCCTCGCCGGTGGTGGTCGACAGCTTCGAGGGACTCGACGCCGTCGTGGCCGGCTTCGAGACCAACCCGCAGCAGAGCGCCATCGTCGACCTCGCGGCCCAGACCCTGGCGCCCCTGTCGCGCTGGATCAAGGAATCGGACCTGCTGGGCGTGTTCGAGGAAATGGGCATCGCCGTCAACTTCTGGCACGTGCTGGACGACGGCAAGGATTCGAGCGAGCTGCTCGGCACCCTGGTCGACACCTTCGGCAGCAAGCCCAACTACATCGTGGTGCAGAACTACGGCCGTGGCGGCGATTTCGCCCAGCTGCTGGCCTCGCCCTCGCTGGCCAAGGCCACCGCCAACGGCGCCCACGTGATCGCCCTGCCGCGCCTGCACGAGGCCAGCATGCGCAAGATCGACATGCACGACACCAGCTTCTGGAAGGCGGTCAACGACCGCGAGACCCCGCAGGCGCTCGGCCTGCTGGAACGCCAGCGCGTGAAGACCTGGCTCGCCACCACCTACGCGGCCTTCGACACCCTGCCGCTCTGAGCGCCTGCGCCAAGCCCCCGCCAGCGCGCCCGAGCACCCGCGCCTGATCCGGCCGCTTCCAGGCCGCGGTCCGGCACAGGGCCGCCACGCGAGGCACGCCAGGCACGGCATGGCGTTCCCATGTCGAGCTGTATCTACGGACGCGGCGCCAGCCGGGTCCGCAGGGATCTTCATCAACGCATAGGCCGTTAGCAGATTGAAAATGGAACGTCGAAAATTCGCCCTCGGACTGGCATCGTGGCCTCTGCTCGGCGCCCTGCCGGCATCGGCCCGCACCCCCCGGATCGGGCATGCCTCCCGCTCCGATGCGGACTCGCCGGTCGCGCTCGAGACCCGGCGCGCCCTGCGCCGGATCGAAGCGGCGGCCGGCGCCCGGCTCGGCGTCGGCATCCTCGACACCGCCAGCGGACAGCGGGTCGGCCATCGCGCCGACGAGCGTTTCCCGATGTGCAGCACCTTCAAGTTCCTGGCGGCGGCGCTGGTGCTGCGGCGCGTCGATCGCGATTTGGAATCGCTCGATCGCCCGGTGGCGATCCGCGCCGACCGGCTCGTCACCTACTCCCCCGCCACCGGCCGCCATGCCGGCGGCCACATGACGATGGGCGAGCTGTGCGAGGCCGCCGTCACGCTCAGCGACAACAGCGCCGCCAACCTGATGCTGGAGAGCTTCGACGGTCCGGCCGGGCTGACGCGCTTCGCGCGCTCGCTGGGGGACGACGTCACCCGCCTCGACCGCATCGAGACCACGCTCAACGAGGCCACCCCGGGCGACCCGCGCGACACCACCTCGCCAGCGGCGATGCTCGGCCTGATGCGCGAACTGCTGCTCGGCCGCGCCCTGGCCCCGGCCTCGCGCGAACATCTGCGGAGCTGGCTGGGCGCCAACACCACCGGCGCCACCAGCCTGAAGGCCGGCCTGCCCGCCGACTGGCGCATCGGCGACAAGACCGGCGCGGGCGGCCACGGCACGCGCAACGACATCGCGATCGTCTGGCCGCGCGGCACCGGCGCGCCGGTGCTGGTGACGGCCTACCTGACCGGCGCGACCGCGCTCGACGATGCCGCGCAACGCCGCGTGCTGGCCGAGGTCGGCGCGCTGCTGCCGGATTTCGTGGCTCGCGCGGCGGCCGGCTGAGCGGCCGCCGGAGCGACGGCGGCGGGTCCGGTCCTCAGGCCGCCAGGCGCGGGCGCCGCGCCAGCAGCAAGGCCAGCAGCAGCAGCGCGAACAGCACGAAGCAGACGAACGACCAGTTGGCGATCGACAGGCCGAGGAAGCTCCAGTCGACCTTGCTGCAGTCGCCACCGCCCCGGAAGATCATCGGCAGCGCGCGTTGCAGTGGGAAGGTCTCGATCATTCCGTAGATGTCGCGTCCGCAGGTGACCACCTCCGGCGGATACCACTGCAGCCAGCTCTGCTGCGCCGCCGTGTAGGCACCGCCGATCGAGAACAGCAGCGCCAGTCCGGTGCCCAGGCGCCGGGCTCCGGAACCGTGCATCAGCGCCGCCAGGCCACTGAACAAGGCCACCGCGATCAGCGCATAGCGCTGGACCACGCACATCGGACACGGCTCCAGGCCGACGACGTGCTGCAGGTACATGCCGAAGGCGAGCATGGCGACACAGGCGGCGCAGATGAGCGCGAGCGCGCGCCGGGGCGCGCCGAAGAACCAGGAGATCAAGGTAGGAGTCCTCGCAGACGGAAGAAGACGGATGCGGGCGGGATCGAGGGCCGGCAAGGCCGCCGCTCCCACCCAGGGAGCCGCATTATCGGAGGCGCCCGCCGGGCCCCGCGCCCGGCCGCCCGCGCGCGATGCCGCCCGCCGACGCCCGCGTCAGGCCGGCTGCACGAACAGCCGCACATTGCGCGGCGTCGCCAGCACGCGGTCGCCCTCGCGCAGGCCGGTGGCCTGGAACTGCTGCGCCGGCAGGTGCACCTCGATCACGGCCGGCAGCGCCGCCGGATAGGCGGCATGGGAAGCCAGCGGCTCGAGCTCGAGCCGGGCCGTCGGCCCCACCACGATGGCGCGCGTGATGGTGGCGGCGATGCCGTTGCCACCCTCGGCCCAGGGCGCGAGGTCGAACTCATGCGGCCGCACGTAGGCCATCGCCTTGCCATCGGCGACGCCGCTGTGCTCGGGCGCGTCGATGCGCATGCCGCCGACGCTGACCTCGCCGCTCTGCGCCCGGCCATGGAACAGGTTGACGTCGCCCAGGAAGCTGTAGACGAACGGGCTGGCCGGATGGTCCCAGACGGCCTGCGGTGAGCCGCTCTGCTCGATGCGGCCCTGGTTGATCACGACCACGCGATCGGCCACCTCCAGCGCCTCCTCCTGGTCGTGCGTGACGAAGATCGAGGTCACGTGCAGCTCGTCGTGCAGCCGGCGCAGCCAGCGGCGCAGTTCCTTGCGCACCTTGGCGTCGAGCGCGCCGAAGGGCTCGTCGAGCAGCAGCACCTTCGGCTCCACCGCCAGCGCGCGCGCCAGGGCGATGCGCTGGCGCTGGCCACCCGAGAGCTGCGGCGGATAGCGGTCGGCGATCCAGTCGAGCTGCACCAGCTTCAGCAACTCGTGCACCTTGGCCTTGATCTGGGCGTCCGAGGGCCGCTGGTCGCGCGGCTTGACACGCAGGCCGAAGGCCACGTTCTCGAACACCGTCAGGTGGCGGAACAGCGCGTAGTGCTGGAACACGAAGCCGACCTTGCGCTCGCGCACGTGGACGTCGGTGGTGTCCTCGCCATAGAAATGGATGCTGCCGGCGTCGGCCGTCTCCAGCCCCGCGATGATCCTCAGCAAGGTCGTCTTGCCGCAGCCCGAGGGGCCCAGCAGCGCGATCAGCTCGCCCGAGTCGATGTCCAGGCTGACGTCGCGCAGGGCCTGGAAATCGCCGAAGTGCTTGCTGACGTTTCTGATTTCGATGCTCATGGTGTGTGTATCCCTTCCCGGTCGGTTCAGTGGGGCGCGGCGGCGGCATCGGCCGAGGGCGGGCGCTCCGGCGGCAGGTCGGCGGTGGCGCGCAGTTCGCGTTCGTGGCGCCATTCGATGACCGACTTGACGACCAGCGTGACGATGGCCAGCAGCGCCAGCAGCGACGCCACCGCGAAGGCCGCGACCGACTGGTATTCGTTGTAGAGCACCTCGACGTGCAGCGGAATGGTGTTGGTCTGACCACGGATGTGGCCCGAGACCACCGACACCGCGCCGAACTCGCCCATCGCCCGCGCGTTGCACAGGATCACGCCATAGAGCAGGCCCCACTTGATGTTGGGCAGGGTCACGCGCCAGAAGGTCTGCCAGCCGGTGGCGCCCAGCACCATCGCCGCCTGCTCCTCGTCGGTGCCCTGCGCCTGCATCAGCGGGATCAGCTCGCGGGCGATGAACGGGAAGGTCACGAAGACCGTCGCCAGCACGATGCCCGGCACGGCGAAGATGATCTTGATGTCGTGCGCCGCCAGCCACGGACCCAGCCAGCCGTGGGCGCCGAACACCAACACGTAGATCAGGCCCGCGACCACCGGCGATACCGCGAACGGCAGGTCCACCAGCGTGGTCAGGAAGGCCTTGCCACGGAACTCGAACTTGGCGATGGCCCAGGCCGCGCAGATGCCGAAGACCAGGTTGAGCGGCACCGTGAGGGCCGCGACCAGCAAGGTCAGCCGGATCGCGCTCCAGGCATCGGGCTCCTGGAGGGCGGCGAAGAAGGCATCGGCGCCCTTGCGCAGCGCCTCGGTGAAGACCGCCGCCAGCGGCAGCACCAGGAACAGCGCGATGAACAGCAGCGCCAGGCCGATCAGCAGGCGCCGGATCCAGGGCGATTCGGTGGTGCCGGCGAGCGTGCGGCGGGTGGGCGGGGTCGCGCTCATGCCGAGGCTCCCGCGGAGCGCCGCCGCTGCCAGGCCTGCAGACCGTTGATGACCAGCAGCATCGCGAACGACACCACCAGCATCACCAGCGCCACGGCGGTGGCGCCGGCGTAGTCGTACTGCTCCAGCTTGCCGATGATGATGAGCGGCGTGATCTCGGAGACCATGGGCATGTTGCCGGCGATGAAGATGACCGAGCCGTACTCGCCGATGGCGCGCGCGAAGGCCATCGCGAAGCCGGTCAGCAGCGCCGGCAGGATGGTCGGCAGGATGACCCGCGTGAAGGTCTGCCAGCGCGTCGCGCCCAGGCAGGTGGCGGCTTCCTCCAGCTCCTTCTCGGTGTCCTCGAGCACCGGCTGCACCGTGCGCACCACGAAGGGCAATCCGATGAAGATCAGCGCGATGACGACGCCGGCCGGCGTGAACGCCAGCTTGATGCCCAGCGGCTCGAGGTACTGCCCGATCCAGCCGTTGCCCGCCAGCAGCGCCGTCAGCGCGATGCCGGCCACCGCCGTGGGCAGCGCGAACGGCAGGTCGACCAGCGCGTCGACGATCTTCTTGCCCGGGAACTGGTAGCGCACCAGCACCCAGGCCACCAGCAGCCCGGCGAACAGGTTCACCGTCGCCGCCAGCAGCGAGGCGCCGAAGGTCAGGCGGTAGGAGGCCAGCACGCGCGGCGCGCTGATGGCGACCCAGAACTGGTCCCAGGTCAGGGTGAAGGTCTTGAAGACCAGTGTCGAGAGCGGGATCAGGACGATCAGGCTGAGATACAGCAGGGTGTAGCCGAGCGTGATGTTGAAGCCCGGCAGCACGCGGCGCGAGACCCCGCGGCCACCGGCGCGCGCGACCGGCCCTGCCGCCGGGGACGGCAGGGCCGTGGAAATGCCGCTCATGGCTTACCTGGCGCCGGTGTAGAGCTTGTCGAACTGGCCACCGTCGTTGAAGTGGACCTTCTGCGCCTCGCCGAGGCTGCCGAAGATCTCCTGCACCGTGAACAGCTGCAGCGGCTTGAACGTGGTGGCGTACTTCTTCAGCACGGCGGCCGAGCGCGGGCGCAGCGCGTGCTTGGCCGCGATCTCCTGGCCCTCCTCGGAGTACAGGAAGTCGAGATAGGCCTTGGCGACGGCGCCGGTGCCCTTCTTGGCCACGGTGCGCTCGACGATGGCGACCGGGTTCTCGGCCAGCACGCTGATCGACGGATAGACCGCGTCGACCTTGCCGGCGCCGAACTCGCGGTCGATCGACAGCGACTCGGACTCGAAGGTGATCAGCACGTCGCCGATGTTGCGCTGCAGGAAGATGGTGGTGGCGTCGCGCCCGCCCTTGCCCAGCACCGGCACGTTCTTGTAGAGCTTGCCGACGAACTCCGCCGCCTGCGCGTCGGTGCCGCCCTTCTTCTTCACGTAGCCCCAGGCCGCCAGGTAGGAGTAGCGGCCGTTGCCACCGGTCTTGGGATTCACCACGATCACCTGCACGCCCGGCTTGATCAGGTCGTCCCAGTCCTTGATGCCCTTGGGGTTGCCGTTGCGCACCAGGAAGATCGAGGTCGACAGCGTGGGCGAGGCGTTCTCCGGGAAGCGCTTGGACCAGTCCTTGGCGACGACGCCATTGGTAGCCAGGAAGTCGACGTCGGTGGTGGTGTTGAAGGTGACGACATCGGCATCGAGGCCGTCGTTGACCGCGCGCGCCTGGGCGCTCGAGCCGCCATGGGCCTGGTCGATCTTCACGTCCTTGCCGGTCGCCTTCTTGTAGCTGGCGATGAAGGCGGGATTGATGTCCTTGTAGAACTCGCGCGCCACGTCGTAGGAGGCGTTGAGCAGCGTCGTGGTCTGCGCGAAGGCGCTGCCGGCGCCGAAGCCGGCGGTGGCGAGCGCCACGGCGGCGGCGAAGGTCTTGAATCGGAGGTTCATCGAAATCGGGTGGGATGGGGGGGGTGGGGATGGCGCGGCCGGCGGTGCGGACCGGGGGCCTAGCGGTTGGGCTGCGGCGTCACGCGCAGGTAGGGCCGGACGGCCTTGAAGCCCTTGGGGAAACGCTCGGCCAGCTCGGCCGGGTCCTGGATGCTGGGCACGATGACGACGTCGTCGCCGTCCTTCCAGTTGGCCGGCGTCGCGACCTTGTGGCTGTCGGTCAGCTGCAGCGAGTCGATGACGCGCAGCAATTCGTCGAAGTTGCGCCCGGTGCTCGCCGGATAGGTCAGCGTGGCGCGGATCTTGTGCTGCGGATCGATCCAGTAGACCGTGCGCACCGTCGCCGTGGTCGAGGCGTTGGGGTGGATCAGGTCGTAGAGCTCGGCGATCCTGCGATCCGGGTCGGCCAGGATCGGGAAGTCGACCGTGGTCGACTGCGTCTCGTCGATGTCGGCGATCCACTCGCGATGCTTGTCCACCGGATCGACGCTGATGGCGATCGGCTTCACGTTGCGCCGGGCGAACTCGCCCGACAGCGCGGCCGTGCGGCCCAGCTCGGTCGTGCACACCGGCGTGAAATCGGCCGGGTGCGAGAACAGCACGACCCAGGAATCGCCGGCCCAATCGTAGAAGTCGATCGTGCCGGTGCTGGATTCCTGCGTGAAGTTGGGGGCGGTGTCGCCGATGCGAAGCGTGGCCATGGTGATCCTCTCCTCGGAAGTGGGGCAGCGATTGTCGGAACGATCGCTCAGAAGGGGAACGAATATCTAATTGTTTGGATATTCGGTTTTGTGCATGAAGCGCCCGACGTCGCGCCAGCCGATGCCGTCAGGCCCCGGTGGCGGGCCAGCCGGGCAGCCCGGCCTCGGCCGGCACGTGTGGCGCGTCTCCGTCGAGCTGCTCGGCCAGGAAGTCGATCAGCGCGCGCACCGCCGGCACCAGGGCCCGGCGCGGCGGATACATGGCGTGGACGATGCCCGGTGGCGGTCCCCAGCCCGGCAGCACCTCCACCAGCTCGCCGGCCTTCAGTTCGGCGCGGCACATGTAGTCGGGCAGCATGCCCGCCCCGACGCCCTGCAGGATGGCGCACTTGAGCGTGAGCAGGTCGTCGGCCACGAAGCGCGGCGCGAGGACGATCTCGTGCGTCCGCCCGTCGGGGCTGATCAGCGTGGTGGCGGCGCGGCCCTCGCCGACGCTCATGGCGACCGTGTCGAGCCGCGCCAGGTCCTGCGGGCCCTGCATCGGCGCCTGCTCGCCCAGGCGCCGGGCCTGCATCACCAGCACGCTTCGACTGAGCCCGAAGCGGCGCGCGGCCAGCGTGGCGCTGTCCTCGATCGCCGGGCGCACGCGCAGGGCGAGGTCGAGTCCCTCCTCGACCGGATCGACCGGCCGGTTCATGACCCGCATCTCGATGCGCACCAGCGGATGGCGGCTCATGAACAGCGGCAGCAGCGGCCCGACCGTCGCCTGGGCCAAGGTCACCGGACAGCTCAGGCGGATCAGGCCGCGCGGCTCCGTCTGGATCCGGGCCACGGCCTCGCCGGCGGCGATGGCGGCATCGCGCAGGGCCGTGCAGTGGCCCAGGTAGATCTCGCCGGCCGGCGTCAGCGACAGGCGCCGCGTGCTGCGCTGGAGCAGCTGCACGCCCAGCGCCGCCTCCAGCTCGGCGACGTGGCGCGACAGCCGCGACTTCGGTATGCCGAGTGCGCGGCTGGCCGCCGTGAAGCCGCCGCGCTCGGCGACTTCGGCGAAGAAGACCATGTCGTTGAGGTCCTGCATGGCTTTCATTGTTCCAGGAGAAGAACTGGTTTGCTCATTTTTGTCCCCTTATCCGTTTTTGGTCTCAAAAATAGAATGGTGGTTTCGTCATCACATCCCATGGGAGTCTCCAATGAACCTGCTGCACATCGATTCCAGCGTCCTCGAAGCCCATTCCGTCTCGCGCCAGCTGACGGCCGAGGTGGTCGAAGGATGGCGCCGCGCCCACCCCGACGCCACGGTCGAGTATCTCGACCTGGCCATCGATGCGCCCAGCCACCTGGATGCCCATTCGCTCGGTGCCAAGACCGGCCCGCAGGCCGAGCCGACCGCGCGCCAGGCGCAGGAGAACGCATTGTCCGAACGGCTGGTCAGCCAGTTCCTGGCGGCCGACGTGGTGGTGGTGGGCGCCCCGCTCTACAACTTCTCCATCCCGAGCCAGCTCAAGGCCTGGCTCGACCGGGTGGCGCAGAAGGGCCGCACCTTCAGCTATGGCGCCAGCGGACCGGTCGGCCTGGCCGGTGACAAGACCGTGATCGTGGTGTCGACCCGTGGCGGCATGTACTCGACGACCGAGGGCGGCCGGGCGGCCGAGCACCAGGAGAGCTACCTGAAGGTGATCTTCGGCTTCTTCGGCATCACCGATGTGCGCATCGTGCGCGCCGAGGGCCTGAACATGGGCGACGCGGCCAAGGCGGCGGCGATCGCATCGGCCCGCGAGGAGATCGCGCAGGTGGTGCAGGACCCCGTCGAGGCCTGATGCGGCGCTCCCACGGCGCCTGAATCGAGAAAGCCCGCGACAGCGGGCTTTTCCTCTTGCATGGGCGCGATCGCGTCGCGGCTCAGCCGTTGTGCATCTTGACCCAGGCCACGTACTTGTCGACCCAGGTCTGCAGGAACTTGCGGCTGTCCTCGCCGACATGGCCGCGGTCGTCGAACAGGCCTTCCTTGTTCTGGATGAAGGCTTCGGGCTGGCCGAGCGTCGGCACGTCGAGGTAGGCCAGCACGTTGCGCAGGTGCTGCTGCGCCAGCGCCGTGCCGATGGCGCCGACCGAGACGCCGATCACGCCCGCCGGCTTGCCGCCCCACACGCTCTGGCCGTAGGGCCGCGAGGCATGGTCGATGGCGTTCTTGAGCACGCCGGGGATCGAGCGGTTGTATTCCGGCGTGATGAACAGCAGGCCCTGCGCCGAGGAGATCTCGGTCTTCAGGCGCTGCACGGCCGGCGCGGGATGGCCGTCGTCGTCCTGGTTGTAGAGCGGCAGGTCGCCGATCCCGATGTGCTCGAAGGTGAATTCGCTCGGCGCCAGGTGCGCCAGGGCGAGTCCGAGCTTCCGGTTGAGCGAATCCTGGCGCAGGCTGCCGACGAGGACGGCGATCTTGTAGTGGGTCATGGACGGGTTCTCCGGGGGGGGTGGATGGATGGGGGCCTTCAGACGCGGTCGGCCGGCACGCAGCCCAGGCGCGGCTGGATGCCGTTCTGCAGGCTGGCCTGGGTCAGGCTGGCACCGGCGGGCACGTCGTGCGTGATCCAGACGTTGCCGCCGATGACCGCGCCGCGACCGAGCGTCACGCGACCGAGGATGGTGGCCCCGGCATAGATCACGACGTCGTCCTCGACCACCGGATGGCGTGCCAGACCCTTGCGCAGGACGCCGTCGGCATCGACCGGGAAGCCCTTGGCGCCCAGCGTCACGGCCTGGTAGACGCGCACCCGCTCGCCGATGATGGCGGTCTCGCCGATCACCACGCCCGTGCCGTGGTCGATGAAGAAGCCCGCGCCGATGGCCGCACCCGGATGGATGTCGATGCCGGTCTGCGCATGCGCCAGCTCGGCGACGATGCGCGCCAGCAGCGGCAGGCCCAGCCGGTAGAGGGCATGCGCGAGGCGGTGATGGATCATCGCCAGCACGCCCGGATAGCACAGCAGCACCTCGTCGACGCTGCGCGCGGCCGGATCGCCCTGGAAGGCGGCCAGCACGTCGCTGTCGAGCAGGCGGCGGATCAGCGGCAGCTCGGCGCCGAAGGCGCGCACGGCCTGCGTGGCCTGGGCATCGACCTGGGGCTCGTCCGCGCCGTGCTGGCGCGCCACGTAGCGCAACTCGAGCCGGGCCTGCGCCTCCAGCCGGGCCAGCGCGGCATCGATGGTGTGGCCGACATAGAAGTCCTCGCTCTCGTGGCGCAGCTCGGGCGGACCCAGGCGCATCGGGAACAGCGCGCCCTTGAGCGCCTCGACGATGTCCTCCAGCGCCTCGCGCGAGGGGAACTCCCGTCCCATGGGTTCGCGGGAACGCTTGCGCGCGTCCCGCCATTCGTGGCGCGCCTCGCGCAACGCGCGCACGATGTCGTCGATCTCGTACTGGGCCATCTGCCTTCCTCGTTGTTCCCGCTCGCCGGCCCGGTGCGGCTGCGATCGCGGGAGAGGAAGTATCCAACAAGGCCGCGGCCGTCGGCGGGCCGCGGCCGGGTCCGCCTTACTTGACGGTGTAGATCTGGTCGAACGAGGCGTTGTCGGCGAAGTGGTCCTTGTCGGCCTTGGCCCAGCCGCCGAAGGCCTGGTCGACCGTGAACAGCGTCAGCTTGGCGAACTGCTTGTCGTACTTGGCCTTGGCCTTGTCCGAAGTCGGCCGGTAGTAGTTGCGCCCGGCGATGTCCTGGCCCTCGTCCGAGTAGAGGTACTTCAGGTATTCCTCGGCCACGGCGCGCGTGCCCTTCTTGTCGACGACCTTGTCGACCACCGCCACGCTGGGCTCGGCCAGGATGGAGATCGACGGCACCACGATCTCGAACTTCTCGGGGCCGAATTCCTTCAGCGCCAGGAAGGCCTCGTTTTCC
>Ga0308169_10003606_pt1 | contig 15002 bp, 9 predicted proteins | sample PhyBR1_2_FD_202139 | JGI IMG/M metagenome (GOLD analysis project Ga0308169, IMG submission 202139) | Phyllosphere microbial communities from UC Gill Tract Community Farm, Albany, California, United States - DLSLSB.R1 | ecosystem: Host-associated > Plants > Phyllosphere > Unclassified | place... | reverse complement strand
TTACGCACAAACGTCGTATCTCTGCTCTCGGCCCGGGTGGTTTGACGCGTGAGCGTGCCGGCTTCGAAGTGCGTGACGTACACCCAACGCACTACGGTCGTGTCTGCCCAATCGAAACCCCTGAAGGTCCGAACATCGGTCTGATCAACTCCTTGTCTGTTTATGCACAGACGAACGAGTACGGTTTCCTTGAGACACCTTATCGCCGTGTTATCGACGGTCTGGTTTCTGACGAGATTCATTACCTCTCTGCTATCGAAGAGGGTAACTACGTTATCGCTCAGGCGAACGCCCCTCTTGATGATAACGGCGCGTTTGTTGATGACTTAGTCACCTGCCGTAGCAAAGGCGAATCAAGTCTGTTCAGCCGTGATCAGGTTGACTACATGGACGTTTCGACCCAACAGATCGTTTCTGTCGGTGCGTCCCTGATCCCGTTCCTGGAACACGATGACGCCAACCGCGCCCTGATGGGTGCGAACATGCAACGTCAGGCCGTTCCGACTCTGCGTGCTGACAAGCCGCTGGTTGGTACCGGTATGGAACGTGCTGTTGCTGTTGACTCCGGTGTTACCGCCGTTGCGAAACGTGGCGGTACCGTGCAGTACGTCGACGCATCACGTATCGTTATCAAAGTGAACGAAGACGAAATGCATGCTGGCGAAGCCGGTATCGACATTTATAACCTGACCAAATATACCCGTTCTAACCAGAACACCTGCATCAACCAGATGCCATGTGTTTCTCTGGGTGAGCCGGTTGAGCGCGGCGACGTGCTGGCAGATGGCCCGTCCACCGATCTGGGTGAACTGGCACTGGGCCAGAACATGCGCGTAGCGTTCATGCCGTGGAACGGCTACAACTTCGAAGACTCCATCCTGGTCTCCGAGCGTGTGGTTCAGGAAGATCGCTTTACGACTATCCATATTCAGGAACTGGCTTGCGTGTCGCGTGACACCAAACTGGGGCCGGAAGAGATTACCGCTGATATCCCGAACGTGGGTGAAGCCGCTCTCTCTAAACTGGATGAGTCAGGCATTGTCTACATCGGTGCTGAAGTGACCGGTGGTGACATTCTGGTTGGTAAGGTCACGCCGAAAGGTGAGACCCAGCTGACGCCAGAAGAGAAACTGCTGCGCGCTATCTTCGGTGAAAAAGCCTCTGACGTGAAAGACTCGTCACTGCGCGTACCGAATGGCGTGTCAGGCACCGTGATTGACGTTCAGGTCTTTACCCGCGATGGCGTGGAAAAAGACAAACGTGCGCTGGAAATTGAAGAGATGCAGCTGAAGCAGGCCAAAAAAGACCTGTCTGAAGAACTGCAGATTCTGGAAGCGGGCCTGTTCAGCCGTATTCAGAACGTCCTGATTTCTGGTGGCGTTGAAGCAGACAAACTGGACAAGCTGCCGCGCGAGCGCTGGCTGGAACTGGGTCTGACTGACGAAGCCAAGCAAAACCAGCTGGAGCAGCTGGCAGAGCAGTACGACGAACTGAAGCACGAGTTTGAGAAAAAACTCGAAGGTAAGCGTCGTAAAATCACCCAGGGCGATGATCTGGCACCAGGCGTGCTGAAAATCGTTAAGGTTTATCTGGCTGTTAAGCGTCAGATTCAGCCGGGTGACAAAATGGCAGGCCGTCACGGTAACAAAGGTGTTATCTCCAAGATCAACCCGATTGAAGATATGCCTTACGATGAAAACGGCACGCCGGTTGACATCGTTCTGAACCCGCTGGGCGTACCATCGCGTATGAACATCGGTCAGATTCTGGAAACCCACCTGGGTATGGCAGCGAAAGGCATCGGCGAGAAGATCAACGCCATGCTCAAAAAGCAGGAAGACGTCGCGAAACTGCGCGAATTCATCCAGCGCGCCTATGACCTGGGTAGCGATCTGCGTCAGAAAGTTGACCTGAACACCTTCTCCGATGACGAAGTATTGCGTCTGGCTGAGAACCTGAAGAAAGGTATGCCAATCGCCACTCCGGTGTTTGATGGCGCGAAAGAGAGCGAAATCAAAGAGCTGCTGCAGCTCGGCGGCTTGCCTTCTTCCGGTCAGATTACCCTGTTTGACGGCCGTACCGGTGAGCAGTTCGAACGTCAGGTAACCGTTGGCTACATGTACATGCTGAAACTCAACCACCTGGTTGATGACAAGATGCATGCACGTTCAACCGGTTCCTACAGCCTGGTTACTCAGCAGCCGCTGGGTGGTAAGGCACAGTTCGGTGGTCAGCGCTTTGGTGAGATGGAAGTATGGGCACTGGAAGCATATGGTGCCGCGTATACCCTGCAGGAAATGCTTACCGTTAAGTCTGATGACGTCAACGGCCGTACCAAGATGTATAAAAACATCGTTGACGGTAACCATCAGATGGAACCGGGCATGCCGGAATCCTTCAACGTACTGTTGAAAGAGATTCGCTCGCTGGGTATCAACATCGAGCTGGAAGACGAGTAACCCCTTTTCAGGCTGCGGTTCGCCGCCGCCTGAAAGCGCAGGGTTTAAAGCGCTCGCAATTGTACTGGTTACGGGGCGTTCAATTTCGGTTGGACGCCCTCTGAGTCTCACTCCGACGGGAGCTAATCCGTGAAAGACTTACTTAAGTTTCTGAAAGCGCAAACTAAGACCGAAGAGTTTGATGCGATCAAAATTGCGCTGGCTTCGCCAGACATGATCCGTTCCTGGTCTTTTGGTGAAGTGAAAAAGCCAGAAACCATTAACTACCGTACTTTTAAGCCAGAGCGCGATGGTCTGTTCTGTGCCCGTATCTTCGGGCCGGTAAAAGACTATGAGTGCCTGTGCGGCAAATACAAGCGCCTGAAACACCGTGGTGTGATTTGTGAGAAGTGCGGCGTTGAAGTGACCCAGACTAAAGTACGCCGTGAGCGTATGGGCCACATCGAACTGGCGTCGCCGACTGCGCACATCTGGTTCCTGAAGTCACTGCCATCGCGTATCGGCTTACTGCTGGATATGCCACTGCGTGACATCGAGCGCGTGCTCTACTTTGAATCTTACGTGGTAATCGAAGGTGGCATGACCAACCTCGAGAAGCGTCAGATCCTGACTGAAGAGCAGTACCTTGACGCTCTGGAAGAGTTCGGTGACGAGTTCGACGCCAAAATGGGCGCCGAAGCGATCCAGGCCCTGTTGAAAAACATGGATCTGGAGCAGGAGTGCGAGCAGCTGCGTGAAGAGCTGAACGAAACCAACTCCGAAACCAAACGTAAAAAGCTGACCAAGCGTATCAAGCTGCTGGAAGCGTTCGTACAGTCTGGTAACAAGCCAGAGTGGATGATCCTGACCGTGCTGCCTGTTCTGCCACCGGATCTGCGTCCGCTGGTACCGCTGGATGGTGGCCGTTTCGCAACGTCGGATCTGAACGATCTTTATCGTCGCGTGATCAACCGTAACAACCGTCTGAAGCGCCTGCTGGATCTGGCTGCGCCAGATATCATCGTACGCAACGAAAAGCGTATGTTGCAGGAAGCGGTCGATGCACTGCTGGACAACGGTCGTCGCGGTCGTGCGATCACCGGTTCCAACAAGCGTCCGCTGAAATCGCTGGCTGACATGATCAAAGGTAAGCAGGGTCGTTTCCGTCAGAACCTGCTGGGTAAACGTGTCGACTATTCTGGTCGTTCGGTTATCACCGTTGGTCCATACCTGCGTCTGCATCAGTGCGGTCTGCCTAAGAAAATGGCACTCGAACTGTTCAAACCGTTCATTTACGGCAAGCTGGAACTGCGTGGCCTGGCCACCACCATCAAAGCCGCGAAGAAAATGGTTGAGCGCGAAGAAGCGGTTGTCTGGGATATCCTCGACGAAGTGATCCGTGAGCACCCGGTTCTGCTGAACCGTGCGCCTACGCTGCACCGTCTGGGTATTCAGGCCTTTGAACCGGTTCTGATCGAAGGTAAAGCGATCCAGCTGCACCCGCTGGTTTGTGCGGCATACAACGCCGACTTCGATGGTGACCAGATGGCTGTTCACGTACCGCTGACGCTGGAAGCCCAGCTGGAAGCGCGTGCGCTGATGATGTCGACCAACAACATCCTGTCACCTGCGAACGGCGAGCCAATCATCGTTCCTTCTCAGGACGTTGTACTGGGTCTGTATTACATGACCCGTGACTGTGTTAACGCTAAAGGCGAAGGCATGGTGCTGACTGGCCCGAAAGAAGCTGAGCGTGTTTATCGCGCTGGCCTGGCCTCTCTGCATGCTCGCGTTAAAGTGCGTATCACTGAACACGAGAAAAACGAGCAGGATGAGTGGGTTGCTAAAACCAGCATCATCGATACAACGATTGGCCGTGCCATCCTGTGGATGATCGTGCCGAAAGGTCTGCCGTTCTCTATCGTTAACCAGGCGCTGGGCAAAAAAGCTATCTCCAAAATGCTTAACACCTGTTACCGCATTCTGGGTCTGAAGCCGACGGTTATCTTTGCTGACCAGACCATGTACACCGGTTTCGCTTACGCTGCCCGTTCAGGCGCGTCAGTCGGTATCGATGATATGGTTATTCCAGAGAAGAAAGTGGAAATCATCACCGAAGCGGAAGCGGAAGTGGCTGAAATTCAGGAACAGTTCCAGTCTGGTCTGGTAACCGCAGGCGAACGTTACAACAAAGTCATCGATATCTGGGCAGCAGCCAACGAACGTGTTGCCAAGGCGATGATGGAAAACCTCTCTACCGAAGTTGTGATTAACCGCGACGGTGCAGAAGAGCGACAGGTTTCCTTTAACAGCATCTTTATGATGGCCGACTCCGGTGCGCGTGGTTCTGCTGCACAGATTCGTCAGCTGGCCGGTATGCGTGGTCTGATGGCGAAACCAGATGGTTCCATCATCGAAACACCAATCACGGCGAACTTCCGTGAGGGTTTGAACGTACTTCAGTACTTCATCTCAACCCACGGTGCACGTAAAGGTCTGGCGGATACCGCACTGAAAACGGCGAACTCCGGTTATCTGACGCGTCGTCTGGTTGACGTTGCACAGGATCTGGTTGTTACCGAAGATGACTGTGGTACACACGAAGGCATCATGATGACACCTGTCATCGAAGGTGGCGACGTTAAAGAGCCACTGCGTGAACGTGTACTGGGTCGTGTGACCGCTGAAGACGTTCTGAAGCCGGGTACTGCTGATATTCTGGTTCCACGCAACACGCTGCTCGATGAGCACTGGTGTGACGTGCTGGAACTGAACTCAGTCGACAGCCTGAAAGTCCGCTCAGTAGTAGGTTGTGAAACCGACTTTGGTGTGTGTGCGCATTGCTATGGTCGCGACCTGGCACGTGGTCACATCATCAACAAAGGTGAAGCGATCGGTGTTATCGCGGCACAGTCCATCGGTGAGCCAGGTACACAGCTGACGATGCGTACGTTCCACATCGGTGGTGCGGCATCACGTGCGGCTGCTGAATCCAGCATTCAGGTGAAGAACAAAGGTACCATCAAGCTGACCAACGCCAAGTCCGTAACGAACTCGGCAGGCAAGCTGGTGATCACCTCGCGTAACGTTGAACTGAAAATGATCGACGAATTTGGTCGTACCAAAGAGAGCTATAAAGTTCCTTATGGTTCTACCATGGCGAAAGGTGATGGTGAGCAGGTTGCCGCGGGCGAAACCGTTGCAAACTGGGATCCGCATACCATGCCAGTCATCACCGAAGTGGGCGGTTTCATTCGCTTCACTGACATGGTTGATGGCCAGACCATTACCCGTCAGACAGATGACTTAACCGGTCTCTCTTCGCTGGTGGTTCTGGACAGTGCTGAACGTACTGCGGGCGGTAAAGATCTGCGTCCTGCGCTGAAAATTGTTGATGCCAACGGCAACGACGTTCTGATCCCGGGCACCGATATGCCGGCTCAGTACTTCCTGCCAGGTAAAGCGATTGTTCAGCTGGAAGATGGCGTTAAGATCAGTGCCGGTGACACGTTAGCGCGTGTTCCGCAGGAATCTGGCGGTACCAAAGATATCACCGGTGGTCTGCCACGCGTTGCTGACCTGTTCGAAGCGCGTCGTCCGAAAGAGCCCGCGATTCTGGCGGAGATCAGCGGCATCATCTCCTTCGGTAAAGAGACCAAAGGTAAGCGTCGTCTGGTCATTACCCCGCTGGATGGTAGCGAGCCGTACGAAGAGATGATTCCGAAATGGCGTCAGCTGAACGTGTTCGAAGGTGAACGTGTTGAGCGCGGTGACGTGGTTTCCGATGGCCCAGAGTCTCCACATGACATCCTGCGCTTGCGTGGCGTGCATGCGGTGACCCGTTACATCACTAACGAAGTGCAGGAAGTTTACCGTCTGCAAGGCGTTAAGATTAACGATAAGCACATCGAAGTCATCGTTCGTCAGATGCTGCGTAAAGCAACCATCGTGAGCGCAGGAAGTGCAGACTTCCTGGAAGGTGAGCAGGCTGAATTCTCTCGCATCAAGATCTCTAACCGTGATCTGGAAGCGAACGGAAAAGTTGGCGCAACCTTCATGCGTGACCTGTTGGGTATTACCAAAGCGTCACTGGCTACCGAATCGTTCATCTCTGCAGCATCGTTCCAGGAGACGACACGTGTCCTGACCGAAGCAGCAGTTGCAGGCAAGCGCGACGAACTGCGCGGCCTGAAAGAGAACGTCATCGTGGGTCGTCTGATTCCGGCCGGTACCGGTTATGCGTACCATCAGGATCGTATGCGCCGTAAAGCGGCAGGTGAAGTGCCGGTTGCACCGCAGGTTACTGCGGATGAAGCCTCAGCCAGCCTGGCTGAACTGTTGAACGCCGGTCTCGGCGGCAACAAAAACGATTAATCGTTCTTTGCCTGATAAAAACCCTGCCTCGGCAGGGTTTTTTTTGTCTGTCATTCAGGCATTCCAGTCGTTGCGCCTGAGACCAATGTCTTTCAACTGACTGTCACTCAGTTTCGACAGGATGACGCGGGTTTCACGCCGTAGTTGCCAGCGTTTATAACTACGCCACACGAAACGAACCAGCTGGTAAGGTGTGCCTGTAAAGGGTTTAGCTGCGCGATTCTCGTCGTATCCCATGATAGTGCCCTCAGTGAAGTATCTGATGACCATTTTCATCGCATCGCTCTGTATGATACAGACGCAAAAATCCCCTTTTTTTAACATACAGATTGCGGTTGTCGTGATCTGAATGGTAAAAAAGAAGCATAACTGTACTGGTTAATGCTCATCATCTGAGACAGAGGAAATACAATGACGCGATATGAACATCTGGCCACACTGCTGGCTCAGCGCATTGAACAGGGTTTATATCGCAGTGGTGAGCGCCTGCCTTCGGTACGCAGTCTGAGTGCCGAACATGGCGTCAGTATCAGCACCGTACAGCAGGCTTATCATCTGCTGGAAGAGAAGCAGATGATCACGCCGCAGTCTCGCTCCGGCTATTTTGTCGCCTCGCGCAAAGCAACACCCCCGATGCCTGCGCTGACCCGTCCTGCACAGCGGCCGGTTGAGGTGACGCAGTGGGATGCGGTGCTGGAGCTGATTAACAGCCGACTGGAGGATGATGTGTTGCAGCTGGGCAGTGGCATGCCGGATGTGACTCAGCCGACGCTTAAGCCGCTGTGGAAAGCATTCAGCCGTCAGGCGCAGAAGCAGGACATGGCGCTGCTGAATTATGACAACCTCTATGGTGTTCTCGCGCTGCGACAACAGGTTGCACGGCTGGCAATAGACAGCGGCTGCCAGCTCACCGCCGATGACATTGTTATTACCACCGGCTGCCATGAGGCGTTATCGGTCGCCGTTCGGGCTGTCTGCGAGCCGGGCGATATCATTGCCGTTGAGTCACCGTCGTTTCACGGCATCATGCAAACCCTGCGCGGCTTTGGCATTCGTGCCATTGAGATCCCAACAGATGCGGTCACCGGCATCAGTCTGGAAGCGCTGGAACTGGCATTTGATCAATGGCCGATTAAAGCAGTCGTTGTTGTGCCGAACTGCAATAATCCTCTGGGATTCATCATGCCTGAACAGCGTAAGCGGGCATTGCTGGCGCTGGCGCAGCGGTTTGATGCGGCGGTAATCGAAGATGATGTTTATGGTGAGTTAGCCTGGGAATACCCGCGCCCACCTACTATTAAAGCGCTGGATCTCGATGGCCGGGTTCTGCTGTGCAGCTCTTTTTCTAAAACGCTGGCGCCCGGTTTACGTGTCGGCTGGGTTGCACCAGGACGCTATCGCGACCGCGTGCTGCACATGAAATATATCGTCACAGGCTCCACCGCCACGCAGCCTCAGCATGCGGTTGCGGAGTTTATCCGCCAGGGCCATTATCAGCTGCATCTACGGCGGATGCGGCAAATCTATCATCGTAACTATGAAACCTTTAGCTGCTGGGTGCGCCACTACTTTCCCTGCGGCATCTGCGTTTCCCGCCCTCAGGGCGGTTTTCTGATGTGGATTGAACTCCCGGAAGCATTTGATGCGGTCCTGCTTAACCGGGAACTGCGCGAGTCAAAAATTCAGATTGCCGCAGGCTCACTCTTTTCGGCCTCGGGCAAATATCGCAACTGCCTGCGCTTAAACTACGGGCTGCCAATAAACGAGCAAACTGAACAGGCGCTGGCGCGGGTGGGTGCGGCCGTCGAACGCGCTATGCTCTCGTGCCAGCATGAGCCGCAGACTTCAGCCTCTGCTATCGTATAGAGGAAAGAAGAAGCAGGGCCGGCAAGAGGAGGGAACCGGCCCTGGTCAGTTAACCTTAACCTGACGGATGCCACGTTAAGGTTTTGGCTCACAGCACGCCAGCGGCAACCCTCACGTTTGCGCGCTGCTTTCCTGGAAGAATGCGGGCATTACCTGTTTTGCAGCGGCTATGTGGCACAGCTTCCACAAATCCTTAATGACCAGGTTCTGCCAGCGCCATCAGTGTCCGGGTTGCTTCACGCCAGTCATCTGCCTGAGTAATCGCACTCACTACCGCAATACTTCCAACGCCGGTAGCCAGTACCTCAGGTGCTCGCGCAATCGAGATACCGCCAATCGCCACAGTGGGAATATGCGTCAGGCGTGCCAGATGTCGCTTCAGCTGCTCAATGCCCTGCGGCGCAGAAGGCATCTCTTTAGTCTGCGTCGGGAAAATATGCCCAAGTGCGATGTAAGAGGGCTGGATTGCCAGCGCGCGATCCAGCTCCGCGTCGTCATGGGTGGAGAGCCCCAGACGCAATCCGGCCTGATGAATGCGGGCAAGATCAGCCACATCCATATCCTCCTGCCCCAGATGTATGCCATAAGCCTGATGTTTAATTGCCAGCTGCCAGTAGTCATTGATAAACAGGCGTGCGTCATAGCGTTTTCCCAGTGCAATCGCATGGGCAATAGCGGGCTCAGCGATCGCATCGGGCTGATCCTTAATGCGCAGCTGCAGCGTGCGAACGCCCATCTCCAGCAGGCGTTCAATCCACTCGGGGCTATCAACCACCGGATAAAGCCCCAGGCGCGGGGCGGTAGCAGGGAATGCGGGCATCGTTACTCCTCCTTAATGGCATCGGCAGGGTGATAAAGCTCACCGCCGTGGCTGCGAAAACGGTCTGACATCTGCGCCATGCCCACTTCAACCGGCTCGGCACGCGCATCCTGGCGTGCTGCAAACTCGCGCACCTCCTGAGAAATTTTCATTGAGCAGAATTTAGGGCCACACATCGAGCAGAAATGAGCCACCTTTCCTGACTCCTGCGGCAGGGTTTCGTCATGCATAGCACGCGCCGTGTGGGGATCCAGCGCCAGATTGAATTGATCTTCCCAGCGGAATTCAAAGCGCGCTTTGGACATGGCGTTATCACGGATCTGCGCAGCGGGGTGGCCTTTGGCCAGATCGGCGGCATGCGCCGCGATTTTGTAGGTGATCAATCCCTGTTTCACATCCTCTTTGTTGGGCAGACCCAGATGCTCTTTAGGTGTGACATAACACAGCATCGCACAACCAAACCAGCCAATCATGGCGGCACCGATACCCGAGGTGAAATGGTCATAGCCGGGCGCGATATCGGTGGTCAGCGGACCGAGGGTGTAGAAGGGGGCTTCATCGCACAGCTCGAGCTGTTCCGTCATGTTGCGGCGGATCATATGCATCGGCACGTGGCCCGGACCTTCAATCATTACCTGAACATCATATTCCCAGGCAATACGGGTCAGTTCACCCAGGGTACGCAGTTCGGCAAACTGCGCTTCATCGTTGGCATCCTGAATCGAACCCGGACGCAGGCCATCGCCCAGCGACAGGGAGACATCGTACGCCGCACAGATTTCACAGATCTCACGGAAGTGCTGATAGAGGAAACTCTCCTGATGATGGGACAGGCACCACTTCGCCATGATCGATCCGCCCCGCGAGACGATGCCGGTCAGACGTTTCGCCGTCATCGGGACATAACGCAGTAGCACGCCCGCGTGGATAGTGAAGTAATCGACGCCCTGTTCCGCCTGTTCAAGCAGCGTGTCCCGGAATATTTCCCAGTTCAGCGCCTCCGCCACGCCATTCACTTTTTCCAGCGCCTGATAGATCGGCACCGTACCAATAGGCACCGGGCTGTTGCGCAAAATCCATTCGCGCGTTTCATGAATATAACGACCGGTAGAGAGATCCATCACCGTATCGGCACCCCAGCGAGTTGACCAGACCAGCTTTTCCACTTCTTCTTCAATGGAAGAGGTCACCGCCGAATTACCGATGTTGGCGTTAACCTTAACCAGAAAGTTGCGGCCTATGATCATGGGCTCTGATTCAGGGTGATTGATATTCGCCGGGATGATAGCGCGTCCGGCAGCAACTTCCTGACGCACAAACTCGGGGGTGATGCGGGCGGGCAGATGCGCACCAAAGCTGTGACCCGGATGCTGTTGCAGCAGCACCTCACTGCGGATTCGCTCGCGCCCCATGTTTTCGCGCAGAGCGATAAACTCCATCTCCGGGGTGATGATCCCCTGGCGGGCATAGTGCAGCTGCGTGACGCGGCGCCCGGCACGGGCACGGCGCGGTGTCGGAAGGTGATCGAAGCGCAGATGATCCAGCCCCTCGTCAGCCAGTCGCTGTTGGGTATAGCCTGAGCTGTTCTGTTCAAGAAGTTCGCTGTCGCCGCGTTCAGTAATCCAGCGCGCGCGCAGCTTTTCCAGGCCACGATGCACATCAATCTCTGCCGCGGGATCACCATAAGCGCCTGCCGTGTCATAGACCGGCACCGCTTCATTTTGCTCATAGAGAGGCTGTTCTTTGCTACCGCCAGTGTGGGTCGGGCTCAGGGTAATTTCACGCATGGGTACGCGAATATCCTCCCGGCTGCCGGTAATCCAGATGCGACGGGACTGGGGAAAGGCACTGCCGCTTTGCAGAGAATCGATAAATTCCTGCGCCTGGGCACGCTGTTCACGACGGGTCATTTTTGGGTCAGACATAGCAATCTTCCTGTTAAGAGGGAACGATGCTTGTCCGGAGTTCGGAAGGAGTAACCGTATAGACAGCGTAAGCGTGCTGACATACAGAGAATATTTACTCTTGTTCCCTTCGCAGGTTCTAACCTGATCAGGTTCCGCGGATCCCGAATTAACGGTCTCAGCCCAACTGGGCACTCCGACAAGAAGCTACTTTTTGCACTGGCGTCCTGTAACAGACTCCGGCGTAAAAAGCTTAAATTTCAAAGCACAAATAAAAAAGGTTCATTGGAAAGCGCTCCGCAGAACCTGTTTAGCATAAAAGGGCTGGAAGATAATCTCAACCCCTTTCCCGACGGCGATAATCAGGCCGGGCGGGCGATTTGGCTGTCATTCGCCACTGGCGGGGGGACGAGCTTGTTGTCCCATGCCAGCTGAATCAGCTTATCTTCAAGTGTAAACCGGGCTTCCAGCACTTCGCCCACTTCGGACAACGCCTGCTGGAAGGTCATGCAGTTTTCGTCATCAATCGCCTGCTGAAGGTGGCCGTCATAGAGCTGCATCAGACGTTCCGTATTGGCCTCCAGCGGGGGATAAATCTGCGCGGCAGCGATCATCGGGCTGTCGCCACTCATTTCACTGATCACACGCTCATAGATACTGAAGTGACCCGCAGAAAGATAATCGACCAGGCCATGACAGAAGTTGTCGAGCGCCTGTTCATCCAGACGCGTCAGCGCCTCTTTATTAGGTTTAAGACCCACCAGGTGATAATAGGTCACCAGTAGCTGACGACGGGCTTCAAGCCACGAATCGACCAGTTCATTACTGCCACCTACGCGTTCAGCCAGGACGTCTAACTGGTTAAGCATATCTAACTCCATGTGAGTTATAGTTGTTTATCTACACACTTAACATCAGGGCTTCAGCGTGCGATTTGACGCTAAGGATGACGAAATAAATGCAATGCGAAATCTCAAGCGTAGACGCTGGATGGTGGATTGTCAGCCATGAACAGAAAATTTGGTTGCCACAAGGTGATTTACCCCACGGAAACGCCGAAAAATTTGGTTTAACTGGCAGTATGGCCCGGACCATTGGTGAGTGGCAGGGCGAAAAAGTCTGGCTGATTTGTGAACCGCGTTCTGCCGATATGTTCTCAGTCCGTCAGCTAATCGATCAGGATGCAGCGCTGTTTCAGCTGGTGGGTCGCGGTGTTCAGCTGGCGGAATTCTACCGTTCTCATCGCTGGTGCGGTTATTGCGGCCATGAAATGCATCACAGCAAACATGAGTTTGCCTGTCTCTGCAGCCATTGCCGCGAGCGTTACTATCCGCAGATTGCACCCTGCATTATTGTGGCGATCCGTCGCGGCGATGAAATCCTGCTGGCGAACCATGCCCGCCATCGCAATAAGGTCTATACCGTGCTGGCCGGGTTTGTCGAAGTTGGTGAGACACTGGAGCAGGCCGTGGCCCGTGAAGTGATGGAAGAGAGCAATATCCGCGTCAAAAATGTCCGTTACGTGACCTCCCAGCCGTGGCCCTTCCCGCAATCGCTGATGACAGCATTTATGGCAGAGTATGACAGCGGCGATCTGCAACACGACGGCAAAGAACTGCTGGATGCGGCCTGGTTCCGTTTTGATGACCTGCCGTTGCTGCCACCTCCCGGCACCGTGGCGCGTCGTCTGATTGAAGATACTGTCGCCCTGTGCCGCGCCGAAGCGTGAAAGTGCTACACTACACGCCTGTTATTGAGAGAGTGTTGAGATGAGTGAACTGAAGAACGATCGTTATTTGCGTGCCCTGTTACGCCAGCCAGTTGATGTCACGCCGGTATGGATGATGCGACAAGCCGGTCGCTATTTGCCGGAGTACAAAGCGACACGCGCCCAGGCGGGTGACTTTATGTCGCTATGCAAAAACGCCGAGCTGGCCTGCGAAGTCACCCTGCAGCCGCTGCGCCGTTATCCGCTGGATGCCGCTATCCTCTTCAGTGACATCCTGACCATTCCTGATGCGATGGGACTGGGTCTCTACTTTGAAACCGGCGAAGGCCCGCGTTTCTCTAACCCTGTGACCTGTCGCGCTGACGTTGAGCGTTTACCGGTACCCGATCCAGAAATGGAACTGGGCTACGTGATGAATGCGGTCCGCACCATCCGTAAGAACCTGAACGGCGATCTGCCGCTGATTGGCTTCTCAGGCAGTCCATGGACGCTGGCCACCTACATGGTGGAAGGTGGCAGCAGCAAGGCGTTTACCAAAATCAAAAAGATGATGTATGCCGATCCGGCTACGCTGCACGCGATGCTGGATAAGCTGGCCGACAGCGTCATCCTCTACCTCAATGCTCAGATCCGCGCCGGTGCGCAGTCTGTCATGGTGTTTGATACCTGGGGCGGCGTGCTGACCGGTCGTGATTATCGCGAGTTCTCACTTCACTACATGCATAAAATTGTTGATGGCCTGCTCCGTGAAAATGACGGTCGCCGCGTGCCGGTGACGCTCTTCACCAAAGGCGGCGGGCAGTGGCTGGAAGCGATGGCAGCCACCGGTTGTGATGCGCTGGGTCTCGACTGGACCACCGATATTGATGACGCCCGCCGTCGCGTGGGCGACAAAGTTGCGCTGCAGGGCAACATGGATCCTTCAATGCTCTATGCGGCACCGGAGCGTATTGAACAGGAAGTGGCCGGCATCCTGGAGCGTTTTGGCTCGGGTACCGGGCATGTCTTCAATCTGGGTCACGGCATTCATCAGGATGTACCACCTGAAAATGCGGGTGTCTTTGTTGAAGCGGTGCATCGTTTATCACGTCCCTGGCATCAGGAGTAATTATGGACATTGCCGCACTCCGCGCTGAGCAGTTACAACGCGCCGCTGAGGTAGTGCGTGAGGATGACTTTGATGTGCTGCCGCCCCGTTTTATCGGCGGGGCGGACGTTGGATTTGAGCAGGAAGGCACCGTAACGCGGGCGGCGATGGTGATACTGGAGTATCCCTCGCTAACGCTGGTGGAGCATCGTATCGCGCGCGTTGAGACCACCATGCCCTACATTCCGGGCTTTCTCTCATTCCGCGAGTATCCGGCACTGATGGCCGCCTGGCAGATGCTGGAACAAAAGCCGGACCTGCTGTTTGTGGATGGGCACGGTATTTCGCATCCAAGACGACTGGGCGTCGCATCGCATTTTGGCCTGCTGGTGGATGTGCCGACGATTGGCGTTGCGAAAAGCCGTTTGTGCGGTCGTTTTGACGATCTGGACGCGCAGCCCGGCAGCCGGCAGCCGCTGATCGACAAAGGTGAGCAAATTGGCTGGGTATGGCGCAGCAAGCTGCGTTGTAATCCGTTGTTTGTCGCCACGGGTCATCGCGTCAGCCTGAATACTGCGCTGCAGTGGGTCGAAAACTGTACGCGCGGTTACCGGTTGCCGGAACCGACCCGCTGGGCCGATGCGGTTGCCTCGAACAGAACCGCTTTCCAGCGCTGGCAAAACGCGCTTTAACACTGTTTGTGCTGCGGTTTTGCAGTTACACTGCGGCCAGCGAAACGAATAAGAGCCACCTTTATGTTACAAAATCCCGTTCATCTGCGTCT
>Ga0308169_10003602_pt1 | contig 15010 bp, 22 predicted proteins | sample PhyBR1_2_FD_202139 | JGI IMG/M metagenome (GOLD analysis project Ga0308169, IMG submission 202139) | Phyllosphere microbial communities from UC Gill Tract Community Farm, Albany, California, United States - DLSLSB.R1 | ecosystem: Host-associated > Plants > Phyllosphere > Unclassified | place... | reverse complement strand
GGGTTACGAACTGACGAGAGATTCCGAACACATCATGATATTATGTGTACATGCATCGCCCTGTGTGCGAGAGATGTCTATGCGAGCTGTCCAATCCTGGTGCGAGCGCACGCCCCAACCCACTACGCCTTGGTCCTGGCCTTCTTGGCCTTCTTACCATCACCACCACCACCGCTGCTCTCCCTCCGCTTCTCCTTCTTTCCGTCCTTGCCGCGCTTCTCCTTCTCCCCCTTACCCTCCTGCGGCTGCTCGGTCCTCACGCTGATCGTCGTCGACAGCCTGCCCTTCTCCCCAGGCCCGGCCTTTGCGAGCGCAGCGACCTGCGCCTGCGCCGAAGAGAAGTCTGCAGAAGGGTCAATCGCATACCTGCTCGTCAGCGCGCGTCCTGTACACGGTATTCAGCCGCGTACAACTCACTGTGCCAGATCGACCGAATCCAACAGCTCCCTCTGCTTGGCCTTGTCCTCCGTCATCTCCTCGTCCGCGTCGTCTCGCTCCTGCCGCTTCTCGGCCCTCAGCTCCTCCTCGACACTCTGCTCAACGGGCCGAAAGGACTGCTGAGCCGCGAGCCCGAGTCTCTGCACGCCTTCCTGCTCCGCGGGGAGGTCGCCCCCGACACCCTCTCGCTGGATGTCCTGCAGCGTCTTCACTATTCGGCGGACGATCTTGGCGAAGAGGGCAAGGACCTGGCTTGGCGTCAAGCCCAACTCTCCCTCGAGCGCCTCGACGGGCTTGCGCTGCAGACCCAGCGCGAGAAGGATTGCCTGTTGCGCAGCGGACAGGGTACATTCGCTGCCGAGCTTGCGCGAGAAGAAGAGCACAGAGAGGATGGGCACGAGGTCGATGATCACGTGGTGCTCGATCATGTTCTCGCAGTATGACTGCAGACGCTTCATGTCGAATGGTGTCAAGAGGGCGTTGAGCTCTTCGGCGCTGAGCGGCCGCGAGGCCGGAGTCGATTCTCCCTCTGAGTCGGCGGCGGGCCGCTTGGGCGACGCGGCGTCGATGATGGAGAGCGCAGTCGCCGAGTCAAACTTCTTGAACTGGTCGTATGATAGCAGGCTCATGAACCGTTGTCGGAAGTCTGGACGTCAGCTACCGATGTAGAACAGATCTCCTAGGAAGCTCACCCTGGGCGAAAGCACTCAGCCATCCGTCTGCTTGCGCGACGTTGCTCAATAGCCCGCGGAGCATGACGAATGTGTACTCTCCCGTCAAGCTGTTCTCCTTTTGGCTAGCGTAGAGCGGGACGAATCCGGATCGCTTCCAGAACCGCAACAGCTCCTTCGTCAGACCGAACGACACACCGAGGTAGTCGAGTTGTTCGGGTTTGCGCTCCGACAGCCGCTGAAGAAGAGGCGGCATCTTGTCCGCTGAGCGAACAGCGATGGTGTCACTCTGCAACGAGGCGTCCTGCCGGTCAGCCTTTACTCTGCCTTTTCGCGCGGTACAACTCACGGGTCCGACCTGGGCAGCCTCGGCAAACGACTCGCCGAGATCTTCGGGCACGTCGTCGATGTTGAATAGCTCGCCGCTGTAGAACGAGTTGAGGGCCTCGATCGCACGTGCACCGTATCCCATCTGCAAGTCAGCTTAATCGCAAGTTGAGCACTGTGCCAGCTGACCCTGTTGTAGTCCGGATGCGTGGCAATACGGACGACACGGGCTCCCGAGAGCATGGCGAAGTCGCTGTCTTGGAACTGCTTGTTAGATCACCGCTCCTTGCTGAGAATGATAGGCGTACCTGCTGTGACACGACCCACGGGATCATGTCTCCCGAGCTGCCCTTTCCAGAATGGCTCATCTCCCTCAAGACGGCCTCCCGCGAGATGTTTCCCTCCAGCGCAACCTGCAAGACGACAAGAGGGTCCGGCAACGAGTTGTCGTCCTCCTTGATCGGCGGCAACAGCACGAACAGGTGATGTGCCGGCGCGTCGGACAACATCTGCAGGTCGTTCGGTGAGTTTTTGTAGTGTGAAGCGACGTACAACGCCATCATGCGCTGCAGGAAAACCTCCGATGCCGGATGGTACGAGAACAGGGTGTCGCGGTTGACGTAGTACAGCTCGCACTTCGACGGGTGCGGGCAACCCTGGTTCGCCTTGGAAATGACGGTCGCGTCGAGGCAGAGGAGGTTGTTCAGCCATTTCTCGATGTGGTCTCCGGGCGAGTATCGAATGGGCTCCTCCAGCTTGATCTCCCGTAGGGATCGCACGAGCCCTGCGCCTGATCGACCAGCCGAGGCGGCCTTCGATGAGCTGGCCACGGCGTTGGTGCCGTTCGAGTCCTTGGAAATAGATGGGCGAGTCTGTTCTCGGAGTTGCTGGATGAGCTTGATCGACAGCGATCGACCCGTTCCCTCGTATCCGTTGATCGTAGAAGCCATGAAAACAAGGTATGGCCCGATGAGCTTTCGAACCAGTGGCAGCGGGATGGCGGCCGCTTCGTCGATGATAACCAGCTCGGCTTGTCCCAGCACGTGTGCGTCCTCCGGTGAAATATACTGGATCGTCTGTCGATGCCCTCGGAAGACGTTGACCCGCACGATGGCCTTCTTGAACTCCGGATTCGTACTCTGCACAACATCGTAGTCGGTGTGTTCCTCGTAACCCAACGCATCGAGCGCTTTGAAGACGAACTCAAACAGTGTCTTCAGGTTCTCGGGATCGGGCGACGTGACGAAGATGTTGGAGTAGTCGTGTGCGAGTGCGGCACCGATGGCGAGACCAAGAGCGGCGGATTTACCTCGCCCACGAGCGGCAGTCAGGGCCACCGTGGACGAGAGGGTCTTCTCCGAGATGGCTTCGACAAACGTCAAGAGCGCCTTTGCCTGCTTGTCAGCAATACAGTTGCGGATCTCCCACAATCTCCCAGCTGACCTGATCAACTGTCCGGGACAGCTTGGCAAGCGCGCCAACGATCTCAACACCGTTCAAGCTCTCCTTCATCTCCTTGAGCTCCTCCGCCTTCCTCTTCCTGCCGCGGTCGTCCTCTTCCCCTTTGCCCAGGGTGATGTCCTTGCCCTTAGATAGCGGCAGAACGTTCAGCTCATCGTCCAATACCAGGCAGTCCGGGTTCGAACCCAATGACAATATGAATCGCTCGTTGAATCGAGGCTGGACGAACTGGTGAGCGTCGGTCCTATACCGATTATGGACATCCTGGACATGAGCTCAAATGCGCACCTCGAAGGGCTGGGGGCTCACCATAGACATGGCATACAGCTGCTTCAAACTCGACATGGTCTTGAGCAGCAGAACAACGATGCCTCCACCCTCGACCGTCTCAATCGTCCTCGCGAGCAAGTTTGGCGTGATCGCCTCGTAATCCTGCAGGACGAGCATACCGAACGTCTGACCGAGAATCTTCGCCGAGTCCTTGTAGTATGTATATCTAATGTCCGTGACGGTGACGAAGAGCTCGAACGGGTCCTGGTCGTTTGCTTCCCGGATCCCGCGCTTGACATCCCGCTTGATCTTCGCCTCGCGCTTCTTGCGGTGGCTGATCGTGAGCTGATGAGGCGCGAGCCGGAACCGAGCACTCACGTGGTGAAGCCTAACTCCTTCTTGTAGCACCAAAGCACATTCGGCCGGCTGGAGACTCGCGCTTGTGACAGCAGGAAGTGGAGGTTGACGACCTGCATGTGAGCCGACTGAGGGGCGAAGCTTGAGCAGCTCTCGACTCACCTGGTCCCTTCCCCTGTCGCCGACCATGACGAAGAAGGACCGGTGGTTGGCTTTGACGCCATTGTTGATGAGCGCGGGTATGCGTGGGTCTAACTGCTTTCTCATGGTCGCAAGGATATGACAGCAAGAGCAATAACAAGAACTTCAAAGGTAAAGCACCTCCACCTGAAGCTATCACACGGCGAACTTCTTGGGATAAAGCCGGAAAAATAGCAGGAGAAATATGATTGGTTCGGTCATGTCCGCCGTGGAGTCCCCTGCCCTGACCTCAAACATACTTAAGGGAATCGATGCGCCGTCGACGTTCTCCCCTCAACCCCCCCGCCGCCGTCCACCCCCATCCACCTTCCCCCATAAACACCTGCATCTCCCTTGCAATCGTCCCGCAACGATATCAAGGCGTGATAAGAGTGATCATTGTCTCCTCCCGACGCTCACGCATTCGTTTGGACCTCGGTCGGACGGCTGTCGAACCGTGCATTAGTCAGAAATGTATGTGTCCGACTCGTCTTAGACGAAGAAGACTGCCGTGCTGACACAAAGGTCGAACAAGATCGTTGTTTGTCCTCACAACCACGCTGCATAGACCTGCTGCTGACCATCGCTTCTGCCCTACTGACACTTCCCCTTATCCGTTCACTGCACTTAATACTGCTGTTTTGTCTTCGGCGCGTTCCCTCCACAGCCTCAGGTGTACCGGACGATCATCGACGATGTGATCGCCTCGGTCACGCCCGATTTCGACGAGTACGGCTTGGATGAGGAAGTCTTGCAGACCCTACAAGCTGTACGTTCGCTTCACCTCCAGCCTCCTCTGCTTCAGCTAGCCCGATCCCGTGCCTGTAATTGACCAGTAGAGATGGGAAGCCCGGCTCCTCGAGACGAGAGTGGCCGATTTCGCTAGGGCGCCAAACGCCAACACCGACGTGGACGAGGGCGATGCCGACCCGAACCTGAACGCCATAGCAGCCGCAAATAACCACCCTCTCCCCTCCACCCACCTCTCTGCTTCCGGCTCCTCCTCCGCCCCTCAACCCGCATACGGCCTGTCCTTTCCCGCACCGGGTCACGGCCTCGCGCTACCAGGACAGCTCATGGGAATGCCGCAGCAGTTTGACCATCTGAGCTTGCCGGGCATGCCGAATATGGCTGGAGGGAGCGGGGCAGCAAACGGGTCGAGGGCGTATGACGGGACGTCGATCAAGCAAGATCCGGACGATCTGCTTAGGTTACGTGGGGGCGCCGTGAGCGTCTTGGACAGCATCGGTTCGAATAAGCTGACGCTCTAGGGAGAGGACGAGAAGCCATATGTCAAGCCCGAGCCGAATGCGGCGGGCTTGTTACCGGGAGATGAGGTCATAGATTCGGATTTGGACGACAGCGACGACGAGTTGAAAGATGATGGTGACGAGGAAGAAGGGGATGTCGATATTGTGTTCTGCGTGTACGACAAGGTCAGCTGCGCAAAGTGGAAAATTGACGAATCAGCTCACAATCAGGTGCAAAGAGTCAAGAACAAGTGGAAGACGACTTTCAAGGACGGCATGATCCACATCAACGGCCGAGATTACCTCTTCGCCAAGTGCACAGGGTCAGTCCCGGCCTTCTCCTCGTGCTCGGCACAGCTGACTGGCAGGGAGTTTGAGTGGTAATCGTCCCGACTGTCCACCCCTTTTCCCGGACATAACGACGTCCTCTGCTTGCGCTTCCACTTCGGACCTGTCCGTGGGCGAAATGCCCAACGATCTCCATCTCGTGACTCGCACATCCCCAATAGCCTCATGCGCGCCGGTATTGCGGCCAACCTCATCACGCTCGACAGATACGACCAGCGAAACCTATCTCACTTGACTTCGCCTCACTCATCGCATTGAAACCCTACACAACGCTTCTTCGTACACGACATGTCCAGACTTCATGCATTGTATCCCAGTATCCTACTCGGCGTCCTGGTGGTCGGTCCAACGCGCCATGTGTCCATCTGCTGATGCAGGTTCCGGCGAGACCCTTCCGGGAACCGCGAGACATAGTCCATGCACTGCATACTATCCATCAATTCATCGTGTCTCATCGAAGTATTGAAGCCGAGATCAGTTGTACAAGTACGAGAAATGGAAATCTGGTAGGAAGAGCGAACGGAACGAATCGAAAGCGGACACACGCGCCACCCTGTTTACATGGCCTCCTCTGCTCGCAAAAACCCCTGTCAGCTGACTCAGCAGCAGCCTCCCTTCTTCGCCTGTTGAGCGTCGCCGAGGTTGACTTGCTCGCCCGCAGCACGTCGTCCGCCCGCGGCCTGCGCGGCCGGCTTGGGTGCGGGCGACTCGATCGGGATCGTCTTGGCGATCTCCGTGAACAGCTCGGACACGTTCGCGCCAGTCTGGCCGTCAGTTCCTTCTCCTGAACATGACCTCGAAAACTGACCTTGGCGGATGCCTCGAAGAAAAGCAAGTTGGACTCCTTGGCGTATGTCTCCGCCTCTTCTCTCAGCACCTGCCGCGCGTCTTCGTCGTCGGCCAAAGTTGGAGAGGTAGGCGATGCGGTCTCCTCATTCTCCTCGGCGTCGGCTTCGGCATCGGTCTCCTCGCTCTCGGTCGGTTTCGCTGGTGCAGCAGCCTTTGCCGGCGAGTCAGAGACCAAGTCGAGCTGCTCGTTAGCTGTGTCATGACTGAAAGCATACGCGAGCTCACCTTGTTGCCCACAAGACAGATGACGATGTTCGGGTTCGCCTGCCTCTGCAGCTCCTTCACCCAAGCTTTTGCCTTCTCGAGCGAGGCCTGCGACTTCAGCTGCGTCACTTCCGGAGCGGTGCAGGGCAGCTCACAGCTTTGGTGATGTCGTATACGACAACCGCAGCAGCAGCATTGCGGTAATACATGGGAGCAAGGGAGTGGAACTGATGTCAGGTCCTGCGGGGCCATGGAGCATGACCGTTATCGCTCACTCGTTCTTGACCTGCCGTGTCCCTGATCGTAAGCGTTCTGCTTTAGTACTAGTAGTCCGGTCCACGTACCAGATCTCAAATTTGACCACCCGGTTCTCTAGTCTGCATTCTGCTCGTCAGCAGTTGTCAACAAGGATTCTCGCGTCGAAACCCTGGTTGGGTGAAGCGCATTATCGGCTGCGTTCTCTCCAGTGACCGAGATTTCGGCGCCAGCACCAATCGTGCTTCGTGCGATGTCCAACTCCTTCGTTGGTCTCCATGCCCGATTCAGGCCCGGCACTCACTTTGAGTCAAGAACGCCGCGCCAATGGTGGGCGATGTGTTCTCGTTGAAGTCGTTGGAGCAAAACCGGAGAACAAGGGATGATTTCCCTACAGCCGCCTCTCCTGCATCATCAGCATGTGCCCATGATCTCGCACAAGCTGGCCCGAGATGAACGAGCGAAGAGCATTTGGTATCGCCAAAGACATGCTCGCTGATCCACCTTCGGCGATACCGGCTCAAGCCTGGCCAACAAACGGTGTGACACCATCTCAACCTCGGACGTCTTCCCATTGACCTTGCATCCGCACGGTATCGCCCATGACCTCCGCTCTCAGAACGCCTTCTGCTGTGCAAGCGATAACGGGACATACAGGGAGAATATCATCGAGTGATCCACTGCAACTCACCCAGAAGAACCAGCTTGACCTGGACGGCCTTGACGTTTGCCTCCTCGGCGGCCATGATGCGATGACGATAGAGTGGGGTATGCGGGAGCTGTGCTATTCAATTCGTCCCTTTTCTTCAGATGATCGGTTCAGTGAGCGGTCGCAGACGGTTGTGCCGAGTCGGATGGTGACACGAGTACAGCAGTAGACAGACTGATGCGTATTCGAAGGACGAGGGGGGGCAGTATGAAGCGATAGAGGACCGGAAATGACTGCGAATGTCTCTCCCTCGCGCTCGTCCCGCGCCGCGCCTCGACAGGGTCGCCGCCGCCGCCGCCGCCACCCGACATTACAAGGAGGGACGATTTAAGGCTATCCCATCGCACATCGCTCGACTGCTTGGCCACGCCAGGCATGCACTCTGCATCGTGTGGAACGCTCAGCGAAACACCATGGCCGCATCGCACACACCAGTCATGCACGTCAACTTGTCGAATATGCAGAAGGTCAACTACAAATTCCTATGTGCGGGCAGGGGGTGGGTGGTTGGTGAATGAGGGTAAGGGCGTATTTTTCATTTTCGGGGGGTTTAGAGACCCATAACAAGTCTCCCTCCATCGTCATGGTGGTTGCGAGGAGCACACCACTTAGGCGCCAAGGGCCGGGAAGGCCTTCTCGTCCGAGATGTTGGCGGCGGAGGCGGTGGATCGGGCGTTGGTGTTGCCGCCGAAGGCACCTCGTCCAGCTCCGCCTCGGGGAGCGCCTCGTCCTCGGCCCTCGCCTCGTCCTCGTCCACCACCTCGTCCGCCTCGCTCCGGTCGGTCCTGTCGGGGGGGTCGGGAGCCAGCCGGCTGGGCGAACTGTCCGTCGACCTCGATGTAGACCTTCTCCTTCTTGGCGGCCTTGGTCTTGGCAGCGGTGGCCTTCTCCTGCAGGTCAGCGCCGTCTCGCCACAACATCAGTCGAGCTCGACGCACCTTGCCGGAGAAGAAGTCGTCAATGCCCTCTCGGACAAAGGCCTTGCCCTCGACGGTGTCGGCGTTGACCTGTCGGCCCTCCTTCTTGCCGAAAGCGAAAGCCTGGGCGGCCTTCTCGGCCAGGAAGTCGTCGTACGACTTCTGCACCTCCTCGGGCTCCTCGGGGGTCTCCTCGGCGGCCTCGACGGGGGCGGCGTCCTCAGCGGCGGGCGTGCCGGGGGCAACCTCCTCGGCCTGGGCGTCCTTCTCGCCCTGGACCTCGGCTGGCGATCAGCTTGACCCTCGCATGATACATGCGTCCCAACGCACCGGTCAGCTCAGCGGTGCCCTCGTTGGAGCCCCATCCTTGGTCGACCTTCTTCTGGCTGTCCGGGTTGGCTCCGCTTCGTCGCTCGAACTGCCTTCGTTCGCCTCCGAAAGCGGGCGTCCTGGGGGTTCGCGAAGCACCGCCTCGGGCCTTGTGGCCGCCCGAGGTCAGCTCAGGTCGGTCCGCTCGGGGTCCCTTGGTGTGCTTGTCGGGGCCGTGGTGGGCTCGCTTGGGGGCCGCTGCTGTCAGCACGATTCCATGCCACGCCCTCGGCCCACTCACGGACTCGCTCCTTCTCGAAGCCGCCGGCACCCTCGAGGCCCTCAGTGGTTCCGCTGGCCGGGTCGGGGCCAGTGTTCCTGGGGCCCTTGTCCTCGGCACCTCGGTACACGTTCCTCGGTCCGCCTCGCGACGGGTATCGTCCGCCTCGGGCACCACCTCGAGCGCCCGCACCAGCAGCTCCGGGGACGTTTCGCTGGACGGTTCCCTCAGCGGCGTTCGGGACCTTCTTAGCGCCGGCAGCGGAAGCAGCGGCCGGGGTGGTCTTGGCGGGAGCGGGAGCGGGCGACGAGTCGTCGCCGTCTGGACGTGAGTTCATCGTCTTATACAGTGGTCGAGCCGACCCGGCCGGCCATAACGTCAAGTAACGCACCACCGAGGAGGTCGAACGGGTTTTTCGAGACAACCGACATGGTACGGTCGCTCCTTGCTGCTTTGCAGTCTAGCTGTTGGGCGGAAAAAGCCGTCGTAGATGGGCGGAGCGAGGTGTAAGCGCAAGGGTTGGATTATGGCGTATGACGTTGTCGCAGCGTCCCCAATTCCAGCAGTGTCCAGCAGGTGTTTCCAGAGCAGTAGCAAGGTGCGATGAGGGATAGTCACGGGCGGGTTGGAGGGTAGAAAAAGTCGGCCGAGTCGTAAAAGAGCACACAGGTCAGCAAAACGTCCTCCTCTTCTACAGCTACGTTCGTGGGATGCACGCACCTAATGAGCTACTTGAGATTAACGACGTGTAAAGTCGTCGAAAGAGGATTTCTCTTGGAGTTGTGTGGGGTACAAAAGGTGGGATATGCCGTTGGCACGAAGCATTGAGCGAGCGAGCGAGCGAACGGTGCCGGGTGGGCGGTCGCGGGCGGGCGTCAGCGAGCGAGGAGGCGAGTGCAGCCAGCGGGGGTGCGAGTGCGAGTGCGAGTGCGAGTGCGAGCGGTCAGCAGCCAGCGCCCACCGCAGCGGTGCACGAGTCAGCCTGCCTGCCCTGCCGTGTGCATCCAGCCAGCAGCAGACGCCGTGCCAGGTACGCACTGCAGGCAGCCAGGCAGCCAGACGCTCGACCCGCCCTAGACCCACAGCGTCACCGCCCAGAAATCTCGTGCCACACCCCGTCGACCCAATTTCGAAATGTGGCAGCGAGCTAATCCCGACCCATAAACCCGAATCGACCCGCTCAATGTGGCATAGTGTATTATCTGATTGTGCGCGTAGCATGCATCGGTCTAATTGGAATGGGGGTCCACGGCTCCAAGATGGGTATATGTGTATGTGATCAGGCGTCTCCCTCCGATGTATACTCCTCGCGTCCGCGCGTACTTCTGACTACTGTTGTCCTCTTCAGCAAATGTTCCCACCGCCGCATCTAGCAGTCGACGTGGGGGACGAATTCTCGCCACGACTGTGGGGTCAGCACTGGCCGATGATATCGCACAAGCAACACACCTTGACCTCGGGCGGGTTGGTGCCCTCGACGTAAGGCAGCGGGCTCTGGTGGAACTTCTTCTGCAATGTCTCGGTGAACAGCACAGCAAGCTTGGCGTTGTTGATGAGCTGGGCAATCAGCTGGTGATCACGTCTGCAAGTCTCGCGCCACTCACCGGGATACCGAAGTCGACGGCTGCTCGCCTAGACGCGTAGTCCGGGTCGTTGACCGTCGGGGCCCTCGACCTAGAGATGTTGATCACCGACGTGATCTCATTCTCCTCCAGGACCTCTCGGAGCTTTCGCTTGTCCTTGACGGGGACGTGAATACGCTTGATCTCAACGTGCTGCTGCGCGTTGATGTGGCTCTCGACCTCGGCGGCTGGCGGTTAGCGTCTGTGTGCTGTGAGGCTGCCCATCGGGCGACTCACAGTGAGTGTACAGCTTGAAGCCAAGGTTGCTCAAGTTCTTGGCAACCTCGATCATCTCCGGTCGGTTGATATCACCGCCAATGAGGAAGCCCGAGTTCGGTCGCGGAAGCTTCATTCCGTTGACACTGAGCAGGGCAGTCCAGTACGCCTCGTGGATATCCTTTCCGAAGGCCGCGACTTCTCCCGTCGACGCCATTTCGACGCCCCTGCGAGTTAGCTTCACCCTCTAGAGATCTTCCCATCAAAACACCCACAGGAATGGGTCGGCACCGGGCAATCGGGTCCACGAGAACTGCGGCACCTTGATCGCGACGTAGTCCCTCTTCTCCTTCATCAAGTCGACTGGCGCGGGCACATCGACACCCATGATAGCGGCCGAGGCGACGTCGATGAAGTTTGTGCCGAGAACCTTGGACACGAAGGGGAACGATCGAGACGCTCGCAGGTTGCACTCGATGACCTTGAGCTCGGCCTCCTGACCGTCCGTGGGCGGCTTTCGGATGATCTGCATGTTGAACGGACCGGAGATGTCGAAGGCCTTGCCGACCTTGACGGCGATCTCCTTCAGGCGGTCGAGGTCGGACTCGGGTAGGGAGAACGGTGGGAGGACGAGCGTGGCGTCACCAGAGTGGACACCAGCGTTCTCGACGTGCTCGGAAACGGCGTGCACGAGGAGCTGACCCTTGTGCGCGACAGCGTCAATGTCGATCTCCTGGGCGTTGTCGATGAACTGGGAAATGACGACCGGGTGAAGCGGCGAGACGTTGGCGGCGGCAGACAGGTTGTGCTGCAGCTGCGACTCGTCGTACACGACGTTCATCGCCGCTCCAGAAAGGACGTAGGACGGTCGGATCAGGACGGGGTAGCTACCATCAGCGCCGCCGTGCAAGAACGGTCGTTACCACTCACCCGACCTTGTTGGCGAACTCCTTGGCCGACTCCAAGCTCGTCGCCTCGGTCCAGGCCGGCTGGTCAACGCCAACCGAGTCCAGGATAGACGAGAACTTGTGCCTGTCCTCGGCGTTGTCAATCTGCTCGGGATCGGTACCGAGAACGTTCACACCCGACTTCTTCAGTCGGAGGGCGATGTTCTGCGGCAGCTGTCCACCGACGGAGACGACGACACCCTGAGCCGCCTCGAGCTCGTAAATGTCCATGACTCGCTCCCATCCAAGCTCCTCGAAGTACAGTCGGTCCGCCTCGTCGAAGTCGGTCGAGACAGTCTCGGGGTTGTAGTTGATCATAATGGTCTTCTTGCCGAGCGCTCGGATAGCTCGCGAGCAGGTAACGGCACACCAGTCGAACTCGACCGAAGATCCAATTCGGTACACGCCCGATCCGAGAACCATCGTGCCGTTCTCGTCGAACTCGATGTCGTGCGTCGTGGCGTTGTACGTGGTGTAGAGGTAGTTGGTGTAGGCCGGGAACTCGGCGGCGAGGGTGTCAATTCGCTTCACGAAGGGAGTGACGCCGAACGACTTTCGGGCTGCTCGCACCTAAAGTCAGAATTGATTTGGCAACGATCACCTCGCAGCTCACCTCGTCCTCGGTCTTGCCGGACAGCTGGGCAATGTGCAAGTCGGAGAAACCGGTCCTCTTAGCCGTCCTGATGAGCGCCTCGTCCCACTGCTCGAACGGCGTCGTTTGGATCTGCTTGTACACCTCGACGATGTTCTCCAGCTTGTACAGGAACCATCGATCGATCTTGGTCAGGTCATGCAGCTTCTCCACGTCGTAGCCGAGGTTCAGCATCGCGTGAGCGATGGCGAACAGCCGCCTGTCGTTGTTCTCCGTCAGGGCGGTGTGCATGTCTTCCGGCTTCCAGTAAGCGTCGAATCCGGTGAAGTTGGGGTCGACCTGTCGGATGGCCTTCTGCAGCGACTCCTCGAAGGTTCGTCCGATGGCCATGACTTCACCGACCGACTTCATGGCGGAGCCGACGTTTCGCTCAACGTGCTGGAACTTGGCCAAGTCCCACTTGGGGATCTTGGTGACAATGTAGTCGAGAGAGGGCTCGAAGCACGCCGTGGTAGTCTTGGTAACGGCGTTCGGGAGCTCGGGCAAGGTGTGGCCGAGAGCGATCTTGGCGGCGGTGTAGGCGAGTGGGTATCCGGTAGCCTTGGAGGCGAGGGCGCTAGGCGTGAGCAGAAAGTACTGGAGCGTGATGCCGTGGACTCACGAGGATCGCGACAGACGAGCGTTCATCTCAATGACTCGGTAGTCTCGGCTGTAGGGGTCCAAGGCGTATTGCACCTGGAAGTGAGCTTCCACGGCATGACCTTGGCTGAGCAGCTCACGTTGCACTCTCCAACAACACCGACGTGTCGCACAATTTTGATGGCAGCAGATCGGAGCATGTGGTACTCGTCGTCCGTCAACGTCTGCGAAGGAGCAACGACGATCGAGTCTCCGGTATGTGTTCCGAGGGGGTCAAAGTTCTCCATGTTGCAGCAGATGATGACGTTCTACGATCAGCAATGTCCCCCCTTTGGGCGTCCTGTCCACTCACGTCCGCAGCGTCTCGGACCACCTCGTACTCGACCTCCTTCCAGCCCTTCAGCGACTTCTCGATCAAGACCTGCGGGGAGAGCGAGAGCGACTTGGCCGCCAAGTTTCGGAGCTCCTCCTCATCGTGGGCAAAACCGGAACCAAGACCTCCGAGCGAGAAGGCCGAACGGAGAATGATGGGGTAGCCAATCTCCTTGGCGGCGTCAAGCGCAGCCTGGATGGTCGACACGGCGGTGGACTGAGCGGCAGGGATCTCGATTTCTGCCGTTAGCCTTGCTGTGCGGCGGGATCACGGCGGATGCAACTCACCGTTCAGCGCTTGAACGAAGAGGTCTCGGTCCTCGGACACCTCGAGCGTCCTGATCTGCGTACCCAGCACCTGCACGCCCAATCGCTCGAGCACACCCATCTTGTCCAGCTGGATACCGACGTTCAAGGCCGACTGTCCACCGAATGTCAACAAGATACCGTCCGGGCGCTCCTTCTCCAGCACGTAGGCGACATAGTCGGCGGTGACGGGCAAGAAGTAGATCTGCGAGGCGAGGTGGTGCGAGGTCTGGATGGTAGCGATGTTGGGGTTGATGAGGATCGTGTCGATGTTGCTCTCTCGGAGGGCCTTGATAGCTTGCGAACCTGGGTGTGAGCCTCTCGGCGTCTAGTGCGCTTCGGGCGCTGCGATAGCACAAGCGATGATGATGAAGTATAACGTATGGTATGGAGGTGGTGATTAGATAGGTGGTGGGGGACCTACCAGAGTAGTCGAACTCTCCGGCTTGTCCGATACTCAGTCCTCCACTACCAACAACCAAGACCTTCTTCACATCCGGCTTGGTGAGCTTGGGCAAAACTTTTGCCGATATCCTCCTGGCGAGCTCGGAGGGCGAGTTGAGCGTCGGCTCATCCGTCGGCCCATACGATCCGACAGCGGGAGCAGCAACGGCATATGACCTTCGTCCGACAGTCGGGGCGACCCGGGCCCGGGGGATGGTCGTGAAGGTTCGTCGGGACAGGGTTGGTCGGATGGTTCGGAGCATGTTGGGCGTTTGTCGACTTTTGGTTGTGAGGCTTATATAGGGGTGTGAGGTGTCGAGGGTCTCACCACGCCGTTTCGGCTATGGGTTCGGGGCCAATGAGGCGAGAGGTTGTCAAGGAGGAGCGGTAAGGAGGAGGGGTCGAATGAAAGGGCGGGTGCGTTGGGTGTAAATTGACTTTTTTATGAGATAGCGTCTGTTGGCTGCTTCGGCCGCTTGAGTGCTTATCTTGACTCGATTGCACTCAAAACCCTGGCACGGAATCAATTTCACTAGGCAAACGAGACGCGTCCGGCGAATCACATTACACGTCATGGGTAGTCACCCCCATGATACTCCAACAAGTTGAGAGTGTATACAGCGCCCGTGTAGCGATCTGTATGCATGCTGGCTCGCCATTACGTGACGTGAAGCGGCTGCATGCAGTCGGAAAGAGCACAGACACATTCATGAGTTGGCCGCGTTGTCCAAAAAATCACGCTGCAACTCGACGCGAGGCAACAGGCCTTCACCCGCAAGCCCAGCGGGAGCAAGCTCCCATGCCGGTATTATGCAATGTCACGTAAACATTTGGTTCGAGCGCCAAACGCGGTGACTCGGATCTTCTGGTACGACGCAGAGAGCTGGGCATCACTCTGCATTCTTGACCGGGGCAGCGCAGCTTGGCAGCTGTTCTTGCCACTCGGTCGCCACTCAGACCTGGTAAGAGGTGACGAGCAAGTCGAGTAGTTACAAGAGCGATTTTGACCTCGAGAGGTGGATTCGAGCGGGGCCGAGGAGTTCATTT
>Ga0308169_10003599_pt1 | contig 15019 bp, 12 predicted proteins | sample PhyBR1_2_FD_202139 | JGI IMG/M metagenome (GOLD analysis project Ga0308169, IMG submission 202139) | Phyllosphere microbial communities from UC Gill Tract Community Farm, Albany, California, United States - DLSLSB.R1 | ecosystem: Host-associated > Plants > Phyllosphere > Unclassified | place... | reverse complement strand
ATTGTAGCCGCGCCGGCGCCGGCTCGACAATCCGGGACGCTGTTGTGCGCCCGTCCATGGGAGAGATGCGTATGCTTGAATCCACGGCGCGTTTTCCTGCCGGCTACCGATTGACGATTTATACATGCCGCCAGCACACGAACCCGATCAGTCGCGCGACACCTTCCATGTTCTATCTCCCCGCAGCCGGGCGCCGGTCCCGCTCGTGCTGGCCGCGCTGGTCTTCGCCGTGTCGCTGGTGCTCACCTATACCGTCAACGCGAATCTCGAGCGCAGCGCCGTCGCCGGCCTGGAAAGCGATTTCAACTACCGCGCACGCGACTTTGCCGCCACCATCGTGCGCCGCATGGCCGTGTACGAGGAAGTCCTGCAGGCCACGCGCGGCTTCGTGCGCGGGTCGGTCGACGTCAGCCAGGCCGCGTTCGCCGAATACTATGGCCTGTTGCGGCTGGACGAGCGCTTTCCCGGCATCCAGGCGCTCGGCATCGCCAGCGTCGTGCCGCCGGCGCAGCTGGCCGCGCACGAGGCCGCGATGCGCGCGCGCGGCTTCCCGCAGTACGCCGTGGTGCCGCCCGGCCCGCGCGACACCTACACGGCCATCACGCACATCCAGCCGTTTCGCGGCGCCAACCTGCGCGCGTTCGGCTACGACATGTTCAGCGAGCCGTCGCGCCGCGCCGCGATGGAGGCGGCGCGCGACACGGGCCACGCCGTCGCCACCGCGCGCGTGACGCTGGTCCAGGAAGACACCCGGGGCGCCGCCGCCGGCGGACAGCCGGGCTTCCTGGTGTACGTGCCCGTGTACCGCGCCGGCCAGCCGCATGCCTCGCCGGACGAGCGCCGCAGCGCGATCATCGGCTGGGTGTATGCGCCGTTCCGCCTGGCCGACCTGATGCGCGGCATGGGCGGCGAGCACGCCAGCGACCTCGAGGTCGAGCTGTACGACGGCGCCACGCCGGACGAAGCGACGCTGCTGTACCGCTCCGCCGGCACGCCGGGGCAGGCCGGCGCGGACCGCAACCGGCGGCCGCGCTTCGCGTTCCAGACCAACGTCGACACGGCGGGACGCTCGTGGATGCTCGTGATCCGCTCGTCGCCCACGTTCGAGGCGCAGCTGGCGCACCGCCCCGTGCCGGCGATCTGGCTGACCGGGGCGGGCCTGGGCCTGCTGCTGGCGCTGGTGGTGTGGCTGCTGGCGAACGAGCGGCGCTGGGCGCTGCAGCTGGCGAGCAGCATGACGGTCGAGCTGCGCGAATCGCACGACCGCATCGACGCCGAACGCGAACGCATGCGCCTGATCCTGCAGAACGCCTACGACGCCTTCATCGCCGTCGACCCGCTGGGCCGCATCACCGACTGGAACGTGCAGGCGTGCCGGCTGTTCGGCTGGCGCGACGACGAGGCGATCTGCTGTCGCCGCCGGCGCGGCGCGACGAATGGCGCGGCTGCCTGCAGCGTTACGCGCGCGACGGCCAGTGCGCCCTGCTCGCCGGGACGACGGAAACGGCGGTGATGACCCGCAAGGGGGACGAGATCCCCGTCGAAATCGCCGTCACCGCGATGGACACCCCGGACGGGCACGGCGTGACGGCCTTCCTGCGCGACATCCGCCCGCGCAAGGAAGCCGAGGAGCGCGAGCGCCAGCGCCAGCAGCGGCTGGACGAGGCCCGCACCGCCCTGCTGCGCTCGCAGAAGCTGGAAGCGGTGGGCAAGCTGACGGGCGGCGTGGCGCACGACTTCAACAACATCCTGCACATCATCAGCGCCAACGTCCAGCTGATGCTGCGCAGCGAAGAGAACGGCCGCAAGCGCCTGATGTCGATCCTCGACGCGGTCGAGCGCGGCCGCAAGCTGGCCGCCCAGCTGCTCGCGTTCGCGCGCCGCCAGCCGCTGCACCCGAGCGTGATCAGCCTGGCGCAGCTCATCGAACGCATGGACACGCTGCTGCACCGCGCGGCCGGCGACGGCGTCGCGATCCGCTTCGACATCGAGGACGGCTTGTGGAACGCGCTGGTCGACCCGAACCAGCTGGAAAACGTGCTGCTGAACCTCGTGATCAACGCGCGCGACGCCATGGAGGGCCAGGGGTCGGTGACGATCGCGCTGGCCAACATCACCGTGGAGCCGGGCACCGTGCTGGCCGACACCGGCATCCGTCCCGGCGAATTCGTGACGCTCGCCGTGACCGACACGGGAAGCGGCATGCCGCCGGAAGTGATGGAACGCGCGTTCGAACCCTTCTTCACCACCAAGCCCGAGGGCAAGGGCACGGGCCTGGGCCTGTCGATGGCGCACGGTTTCGTCAAGCAGAGCGGCGGCCATATCCGCCTTGCGAGCCAGCCCGGCCAGGGCACGACCGTCACCCTCTACCTGCCGCGCGCGCTGCAGGAAACGCCCGACCCGGCGTTCGCCCCCGTGCCGCATTGAACAGCGCGCATTGCCTACCGTACCTCGACGATGACCCAACCACCGCTTCAACCCGACGCGCTGCGCGCCGCACCGCGCGCCGCCGGCTTCGACAACACGTTCGCGCTGCTGCGCGAAGGCTACCGCTTCCTGCCGGACCGCAGCAGCGCGCTCGGCTCCGACGTGTTCGCGACGCGCCTGATGCTGCGCCGCGTGCTGTGCGTGCGCGGCGAGGACGCGGCGCGCATGTTCTACCAGCCCGGCCGCTTCACGCGCCGCCACGCGCTGCCGCCGACGGCGCTCGCCCTGCTGCAGGACACCGGCAGCGCGCTCACGCTGGATGGCGAAGCGCACCGGCGGCGCAAGGGCATGCTGATGTCGCTGCTCGGACCGGACGAGCGCCTGCGCCTCGTCGAGCTCGCGCAGGCCGCGTTCCGCGCCCGTTTCGCGCTATGGCCCACGCAAGACCGCGTCATCGTGCAGCGCGAAGCCGAGGACGTGCTGTGCCAGGCCGTGTGCCAGTGGGCCGGCATTCCGGTCGATGCGGACGAGGCACGCAAGCGCGCCAGGGAATTCGCGACGATGATCGGCGCGGCCGGCGGCGCCGGACCGCGCAACTGGCGCGCGCAGCTCGTCCGGCACCGCACGGAGCAGTGGGCGCGGGCGCTGATCGACGCCGTGCGCGCGGGGACGGTGACGCCGGACATCGACAGCGCGTTGAACGTGATCGCGCGCCACCGCGACGCCGACGGCCATCTGCTCGACCGCAAGCATGCGGCCGTGGAGCTGATCAACGTGCTGCGGCCCACGGTGGCCGTGGCCCGCTTCATCGTGTTCGGCGTGCTGGCCATGCACGAGAATCCGCACTGCCGCGCGCGCATCGCGGCGGGCGACGACGCGTACCTGACCATGTTCACGCAGGAAGTGCGGCGCTATTACCCGTTCTTCCCCGCCGTGGGCGGGCGCGCGCTGCACGATTTCGAGTGGCGCGGGATGCGGGTGGCGAAGGGAACGTGGGTGCTGCTGGACCTGTACGGCACGGACCACCACCCGGACATCTGGGGCGATCCCGGCGTGTTCCGTCCGGAGCGGTTCGAGCGCCGTGACGGCAGCGGATTCGACCTGATCCCGCAGGGCGCCGGCGACCATTACGCGGGCCACCGCTGCGCCGGCGAGTTCGCGACGATCGATCTGGTGAAAGCCTGCCTGCGGCTGTTCGCGACCGAGATCGCGTACCGGGTGCCGCCGCAGGATCTGTCGGTCAGCCTGCGCCGCATGCCGGCGCGGCCCGCCAGCGGCATGCGGATCGACCGCGTGCGCGTGCTGCGCGCGGCCGGGTGACCGGAAAAATCAGTCTTCGCGTTCGATGCGGCCGTCGTGCACGCGCACGTGTTCGCCCTTGTGGAAGCGCGCCGCGCCCTGCTCCGTGAACGTGCGGACCGCGCCGCCGGCCATTTTCACGCGCACGTCGGTAAAGGTCTGCTTGTGCATGTTGCGCTCGACGCGGTTGCCCGCATAGCCGCCGCCGACCGCGCCGGCCACGGTCGCCAGCGTGCGCCCGCGGCCGCTGCCCACCTGGTTGCCCAGCAGGCCGCCGACCACCGCGCCGCCCACGGCGCCCAGGCCGCTGGCGCGCTCCGGTTCGCGCTCGTACGTGTGGCTCGAGATCACCGTGCCGTCCGTGGCGGCACGGGCGTGGTGCCCGGGCTCGGCATGCGCGCTGGTGGCGATCGCGCCGCTGCCGGTGGCGACGAAGGCGGCGCACAACAGGGCGCGGGTGGCATTGGCGGTAAAGCGTTTCATGGTTTCCCCTTATTTGTTCAATGAATATGTCGACAGAGTAACGGCCACGTCCCGTTCTGAAAAGGGCGAAACGGTATCAAATGCAAGCGCTTGTAACGGGCGCCGCGTGTAAAAGTGCACGCCCGTTCGCGTCGAACGTTCCAGTTTCTGCACCACAGCGCCCCCGATTTGTCTTTTCTGCGCAACTTTTATCGTTGCCGCATGGCAACTTGCACTATAGTATGAAAGAGTGATTTTCTGAAAGTTTCTTGAATTTGAAAAGCGCCGCATCGTGCGCTGCCATCCATGCTTCTCCCCCGCTTTCCGTTACGCCCCGCCGTGCGCGCCCTGCTGCTGTGCACGCCACTCTGCGCGCCGCTGTGCGGCAGCGCCGCGGCGCAGGATCTCAGCACGCTGCCGCTGGAAGACCTGATGCAGGTGCCGGTGGTGACGGCGGCGTCGAAATTCGAGCAGCTGATCAGCGATGCGCCGTCGTCGGTGGTGGTGCTGACCGCGAGCGACATCCGCAACTTCGGCTGGCGCACGCTGGGCGACGCGCTGGCGACGCTGCCGGGCCTGTACGTCACCAACGACCGCGATTACACCTACCTGGGGGCGCGCGGCTTCCTGCGGCCGGGCGACTACAACGGCCGCTTCCTGTTGACGATCGACGGCGTGCGCACCAACGATCCCGTGTACGACCAGGCCTTGCTCGGCACCGAGGGGCTGCTCGACATGGACATGGTCAAGCGCATCGAATTCGTGCCGGGTCCGGGTTCCGCCGTGTATGGTTCGAACGCGCTGTTCGGCGTCATCAACGTCGTCACGCGCGACGGCAGCAGCCTGGCCGGGCTGCGGACGGCGCTGGCGGCCGGCAGCTTCGGCGAGCGCCGCGCGCGCGCCAGCTACGGCTGGCATGCCCAGAACGGCGCCGACCTGCTGCTGTCGGCGACCAGCTACCACCGCACGGGCCAGGACCTCTACTTCGCCGAATTCGACACGCCAGACCAGAACCACGGCGTGGCGCGTCGCCTCGACTACGACCGCGCGCAGAACTTCCTCGTCAAGGGCGGCTACGGCGGCTTCGTCCTCACCGCCGTGTACGTGGCGCGCACGAAGGGCATCCCGACGGTGGCGCTCACGTGGAACGGCCAGCTGGCGCCCAAGGTGGCGCTGGCCGCCGAGCTGTCGTACGGCCGCGCGGAATACCTCGGCGTCGGTTATTTCGCGAAGGACGGCGCGACCGTGCCGAACTACGACGGCGACCACGCGCGCTGGTACGGCGCCAACGTCAACGCGACCATCACGGCGCTGTCCGGCCACAAGATCGTGGCGGGGCTGGAGACGAACCGCAATGCGCGCCGCGACCAGTACAACTTCGACCAGGCCCCGTACGCGCTGGTGCTCGACCAGCGCGCGCCGGTCGACACGCGTTCGGCCGCGTTCGTCGAGGACGAGATCCGGCTGCCGGCCGGCTTCCTCGTCAACGCCGGCCTGCGCTACGACCGTTACGAGCACCCCGACCTGCACCGCCTGAGCCCGCGCGTCGCGCTGCTCTACAAGCCGACGCCGCGCGACACGGTCAAGCTGATCGGCGGCAGCGCCTTCCGCGCCGCCAACGCGTACGAGATGTACTACGCCTACCCGGGCGCGGACGGCCAGATGGCGAACCCGAACCTGCAGCCCGAGCGCATCGCCACGCGCGAGCTGGTGCTGGAGCACGCCCTGGCGGGTGCCGGCCACGCGACGCTGTCGCTGTTCCATTATGCGATGGACGGCCTGGTGAGCCTGCAGCAGGACGCGGACACGGGCCTCGCCGTGTACCGCAACGTCGACCACGCCCAGGCGCACGGCCTGGAAGCGGCGCTGGAAAACCAGCTGGGCGCGACCCGCGTGCGCGCCAGCTACGCGTGGCAGGTCGCGCGCGGCAACGACGGCGCCCCGCTGATCAATTCGCCGCGCCACCTCGGCAAGGTGGGCCTGGTGTCCGCCCTGCCCTGGCACGGCGCCAACCTCGGCTCGGAGCTGCTGTGCAGCAGCCCGCGCCAGGGCCAGCGCGAGACGGCCGCCGGCTATTGCGTGACCAACCTGACGCTCACCGTGCCGCGCGCGCTGGCGGATGCCGACCTGTCGCTGTCGCTGTTCAACGCGCTCGACAAGCGCTACGCCGACATCACGGATGCCGCGTTCGTGCGCGAGACGGTGGCGCGCCAGAGCCGCACGCTGTACGCGAAACTGGAACACAGGTTCTGACATGCGCGCCGCCCGCCGCTGGATCCCGTTCGCCCTCGCCTCCTTCGGCCTCGCGACGTCGTCGCACGGCCTGGCGCAGGTGCGCGACGTCGAGCTGAAGGCGGCGTACATCTACAATTTTGCGATGTTCACGACGTGGCCCGAAGGCACCCCGCCGGCGCGCACGCCGCTCCTCGTGTGCGCCAGCACCGACAGCGCGCTCTGGCCCAGCCTGCAGTCGCTGAACGGCAAGCCCGTCAACGGGCGGCCGTGGACCGTCGTCGACCTGGCCGGCGCGCGCGGCCAGCACTGCGACATCGCCGTGCTGCCGCCCACGGCCGAGCGCCCGAACCCGGGCGCGTCCGGCGTGCTGGTGGTCCGCGACGGGCCGGGCCGCGACCGGGCGGGCCGCGGCGCCGCCATCACGCTGGTCGACGACGACGAGCACGTGCGCTTCGACGTCGACACCCAGGAAGCGGCGAAGAGCGGACTGCGCTTCTCGTCGCGCCTGCTGCGCCTGGCGAGGAACGTGCAATGAGAAGCGCCGCCAAGGCCCCGGCGCCCGACACGCGCAAGACGGAACTCGCGACGCTGTTCGGCCTGGGGCAGTTGCTGGCCTCCAGCGCCGCGCTCACGGTCGCCTGCTGCATCCTGCTGGCCTACCAGCTCGTGTCGCTGCGCAGCACCCTGACGGACGACGTGCGCGTGCAGGCCACGATCATGTCCGACAACGTGGCCGCGTCGCTGATGTTCCGCGACCGCGAGACGGCCGCCGAAATGCTGCGCGCCTTCCATGCCGCGACGTTCCTGGCGTCGGCCACGGTGGTCGACCGCCAGGGCGCCGTGTTCGCGGCGTACCGCAATCCCGACGCCGACACCACGCCGGCCCTGCTGCGCAATGTTGCCCTGTTCGCGCCGGTGACGGTCGAGCGCCCCATCGGCTACCGCGGCACCGCGCTCGGCAAGGTGGTGCTGCAGGCCGACACCCGCGTCGTGCGCGCCGCGCTGCTGCGCTACGGCCTGCTGCTGGCGCTGGCGTCGCTGGGCGCGCTGGCGGCGACGCTGGTCGTTACGCGCCGCACCAAGGCGCGCATGCGGCGCGCCGAACGCCAGCTCGAATACCTGGCCTACACCGATCCGGTGACCGACCTCGCCAACCGGCGCAGCACGTACGAGGCGCTGGAAGCGGCGCTGGACGCCGGCCCGCGCCTCGGGCGCAAACCGCGCGTCGGCCTGCTGCTGCTCGACCTGGACAATTTCAAGGTCGTCAACGACACGGCCGGCCACGCGGCCGGCGACCAGCTGCTGCGCCAGGTCGCCAACGTGCTGCGCGCCACCGTGCGGCCCAGCGACCGCATCGGCCGCATCGGCGGCGACGAATTCGCGGTGATCGTCTCTCCGCTCGGCCCGGACGACGACCTGGCGGCGATCGGGCAGCGCATCGTCGAAGGCCTGCGCCTGCCGCTGCAGGTGGAAGGCGTGGAAGTGACGCCGACGTGCAGCATCGGCGCCAGCATCCATCCCGACCACGCGCAGACGATGAGCGAACTGCTCAGCCACGCCGACGCGGCGCTGTACCGCGCCAAGGGCAACGGCCGCGACAACGTGGCCGTGTTCGAGCGCGCGATGATCCTCGCCACCCAGCGCCGCGCGCAGCTGGAGCGCGACCTGCGGCGCCACCTGGACGCCGGGCTGCTCGAGCTGCACTACCAGGCCCAGTACTGCTGCCGCACGCAGGCGATGGTCGGCGCCGAGGCGCTGCTGCGCTGGCCGCATCCGGAACAGGGTTACATCGCGCCGGGCGAATTCATTCCGATCGCCGAGGAGACCGGCCTGATCGTCGACGTCGGCAAGTGGGTGCTGGAGCGCGCCTGCCGCGACGCCGTGCTGCTGCACGAACAGACCGGCACGTGGCTCGGCATGGCCGTCAACGTGTCCGCGCGCCAGCTGCGCGACCCGGACTTCATCCACGTCGTCGAGGCGACGCTGGCGCGCACGGGCATGGCGCCGGAGCGGCTCGAACTGGAGCTCACGGAAAGCATGCTGATGGAAGACGTGGACGCCGCCGTCGCGTTCATGCACAAGGTGCGCGCGCTCGGCGTACGCCTGTCGATCGACGACTTCGGCACCGGCTACTCGTCGCTGGCGTACCTGCAGACCTTCCCCATCGACCACCTGAAGCTGGACCGCAGCTTCGTGCGCGTGCTGCCGGATTCCGGCGCCACGATCGCGAACGCCGTGATCAGCCTCGCGCACGGCTTCCACCTGACCGTGGTGGCCGAAGGCGTGGAAGAACCCGGCCAGCTCGAATGGCTGCGCCAGGCCGGCTGCGACTTCGTGCAGGGCTACCTGCTGGCGCGCCCGGTGCCGCTGGCGGCGCTCGCGCAGCGGATCGCGGAAACGAAGGTCGTGGCGGCCTGACGTACCGCCGAGCCCATGTTGGACGTAGAATGCGTCCATGATCGACGACACCGCCAAACAGGAAATCCTGCGCCGCCTGGCCGACGCCGAACGCGAACACGACGTGCGCATCCTGCTCGCCGTGGAATCGGGCAGCCGCGCCTGGGGCTTCGCCTCCCCGAACAGCGACTACGACGCGCGTTTCATCTACGTGCACCGGCCGCAGTGGTATCTGTCCGTCGGCCTGGAGGAGCAGCGCGACGTCATCGAATACCCGATCCTGGACGACTACGACATCAACGGCTGGGACGTGCGCAAGGCGCTGCGCCTGTTCTGGAAGTCGAATCCCGCGTTCGTCGAATGGGTGCAGTCGCCGCTGGTCTACCGGCAAAGCGGCGGCTTCCTCGACGCCTGCCGCCGGCTGCTGCCGGACGTGTATGCCCTCGACCACGGCATCCACCATTACCGCAGCATGGCCAAGACGAACTTTCGCGGCTACCTGCAGCAGGAGATGGTCCCGCTGAAGAAGTATTTCTACGTGCTGCGGCCGCTGTTGTCCGTGCGCTGGCTCGAGCGCTTCGGCACGCCGGCGCCGATCGAATTCGCGCGGCTGCTGCCGCTGATCGAGGACGACCGCCCGCTGGTCGCCGCGATCGAGGCGCTGCTGGCGCAAAAGCGCGCCAGTCCCGAGCTGGGGTTGTCGCCGCAGGTGCCGGCGATCCAGGCGTTCATCGTGGAGGAACTGGCGCGGCTGGAAAACGTGGTGCCGCCCCGGTCGGTGCGCGGCAGCGTGGAACCGGCGCTGTCGGCCGTGTTTCGCGCGGTGCTGGAAGAAGCGTGGCGCGCGCCTTAGGCCACTTAGGCCACTTGGGCCAGCACCGGCTTGACGGCGCCGGGACCGGCGGGCGGCTTGTCCATGCCGTAGGCGTGCACGCGGTCGCGGCCGTTCGCCTTGGCGCCGTACAGTTCGCTGTCGGCGCGCTTGATGACGACGCCGAAGTCCTCGCCGTCCGCGTGCTGGGCGACGCCGAACGAGGCCGTCACGGCCAGGCCCGCCGGCCACGCCTGGCCGTGCAGGCCGGTGCGCAGGCTTTCGGCGACGAGATTCGCCTGGTAGACGTCCGTCACCGGGCAGATGATCAGGAATTCCTCGCCGCCCCAGCGCACCAGGCGGTCGGACGGGCGGAGGCTCGAGCCGATCACGTGCGCGAACTTGCGCAGCACCTCGTCGCCGACGTCGTGGCCATGGGTGTCGTTGATGCGCTTGAAGTGGTCGATGTCGATGAAGATCACGGACACCGGCGCGGTCAGCAGGGCCGACGTGCCGATCAGCTCGGCGCGCAGGCCCTGGCGGTTCAGCACGCCGGTGAGCGGATCGATGTGCGCCTGGCCGGCCAGTTCGCGCGTCTCCAGCTCCAGCGCCTTGTTGACCTGCGTGAGCAGCGCCAGCGCCGTGCCGCTCGCCTGCAGCTGGCGCCGCAGCAGCACTGCCGTCACGGTCGGGAAGCTGACGGCGGCAAAGATCCATAGCCCGATCAGCACGGTCAGCAGCGTGCCCGTGCTGACGAGCTTGCCGTGTACCTTGACGGAACGGATCGTGACCGTGAAATCGCCATCGGCCGTGCCCGCCGAATTCGTGATCTCGATGCGGTTGACGTTATCCATCCGCACGTACGAGTGCTCCAGCGGCGGATGCGCGATGTCCTTCCACCAGGGCGCCACGGCGAACCACTTGATCGGCGCCACGACGGGGCCATCCGGCGTCACGGCCAGGTTGTTCAGCTCGTTGATCTTGTAGCTTTCCCAGCGATCCGGCCGCGTGAAGCCTTCTTCCGCGTTCACGACCAGCAAATTGATCTTGGCGGTCCCCTTGCCCCCGTAGACGGCATCGACCGTGAAATGGCTGAAATCGGACAGATCGAGGCCGTCGCCCGTCGCCTGCAGCGTCACCGTCAGCTTGCAATACGGGTACTGGTAAGCCGTCTTCAGCGCGCAATGCATCAGGATGTCGCGGCCGCGCCGTTCCAGGCGGCCGACGGAGGCGCCGTTCGCCTGGCGGTCATCCTCGATGCCGACCCGGTAGCGCCCGTCCGTCAGGTCGACGATCTTTTCCATGCCGTAGTGGTGCCAGACGAGCAGCACCACCGTCGCCGCCAGCAGGCCCGCGAACAGGCGGCGGGCGCCGCGCAGCATGCGCGACAGCGGCTGGATGGAAAGCGCGGTGTGGGACGGGTCCATGGCGGCGGCGAACGATGCGGATCGCGGGAACGGTTACGCCACCTGCGCCAGCTGCAGCGGCTTGTCGATGGTGCTGGGCGGCTTGTCCATGCCGTAGGCGTGCACGCGGTCGCGGCCGTTCGCCTTGGCGCCGTACAGCTCGGTGTCGGCGCGCTTGATGACGACGCCGATGTCCTCGTTGTCCTCGTGCTGGGCGACGCCGAACGACGCCGTCACGGCCAGGCCCACCGGCCAGTTCTGGCGGTGCAGGCTGGCGCGCAGGCCTTCCGCGACCAGGCTGGCCTGGTAGACGTCCGTCACCGGGCAGATGATCAGGAATTCCTCGCCACCCCAGCGCACCAGACGGTCGGACGAGCGGATGCCCGAGCCGATCACGTGCGCGAACTTGCGCAGCACCTCGTCGCCGACGTCGTGGCCGTGCGTGTCGTTGATGCGCTTGAAGTGGTCGATGTCGATGAAGATCACGGACATCGGCGCCGCCAGCAGCGCCGACGTGCTCATCAGCGCGGCGCGCAGGCCCTGGCGGTTCAGCACGCCCGTGAGCGGGTCGATGTGCGCCTGGCCGGCCAGTTCGCGCGCTTCCAGTTCAAGGGCCTTGTTCACCTGCGTGAGGAGCGCCAGCGCCGTGTCGCTTTCCTTCAGCTGGCGCCGCAGCAGCAGCGCGGTCGCGGTCGGGAAGCTGACGGCGGCAAAGATCCACAGCCCGATCAGCACGGTCAGCAGCGTGTTCATGCTGATGAGTTTGCCGTGCACCTTGATCGACCGGATCGTCATCGTGTAGTCGCCCTCGGGCGTGCCGACCGAGTTCATGATCTCGATGCGGTTGACGTTATCCATGCGCACGAACGAGTGTTCCAGCGACGGCTTGGCCATGTCCTTCCACCACGGCGCCACGGCGAACCATTTGATCGGCGCGATCAGGGTGCCGCCGCCTTTCGGGATCTGCAGGTAGTCGATCTGGTTGATCTTGAACGTGTCCCAGCGGTCCAGCCGGGTCAGGCCTTCTTCCGCGTTCACGACCATCAGGTTGAGCTTGCCCTCGCCGGCTCCCTGGTACGCGGCGTCGATCGTGAAGTGGTCGTGGTCCGAGAAGTCCAGGCCGTCGCGGATGGTCTGGAACGTGACGGTCAGCTTGCAATACGGGTACTGGTAGCCTTTCGCCACCTTGCAGTGCATGAGGATGTCGCGTCCGCGCCGTTCCAGGCTCCCCACCGACGTGCCGTTCGATTGGCGGTCGTCCTCGACGCCGACCGGATAGCGACCATCCGTCAGGTCGATGACCTTTTCCATGCCAAAGTGATGCCACGTGACCAAGCCGACCGTCAGCGCCAGCAGGACGGCAAACGCGTAGCGGGCACTGCGCAGGAGGCGGGTCAGCGACTGGAGAGAAACGGCGTTTTGAGAGGGGCGCATTTTGTTGCTCTTGGTTTATGTATCTTGTAGATCAGAAAGATACTCCACCGATTTACGTAGTGCAATAAATTGATGCAACGCAATTAACTGAATGTTGTAAAGTGTGGAAATTCACACTCATTGCACACAATTTGTTGCGCGCGGGCGGTTTATCGTAATAATTTTTATACCGAAACCGGGGTCGGCAGCGCCGTGGCCGACAGGGCCGGCGGCTTGTCCATGCCGTACGCGTGCACGCGGTCGCGGCCGTTCGTCTTTGCGCCGTACAGCTCGGTATCGGCGCGCTTGATGACGACGCCGATGTCCTCGCCGTCCTCGTGCTGGGCGACGCCGAACGACGCCGTCACGGCCAGGCCGGCCGGCCAGTTCTGGCGGTGCAGACTGGTGCGCAGGCCTTCGGCGACCCTGGCGGCGTGGTGGCCTTCCGTGACCGGGCAGATGATCAGGAATTCCTCGCCGCCCCAGCGTACCAGCCGGTCGGACGAGCGGATGCCCGAGCCGACGGCGTGCGCGAACTTGCGCAAGACCTCGTCGCCGACGTCGTGGCCGTACGTGTCGTTGATGCGCTTGAAGTGGTCGATGTCGATGAAGATCACGGACATGGGCGCCGCCAGCAGCGCCGGCGTACTCATCAGCGCAGCGCGCAGGCCGCGGCGGTTCAGCACGCCCGTGAGCGGGTCGATGTGCGCCTGCCCGGCCAGCTCGCGCGCTTCCAGTTCCAGCGCCTTGTTCACCTGCGTGAGCAGCGCCAGCGCCTTGTCGCTCTGCTTGAGCTGGTTGCGCAGCAACAGCGTCGCCGTCGCCAGCAAGCCCATCGCACAGGCGATCCACAGCCCGACCAGGACCATCAAGAGGTGGCTCTGGCTGATCAGCTTCCCGTGCACCCGGATCGAACGGATGGTGAACGTGTGCTCGCCTTCACGGGATCCGGCCGCGTTCATCAGTTCGAACTTGACGATGTTGTCCATCCGGACGTAAGAATGGGACATCGTCGGATGGGCCAGCTCTTTCCACCATTGGGGAACGTAGAACCAGTTCAGCGGAACCGTGATGAGGCCGGTCTCCGGCACGTCCGTGAAATCGATCTGGTTGATCTTGTACGTATTCCAGTGGTCCGTGTGGGCCATCCCGTCTTCGACGTTCGCCAGTAGCAGGTTGATCTGGGACGGGCCCACGCCCTTGTACCGGACGTCCATCGTGAAATGCGTCAGCTCGGACATGTCCAGGCCGCGGCCGGCCTGTTCCAGCGTGATCATCACCTTGCAGTACGGGAAAGAGTACTGCTTGACGATCTTGCAATGCATGACCATCTCGTTGCCGCGCCGCTCCAGGCGCGCCACCGACGCGCCGCCCGTGGCCCGGTCGTCGTCGACTTCGATCGGGAACCGCCCGCCCGTGAATTCGATGGTGCGTTCCATGCCGTAATGGTGCCAGACGAGCAACGCGACGGTCAGCAGCAACAGAATGCCGAACATCATGCGCGCACTGCGCAGGATGGCGGCGAGAGGCTGGAAGGAAAGGACGTTCGAGGGCGCGCTCATTAATTGCTCGCAAGGTATTTACTTTGCAAGCAAGAAAGATACCGCAACTATTTACGTGTAGCAAATAAAACGGCGCCAAGCGGCGCCGTGTGTTGCAAGGCAGATGAAAACGGTTTCAGAGCTTGGCGATCGACACTTCGGTCGCCTTGACCAGCGCCACGACCTCGGAGCCGGGCTCCAGGCCCAGGTCGCGGATCGAGCGGGTGGTGATGACCGAGGTCACGATGCCGGCGGGCGTCTCGACATCGACTTCGGACACGACCGGCCCTTCGATGATGGCCTTGACCTTGCCGCGAAACTGGTTACGTACGTTGATTGCCTGGATGGCCATGGATACTCCTTGCGTGAGGGTTACTTGCCCGGCGTGTAGATCTGGTCGAACGTGCCGCCGTCGGCGAAATGGGTCTTCTGTGCCTTGGTCCAGCCGCCGAACAGGCTGATGTCGAACAGGTTGATCTTCGGGTACTGGGCCGCGTACTTCTGCGCGATCTGCGGGTTGATCGGGCGGTAGTAATTCTTCGCGATGATTTCCTGCGCTTCGTCCGTGTACAGGTATTGCAGGTAGGCTTCCGACACCTTGCGCGTGCCGCGCTTGTCGACGACCTTGTCCACCACGGCGACCGGCGGTTCGGCCAGCACGCTGTTCTTCGGCGAGACGATCTCGAACTTGCCCGGGCCCAGTTCCTTGATGGCCAGGAAGGCTTCGTTTTCCCAGGCGATCAGCACGTCGCCGATGCCGCGCTCGACGAAGGTCGTGGTAGCGCCGCGGGCGCCGGAATCCAGCACCGGCACGTTCTTGAACAGCTTGGCGACGTATTCCTTGGCCTTGGCCTCATTGCCGCCCGGCTGCTTCAGGGCGTTGCCCCAGGCCGCCAGGTAGTTCCAGCGCGCGCCGCCCGACGTCTTCGGATTCGGCGTGATCACTTGCACGCCCGGCTTGATCAGGTCGTTCCAGTCGTGGATGCCCTTCGGGTTGCCCTTGCGGACCAGGAACACGATGGTCGAGG
>Ga0308169_10003597_pt1 | contig 15020 bp, 23 predicted proteins | sample PhyBR1_2_FD_202139 | JGI IMG/M metagenome (GOLD analysis project Ga0308169, IMG submission 202139) | Phyllosphere microbial communities from UC Gill Tract Community Farm, Albany, California, United States - DLSLSB.R1 | ecosystem: Host-associated > Plants > Phyllosphere > Unclassified | place... | reverse complement strand
TTACTCTCAAATACTTCACTCGACATCGATTGATCGACTCCAGCTTCACGCAGTACAGATATAAGGTTGTCTATAACGCTCCTCGACCCAGTCTCACTCATCCACGGCAGTCCTCGCTCTTCCCGAATCGAGTGAACTTTTCCTCTCGAATCGCGTTTCTCGCCTCTCGACTCGAGCCAGACATACTCAAGCATAGTCCACAAGGTGGGTCGGCCCTGATTCTATCTTCACAAGCTAGCTGACCTCGTCTCTCGCTATTTTGGCAGCTTTCTTGTCCCTTCGCACAAACCCATTCCACGTTATCCTCTTCGTCTCTCTTCTCGCAATTCCCAGTCGATATGACAACCACTTCAACCGGTCAATGTGTAGTCTGTGGAGCTGAGACGTCGAAGAAATGTTCGGCTTGTTCGAAACAAGGGTTGGATTGGATGTATTTCTGCTCAGAGGATCATCAGAAACTCGTGAGTCTCCCTTGAACAGTAGCTCTGTGCTGATAGAAGCTGATCGTGAGACGGATAGGTCTGGTACATGCACAAACGAGTTTGCGGAGAACGCTCAAATCCTTTCCTCTGGCCAAAACTCACCAAGTCAGAAGTCGACAAGTTCGTTCAAGTCAGCGAGATGCCCACGCGCAAGTTTGGCTGTTGGCTAGGGAAATGGGCGATGAATCGTTTCAGAACTGTTGAAGGCGGGAAATTGGCTTTCAAAGTACGTCGAATTCTTCCCTCTCCTACTTGTTTGCGCTGAGCTTATGCTATCACGCTTCGACATAGGCTACTCTCGAACAAGTCAGTGAGAAGGAGAATAGCGAAGTCGATGGCGGAATGCTCCTTTTGCAGCGCAAGAACGCATTCCTCTTCGAAGCGCTCGCCAGAATCATTCAACGCGAGCAAGTCAAGCCCGTCATACTCGAGATGATGGCTCGTAGTCCATTCAACTATCTCGCTTACAGCGTCGATCAACGGTGGGCTCACCTCTTTGAGCAGAAGGACAACAAGCTCGGATGGTCGACTCAATTCCAACATCTCTACCTCATCTATCACGCTATTCTCATCAAACGTTCTCAAGACAACGTCGATTTATCTCCCTACGTCGACTACACCCACTCCGCAATGGAGAAGTTCCGTGACGAAGTCGTCGTCAAGACTCATCCAAAGTTCTTCACCGACTTTATGCCCGAGAACAAGATGATACCCTCCGAAGAATTGCCGAAGAAGTATCTCATTGGTCCGATCCCTTGGTCACCATCTAGAGAAGACGCAGACAGACCACCTCGAGTGATTCTTCGGGGAGGTTCCTTATTGACCGGAGATATCGAAGTTTATTGTGAAACCGATTTTGTCCTCGACTCATAGATGAATCCGCTTATACCCTGTTCTGTCACGATCTACTCTCGTCTTTGTGTATCTCAGACCTTTGCTGAAACGAAGGAGCACAGAGAAACGACAAAACAGCCTGGAGAATCTGAAGCGAAGCAGAAGATGAATTCGAGCGCCGAAGTCGAGAGTGTCCCACGCTAATCTCAGAAGCACCAGACCGGTCGACAGAGTGTGAAAAGGTCACGAAAGTGAAGTGTAGGAAGCAGAGAAGCGAATTCGCTTTTGAGTTTCGAACAACTCACCGACCACGACCACACCGACTCAGATTCAGCTGGACGCGCTTTCAAACAATACTCTAGATCTCAAAAACTTTACACAAGTCCCCCTAGTCTTAGCAAGCCGTCCTTGCTCTGCCTCGACTCGATCAACTTTCTCATCTCGACTCTCGCGTCTCTCTCTTCAACTCGACTCTAGGGAGCTACTGAGGACATCAGAGGTGAGTCTCAATCTATCACTAGGGATAGGGATAACAATGACGATCTCTCGTGTTGTTGAGCAGCATTTCCTTCTCCCACTATCCATCAGAGGCTCAGTTCGCCCTCATTCTCGATCATGTCCTCCGCTTCCACCCCTTCTTCCGATGCTGCTTCTCCCGGAAAGTGTGTCGTATGTGGGAAAGAGACTTGGATGAGGTGTTCAGCGTGTTCGAAAGCGGGATTGGATTGGATGTGTTTCTGTTCGATCGAACACCAGAAGTTGGTGAGCTCTCGTCCTCTTGTAATATGCGCTCACAAGTAGGTGAAGCTGATTGATAGCCTTCCGCGACGCAGGTTCGGTCCATGCACAAGCGAGTTTGCGGGGAACATTCGAACCCTTTTCAGTGGCCTTACTTCAACGAGATAGAGATCAACGAGATGATGGCATATGTAGATAAGCCGCTCAAGCCGTCACCAATGGCAGCGCCTCAAACCTGGCTTGATTCCATTGCACCTCATCTACATCTACGAGTGTTATCTGATGGATGTGAAACTCGCGAGTCGAAACTGAGAGTGAGTAGCAATCATGCGACTCGGTTCTCGCTTATACTGACACCGCCTCCGCCTTAACTTCTATTTGCGTGCGTAGCTCTGCCTCAGATCGCTCTGCAATCAAGTGCAAGCTGCTTCTTTCCGACAGTCGGCTTATCGCATTCGATTCAATACTCTGTTGTTCGAAGGGGTCGAAAGGAACGCAGCGATGTCGCTCGCCTTCGCTGAGAGTCCACTCAACTGGATGATCAACGCACAAGAGACCATCATCAAAGGATTGACTCGAGACCCGTCGAAATATCAACCTTGGTGGACGGAATTCAATCACCGCTACCTCTACGCTGTCTCTTTGACGTATCTTTGGATCAAAGCGTCTCATTCACCATCGGAACGGGAGTTCGAGGCACTTACAGAGCTTTGCAAGTACACAATTACCGCTTTCCTGCATTTTTTGCGACAGGTGGTCGGGGCTACCCATCCGGTGGAGATGGAACGCTTGGCTGAGCTCATGTCCTGTCTAGTGCAGCTATGTGAAGCACACTCAGCTGGATTAGGCCGAGCAGAACGCAAGTAGACAGCGATTTATAACCCTTGAAATGTCATACTCTTGGGAAGTTGGTTAAGGCAGACAATGTCACACTTAGCGAGAACATAACGTATACAATGCAACAAAGAGACGGCTGTGAGAAGGGACAAAGAGAACGCGTGAGGAATAGAAACAATAACAGGGATCAGAACCAAAGTGAACGAGAATTAGCGTAGGGTGTGGTATATGCAAACTGAATATAGATAGAGTGTCTTTGCGGCTCAAAAAGGGTATATCTCACACGAGGGGGAGAGGAGCGATCAGAAATCTTGATGAATAGCTCTCTGTTTCCCCTTCCTCTCCCTCCTCTCACTTCTCGTTCTCTCCCTTCCTCCACCTCCCCTTCCTCCTTTCTTCACTTCCTCTACCCTAGACTTGACGGCCGGCCCACCACCTTCCATTCTCCTTACTTCCTCTTTCACTCCAGTGACCCATCTCAACCTCTTCTCCCATTCGACTTCTTTCCGCCTTCTTCGCTCTTCGAAGGGGAGGTCATAACCTTCGTGTTGATGTTTGAAAGGTTTCTTTGACGGTGAGGAAGGAGGAGGGGTCGAAGCGAGTGGGTGACAAGAGATCAAGAGTCGAAGGAATGCGAGTCGAGTCAAATGGAAATCGAACAATTGAAGAATGTTGTCCAACTACACACAATAGCACGAACAATCAGTCATCAGAGTGAAAAGAGGGAGTTAAGAGGGAGTGAATGACCTACCCTCGATTCGATTAAATCCCAAACATCTTCCAGATCCGGTTTCTCGACTCTCGCACTCTTCGCACTCTTCGAATCTCCCTCCTTGCTCCTTCTCTTCCTCCTCTCCTTCTCCTTATCCGCGAAATCCTCTTCCTCAACTCCCTCTTCCCCTTCATTCTCCTCCCTAATCTCCCAATTCCCTTCCTTCTTCATCTCCTCTCTATGATCCTCCAACCATTCCGTCCAACCCTCCATTTCCCCTACTCTCCATTCGTTCCACTCACTACAACCTTCCCACCCTTCTTCCTTCCTCTCTCTCCTTCGATCTCCTTCTTCCCCATCCCTCTCGATCGGTGAATCTAACCAAACCCTCCATAATGCCAACCTCTCCCTATCGATCCTTGCTACTCGTTTCATAACCTCCCTCACTCTTCTCTCATTGATCTCCCTCACTCCACTCCTCCAAACCAATTCTTTTCCTTCTCTACCCTCCTTCCCTCCTCCTTGTTGTTGTGCTTCGTGAGAATGAGCGAGGATAGCTCTGAAAGGAATGAAAGGATTCAAAGGTGGAACTTGATTCTCCATTCCTTGGTGTCCCGATGATGACAAACTCAACGATTCAAACAATTGTTGTTTCTCGTCCAAACTCAATGGTAAACAATAACAAGCACTCCTTAAATCTTTCACTTGTTCGATTGAATCCACTTGTTCTTCCAAGTCGGTATAAGGAGCTCCATCGATCGAATGGAATTGGGTTTCGGAAGAGGGGAGGGAAGAGGGGGAGAGAGATTTTTGGAGCAGAGTTGGAAGCGGGATATAGATTCTAGTTCGGATCCATCGACGGCGACGAACGAACGAACGGAATAAAGATGGTTCTCCTCTCCAGCGTTTCGAATGGAAGAACACTGCGTAACTCCAGCCTACCCCCAATCGATTCCTCATCAGCCTTCACTTCTCCTTTGCTCAAGGGTGAAGCTGGGAGGAAAGCGGAAGCAAGAGACGTACCTTCCTCGTCTCTATCACCTCCCATATCAACCATGAATTCACGATCCCTCCAGTTCCAGTAAGGACGACACGGGAAATCGTGTGGAGTGTAAGGGGAAGGTTTGAGGTGTTCGTTCGTCCATACTGACGGATCAAACTGGAATAGCGCTGCACTCGAAAACTTTGGTAATCCAAATACAATCAACCTAAGTACATTTCCAAAGCATCAGTGTATTGAGTGAGTGAGAGAGGAGGAGAGAGTAAGAAGAAGACGTACCCTCGTTGGTGTTCCCATAAAACATCAGTTTCAATTTTCTCTTTCTCATCGATCAATGCTCCGAGCTCTTTCAATCTCTCGACGATAGCACGATCAAACTCTTTCTCTTTCTCTTCCCCTTCCTCTCCCCTCTCTACTTTCCTAATCAATTTCTTCCTTCTCGCAAACAATTTCTGTAATTCCTCTTTCGCATGTTTCCTTCGAGTATGTGTTTGATTGATACTCGTTGGAGAACGGGACAGTGATGGCGAACCACCGAGAGAAGAGTTGGTAGAGTGGTGCGTAGAGGTTTGGTGTAAGTGGAGAGAGTTTTTCAGGTGTGAAACTAAAGAGTTGCCGTTACGAGGGATTAGGAATGAAGTGATTGTGTCACGACGGGAAGGGGCAGAGTAATCATCGATGGTGAGGGTACGGCGGTGTGCGTTGGGGGGTGCGAGGGGTGGGGAGTAATTGTGGAGGGACGAAGTTGGGGAGGAGGAGAGAGTTCGAGAGGGTGGAGTTGTGTGCTCGGTCAAGGGGGAGAGGGGGAGGAAAGGTGAAGGTGAAGTCAAGAGTGGTGAGGTTGTCGTCGAGTTGTTTCGGGAGTGAGTGTTCGAGTGTGAATGGTGAGGATGAGGGGAAGAGGGAAAGGGAGGTGGAGTTGGAACTCGAGGTTCAGGTTCGATATCGTTTAGATCGACGGGGATAGTTTGGGGTGAGGAACGAGATAAGCGGTTCGTCGAGGCTTGGTGTAAAGGGATCCAGTCGACTGTTGAGAGAGTCGATTGAGACGAAGTTGAACGATAGCGTGCTAGATCGAAGGATTGGGGTAAAGGGATGGTCGATTCGAAAGAAGAGTTAGTTCTCGCTGGTGCCAAAGGTCGTCCTCCGTTCGGCTGCTCTTGGTCGTTGTCGTTTGTGGGAGATGGATCGAGTGAGATTGAAGGAGTTTGTTTCAAAGTCAATTTCCTCAGAGTATGACTCGCTTTGTTTCCCGCTCTCCTGATATTGAACCTGACCGAGTTACCGGTATTTGTCAATAGATCTTTCGAGCTAGTTCTGAGAGTGGAAGAGTGGTTTGCCCATTGATGTTGATAGATTCCTCCTCCATCTGAATGAAACCAATCTTGCTCTACTGTATCCTGTTGTGTTCTTATACGTTCTTGGTATATCTCGTCTGTACGTTTCTTGTTTACTGGTGCGGTCAAGTTGCGTAAATGACGATGTTTGCGAATTGAGGATAAATGGGAAGATATCTCGGTTTGAGTATCATCGGGTGTAGTCCATTGGATCGTAGGTAAGTGTACTGGATCATCCGAAGCCATTTGAAGAGTGAGCGGGTTCAATGAAGCGAGAAGAGGATTGAGATTCCCTCCCTCGCCTTGTTCTGTTCACTCTCACTCTCTCACCATCCAATGGATACACAACCTAGTCAACCTATTCAACATCCATTACGTCCTTATTCAGTCTCACCACAATACGATGATTTCTCGTGGTCAACTTCATCCACTCCACCTTCACTCCGATCTCACTCTACAACAAAAGACCGCTACTCGTCCTCGTTAGCAGATCTAGATTCATTCTCAAATTCAGCAACATCAATCTCAGCGGGAACTTTGATCAAATCATTGGTGACGAGTTCATTGTTATCCTTCACTGGAGTCGCGTTGGTACAACCTTTCGAAGTGGGAAAGACTCTCTTGCAAGTACAATGGGTACCCAAAGATGGTGTATTGGAACAAATAGAACAACAACTATCCCCTCAACAACTAGATGAAGATGTTGTACGCTTTCTCACTTACACTCTCTCCCCTCTTTCACTCTCACTCTCACTCACTCAATTGCCCAATCTATATAGATCACAGATGAGAATGAAGCAGAATCTTATTTCGCCGACTTGTCTTCCGTTTCCGCTCCTTCCTTCGCACCACCTCCCCTTTCAAACTCTTCTTCTTCTCACCTCCGACCTCCTCATCCCACAGATCCCTCCGGTTACCTCCCCTCCCGCACGACCACTACCGGTCCCGACGGCTCCCTCCAATTAAGTCGACCAGAGTGGGTCATGCCAATAGTAGTTCAAGGTGGAGTTTGGGACATGATCAAATCCATTTCTCGTTGGAAAGGCGAAGGTTTGAAATCGTTGTGGAAAGGACAACTCACGACTTTCATTTACGACACGTTATCAACCACCCTCCAACCTTCCTTCCTTTCAATCCTCACCTTGATCTTTTCCCCGATTCATTCAAACTCTTTCTCCTCTCTCCCACTCATCTACTCTCCAAAACCTCTCCCCCTATTAATCCTCACGACAATTTCCCACACTTTAACCACAGTACTCCTCTCCCCACTCGACCTAGTTCGAACTCGTTTAATCGTCCAATCCGCCCAACCCTCCCACCGAAAATACACCAACCCCCTCTCAACCCTCCGTACCATCACTCTCGAAGAAGGTGGTCTAACCTCCTTATACACACACCCAAACCTCCTCTACCCTTCTCTCCTCGAAGGAATCCTTCGACCCCTAATCCACCTCTCAACCCCTTTACTAATCACTCGATATTTCCACCTCGAACCCTCGACATCTCCCCTCTCATTCGCAACTACCGAACTCCTACTCTCTTCTCTAGGACTCTTGATCACTATCCCGATTGAAACTATAAGGAAACGATTACAAGTTCAATCGAGGGCTGAATTCGTCAGAGCTGGTAGAGCGGGTGGGGTGGGGAAACCTTGGAGAAGTTCAGTTGAATTGAGACCTACTCCTTACGCAGGAATCTTTGAAACAATTTACAGAATCTTGACTGAAGAAACTGGTAAAATTCCTAGGAGACGTAGATTGAGGAGACGTTCTTCTGCTGTACCCCCGACGATGGAGAGGAGGATGAGTGGATTGAGTGAATTGGGAGTTAATGGAGAGAGAGAGGATTTGGATAGTTTGGGATTAGGGGGTTCAGGGGGTTTGAGACAGTTGTATAGAGGGTTGAGTATGGGATTGGCGGCGAATGGGGTCGTCTTCTTGTTGGGATTAGTTGCGGGTGGATCTGGAGGAGGAGGAGCGGGAGGAGCTGGAGGTTGGGCGGAAATGTAGAAAAGGTACGTGACTAGAACGAAACGATCAGAAGAGGAGAGTTGAACTGATTGTTTCTCGAACTCGAGTACAGATTGTAGCTGACTCTGCGATTTGGTAGTTGGTGGGGGTAGAGGTGTGGTTTTTCGTGTTTCTTACGGGCTTTTTGTATACTTCCGTTTTCGAACTTTTGACTGAAATGATTCCTCTTTTCGCTTCGACTATGGGGGTCCGTTTTAACTTCTCACTCTCTCACGGCTGGGAGCGATCGATAGCAGAGTGGACGCTAATAACGAAAAGACAAAGGTTTCATTCATTCACACAACGAGAATTAATCGAATCAAGTTCGATCGGTAACAGACAAAGTCCATCGTTCCCTCCTCCTTCCTCTCTCGTCAGCTCTTCCACTCTCCCTCTTCGCTCACAGGTGTCCAAACAAGTGCTTGATGAACCCTTCGACATCATGTCCCTTTCCATTCTCCGGTTTCGGCGGTTGAATGTGTAACAAATTCGCCAATTCATACGGGATCTCTGTGGTTCCGAACCGACTATGAATCAGACTTCTGTATCGAGCAGATTCACGAAGAGAAGGAACCCACCGTGTAAGATATGTTGGTCTTCTAGGAGGTTCAGAACAGCAGCTATCATTCCTTTCAACTCATCCGGATGAGGATCTCGACCTTTGGGTGAGAGTAAAGTGGGAGCCATGACTACGCAGAAGGAAAGTGTAAGCGAGAGAGAGGAGGAGGGAAAGGGAAAGGGAAAGGGAAAGGGAAAGGGAAAGGGAAAGGGAAAGGACAAGAAAACGTACTGGTAGCGATTCCGGTTAGATCCATTTGTTGTCCATCGATTACGGATAAATGGAATTGAGTGTGTAGGTACGAGAGGAAGAGGAATATACATTCCATCACATCTCGATTCTATTAGCATTGTTTGAAGAAACGAGATCAGTCTTTGCGATTGGGTAGGAACGATAGGAGATGATAGGAGGGAGAAAGAAGGGAGACGTACCACTTTGGGCATGAGACAGATTACTAAGTGCATGGCTCTCCTCCTCAATCCAGGATGTGAGATATCTGTACACCTCTCTCTTCTTCATCAGCTGTCGTTCCAGTTGGTGAAGAGTAGAGAATGACGTACGGCTCGTAGCGATGAACAATCCGAATAAATGGTGAGTGAACACTGGATGAGGTAATTGAGCTAGGAATCGCTTGAATAACGAAGCGAGAGTTATCGGGTCGAGTTTCGCGAGATCTAGAATTGTTTCGTTCGAGCCATCTGCGTGACTATACACGTACGAGAGGGTCAGCAGCGATGAAGAGGGCAGTGGATGAGGGATAGGGAGAGCGTACTCGAGTGCTCCGATGATTTGTTCGAGTTTTTGTAGGCTCGCTGATTTTCGCAAAATTCCAGGAACTGATAGATCTGCATGGCTCGCCCGGATCTATCAGCTCGCCAAATTGGGAGAGAATAGATAGAGGGATGAAGCTTGCCTGATTGCTTCATGGCAGTGAGAACATGGTCCAGAAATTCGGGAATCTTGAAATTTTTCGCATTCGGATCGATCCCATGCTTACTTTCGACTCCTTCATGTTTCGTCAATTCTTTGATATCGACTCCGAACAGACCTACGGGCATCCCTCTAGTGTATCAGTCTGAGCTCGACAAACGATACAGAGTTGAGAATGAGACGTACGATGATTCTTTCTCTGCGAATCAACTTTCCGAATCCCTTCCTCGACTAACCCACTCAACTCTTTCCAGCCTCCGACGACGGCTCCAACCACTAACCCAATCTCGTCGTAATGGTAAGTCTTTCCATTCTCTCCGTTCTTTTTGGAGGATTCGACGGCGGAAAGGTGAGCGTGATGATGTTTGAGCAGTAAGGCGGCGGAGGCGTGTTGTAGAGTCTTGTGTTGTGAGGGCGTGAGGTGAGAGAGGTAGATTGGAACTGGTGTGGTTGTGGAGGGAATCGAAGGGATTGGAACTGTATCGAAATGGGAGACGATGAGGGTTTAGATGGCAACCGAGGAGAAGTGAGAGAGAATAAAGGACACAACGAAGGGAGCAAGGCAGGGGAGAAGCGGGAAAACATTGAAGCTTACGAGGCAAAGAAGGACGAGGAGCGTTTCGATCCATCGGTGTCGAAATGACTGGTGCTGAAGAAGCTGTGGGCCCACCATTCCCTCTACAGTCAGTTTCCATCTCGAGGACGAGACGGTAGAGGAAGTCCGAGAACTCACGTCGAACCGTCCCGAATCCACCTTGATCCCTCATTTTCTTTTCCCTCTCATGCTTCTTCCATAACGCATAACCCCCCGCCGCCAATCCCACCACCGCATCAACCGCCAACCCAGTTTCCAACATTTCCTTCCCATTCAATCCCCCAAAAGTTCCCTTCTTCTCATTCCCATTCTCGCTCTTCCCAGAAACCGACGATTTCCGATCCCCACTCAATGCCAATCTATCCCTTACTCCTTTCCCCTCTACTTCCTCCTCCAACCCAACCTTGACTCTCTCGAACACCTCCCTAACCTCCTCAATCCCTTTCCCTCCACCGGTCCCTCCTCCGAATGAAGCGCTCCTTCCTTTCCCTCGATCGTGCTTGGATTCTTTGTAGAGTCGACTCACTCCAATCGCAATATCCATCTCTGCTTTCAACCGCCTCATACGGTGCCTACCCTCTCGATCCTCGTCATGATGGAAAGATCTAGAGAGTTTCGAAGCTTTACGACTGGAGAGAGTTGAAGCGGGCGCGAAGAGTGAATCGTCTGAGATGGCTTCAAGTCGGGAGGTGGGAATCGCTTCATTGGAGGACGTGGACGTGGGAGAAGGAGGGAAAGAGGAGGGAGTGTGCGAGATTGGTGGTGAGGAGGAATAAATTGAGGATGCGGGAAGGGGTTGGAATGCTTGATCTAGGAGTTCTTGGGAGTGAAAGGCAGAGGAGAGATCGAGATTGGCGTGAGGTTGGGGAATTTGTCGAGCGTGGGGGAACAGTAAAGGAGTGCTTCGACCACTTCTACTCAGACTTCGAGACCGACGGGAAAACATTCCTTGCTCGATGCCTTCATGTTGAGGCTGTGGGTGAGATGTAAAAGCTGATTGGTAAGGAGTTGTAGGACGAGATCGGGAGTGGGAAATGGGAGTTTGAGGGAGAGGTGGGAGGGGGGTTGGAGAGGGTGCGAAAGGGTGAAGTTCGCTGACTGTAATGGAGGAGGAGTGATGCCGTGTATGTCGATGGAACATGACTGCTCGAGTTAGTCAGGAAGAGAGAAGAGGCGATGGAAAGGAAGTGGGAGAGAGCAAGAAAGGAGGTTTGTGATTTTTCGGAGGAAAGAGAAAAATCCGCGGTGTTGAGGAACTTCAACCGCATGGTCATCTTCTTACTCTTTGTGTAGCAGTGATGTAGTTGTGTGAGCAGGAGAGAGCAGGTCGAGGTTCTGAAGCGAGGAAGAAGAGAGAAAACAAACGAAGCGGCCTGAGCGAAACGGGGAGCGATTGCGCTCATTCTGGTACGTTCGAAGTCAGCTACGAAGCGAGGTGTAGAGCGAGAAACGAGTGGCAGCTGAAAGAAAGAGAGGAAGGGTTTCCAACGGACGTCTTCTCGCTTGAATTTCGAAAACTGTCAAGGCCAAGAACGAACTCTGGCTCCTTCTCTCTCTCCCCCTACTCTCCTCCCTCTGCCTCTACTCTGATCAAAACGAGAGTACTATTGACGATACTCCCGGCCCCCCTCCTCGAACAAGTCAACATCGGAATCTCCTCCCTCTTGTTTTTCCCCTGACTTAAACCTCTTCCTCTACCCACTCTCGACACCCTCTAGCTCCTCCAATGACAGACTCTAGAACATCAATAACCCCACCCCCTTCTCTCTCTACTCTCCTATACCTCTCCACCGCCCTCCTCCTGCTAGTCTCCCCTCGATCAACTCTCGCCGCCCACTCCTCTTCTCCCTCCTCCTCCTCCTCTCTCCCTTTACCCACTCCAACCTCGACCCCTTCCACAGGTCTCCACGTACCTCTCTACCGCAACAATGGTCACTTGCACCAACTTTCAAAACGCCAATCCTCTCCTTCTTCGCAGCAAGACTTGGTACGGTCTTGGGCCCTGAGAGAAAAAGGCAGAGTCATCAACAAGTATGGATCATCTGAAGAACGATTAAGGAGGAGAGAGTTGGAAGAGCGACAAGCACCGGATGTGGTCAGTTCGAGAATCATGTTTAGTACGGCTGGAGTAGGGGGAGAGACAATAACTGTTAGTGGGACGGTTAGTGGGACTGCGACTACTACGACAGAGATTAGGAGTAGCGTTCAAATGAGTCCGACTCCAACGGGTCCCGTGGGTTTGGCGAGAATGCAGAATTATGAAGCAGACTTGTATGTTTCTCTCCTTTCTCTCTCTCTTTCGCTGCTTCGAGCTGATGGCAAGGAGTGGAGAGATAGATCGTATTTCGCACCAGTAGCGATAGGTGTACCACCTCAATACATGTCTTGTATCCTCGACACGGGTTCAGCAGACTTATGGATAGCTTCAACAAATTGTTCTTCTCTCTCTGGATGTTCAACGACAACTCCCTTATACAATACGACCCTGAGTTCGACGAGGTTGGATATGAACACTACGTTCTCGGTGAAATATGGAGGAGGGAGTGCGAGTGGTGAGATTTGGCAGGATTATGTTGGGTTCGCTGGATATAACGTTTCGAGTCAGGCTTTCGCGTTGATTGAGGATATAGATGGGGATTTATTAGGTCAAGGGATTAGTGGATTGATGGGTGAGCACAAGCTTTCGCTTTACGCTACTTCGAGCGAAGCACTGAATTTCAGATGTTCTCGATAGGTTTGGGTTGGCAACCATTAGCAGCATCAAGAGTGACACCATTCTGGCAGAACCTCTACGCCGCCTCCGTCCTTCCTTTCCCAGGATTCGCAGTCTCCCTCACGCGATACAACAACATTTCGACCGCGTCTTCTGTCGAACCCGGAGGATCCCTCACAATCGGATACCTGAACGCCTCTCTCTACACCTCCGATATCAACTACGTCAGTATCCCTTCTGGAATGGAGAGCTATTGGGTGGTTCCGATGGACATGGTCAGTGTAAATGGAACGAATGTTACGAATAGTGTTGAGGATGGAGGTAGTACGCAGTACGTCGCGATCGATACGGGGACTACGTTGATTGGTGGACCGAGAGATATCGTTGGAAGTTTGTATGCGGAAGTCGAGGGAGCTCAAGCTGCGACGGGAAGATACACTGGTCAGTTCGAATTCTGATGTTGAGTCGCTTGTAGGAACTTTATTGACTAGTAAAGAACTTTGGCCCGACAGGTTACTACTCGTACCCTTGCGAACACGATGTCGAGGTTTCGCTGACTTTCGGAGGAATCGTAAGTTTTTAAGCCTCTCTCTCCCTTCGTTCCTTCGGATTTGCTGACTCGGAGTCACTCTCCAGGAATACAACATGTCAGCAACCGATTTTAATCTCGGACCTTTCGGAATCGATGCAGCAACGAATCGATCAACCTGCTTGGGAGCGTTCTTCGACTTGTCATTCGGTTCTGGTTCACGAGTATCTTGGGTTGTACGTCCACCTTTCTTTCTCCCTACCCTCTCGTCTTGCTCACTCTCTTCGACGTCGCGTCGAATAGATCGGCGCTTCATTCCTCAAGAACGTTTACTCAGTTTATCGAGCCTCACCCCCTTCAGTCGGATTCGCTTTCCTCTCGAATTCGACTCACCGTCCTCAATCCTCTTCAAACCAGAACTCTACAAACGATCTCGGAAATGAAGATGGCAACATCACAGCTCAGATTCCAGGATTGTACGGACCGAGTGGGACAGTATCAGTGAGAACTACTCTGGTCCCCGCGAATACTATCACTACCGCTGTCATGGCTGGAGAGACATATGGTAGTATACCTAGGAACGGTGGAGGGAGGTTGGGTGTAGAGGGGAAGTGGGCGGTAGCAGTTCTCGTTGGTACGGCTTTGGGAGGTTGGACGATTTACCCTTGATCGCTCTTTGACGGGTCACAGACACTTCTTACTACTCCCTTGTACAACTCTCTCTCACTGTCACTTGACGAATCTTATCATATTCAGGAGTGGTTCTCTCTTCTCTGTTTTGAACTAGCTCTTGACTTACCATACTTCGCAATTTAATCTCTTCCTCTCGTTATCTCGTTCAGCCCTGCTCTCGAGTGTTCGACCCAGTTGCTTCGATCAGATCACTCGAGTCTCGAATACGGGGGCTCGCTTCTCACGCTCGTCGCACACGAAGGTGAACAGATCGAAAAGAGCAGATTACAGATAGATGCGAGAAAGTACTCAGTTTTCAGACAGATGACAAGCCTTCAGCTAGCAACATAGCGCTCATGACACCTCGACCATTGAAGATTGCAGGGTGCTAGCTATCTCCGGATGTGTACGTGCAACGACTTCATTCATGAATCGGATAATTTCAACTGTTGTATAGGTTGGGTATTTGCTGGTGACAGGAGATCGGTTATAAGTCGCGTATGCACACATCGAGAGGTGGATTAGAGATTTGTGGCGATAATCGTTCAGCCATGTATAACGTTCGGGTTTTTCAATCAGATCCGGCAACGTCTGTATCTCGAAAGCAACCAGGAAGTCGAAGATGGACGTGTTGATGCCTCCGTTCGCAGCTTTGACAGCTTCTGCTCGACCGAGTTCCGCTCGTAAGAAGCAGAGCCTTTGACGAAAGCTCGGCACAGAGAGTGGCTCGATCTCTGCCAACTTCTGCGACGAGCAACAATCGAGCTCACTCTGACGCAAGGAGAGCACGAGGGTCTGTACCACAGTGGAAGTTGCAGATCAGTTCTTGAACAGAGAGTAGGCGTAGTCAGAGTCGTCGAACTCACCTCAAACAATCCGTCGAATGTTTCGCCTTTGCGAAGCTTGTACGTTGGCTCCCGGTACGCTTCTTGTAGAGTCACTCTTCTCCCTTCTTCGTCTAGTACGCGCTCGTACCGTAGACTGATGATCTCCTCAGCCTCAGCTTGAGTGAACCCAGGCCAGCGAAAAGGATTTCCGTGTCGACCGCAAACGAGCTTGTGAACAGGCCAGAT
>Ga0308169_10003596_pt1 | contig 15021 bp, 15 predicted proteins | sample PhyBR1_2_FD_202139 | JGI IMG/M metagenome (GOLD analysis project Ga0308169, IMG submission 202139) | Phyllosphere microbial communities from UC Gill Tract Community Farm, Albany, California, United States - DLSLSB.R1 | ecosystem: Host-associated > Plants > Phyllosphere > Unclassified | place... | reverse complement strand
CGACACGATCGAACTGCCGGGCAAGACCCGCGATACCGCGCGACTGGTCGTGTGCGCGATGCCCGACGGATCGCGACTGCTTACCGGTGTTGATCTCGACGATGCGGAGGAGGCGTTGCGGGTGGTCGAGCGGTCGCTCGCGATCGCGCTGATCCCCGCGATCTTGCTGGCGATCGGGTTTGGCCTGGCGGCCGGGCGACGCGCGGCGCGACAGGTGGACGCCGTCCGCACACTCACTGCCCGGATCGTCGCGGGCGATCTGGCAGAGCGCCTGCCGGTAGGCCCCGATCCCGACAGTTTCGGACTATTATGCGCGCATATCAACGCGATGCTCGACCGGCTCCAGCTGCTCGTGACCGAGGTCCGCGGGGTCGGCGACGACATCGCGCACCAGTTGCGCACGCCGCTCACCCGCTTGCGCGCGCGGGTCGAACGCGGGCTGCGCGAGGCGGAAACGCGCGCGCAGTTCGAGGCGGTCGCCGATGCCGCGCTGGCGGAGGTCGACACCCTGCTCGGGATCGTTGCTGCGCTGCTGCGGATCCGCGAGCTGGAGGATCACGCCCGTCGCAGCCGCTTCGCCGCGGTCGACCTCGCGCGGTTGGCGGAGGATGCGTGCGAGCTTCACCGCCCGACCGCGGAGGATCGCGGAATCGACCTGACCTGCGAGATCGCCACGACCGCCTCTGTCGAGGGCGATGCGAGCCTGTTGATGGAAGCGGTCTCGAACCTGATCGACAACGCGATGAAGTTCGGCCCCGCGGGCGGTCGCGTCCTGCTGTCGTTGCGGCAGGACGGCAAGCGCGTGGTCATGACCGTGGCCGACGACGGGCCAGGCGTACCGATCGCCGAGCGGTCGCTGGTCACGCAGCGATTCTACCGCGGCCGGCAGGATTGCGACGGCGCCGGACTAGGGCTCAGCTTGGTCAAGGCGATCGCCGACCTGCACGACTTCACGTTGCGGTTCGCCGAGGTCGGCAGTGCCGTCTCGCTAATCGGTCCCGCGTATCAAGACTGAACCCGAATTTAGACAACCAGGGTGCCGATCGCACGTTCAATCCTCGACGAAACGACGCGTAACGAGATGGGGAATTCGTCCTGCATCCGCCGCCGTTCCTCGCTCGAAAGGACGATCCATGCGGTATATTCTCCTGGCTACGGCTTCGCTTCTGCTCGCCTCCCCCGCGCTGGCCCAGACCCAGCCGCAGACCGGCCCGTTCCCACTCAACAGCGTCACCGACCGGGTCCATTCGGGACCGCAAGCCGGCGATTTGCGCAACTCGATCCAGGCCCTGCAGCAGGCGCTGACCGAATTGCAGCAGCTTCAGCTGCAGACCAAGCAGGCCCACTGGAACGTCTCGGGTACGTTGTTCTACCCGCTGCACGAACTTCTTCAGGAACATTACGAAGGCGTTGCCAAATATGCCGACGAAGTCGCCGAGCGTCTCCAGAGTGTAGGAGTCTCGTCCGACGGGCGCGCCAACACGATCATCCGGACCAGCCGCATTCCCGAATTCCCGGACGGTTTCGTCGACGACGGCAAAGTGATCCAGTGGTTTGCGCAATATTACCGCGTTACCAGCGACGAGCTGGGGCAGGGCATCAAAGCGACCAACGATACCGATCCGACCACAGGCAACCTGCTGCAGGAAGTACAGCACGCGATCGACAAATATCAGTGGCAGATGCGTGCAATGATCCAGTCGACGCCGACCGATCCCAATACGGGTGCTGACCTCAACAACGGTCGCACGCTTGCCCCCGCCGGAACGCCGAGCGCGCCGATCAACTAAGGAGAGGGCGAGCGTTGGCGTGGTGCAGTCTCGTGGGGAGGCATCACGCCGATGGGCGATCCGGTGCGCAATCGTGCAGCCTGACCTACCGTGTCAAAAGCGCATGGCTCAGAACCGCATGGCGACGTCGATCCCGCCGCCGCCAGAGCCCGCCCACGGCGTCAGGCGGACGCGGTCGTCGTGGCGCGAGGTCAGCAGGAAACCGCTGGCGCTGCCGATCACCGCGCCGGCGAGGACGTCGTGGACATAATGCTTGTCGGCCCGGACCCGTGCGACGCCAACAAACGAGGCAACCAGCAACGCGGGCAATCCCGCTTCCCAGCCGTAGCGTTTCTCGAGCGATGCCGCCGCGGCGAACGACACCGAGGTGTGGCCGGAGGGGAAGCTCTTGTCGTCGCTACGATCCGGGCGGCTTTCATGGATCAGTTCCTTTAACGCGAATGTCGTGCCGCCAGCGACGAGCACGCTGGCACCCGCGTCCAGATCGCCGCGCCAGTCACCCTGAACAGCGGGCACGCCGAGGGCGGCACCGACGAGCAGGTCACGGCCGATATCGCTGGCATCTGCCCAGCCTTTTGGACCGGCGGTGGCGGGGGCGGCCCACGCCACCGGCGCGAGTACCAGCAATGCGATAATCTTGACCTTCATTCCGCCAGGGTCCCTTTTTGCGGTGATTTGTCGAAAGTTCCGATCATGCCCGCCACGCCAAACCCCGCCTTAACCGTGGTAATCTCGGCGGTCGGTCCGAGCATGCTCCTAAAGTCCGCGACGGTGAGCAGCCGGTGCGTGCTGCTGCATCCGATCCCCGTGCGGCGCAAAGATTCTGCGGTTGTCGCATAGACTGCGAGCCGTCCGCCGGGACGCAGCACGCGCATCAGTTCGGCAAGGACCGGGCGATCGTCGTGCCAGAAATAGGCGACGTTGGATGCCAGGATACGGTCGACGCACTCATCGGGCATCGGGATGTCGGTGAACGGCGCATGGTAGAAAACCGCGCCGGGGTTACGCCGGCGGGCGGTGTCGATCATGTCCTGCGAATGATCGAGGCCATAAACCCGTCCTGCTCCCGCTGCCGTCGTCAGCGCGAGGATTGCGTCGCCGGTACCACAGCCGAAATCGAGAACGCTATCGCCGCGTCGGACATCGAGCGCCGCGATCGCGAGGCGCGTCGGCCGACGGTTGGCGACGCGCATCGCATGCCCGACCAGCCGACCGCCCACGCCGCTAGGGTTCTCAAGCTGCCGCGCGAGGGTAGCGGCGAGCGGGTTCACGCCGCCTTGAGCTTTGCGTTGATCTTGCCGAGCAGCGCCCGCATTTCCGCACGACGTCCTGCGTCCCAGACCGGCCGGTCCCGGTTCACCGGCGCCTGGAGTCCGCGCAGGACATATTGCTTCGCCTGTGCGGGGTGCCCTTCGTCGTTGAGGAAGTCGGCATAGAAGAAATTGTTGTCGAGGCCGTTCGGATCCTGCTTCAGCGCCGCCTCTAGCAGCGCGCGAGCCTTTGTCGTGCTGCCGAAGCCGATCGGAAAACCGGGGACTCGGTAGTAGAGCACGCCGAGGCTCATCTTGACGCCGCCGTCCGCGATATTCGGGTCGATGCCCTGCGCCCTTTCAAGGATGTCGCGCGCCGACCGGGCGAATCCGAGCTGTTTGAGGACGCTGGCGCGCGCCGCCTCCTCGCTGACGACGATCCCCTGCCACAACAGCGGCTCGGCGCGGCCGGGATAGCGTGCTGATACCTGTGCGGCTTGGCCGGCAAGCGCGTCGAGCTGGCGATATTGCTCGTTTCGGTCGGCAACCTGGTAGCGGATATGCGCCCATTGGTCGTTGATGCGGCGGACCGCGGCGTCCATTGCCGGATTGTTGCTGGCGTTGGCCGCCCCCGCAAAGGCGAGCGCGGCGAAGGCGAGAGCGTAGCGGACAATCATGATAAGGCTCCTGAAGAATAGTCCTGGAACAGGCCGCGCGCGGTGAGCACTTGGCTTGCGAGGCCGCGATCGACGACGCCGGGCAGCATCGCGTTAAGCTGCGTGAAGACCCGCTCGGGCAGCCCGATCGACACGTCGCGCTCGCGCCGCTCGATCGCGCGAAAGATGCGGTCAGCCACCGCGTCGGGATCATCCGCGGTCATCTTGGTCAGCGCCATAAAACGCTCGATCGTCGCGGTGTTGAAGCCGGTCCTGACCGCTCGCGGGGCGACGTGCGTGACAGCGATCCCGCGCCCGCCGAGTTCGCGACGCAGTGCCTGGCTAAGACCCTTCAGCCCGGCCTTCGCGCTAGAGTAGGCGGTGAAATAGGGGTAGGGGACCGCGCCCATAACCGAGCCGATATTGACGATCTGGCCATCGCCGCGTGCGATCATCTGCGGTACGACTGCCCCCGCCAAGATAGCAGGGGCAACGAGATTTACCGCATAGCCGAGCGCGATGCCGGCCGCGCCCTGCCGCTCGAAGGGCCCGAAATATTGGAGCCCCGCGACGTTAGCGAGAATATCGACACGGCGCTCGCCGAGCGCGCTGGTGAGGTCGGCCAGCGCCCCCGGATCGGCGAGATCGGCGACGAGATGATCGTCGCAGTCTCTCGACGGGACGCGGTCGATCCCCGTGACGTGCGCGCCGCGCCTACGCAGTCGGGACGCGAGCAGGCCGCCGAGCCCGCCGGCCGCGCCGGTCAGCACAATATGGCGGGCGTCAAGCTGGGACACGCGTCGCCTCCAGCTCGATCCCGGCGAACAGCCCGCCGAACAGCGCGAACATCGCGTTGGCCATGTCGATGATCGCGCGCTGGTCGTCGGGATCGTCGATCCGGTTCATCAGCTTTTCGAAGAACACCATGTGGTCCTGGTCGAGCGCACCATGCGACGTCAGGTAATGAAACGCGTCGTCGGGCAGCCCGAGCGACGCCTGCACCGCGCCGGCGCCGTGGCTCGCCATCGCGATGCTGGTGCCCTCTAGGACATAGACCATGCCGAAGAACGCGGCGGGGTTGCCCTCTCGGATCGTTTGATAGGCGTATTCGACCATCGCGCGCGTAGCAGAAGAGGGCGCTCTGCTCGCTGCCAAGCTGTTGCCCCCAGCCGCTTCGATGTCTTCCAGGATCCAGAATTCGTGACCGGTCTCTTCCTCGATATATTCGTCGAGTGCGGCGACCAGGACCGGTCGGTGCGAAAGCCGGGCCCGTGCCTCCTGCATGAGCGGCACGGTGTGGCGGACGTGATGGAACGCTTGCGTCAGATACGCGATGTAATCCGCGCGCGTGATCCGTCCGGTCATCCCGGCGACGAGTTGCGGGGTCATCGCAAACCGCGCCTGTGCCTCGCGGGTGTCGGCAACGAGGCGGTTGAAGAAGGGCACATCTGAAGGCGTGTGATCCATGGGAATCTCCTGGGCGGGATAGGCGGTGTCGATCGCGGCGCGGCGGAGGCGGCCGTTGCCGGTGAGAAGTCCCGTCGCGGGGGTGAACGGCGGGACGACCTGCCAGTCCGCGATGTGCGCGTAGGCAGGGAGCGCTTCGTTGGCGGCGGCGACTGCGGCCTCGACGTCCGCGGTCGGTGATGACGGGACGAGCAGCGCGTCGATCGTCGCGCGCCCGTCGCCGCGTACCATCGCCTGGAATATCGCGGGTTGGCGCGTCAATATTCCCTCAACCCATTCGGGGGCGATGTTGCGGCCGTGGCTGGTAACGATGAGTGCGGACTTGCGCCCCTCGATCCAGAGCCGGCCGGCGTCGTCGATCCGTCCCAGATCGCCGGTCGCGAGCGGGCCGGGAGCGCGCGGCGCGCCGACTGTGCCAAGGAAAAGCGGCCCGTCGATCAGGATCTCGCCGTCGTCGGCCAGGCGCAGGATATTGGTACCGATGCTCCGGCCGACGCTGCCGCGCGATGACGGATCGCCGTCGTCGAGTGAAACGACCGAAGCGCATTCGGTAAGGCCGTAACCCTGGCGGACCGGCAGCCCCAGGTCCGCCGCGGCGTCGAGCAACAGCGGATCGATCCGCGCACCCCCGACCGCGACTAAAGTCAGGCGTGGCAGCCGCATGCCGGTCGCGCGCATCGCCGCGACGAGGCCGGCAAGATAGTCTGGCACGAAAATCAGCGACGTAATCGCCTGCCGCTCGATCGTGTTGAGGATCGCCATGACGTCCGGGCGGAACGGATCGGCCATGCCGACCGCGGACTGGGGCAGCGCGACGTAAGTGCCACCCGCCAGCATCGTCGCATGGAACCCGGCGACGTTTTCGAGCAGGATCCCCGGGGGCAGCAACGGCAGATGCCGCCCGGCGTGATGGACACCCAGCGTATCCACCACCCCCTGCGCGACGCTCAGGAGATGGTCGCGCGAAAGGCAGATACCCTTCGGGTCGCCGGTCGATCCGGACGTAAAGGTAATGCGTGCCGTGCCGTCGGGCAGCGTGCGGGCGGGTGTGCTGCGTCGAACTTCGCGAACCTGCAGGCTCGGATGGGCGTCCAGCGATACAGCCACCGGCCCCGACAGCAGTATCTCCGCACCCGCCGCGTCGAGTGCGTGATCGGTCTGTGCGGCAGTGAAAAAGGCAGGGAGGGGGATGGTCCGTATGCCCGCTTCGAGCAAGGCGAAGTCGAGGAGACATTCGCTCACGCCCTGATCGACCTGCAGCGCAACCGGGCGGCCATCGGCAAACCGCGCGGCCAGATCCTCCGCCAGCAGCGGGAGCGTGCGCGCCAGTGTCGCCCAGGTCACCGGTTTCGTGCCATCGATTGCGATCGCATCGGGACGGCGTTCGGCATGGCCGAGGATCGCGTCGAGCAGCCGCGTCATGCGCGGACACTCCGGTCGAGCCGCGCGCGACACGTGGCTATGTCGCCCGCACACACGACCGGATCGGTCTGGTAATAACGCCCCCAGGTCTCGCCGGCCGCGCCGAGCGCGTCGATCCGTGCGGGGGCGAGTTCGATCAACTCGAGACCCAGGCGCGCGAACATCGACCGCAACGGCCGGGTCAGTACGGCGACCGCGACATCCGCCTGACCGGCAAGTGCCGCTGCCGCCTCGTGCCACAGAGTTATCGTAGCGCCGGGACGCTGCGAGGCATGGTCGCCGAGCTCGACGACCCGGGCGCGGGGTACCGGTCGCCCGAACCGTTCGGTCAACAGCACCTCGATTGGGCGGTCGAGATACCCCTCAAGAAACAGGGTGCCGGCTTCGGCCAGTCGATAGCCGAGGGTCGCTTGCGGCAAATCAGGCGCACCAACAGTCAGGTAGGTCGGATAATCGCTCGCAGGGATGGCCCCGTGTACGGCGGCGTAACGGTCATGGATCAGCGCGATCAGCGCGGCGTCGTGCATATGCATCCTCCCAGATGCAGATGGGACGCCGCTCGCACGTCACGACCTCAGTCCAAGCTGACAAAAAATATCAGTTAACGACGATTTGACGTCGGCAAATGGGGACAATCGACGATTTAGTTGTCCTTTCAAAGAAGCCGGAGGAATAAATGATAATCATTATCAGCTTTCCGCGCGTAGATCGGTCCCATGAACTTGAGTTTAGGGAACGGGTGGTGGCGCAAGGGTCGTCGATAGCTTAGATATTGGCACTGAGCATAGTATCGGACGTTGCAATCGTGACGTTCGACCACACCGCGCCCCTGCCGAAAGCCCCTGCGATGATGCCGTTCTTGACCTCGAGGCCAGCCGTCGCGATAGCGTTCGCCGTGTTCGTCTCGGCCTGTGCGGGCGCTCCACCCGTAGCCAACACCTCCGGTGCCGCGCCGCGCTTCGTCGCAGAGCGTTTTTTCGCAGGCCGCCTCGATGGCGTCGGCACGCTCAAGATCGTGCTGCACGCGCCGGTCACGACGCACGTGATCAGCATCGGTCGTGTCGGCGCCGACGGGATCCTGCTGCTCGACCAGCACATCGAACAGCAGGGTAAGCCCGCACGCGATCGGCAGTGGCGGATCCGGCCGCTCGGCAACGGCCGTTATAAGGGTACGCTGACCGACGCCTCCGGCCCGGTAACTGGGGAGGTCGAGGGCAATCGGCTGCACCTCGGATTTTCGATGAAGGGCGGCATGTGCGTCGATCAGTGGCTGAGGCTGTCGTCCGATGGGCAGGTGGCGCAGAACCATCTCATCGTCCGCAAGTTGGGCGTTACCGTCGCGACGCTAGAGGAAACCATTAGGAAGTTGCCATGAACGTCCATAGCGAACGCCATCTCGTCTCGCGGACCGGCTGGTTGCGCGCGGCGGTGCTCGGCGCGAACGACGGGATCGTCTCGACCGCAAGCCTGATTGCGGGCGTCGCCGCGTCGGGTGCGACCACCGGCGCGGTGCTTGTCGCGGGGTCGGCAGCGATGGTTGCGGGCGCGATGTCGATGGCGGCGGGCGAATATGTCTCGGTCAGTTCGCAGGCGGATAGCGAAGCCGCCGACCTTGCGCGCGAACATGCCGAACTCGCCAGCGACTGGGCGCACGAGCATGACGAACTGGCGCAGATCTATGTAGCGCGTGGGCTTGATCCGACGCTCGCGCATCAGGTCGCGGAGCAGTTGATGGCGCATGACGCGATCGGCGCCCACGCGCGTGACGAGCTCGGCATCTCCGAAATCGTCATGGCGCGCCCGGTCCAGGCGGCGTTCGCCTCGGCGATCAGCTTCGTCACCGGCGCGGTCGTGCCGCTCGCGGTCGCGGCCCTCGCCCCGGCGCCGCACCGGCTGGTCGTGGTGATCGGCGCGACGCTGGTCTGTCTCGCGATCCTCGGCGTGGTGGGCGCGAGGGCAGGGGGCGCCCGCCCGTTCCGCCCTGCGGTCCGCGTGCTGCTCTGGGGTGCGGCAGCGATGGCGGCGACCGCCGGGATCGGGCATCTCGTCGGCACTGCGGTATGAGCGTCATGCCCTATGCCAAGGCCAGCCACTGGAGTCCGCGATGAAAGCCCAGACGATGCGCCGTATCCGCCAGTATCATTTCTATTTGGGCATGTTCTTCGCGCCCGCGATCTTATTGTTCGCGCTGAGCGGTGCGCTCCAGACATTCCGCCTGCAGGAGGCGAAGGGCTATGGCGGCACGCCGCCCGGCTGGATCGTCTGGATGGCCAACGTGCACAAGGACCAGTCGCTGCCGCGCGAGAACCGCGGCGGGCCTCTCAGTCTAACGCCGTCGGCACCGCGCGCCGGGGCGGCGTCGGGACCTTCCACCGAGATGTCGTCGGGATCGCTGTCCGGCCCTGCAAGGCGCGGGGAGGATCGACCGTTCGCACGCATCTCGCCGCTGCCCCTGAAGATCTTCGTCGTGCTGATGTCGATCGGGCTGCTGGCGTCGGCGATCCTCGGCATCGTCATCGCGCTCACCAATCGGACGATGCGCCGGACGTCGGTGATCGTTCTCGTGGCGGGAGCAGTGTTGCCGCTTCTGCTCCTGCTGGCCTGAAACGCTGGCGATCGGCCGTCAGCGGCTTGCAAGGATCAGGTGCGGTTCGGGTCAATTACTGCGATCGGCACGCTGCATCAGCCAGTCCTTTGCGCGCGCGGTGGACACCACGATATCCGCCGGCTCACCGGGCAGCCGCGCGTCGTCCGGCAGCGCAATGACTCGCCGGTCCGTCCGATCGGCGGGCGGCGTGACATCGTTTCCAATATTTCGGACGCGACTTCCTGTTGGGACGAGGGCAGTATGCCACGAGATTGCCGATTCCGGGCGCCAGGGTGACGTGCAGCGATTGCTCGCCAAGGTGAATGCCAGGTTCGGCGCCTGAACCGCGGAGCCCTGTCGTAGCCGACGCCGACCCAATCCCGCCCGCCGGCCTGTCCGCGGTGCTCGCGGCCAACCGCCCGCAACTCGTCCGGTTCTTCACCGGGCGAACGGGAAGCGTCGCGGAGGCCGAAGACGTGGTGCAGGAAATATGGCTGCACGTGGCCGAGCCCATGACGGGCCCGATCGCGAACCCGCTCGCCTATCTGCACCGCGTCGGCATGAACATCGTACTCGACCGGGTACGGGCCGGCGGGCGACGGCAGCGGCGCGACGCGGGCTATGTCGAAGTCACGACGTCGGTCTTGGGCGCGGAGGCGATCGACGATGCGCCGTCCGCCTTCGACGCGGCGATGGGGCGCGAGCGGCTCGACCGGCTCGTCGCTGCTCTGTCGGGGCCACCCGAAGGCGCAATGCGCGTGTTCCGACGGCACCGCATCGACGGCGCATCGCATGCCGAGATCGCCGCCGAACTGGGCATATCCCGCAGCGCGGTCGAAAAACACGTCGCGGTCGCGCTCCGGCACCTCAGAAAGGCGCTCGATGATTGATCGAGACAAGCAACTGCGGTCCGATACATGCGGCGGCGTCTATCATTCGGGTGGGGAAAGGAGGGCGGCATGACGGACATACGCACGGCGATCGACGACGCGGCCTCCTGGCACGCCCGGCTCGATTCGCCGGAGATGGACTGGGAGGCGTTCGGTGCCTGGCTCGACGCCGACCCGTCGCATCGCCGCGCCTATGACAGCATCGCTGTGCTGGACGCCGAGATCGACGAGGCCGCGCCCGCGATCGCAGCCGCGATGCCCGCGAACGACGACATGGTCGCCGAGACGCCGACGCCGGCACGATCGCCGCGCTGGCGCTGGGCTGCGCTCGGCACTGGTGGTGCGCTGGCGGCAGGGCTTGCGGTGCTGATCGCCGTCCCCTCGGCCGATACGGCGGCACAGCTCTACACGACCGGTCGCGGCGAAACGCGCGCGGTCACGCTCGCCGATGGCAGCCGCATGCAGGTCGACCGCGGGTCTCGCGTGTCGGTCAGCGGCGGGACGAGCCCGGTGATCGAGATTGCGGACGGTGCGGCGAGTTTCGCGGTGCGCCATGACCCCTCGCGCCTGCTGGTGGTGCGCGCCGGCGGCTATGAAATACGCGATATCGGCACGCGGTTCGACGTCGTTAACGCGCGCGGGCGCGTCGCGGTCACGGTCGCGGAGGGTGCGGTGGACGTCACGCCGATCGGTGGGTCGGCGGCGGACACGACAATGCTGCACGCCGGGCAAAACCTGGACATCACGCCGTCGAAGCAGATCGCCGAGCGCCGCACCGTCGATCCTGCCCGCGTCTCGGACTGGGCCGATGGACGGCTCGATTACGATGGCGCTCCGCTGGCGCTGGTTGCCGCCGACATATCGCGGTATGCCGACGCCCCGCTGATGGTCGATCCGTCCGCGGCGAACCTGCGTTTTTCCGGGGTATTGACGATTGGTGATGGATCGCGGCTCGTCGATCAGCTTCGCGCAGTCCTGCCGATACGCGCTCGTCGCGTCGGCGGCGTGGTGCATCTGGACGCCGCCGCTTCACGCTGAGGCGCCCCATGCTGAGCAGGCCCACGCTGAGCAGGCACGCCCGGGGCTGACGATCCCGGCCGGTACGTTGCGATCGGCGCTGGATGCGCTCGCGCGGCAGAGCGGCATTTCGATCGGCATGGCGGGATCGCTTCCCGATCTGCGCGTCCGGCGGATCGATCGGGCGCGCGATGTCGGCGATGCGTTGCGGCGGATGCTGGCCGGCAGCGGGCTGCGTGCCGTCAGGGTCGACGCAAGCACATGGCGGGTCGAGGCGGTTCCGCAAAAAATCTCGCGTTCGCCCCGCCGCCGCGTAACGCCGCCCGACCTCGCCAGCGGCGACATCATCGTCACCGCCAGCAAGCGAGACGAACGCCTCTCCGATCTACCCGCCTCGATCAGCATCGCGGGCGGGCAGGTGCTCGGCCGTCTCGCCGGGCGCCGGGGACTGGTCGACGTGATGGCAAGCGCTGACAGCGCGTTCTCGACTAATCTGGGGCCCGGTCGCGACCGCATCTTCCTGCGTGGCGTCGCCGACAGCGCGTTCAACGGGACCAGTCAGTCACTGGTCAGCCTGTATCTCGACGACGCGCGGATCGGCTATGCCGCGCCCGATCCCGATCTGCGGTTAGTCGACGTTGACCGCGTCGAAGTGCTGCGTGGCCCGCAAGGCACGCTCTACGGCACCGGTGCGCTGGGCGGCGTCGTCCGCATCGTCACGGTCGCGCCCGATCTCGATCGCTTCACCGGTAGCGCAGCGATCGAGGGAACGGGCGTCGCCAACGGTTCGCTCGGCGGTGCGGTCGAGAGCATCGTCAATGTGCCGATCCTGCCCGGCACGCTGGCGTTGCGCGCGTCGGGCTGGAGCGAGACGATGCCCGGCTGGATCGACGACACCGGACGCAACCGCCGAGACGTCAATCGGACACGCCGGATCGGCGGCCGCGGCGCTTTGCGATGGTCGTTCGGCGACTGGCATGCGACGCTCGACGGTGTCGCGCAGCGGATCGATGCGCGCGACAGCCAATATGCGACCGATGGCCTGTCGCGTGCGACCCGCATTGCAGAGCCGCAGGACAATGACTTCACTGCGGCAACGCTCACCCTCCAGGGGCTGATCGGCAAGCTCGACGCGCAGGCGACGACTGCATTCGTCGACCAAGAATTCGGCAGCACCTATGATGCCAGCGTGTTGGCGTCCTTGCTCGGCCCGACGGCGCCGCTGGCCTATATCGAGGATCGCTCGGCACAACTCCTGTCGCAGGAGATCCGCGTCAGCGACCCGACCGCGCGCCATCCGTGGATCGTCGGTGCGACGATCCTGCATTCGACCAGTCGGCTAGACGGCCGGTACTTCTCCACCGGCGGATCCCCTGCGGTGACCGCGCGGCGCGACGAAGAGGATGTCATCGACGCCGCCCTGTTCGCCGAGGGCACGCAGCAAGTGACGCAGACGCTCGATTTGAAGCTCGGACTGCGGGCGTTTTCGACCATTAGCCATCTCGAACAGGTCGACCCCGACCGCGAACGCGCCGCGCGGGTCGGCGTCACCCCTAGCGCGACACTCAGCTGGCACCGTGACGATCTTGGTCTCGTGTGGCTGCGCTATGCGAGTGCTGTTCGCCCAGCCGGTGTCAGTCGCACCGCGCCGATCGCCGATCGCCGCATCCCCGGCGACGAGTTACAGAGCCTCGAATTGGGGTGGCGGATCCGCGTGGGCGGAGATCTTGTTGCGCTACACGGAGCAGTCTTCGGCTCGGTCTGGGAGCATTTGCGCAGCGATACCGTCGGCGCGGACGGCCTGCTCGGGACGGTCGATGCAGGTAACGCGAACAATTACGGGCTCGAACTAGGGGGCCGGCTGGACCTAGCGCCGGTCGCAATCGACTTTAGCATGACGCTCCAGCGCGCGCGCCTGACCTCAACCTCGTCGGTTGCAACGGTCGATGACGATGATCGCCGGCTGCCCGTAGTACCTGATATATCTGCGAGGCTCGCTGCCTCGCGAAACTTTGACGTGCGCGGGCTGCCTGCTCAAGTCTATGCGGCCGCTCGTTATATCGGTCGGACCCGACTGAGCTTCGATCCGTTGCTGGACCGTCCGGCAGGCCGCTATGCGACGATCGATGCCGGTAGCTCGATCGATATCAGCGGACGGCGCTGGTCGGTCGACGTCACCAATCTGCTCGACAGCCGTGGCAACAGCTTCGGCTTCGGCAACCCTTTTACTCTCGGCAGCACGATGCAGACCGTGCCCGTGCGTCCGCGGACGATCACGCTGCGGTTAGCGATTGGGCTTTGAAATGACGTTGCTGCTGACAGGGGGGGCATCTGGAACCGCTTCTCCGCCTATATGAACGAACGGCCGGAGTAGAGCAGTCGCAGGCAGGCCGGGAATGACCGGTTATGGGTCATTCGACTATCGGTCCTCTGACGCTACGCCATCATCGAATTCGTCAGGAGCGGTAACGCGAGCGCTTGCGGGCGGGTGTCGGGTATCGTCCGCCGGTTCGCAACCGAGCGGTTTCTTGGATCGTTGGTGTGGTGAAGGAGAGCAAGCATGATGACCACCCCGAAATCGGAAGACCCTGGTTTTGAAACCGACGTCAATGAACTCCCGGACGACAACAAAGGGCCGGAAGATACATTAGAAGATAAGTCAACCGCTGACGAACAAAAGCCAAGCGATCTTGAGGAAGCGCAGAAGGAAGGCGCGGAAGAGCGAGAAGAAGGCGGCTTATATTAAAAGAAGCATGTAGCCGACGTAGGCCCGGAGCGTTAGCCGCGCCGGGCCAATAACCCGCTCTGATTAGAACTGGGCTTTTGGCACTAAAGCGCAACATCTGCAGTCTTCAGCAAGATTGGTGGCTCACCACCGAGACGTTTCACAAATTCACGTTGGGCGATGCGATGAATGTCGCTTTCAAATTCGATGAAGACCTCGACCGCAGTTTCCGGTCAATTCCTTCCAGCTCCGGGTTCAGCATCTCGGCAATGCTTCGCTGGTGATCAAAAACTCAACGGGGCCAAAGTCGGTCCTGCCGGTAAAGCCGATGCTGTCACGCTCGGCACCCATTATCCGTCACCGCGCTCGAACCGGACGCTGGATTTCGCCATAGCTATTACTTCTTTTGGCTTGGGATGGGTGGCAGGTGCTCGGCAATTGCTGCGATAGCTTCGCCAGTCAACGTCGTACTGGAAACCCCTTCGATCTGAACGGGATGATCCGTAGTTAAGGTTGCTGCGTCTCTGTGTTCAGGATCGAGCCCGACCCAGTCCCGCACCGCTCGCTCAAGGTTCGTCACCTCGGCAATATCAGTTTCACCACGGGGCACGTTTTCCAATGACGCACTCATCCGCCAGTTGATGTCCGGAGTCTTGGCGCTTTCGCCCCATGTCGCTTCTGTCATTGTCAGTCACCTTACGGGTTTAACGGCTAGAATAGCACAGGCGATCGGGCATGGTCCGCGTCTGCCGTGACCAAGCCTTCAACCCGCATCAATTGCGAGGGGTAGGCCGCGACCAAGTCCTTCAGATCGTCCCAGGGGGCGGTAAGCCACCGATCATAATCGTCGTCGTGTAGGATGACCGGCATGGCCTTGGGGTGGACGGGCGCCACGATCGCGTTCGGCTCGGTGGTCAAGAAGCCATAGGCGTTGTCGCGTTCGGTCGGTCGCCAGATGCCTGCAAACGCAAAGATTGGACGGCTTGGCACGTCAAACCAGTGAAGGGGCTTCTTGCCGTCTTCGCCGGGTGCCAACCCGTATTCGGAAAAAGCGGTGACCGGAACGAGACAGCGTCGCGCAGGCGTCATTAACATCGAGCGCCAGAAGCTCGAGTTCAGGTTGCGCACGTTCGTCACGTACTTGGTGAGCTTAACCGCGGGGTCGCGCGCGCTGGGCACCTGCGTCGGTACGCCCCATTCCATCCGCTCGAGTTTAC
>Ga0308169_10003595_pt1 | contig 15022 bp, 9 predicted proteins | sample PhyBR1_2_FD_202139 | JGI IMG/M metagenome (GOLD analysis project Ga0308169, IMG submission 202139) | Phyllosphere microbial communities from UC Gill Tract Community Farm, Albany, California, United States - DLSLSB.R1 | ecosystem: Host-associated > Plants > Phyllosphere > Unclassified | place... | reverse complement strand
GCTTTGGCCGGCTCCAACGCCATTTCTACCACCTCAGGACGCTTGAGCACTGCATACGCCACCGCCGTTACCAGGCTGCCCGCGACGATTGCCAGCAAGTACAACAGCGCATGGTTGATCGCATTCGGAATCAGCATCACGAACAACCCGCCGTGGGGCGCCATGAGCTTGCAGCCGAAGTACATCGACAGCGCGCCGGTCAACGCACCGCCGGCGATGCTGGCCGGGATCACCCGCAACGGGTCCTTGGCGGCGAACGGGATCGCGCCTTCGGAGATGAAACACAAGCCCAGCACCAGCGCCGCCTTACCGGCCTCGCGCTCGGTCTGGGCGAATTTGCGGCGGGCGATGAAGGTGGCGATGCCCAGGCCAATCGGCGGCACCATCCCGGCGGCCATGGTCGCGGCCATCGGTGCGTAACTCTGCGAGGCCAGCAGCCCCACCGAAAACGCATAGGCGGCCTTGTTGATCGGTCCGCCGAGGTCGACGCACATCATCGCTCCCAGCAGCACGCCCAACAGGATCGCATTGGTGGTGCCCATGCTGTCGAGGAAGTGGGTCAGCGCTGCGAGCATGCCCGCCACCGGCTTGCCGACGATGTAGATCATCACCAGGCCAGTGACCAGGCTCGCCAACAGCGGGATGATCAGGATCGGCTTGAGCGCTTCCAGGCTCTGGGGCAAACGCGCGTAGCGATTAATCGCCTTGGCGACGTAACCGGCCAGGAAACCGGCGATGATCCCGCCGATGAACCCGGCGCCGAGGGTGCTCGCCAACATCCCGCCGATCATCCCCGGTGCCAGGCCCGGACGGTCGGCGATGGAGTAAGCGATGTAGCCGGCCAGCAGCGGCACCATCAATTTGAATGCCGTGTCGCCGCCAATCTGCATCAGCGCCGCCGCCAGCGTGCCGGGCTCCTTGAACGCGGTGATGCCAAACACGAACGACAAGGCGATCAACAAACCACCGGCCACCACCATCGGCAGCATGAACGACACGCCCGTCAGCAGGTGTTTGTAGACGCCGGTCTTTTCCGCCTTGGCCGGGCCGCTGGCGCCGCTCGATGCGCTTTCCTGGCGGCCTTCGACCAACGCCTTGTTCAGCGTGGCTTCGGCCTGTTTCAAGGCGATGCCCGTGCCGCAGCGGTAGATTTTCTTGCCGGCGAAGCGCTCGGTGGCGACTTCGATGTCGGTGGCAAGCAACACCACGTCAGCCTCGGCAATAGCCTCGGGGCTCAACGGATCCCGAGCCCCTACCGAGCCCTGGGTTTCCACTTGCAGGTGGTAGCCCAGTTTTTTCGCCGCCTGCTGCAACGCCTCGGCCGCCATGAACGTATGGGCAACGCCCGTGGGGCAGGCGGTGATGGCAACCAGGCGCGGCGCGCGCTCAGCCGCCGCCGCAGGCACCGGCTCCAGTACATCCGCCTCGGCAAGCACCGTGGCTTCTACAGCGCCGCGACGCAGCAATGAATCAACGTCTTGCAGGGCCTGGGCCGGGGTGCTGCGAAACACACGCTTGCCGACAAACCGCGACAAGTCCAACGGGCCGCTGGCAACCAGCAGGATCCACTCGGCCGCGTCGAGGGTCGCCGCCGACAACTGACGTTCCGGATGGGCCGGGTCATGCACTTCGACACTGGTGCTCCAACCTTGGCGCTGGGCTGCCGCGTCCAGCAGGCGGGCGCACAACACACTGGTGACCATGCCATTCGGGCAGGCCGTCACAATGGCTAATTTCATTTTGCGAACCCTCTTATTGTTCTGTCAGGGGGCGCACGCGCACGCCCTGTTCAAGCGACGCCAGCAGTGCCGTGTCGTGGATGCCAAAGCCGATCTGCGTGACCGCCATGGCGGCGATGGCCGTGGCCGTGCGCAGGGTCTGCTCCGGAGTGTCGGCGCTGAGCAGGCCATGCAGCATGCCCGCCAACAGTGAATCCCCGGCACCCACAGTGCTGGCGACGCTGACCTTGGGCGGCGAGGCATGCAGCGCCGCACCGACGCTGAACCAGTTCACGCCATCGGCGCCGTGAGAAATCACCACATGCTCGATGCCTTGGGCGTGCAGGCGCTGCGCCGCTTGCGCCTGGGCCAACCCACTCACCACCTCGCAACCCAGCGCATCGGCCAGTTCCTCGGTGTTCGGCTTGATCAGCCAGGGCCCCGCCGCCAAGGCGACGCGCAAGGCTTCGCCACTGGTGTCGAGGGCCACGTTCAGGCCGAGCTGTTTCAAGCGCACGATCAACGCCTGCAACCATTGCGGGCTGACGCCCCGGGGCAAGCTGCCCGCCACCACTACCACGTCGTGGCCGGGGGCGATGTGCTCCAGTCGCTCCAGCAACGCGTGCTGCGCGGCTTCGTCGACGACCGGGCCCGGCCCGTTGAGGTCAGTTATACGTCCGTCCTGCTCGGCCAGCTTGATGTTGCTGCGGGTTTCCCCGGGCACACGGATAAAGGCGTCGATAAAACCACGCTGGGTAAACAGCGTCTCGAACGCCTGGGCATTGTCTTCCCCCAGGAAACCGCTGACCGTCAACGTATGACCGAGGTCGGCCAGCACTTGGGCCACGTTCACGCCTTTGCCGGCGGCGTGGGTGTGCATGGCATCGCTGCGGTTGACCTGTCCCGGCTCCAGGCGCGCCAGTTCAACGGTGAGGTCGAGCGCCGGGTTGAGGGTCAGGGTAAGAATCTTCGCCATTACAGCGCCTCCACTAATGCGCGCACATCATCAGCGCTGCCCACGGCCAACGCCTCTTGGGCCAGGGTCTGTACTTGCGCCAGGCTCAGCTCGCGAACCCGCGCCTTGACTTCGGCAATGCTGCGCGCCGAAACGCTCAACTCGTCCACGCCCAGGCCCACCAGCACCGGCACCGCCAGTGGATCAGCCGCCAGCTCGCCGCATACGCCGACCCACTTGCCATGGGCATGGGCGGCACGCACGGTGATATCGATCAGTTGCAGCACCGCCGGATGCAAGCCATCGGCTTGGGCTGACAAGGTCGGGTGACCACGGTCGATGGCCAGGGTGTATTGCGTCAGGTCATTGGTGCCGACACTGAAGAAGTCGACTTCCTTGGCCAGCACCGGCGCGAGCAAGGCAGCGGACGGCACTTCGATCATGATCCCCAGTTGCAGGTCCGCCACAGGAATCTCCAGGCGCAGGCGTTCGGTCATGTCCCGGGCCTGACGCCACTCGTCAACGCTGCCGACCATGGGGAACATGATCCGCAGCGGACGGTTGTCCGCCGAGCGCAACAAGGCGCGCAACTGCGCTTCCATGACCTGCGGACGCTGCAAGGTCAGGCGAATGCCGCGCACGCCGAGGAACGGGTTCTCTTCTTTCGCGATCGGCCAGTACGGCAGCGGTTTGTCACCGCCGACATCGAGGGTGCGCACCACCAGCGGCCGGCCGGCCAGGCCATCGAGCACCTTGCGATATTCAGCTTCCTGGGTCGCTTCGTCCGGTGCCTGGGTGTGGGCCATGAAAATCAGCTCGGTGCGCAACAGACCGATGCCTTCGGCGCCCTGCTCCACCGCGCTGACGACACCGGCGCTCTCGCCGATGTTGGCAAACACTTCCACCGCGTGACCGTCACGGGTCAAGGCCGGTTGGTGGCGCTGTTCGGCGGCGACCTTGAGGCGCTGCTCGCGGGTGTCGCGTTCTTCCCTGGCCCGTTGCAGGGTGGCCGCATCGGGGTCCACGTGCAGGCGACCGCGCTGGCCGTCCAGCAGCAAGGACGTGCCCGGCGCCAGCAACAGCACCGCTGGCCCAGCGCCCACCAGCGCCGGAATGCCCAAGGCTCGGGCAACGATCGCGCTGTGGGCAGTGGCGCCGCCGCGAGCGGTCAGGATACCCGCGACACGGGCCGGGTCCAGACGGGCGACGTCGGACGGGCCGACTTCGTCCATCACCAGGATGTAGGGTTGATCGGGTTCGTTCGGGGTTTCGACGCCGCACAATTGCGCCAGCACACGACGGCCCACGTCTCGCAGGTCGGCGGCACGTTCAGCGAGCAGTGCGTCCTGCAAGGCTTCCTGTTCTTTCGCGGCGGCTTCGATCACCCCCATCCAGGCCGCTTGCGCACTCTCTCCCAGTTTCAAGCGGGTGTCGACTTCGTCGGTCAGCTCCGGGTCGTCGAGCATTTCCTGGTGGGTGATGAAGATCTCGCGGATGGCCTTGGCCTTGGCGCGCTCGACCAGCCCTTCGATATCGCGGCGCACCTGGTTCAAAGCGTTTTGCAGGCGCTCGCGCTCGATGGCCGCCGACTCGCCGCGCAGCGGATAATCGATGGCTTGCAGCACCTGGATATGGGCCGGGCCGATGGCAATGCCCGGCGCCGCAGCGACGGCCTGGATCAGGCTGCCGGATTCGGGCGCCAGCATCACGGCAGCCACTTCGGCTATCGCGGGTTCTCGCGGCGTGCTGGGTGGCGGCAGCGGTTCGACTTCTTCGCCAAGGCCTTCTTCGATGGCTGCCAGCAGCGCCGGCAACGCGTCGTTGGCAATGCTCGGTTCGGCAATGAACTCCAGTACCTGGCCGCGCCGGGCGCCCAGGCTCAACAGTTTGCTCAAGCTCTTGACCGACACGGCGCTGTCCTGGCCGTCGACGATACGCACGCGGATCTCGCCTTCGAAACTTTTCGCCAATTGCGCAAGAGTCTTCGCCGGCCGCGCATGCAGGCCATGGGCGTTGGCCAGGCCGATGCGGGCGCTGGGCCAGTCGGCGGGCAATTCACCACCAAGCACTTCCAACACCTTGCGGCTGCTGGTGGCGCGGCCCAGTTCGTGGCCACGACCTTCGATCAGCAGCGCGCAGAGCCTTTCCAGCAAGCTTTGGTGAGCCTCGCCAAGGCTGGCAAGGCAGAACAGGCCGCTCAGGGGTTGGCCCAAGTAGCGGATGGGTTTGTCCGGTGTGACGAACGCCAAGCCCGGACGCTTGACCGTCTGCTCGCTGTGCAGCCACCACAGGCCATCACCCAGGGGCAGCGCCTCGACTTGCTGCAAGACACCGGCAAAACCATTACTCACGCAATCGGCCTGGCGCAGCAGACGGGCGCCGCGCCAGACCAACTCTTCGAAGTCGTCAGCCGACACGCCAAGGCCAATCATCTGCGCATCCAGCGCCAGTTCCTGCGGCGCGCCTTGCAGCAGTTTCAACAGCGCTTCGGCGGAGCTGGCACGGCGCAGGGCCTGGCCCAGGTCAGTCTCGCCGAGGGCGCGGGTCAGCAATTGCAACAGGCGCAGGTGTTCGTCGGATTTGGCCGCGATGCCAATGGCCAGGTAAACGATCTGGCCATCGCCCCAATCCACCCCTTCGGGAAATTGCAGCAGGCGTACGCCGGTTGAATACACCAGGTCGCGGGTTTGCGGGGTGCCGTGGGGGATGGCAATACCTTGGCCAAGAAAGGTCGAGCCCTGGGCTTCGCGGGCCTGCAAGCCGGCGAGATACCCCTCAGCTACCAAGCCATCGGCCACCAGTCTGTCAGCGAGCAGTTGCAGCGCAGCGTCTTTATCCACAGCGGTTTGAGCCATGGATATCTGCTCTAGAGTGAGCCCGAGCATGCTTTCTCCTTCTTGGCGTCCGATTGGCGCCAGGTATTGTTTTGAATGAATCAGCTTAGCGTTGCAGGACAGCTTTTGGCGCTATCGCGGCAGAGAAGCCAAAAACCCTGCTAACCTTGAAAATACGCTTGCTGAAACGTTTAATCTAGAAAGAATGGCACGTTACTCGATAATCTCTCATCCTTGAAGTGCAACTTGTCGCCGGTGCTGGGCAGTGACGATCATCTTGAATCGGGTAGGATGGCCCTTATTGGCGGGACAGCCTCGAAAAAACAAGGAAAACCGGCTTGAAACTCAGTGATATTGCCCAACTGGCCGGTGTGTCGGTGACCACCGCCAGCTATGTCATCAACGGCAAGGCCGAACAGCAACGCATCAGCAGCGCCACCGTCGAACGGGTGCGAGCGGTGGTTGAGGAGCATGGCTTCACGCCCAATCCCCAGGCCGCCGGTTTGCGTAGCCGACACACACGCACGCTGGGCTTCATTCTGCCGGACCTGGAAAACCCCAGCTACGCACGCATCGCCAAGCTGCTGGAGCAAGGGGCGCGGGCGCGGGGCTATCAATTGCTGATCGCCAGCTCCGACGATGCACCCGACAGTGAGCGGCAATTGCTGCAATTGTTCCGTGCCCGGCGCTGCGATGCGTTGATCGTCGCCAGTTGCCTGCCGGCCGGGGACGACAGTTATCGCCAGTTGCAAGCCAAAGGCATCCCCATCATCGCCATCGACCGGGTGATGGAACCTGCGCATTTCTGTTCGGTGATCAGCGACGACCGCCAAGCCAGCCTGCAACTGACGCGCAGCCTGCTTGAGACGAACCCTCGGCAGATCGCCCTGATCAGCGCCCGCCCCGAGCTGAGCATCAGCCAGGAACGGACCGCAGGGTTTAACGAGGCGCTGGCCGGGTTCGACGGTCAGGTGCTGATCGAGCATGGTGAGTCGTTCAGTCGCGAATGCGGCCGCCAGTTGATGGATGAACTGCTTGCGCGCCTGGGGCACCTGCCCGATGCGCTGATCACGACCTCCTACGTTCTGCTGCAAGGGGTGTTCGACGCCCTCCACGATTTCCCGCTCAAGGCACGCCCGCTGCGCCTGGGCACGTTTGGTGACACGCAGTTGCTGGATTTCCTGCCGCTGCCGGTCAATGCCATGTCCCAGCAACATCAACTGATTGCCGACAAGGCCTTGGAACTGGCATTGGCGGCCATCGAAAACGATGATTACCAACCTGGCGTGCAGGCCATCGAGCGGACCTTCAAGCAGCGCATTCATCAGGGCTGATTCAAGCATGGAGCTGATCGACACCCACACCCACCTGGACTTTCCCGACTTCGACGCAGACCGCCCGGCGCTGCTGGCTGAAAGCCGCGCCTCGGGCGTGCGGGAAATGGTGGTGCTTGGGGTGTATCGGGATAATTGGCAGCGGGTCTGGGAGCTGGTGCAAAGCGACCCCGACCTGCACGCCGCGCTGGGCCTGCACCCGGTGTACCTGGACCAGCATCGCCGCGAAGACATCGTGCAATTGCGCGAATGGCTGGCCCGCCTGGCCGGGCACCGGCAGCTGTGCGCGGTGGGGGAAATCGGCCTGGATTACTACATCGAAACCCTCGACCGTGAGCGCCAGCAGGCGCTGTTCGAGGCGCAATTAAATCTGGCTGCGGAGTTCGAACTGCCGGCGCTGATCCACGTGCGCCGCAGTCATGCGGCCGTAATCGCAACCCTCAAGCGCATTGGCCTGAAACGCACGGGCATCATCCACGCCTTCGCCGGCAGCTTTGAAGAGGCCCGCGAATACATCAAGCTCGGTTTCAAGCTCGGCCTGGGCGGCGCCGCGACCTGGCCCCAGGCCCTGCGCATGCACCGAGTGCTGGCAAAACTGCCGTTGGACGCGGTGGTGTTGGAAACCGATTCGCCGGACATGGCACCGGCGATGTTCCCAGGGCAACGCAACAGTCCGGCGCACCTGCCGGCGATCTGCGAAGCACTGGCCCAGATCATGGCAGTGAGCCCTGGGCAATTGGCCGAGGCCAGCACCGCCAACGCCCGCGGGTTGTTCAACTGGTGACCCCTTGTGGGAGCGAGCAAGCTCATTCCCACAACGGCAGGATTCACACCCGAAACGCATTGATCAGTTGCTTGAGCTGCACCACCTGGGCGGACAGTTCGCGGCTGGCGTCTTCGGTCTGGTGCGCGCCTTCGGCGGTGCGTTCACCGGCGCGGTTGATCTCGACGATGTTCTGGTCGATGTCATGGGCCACGGCCGTCTGTTGCTCGACTGCGGCGGCGATCTGCTGATTCTGATCGACGATCATGCCGACCGCGCCGAGGATGTTGTCCAATGCCTGCTGAACCTTTTCCGATTGACTGACCGTGCCGCTGGCCATCTCATGGCTGGTGCCCATCGCCTTGACCGCAGCACCCACGCCGCCGTGCAGGCGGGAGATCATCGCTTCGATTTCCTCGGTCGATTGCTGGGTTCGCTTGGCCAGGGTCCGCACTTCATCGGCCACCACCGCAAAACCGCGCCCCTGTTCACCGGCCCGTGCTGCCTCGATGGCGGCATTCAGGGCCAGCAAGTTGGTCTGCTCGGCGATGCTCTTGATCACGTCCAATACACGGCTGATGGCCTGGCTGTCGGTCGCCAGTTGGTTGATCACCTGCACCGACTGATCGATCTCACTGGCCAAGCGGGCGATGCTGCCCTGCTGCGACTCCACCAGCCCACGCCCGCTCAGGGTTTCATCGTTCACGCTGTGGGCGCTGCTGACCGCTGCGGCGGCACTGCGAGCAACCTCTTGGGCCGTGGCCGACATCTGGTTCATCGCCGTGGCCACCAGTTCGATCTGGCTGCGCTGCCCGGCGACGGCTTGGTTGCTCTGGGCCGATACCGTTTCCACCTGCCCGGCCTGGCGTTCGACTTCAGCGACAGTGCGGCCGACCTGTTCGATCAGATCATGGATTTTCGCCACAGTGCCATTGAACACCTCGCCCAACTCGCCCAGTTCGTCCTTGCTGCGGGCCACGAAATTGACCGTCATGTCCCCGGCGGCCACTTTGTCCATCATCTGGCCCAAGTGCTGGAGCGTGGTGCGGGTCGAGGCGTAGAAACCGGCGTACAGGTAGAAAATCAGCAGGAACACCAACGCCAGCGCCACGGCCTGCAACACCATGTGGCTGCGGTTCTGCTCCAGGCGATGCTGCAACTGCACGCCAAGAAACCCCTGCGTTGCCTCGTTCAGCCGATAGGTCTGTTCCATCAGGCCGCTGACCTGCTCAAAGAATGCCGGCCAGGGCGCATCGAGCGTGTCGGCCATGACCACCTGTTCCTCGATCAGCTCAGAGGCTTTCTTCAAGGTGCTCTTGCTGCCGCCGGCGGGCTCGGCCAAGGCTTGTCCGGCCGCCTTGCTCGAGCCCAGGGCGTCTTGCAGCTTCAGGTCATATTCACCCTGGAGTTTCTCGATCTGCGCCAGTAGCTCATCGAACCGGGTACTCGACGCCGAATTGAGAAAACCCAGCCCCAAGGAAGAAGCCCCCAAGGCACGGCCTTCACCGAGGATCTGGGTGACCTTGGGGGTCATGCCGATAATCAGGTCGCTGAGCTGGCGAATATCGCTCTGGTTGTCGCGGCTGAGCCCCGCCTGGCTGGCGATGATCTGGCTGAACATCTGTGCGCTGTTGAGCAGCTTGCCAATCAACGCGCTTTTGCTTTGCAAGGAGCTTTCGGCCTGCTGGGCCTTGAAGGCCGCGATCATCTCATCGCGCTTGGCATCGAAGGCGCTGGCCTGCTCAGGCTCGACCGCCATTGCGTTCATGCCTTGCAGGCGCGCCAGGACCTGTTGCTCGAGGGTGCCGATCTTCGCCTCTACGTCACCGGCCTTGCCCGACTGACCCAGGCTGGCGTTGATCTGCACCAGGTTGTTCAGGGTTTCCAGGTCTCGGCGCAAGGTCAGGCTGCTGCCCAGCAGGTCGAGACTCTGCAACTCCACTTGCGTGCCCTGGAATTCCCGATAGGAGTCGCGCACCAGAAAAAAATTGGTCACCAGCATCGGCAGCAGGAACAACACGCTGATCAGGCTGAACTTCATGCCGAAGCTCAGGCGATTCATCAGCGCGACGGCGGGCCAGAGCAAACTCTTCACAAGGAAGTCTCCCGGTAATGTTTTTATTGTTTTATGGGCGCGCAAAGACAGCACAAAGCCACTATTGGGGCGCTGTCCTTGTATAGCCTAAATTGGCCGGGAGATTTGTAACTTAAGGTTAACGAGAAGCGCGTTAATCGTTTTTTAGGCCAGCACCGTCCACAACGCAAACCCGGCATACCAGAGCACCGCCGCACGCAGCAGCAATTCCCAAAGTCGATCCAGGCTGTTGATGCCGTCCGGTCCCGCGACGGGCTTGGGAATCTCGCCAGCCACCAGGCCGACTTTGTCGATGAGGTCGGCGGCGCTGATGTTCCAGTTCAGCAGTTCATGCAGCATGACCCGGCTGACTGCCACGAAGTTGCCCACCAGGGCGAAGCTCGCCGCCAGCAACCGCACCGGCACCCAGTCGAAGGCATGGCGCAGTTGCGCGGCCCGCTCGGCAACGCCGGGGTTGTGGCTGTGCTCGGCGGCCAGTGCCAGCAATCGATAGCTCAAAGCCGCGACCGGCCCCAAGAGGAAGTACCAGAAGATCACCGCGAAAAAGCTCTGGTAGGCCTGCCATAGCAAATGCCCCTGGACCTCCTCCAATAACTGCTCACCGTCATCGGTTTCGATGTCCAGGTCGCGCTTGGCCACATGGGCAGCCGCTTGCAGGTCCTCTCGACGCCAGGCATCGCGAAACGGTCCCAGGTCGGCCAGCAGGTCGCCGCGTCCCAGACTGTAGATGACCACCACCAAGTGCACTGGCAATGCCAGCAGACCATACGCCACCGGCTCCAGCACCCAGAGCAGCAATGCCAAAAGTGCCACTGGCAGCAAGACCAGTACCACCAGCACCAGCCATGGGCGGTTGACCCAACGCGGGCTCGCTTCAAGCTTGTTCAGTTCGCGCAGCCAACCACCGTCGCGCTGTACGCGCTGGCGCAGGGCCGAGAACTTCTCGATCCAGACAGCCAGGAGCAACACCAGAAAACTCATTGTCCTTCCTCTTCTGTCAGGGCCGCGCGATAGCGCGCCCAGTCGAATGCCGGTCCCGGATCGGTCTTGCGCCCCGGTGCGATGTCGCTGTGCCCGCAAATACGCTCGACGGTGATCGCCTTGAACGCGGCTCGCAACTGCCGGGTCAGTGCCACCAGCGCGGTGTACTGCGCCTCGGTGAACGGCAAATCATCGGTGCCCTCGAGTTCGATGCCTATGGAAAAATCATTACAGGTTTCCCGCCCCTCGAAACACGAGACGCCCGCGTGCCATGCACGATCCAGACAGGAGACAAACTGGGTGACGGTGCCGTCACGCTCGATCAGAAAATGCGCAGAGACGCGCAGGTCGGCGATACCGGCAAAATAGGGATGTTCCGTGACATCCAGGCGATTCTGGAAAAATTCCTGCACCTTGCCCGTGGCGAATTGCGCCGGTGGCAGGCTGATGTTGTGGATCACCAGCAGGGAAATCTCGCCCTCGGGGCGCGCATTGAAGTTGGGTGACGGGCAATGACGCACGTTTTCGCACCAACCGCTCGCGGAGTCCAACTGCATACAGGTTCCTTCGATGACAACGCTGATGTCATCAGTATGCCGTGATCGGCCCGGGCTGCGCGATCACTTGCCGCGATTGAGTTGCCGCAGATTACCCAGTACTGACTCCAGCGCCCGATCGAACAACAGGGTGTCGTCCAGCAAACGCGCCGCGCCGCGACGAAACTCCAGGGCCAGGCTGGTGCGGCTGTGTTCCAGCACCTTGAGGCCGGTGCGGTTGACGAAGACGTATTTGCCGGTGGCCTCGATGATCGCCGCCAGCTTGCAACGCAGGTTGTTGTCCTCGTCTTCCTGGAATTCGACCCAGCTCCCCAGGCGCAACTGGTCAACTTGAAGCAGGCCCACGTCATCGGCGGGCAATCGAACCGCGACGTTGTCCACCGGCGCCTTGTGGGGGGCGCGCAGGACGATTCGCTCCAGCACTTCGATCATGACCGGCGAATCGGACGATTGCGTTTGTTCCGGCGCCTGTCCCGTGCGCTCCAGCGACTGCACATGCAGGACTTCCAGCTCGCTGAAGAATTCGCTGGTGGCAAACGGGTCGAACGCCGAACGGCTAAGCCCCTCACGCAGGGCCTTGAGCAGTTCCGGCACCATCGCCAGCAAACGCAGGCCCGCGTCGGGCTCATCGTGGGGCTGGACGCTCCAGATCAATTGCTCCAGGGTCAGGACGTCGGCTTTCCACTCAGCCGAATCCTCGCCGTGCTTGAAGCAAGTCAGCAGCAGCACCTGGCTCCAGGCCTGCTGCACGAACTCCACGACCGCCTGCGGCAATATTTTGCCCAGCATCAGTTGGTTCAGCGCCCCCTCGACCCGCTGACGCGCCAGCTCGGCCTTGGCCCGTCCTTCTTCGGCGTCACGGATGCGCTGTTCGAGCAGCTCACTGCGGCGGCGCTCGTCACTGGTGAACGCCAGGAAGTCGGCCAGCAGTTCGGAAAAAATGGCCGGGTCATCGACAAAGTCATTCAACAGACGCTGCACTACCTGTTCGATGCGCAAATAAAGACTGTCGCGCTGGTGATCGTCGCAATCGCCCCAGCCCATGGCCGCCGCGGCAATTTCATTGAGCAGTCGACGGGCCGGATGATTAGTGCGGCTGAAAAAGCTCTTGTCCTGCACAGCCACCTTGAGCATCGGGATCTGCAGGCGGCCAATCAAGGCCTTGAAGGAATCCGGCAGGTTATGGTCGTCGAGGATGAACTCGAACATCATCGAGATCAGGTTGATCACATCCTCATCGGCGTCCTCGACCACCCTAGACTTGCCGCTCCTGACGCTGACCCGGGTCAGCAATTGCTCAAGCTGGCCGCGCAGGTCGAATTCGTCGTGGACGGTTGGCGCCGGGACGTATTGCTGCAAATGGGAGAGCAGGCGCAGCAGGTCTCGCGTGGAGATCGGCTGGGCCGGTGCGCTGGGTTCCAGGGTCGGCGCCACGCTGCCACGCACGTGCATCAACAGTTTCTGCAACGCGGCAAACACCTCCTGCACGCTGTCATCGACCTCAGCAGCACTGGGCTTGGCGACGACATCGGCTGGCGGTCTGGGGTTCTCTTCGGGACGGTCCGAGGCGCGCCGCGACGGTGAAAGCCTGAGGTCCGGCAAAATCCCGGTAGCGGCCAGCAACTGGTTGGCCTCGGCATAGAGCTGGTCGCACTCGCTGAGTACATAGCGCTCGAACAATTTGAGCAGGATCAGCTTGACCTTGATCCCTACCCCCAGGTTGCGCCCGGCCTGCAGGAATTTCTCACACAGCAGTGCCGGGCTCAGGGGATTGTGCTGGCTCGCCAATGGCCGTCCCAGCAACACCGTGAGCCGCGCCGTCAGTTGCTCCAGGGACGTGCCATCGCGCCTGAGCACGCGAGCGACCATGGCATCCACCGCCAGATGACGCTCCAGCTCGTCTTGAGTGGGTTGGGAGGGGATACCGGGAGACAGGACAGGCGCGAGGGTCGCCTGGGTGAGATCGTACTGGGCAAGGCTGACGAACGCCTCGAAAAACTGCTCGATGAACTCGCGCTCGATGCTCTTTCGCTTCAGGCGCAGGTCCCGCATGGCTTCGAAGAACAGGTTCTGTTCGACATCGTCGCGCGCCCGGTCGGCCATTTCGAACAAGGTGTCGTCGGCGTTATCGAACAACCCCTGCAAGCCCACGCGCAACTGCTGCGCGGCCTTGTCGCGAACCTGAAGCAGAATCACAGGCAGGCGGGCGAGCGGCGAACGATTCGCCTGATCGGTAGAAACCTTATGCAAAGGCACTACATTCCCGTCGTTGTGCATCCTGGCCTCCTGAAACGGTATTCTTCGGCTCGCGACGTCAAAGCTATGACGTCAATCGAAAGGCGGATTATCAGGTAAAAGAACCCTGTCGTGCCAGCAGACTCTGTGATCCAGCTCCAAATACGGCGCAATAAGTGACCGGGAAAAAAGCGAAATGTTGCGAGGATGCGACCAAATGCAGGTATCTGTTTATGCAGACGAGCGTCAGCGCCTTGGGTTCGCTCGCGGCCTGGCCCTATAATCGGGCCACTTTGTTTGTGGAGCCCGTTATGCCGAATCTACGTCTCGCCGATCTGACCGCCGAAATCGAAGCCAACGTGCGCCGTGCGTTGCTGGAAGACATCGGCAGCGGCGACATCACCGCGCAACTGATCCCTGCCGAACGCCTGGCAAAGGCCACCATCATTACCCGCGATGCCGCGATCATCAGCGGCACGGCGTGGGTCGATGCCGTGTTCCGGCAACTGGATCCGCGCGTCGCGGTGCATTGGCAGGTGCGTGACGGCGAGCGGGTGAGCCCCGACCAGGCGTTATTCCACCTGGAAGGCCCGGCTCGCTCGCTGCTGACCGGCGAACGCAGTGCGCTGAATTTCCTGCAGATGCTCTCGGGCGTGGCCACGCGGGCCCGCTACCTGGCGGACTTTGTCGCCGGCACCCAGGTCAAGCTGCTGGACACCCGCAAGACCCTGCCCGGGTTGCGCCTGGCCCAGAAATACGCCGTCACCTGCGGCGGCTGCCATAACCACCGCATCGGCTTGTACGATGCGTTCCTGATCAAGGAAAACCATATCGCAGCCTGCGGCGGGATCGCCCAGGCCATCGCCGCCGCCCACAAGATCGCCCCCGGCAAGCCGGTGGAAGTCGAAGTGGAAAGCCTGGCGGAATTGAAAGAAGCGCTGGCGGCCAACGCCGACATCATCATGCTCGACGAACTGAGCCTGGACGATATGCGCGAAGCCGTGCGCCTGAATAGCGGCAAGGCGAAGCTGGAGGCCAGCGGCGGCATCAACGAAAGCACGTTGCGGCCAATAGCCGAGACCGGAGTGGACTACATCTCGATCGGTGCGATGACCAAGGATGTGAAGGCGGTGGACCTGTCGATGCGACTCAGTCTCTGAGCAGCGTCAAGCCCCAAGCTGCAAGCTTCAAGCCGCTCCGTGCTTGTCTTGCAGCTTGTAGCTTGTAGCTTGTAGCTTGTAGCTGCTCTTAAACTACAAGATTGTTCATCTCGCAGTACTCATCCCATTCCACACCCAACACCTCGGCCGCCTCTTTGTGCAACGCAAGGCGCTGCGCCTCGAATTCTTCAGGCGTGCTGGTGTACTTGAGCGTCAATTCCCAAGGCTGCAGCCCCTGGGCTTCGGCCTCATCTTCGAATGCCCATTGGATCTGGTCTTTTTGATCGTCGGCGGGCAAGTCCTTGATCTCTTCCAACAACTGGGGTGCATCCAGTACGTATTTTTTCAGCGCTTCTTCGTGCCTGGCTTCTTGGGTCAATGCTTTAACGG
>Ga0308169_10003594_pt1 | contig 15028 bp, 8 predicted proteins | sample PhyBR1_2_FD_202139 | JGI IMG/M metagenome (GOLD analysis project Ga0308169, IMG submission 202139) | Phyllosphere microbial communities from UC Gill Tract Community Farm, Albany, California, United States - DLSLSB.R1 | ecosystem: Host-associated > Plants > Phyllosphere > Unclassified | place... | reverse complement strand
TTTCCGGACTGGCGCCCGGCAGCGACGCCGACACCGAAATGGTCGGGTAGTCGACCTGCGGCAGCGGCGCCACCGGCAGCACGAAGTAGGCGGCGATGCCGGCCAGCGCGATGCCGATGGTCAGCAGCACCGTGGCGATCGGCCGCTCGACGAAGGGGCGCGACAGGTTCATGCGCCCGCCCCCTCAGTTTTGTGCGGTGCCTTGCCGGTCAGGCGCCGTGCGGTACGGTCGAACGCCAGGTAGATGACAGGCGTCGTAAACAACGTCAGCAGCTGGCTCAGGACCAGACCACCGAACATCGCCAGGCCCAGTGGGCGGCGCAGCTCGGCGCCCTCGCCCGTGCCCAGCATCAGCGGCACGGCCGCAAACAGCGCCGCCAGCGTCGTCATCAGGATCGGGCGGAAGCGCAGCAAGGCCGCCTGGCGGATCGCGTCGAGCGGCGACTTGCCTTCTTCACGCTCAGCCTCGATCGCAAAGTCGATCATCATGATCGCGTTCTTCTTGACGATGCCGATCAACAGGATCATGCCGATGATGCCGATCACGCCCAGCCCCTGGCCACTGACCCACAGCGCCAGCAGCGCACCCACGCCGGCCGACGGCAGCGTCGACAGGATGGTCAGCGGGTGGATATAACTTTCGTACAGCACGCCCAGCACGATGTAGACGCAGACGACGGCCGCCATGATCAGCCACAGCTGGTTCGACAGCGACGACTCGTAGGCGCCGGACGCGCCCAGGAACGTCATGCTGACCGACGCCGGCATGCCAAGGTCGACGGCAGCGGCGCGGATCGCGGCCACCGCATCGCCCAGCGACACGCCGGCCGCGGTATCGAAACCGACCGTCGCCGCCGGGTACTGCGCCACGTGGATCACCTGCAGCGGCGCCTGGCGTTCGCTGATCGTGGCCACCGCCGACAGGGGCGTGGACTGGCCGGAGCCGGTGCGCAGTTGCAGCCGGCCCAGCGCGGCGATCGACATCGCCTTGTCCTGCTGCGCCTCGAGAATCACGCGGTACTGGTTGGTCTCGGTGAAGATCGTCGAGACGATGCGCTGGCCGTAGGCGCTATACAGCGCATCGTCAATCGACGCGGCCGTGATCGACAGGCGCGAGGCCGTGTCGCGGTCGATGTCGATGAAGGCGGCGGCGCCGGTCGCGCCGGCATCGGTGACGGCCGTGCGCAGCTCGGGCAAGGTGCCGATCTTGGTCGTCAGCTTGCGTGCCCACTCGTTGACCAAGTCAGTGTCGGCGCCTTCGACCGAGAAGCGGTACTGGGTCGGGCCGCTTTCGGCGTCGATCGTCAGATCCTGCGTGGGCTGCAGGAACAGCTGCAGCCCCGCCACACCCGCCACGCGTTCGCGCAGGCGCACCATCGTTTCGGCCTGGTCGCCACGATCGGCTTTCAGGTTGATCAGCATGGTGCCGGTATGGAGCATCGTGTTGTTGGCCGCGTCGACGCCGACGTACGACGCGACCGATTCGACCGCCGCGTCCTGCATGATGCGGCGCGCCGCTTCCTGCTGCAGCTTGGCCATGTCCGTGTACGAGATCGACTGGCGTGCCTGCACGCGCGCCTGGAGCTGGCCGGTGTCCTGGGTCGGGAACAGCCCTTTCGGAATGATTGTCCACATGACGGCAGTCAGCACCACGGTGGCCAGAGCCACCAGCAAGGTCAGGCCCTGGCGCTTCAACACCCAGCCCAGCATCACGTCGTAGCGCGCGATCACGCGGTCAAAGAAGGCCTGGAACTTGACGGCGAAGCGGCTTGGTTTTTCATTCTCGTGGCTGCGCAGCCAGCGCCCGGCCATCATCGGCACGAGCGTGAGCGAGACCACGCCCGAGATCAGGATCGTGATGGCCAGCGTGACGGCAAATTCGCGGAACAGGCGCCCGACCACGTCGCCCATGAACAGCAGCGGGATCAGCACGGCGATCAGCGAGACGGTCAGCGAAATGATCGTAAAGCCAATCTGCGTGGCGCCCTTGATCGCAGCGGCCATCGGCGCTTCGCCTTTTTCGATGTAGCGCGCAATGTTCTCGATCATCACGATCGCATCGTCGACGACAAAGCCGGTGGCGATCGTCAGCGCCATCAGCGACAGGTTGTTCAGGCTGTAGCCAAGCAGGTACATGACACCGAAGCTGCCGATCAGCGAGATCGGCACGGCCAGGCTGGCAATCACGGTTGCGCGCAGGTCGTGCAGGAACGCGAAGATCACCAGCACCACCATGATCACGGCCAGCACCAGCTCGATCTGCACGTGCTTGACGGAGGCGCGAATGCCCGTGGTGCGGTCGCTCAGCACATCCATGCGCAACGCGCTAGGCAGGCCGGCCTGCAGTTCGGGCAGGCGCGCCTTGATCGCGTCCACGGTGGCGATGACGTTCGCACCCGGCTGGCGCTGCACGTTCAGGATGATGGCAGGCTTCATATTGGCCCAGGCGCCCAGGCGCACGTTCTCGGCGCTGTCGACGACCTTCGCCACCTCGAGCAGCTTGACCGGCGCGCCGTTGCGGTAGGCGACGATCAGGTTCTGGTAATCGGGCACCGTGACCAGCTGGTCGTTGGCATTGATCGCGTACGAACGCGTCGGGCCGTCGAAGCTGCCTTTGGCGCTGTTGGCGTTGGCGGCGGTGATCGCGGTACGCAGCGTGTCGAGGCCCAGGCCATACGATGCGAGGGCGGCGGTATCGGCCTGGATGCGTACGGCCGGGCGCTGGCCGCCGGACAGCGACACCTGGCCCACACCGGAGACCTGGCTGATCTTCAGGGCCAGGCGCGTGTTGACGAGGTTCTGGACTTCGGTCAGCGGCAGCGTGTCGGACGTGATCGCGAGCGTGAGCACCGGCGCGTCGGCCGGGTTGACCTTGGCGTAGACGGGCGGCGCCGGCAGATCGGTCGGCAGCAGCGAGCCACCGGCATTGATCGCGGCCTGCACTTCCTGCTCGGCCACGTCGAGCGTCTCGCCCAGCGCAAACTGCAGCGTGACCATCGACACGCCGGCAGCGCTGGTGGAACTCATGCGCGTCAGGCCGGCCATCTGGCCGAACTGGCGTTCGAGGGGCGCAGTGACGGTGCGCGCCATGACTTCGGGACTGGCGCCCGGGTACAGCGTCTGCACCTGGATGGTCGGGAAGTCGACCTGCGGCAGCGCGGCCAGCGGCAGGAAGCGGTAGCCGACCAGGCCCGACAGCACGATCGCCAGCATCAGTAATGCGGTGGCGACCGGGCGCTGGATAAAGGGGGTGGAGGGGCTCACGCTTGGCTCCCGTGCGCGCAATGCCGCACCATCATCGCTGCGCTCCCTGCGCCGGCCGGCCTGCGCCCTGACGCCCGCCCTGCCCCGTGCCACGCGCGCCGCCCGGTTTGTCGCCCGGCAGCACCACGCTGGCGCCATCGCGCAGACGGTCGGCGCCTTCAGTAATCACCTGCTCACCGGCTTTCAGGCCGCTGGCGATCTGCACCTTGTCCACGGTCGCCTGGCCGCGCGTGACGGTGCGCAGCGACACGGTGCGCTTGGCGGCGTCGAGGACGTAGACAAAGTCGCCGTCAGTACCGTGGCGCAGCGCCGTGACCGGCACCTGCACCGCATTCTGGATCGTATTGACCGTCAGGCGCAGGTTGACGAACTGGCTCGGGAACAGCTTGCCATCCGTATTGGTAAAGCGGGCCTTGGCGCGCACGGTGCCGGTCGACGTATCGACCTGGTTGTCCAGCGCGATGAAGCTGCCCGTGGCCAGCGCATCGGTGCGGGTGCGGTCCAGCGCCGTGGCCGGCAGCTTCGCGCCTTGCGTGATGCGCTGCTGAAGCACCGGCAAGCCGTCCTGCGGCACCGCGAATTCGACGTCGATCGGCGCCAGCTGCGTGATCACGGCGATGCCGGCAGTGTCGCCACTGCCCACCAGGTTGCCCACGTCGACCGTGCGCAGGCCAACGCGCCCGCCGATCGGTGCGCGCACCGTGGCGTAATCGAGATTGAGCTGGGCCGTGCCTTCGGCGGCGCGGTCGATCGTCGCCGTGCCTTCGAGCTGCTTGACCAGCGCGGCCTGCGTATCGACCTCCTGGCGCGCGATCGAATCCTGTTCGAGCAGGGTCTGGAAGCGCTTGAGCGTGACGCGCGCGCTGTCGAGCTGTGCTTCGTCGCGCTGACGCTGGCCACGCGCCTGCAGCAGCGCCATCTGGAACGGGCGCGGGTCGATCGTCGCGAGCACCTGGCCCGGCTTGACCAGCTCGCCCTCGGTAAAGTGGATCTTCTGGACCACGCCCGAGACCTGCGGGCGCACGGTCACGATGGCGGCCGGCACCACGGTACCCAGCGCTTCGAGCGTGACGGGAATGTTGGCCAGCGTTGCGGTCGCGACACCGACCGTCGTCGCCGGGCCGCCCCGTCCGCCGCCAGGGCCACGACCACCGCCACCGCCCCCACCAGGCCCGCCTGCTGACATGCCCGGTCCGCCCGGGCCGCTAGCAGGTGCCGGGTTGATCAGCGTCCAGGCCAGGTAGCCCAGAGCGGCCATCGACAGCACGGCAATGGTGCCGCCAATGACACGGGTGCGCTTTTTACGCGGCGGGCGGCTGGTGGCGGGAGGGATCGGAGAATGCTGGTCCATGCTTGTCCTTGTCGATTTTTTTTGTCAATGCGCGCTACGCACTACTACTCACGACGACTGTAGCATGCGAGTTTCACATGGAATGTTTCATAACGTACATAGAATACCGGGCGAACCGGCCTTGAAACGGCGCGCTGCCAACTCGCTTAACACCGATTTACACGGTTAGCCCCTGAATGACGGCTGTAAACGGCAAACGGGCGCAACACCAGGGTGTTGCGCCCGTCCCGCCTTTGTCTCAATCAGTTACAAAGTCGCTACATGTGAAGCGTGTACGCGCTTGCGTGCTTCACCAGTTGCCGCAGAAGCAGTGCGTGACGGCGGCAAACGGCTTGCGCTCGGTCGTCAGTTCCGACAGGAACGCCATGTCGGCGGCAACCTGGTTCACCGGCCCGGCAGGAATCGCGTTTTCGATCAGCCCCAGCTTGACCTGGATCGTCATCGCCTGGACCGCCGAGGCGCCCGCCATCTGCAGGAAACGCTCGACGCGCGTCACCGGCCGCTCGACATACACGACGCGGTAATCCTTGCCCAGCTTGGCGCGGCCGGCAGCCGAGGCCAGCGCATCGTTGTAGCCGCCCAGGCGATCGACCAGGCCGCGCTCCTTGGCCTGGACACCGGTCCAGACACGGCCCTGCCCCACTTCGTCGATCTTGGCCGGCGTGGTCTTGCGCGCCGCCGCCGCTTTGGTGGTGAAGTCGCTGTAGACGTTGTTGATGCTCGACTGGACCAGCTGCTGGAAGCGCGGATCGAGTGGACGCAGCGGATTGTAGGCATCGGCCAGCCAGGTCGTGGTCACACCATCGGTGTGGATGCCCAGCTTGGCGGCAACCTTGTCGGCCGTCGGCAGCAGTGCGAACACGCCGATCGAACCGGTGATGGTGGCCGGGTCGGCGATCACTTCATCGGACGCCATCGAGATCCAGTAGCCACCGGACGCCGCCACGCTGCCCATCGACACGACCACCGGCTTGCCGGCGGCGCGCGTCAGTTCCAGCTCGCGCCGGATCAGTTCAGACCCGTAAGCGCTGCCGCCGGGCGAATCGACACGCAGCACCAGCGCCTTGATGTTGTCATCCTCGCGCGCCTGACGAATCAGGTTGGCCATGCTGCGCCCGCCGATCACGCCGGGGCCGCCATCGCCATCGGTGATCGAGCCGGATGCCACCACCACGCCGACCGCATCGCCGAATTGCTTCTGCGGATGGCGCGACAGGTAATCATAGAAACCGATCTGGCGGAACGATTTGTTGTCGTCATCCGGCGCGCCGCGCTTGATCATCAGGTCGCGCAGTTCGTCGCGGGTTTTCAGGCCATCGACCAGTTTTGCCTGCAGCGCCACTTTCGCAGCGCTGCCGCCGGCATTTTCCATGCGCTCGGGGAGCGATTCGATCATGCCCGCAATCGCGCCATCGGGTAGCTTGCGGTTTTTCTCGACCAGGCCCGTGTAGCCGGACCACAGCGCGTTGTACAGATACGCGTCGGCTTCGCGCGCGGCGTCGGACGGGCCGTTGGCGATATACGGCTCGGCGGCGCTCTTGTAGGTGCCGACCTTGATCAGGTTGACCGTGACGCCGACCTTGTCGAGCGCATCGCGGTAATAGTTGCGGCGCCCGCCGAAGCCTTCGATCATGACCATGCCCATCGGATGGACATAGACTTCGCTGGCATGCGAAGCGACCAGGTAGCGCTTCTGGTCGTAGCTGCCGCTCCAGGCCACGACCGTCTTGCCGCTCTTCTTGACGCGGTCGACCGCGGCGCCGATCTCGCGCAGCATGGCCATGCCGCCGCCCTGCATCTCGTCGAGCAGCAGCACGACGCTCGAGATGTTCGGATCGCGCGCCGCCGCGTCCAGCACGACGATCACGTCGCGCAGGCGCACGGTGCGCTTGGAATCGCCGCCGACATTGTCGAGCACCGTGTCGCGCAACGTGGTTTCATACTGCTCGACCAGGTCGCCCCGGATCTCGAGCACCAGCGCCGTCTTGTTCGAGAGCGGCTTGACGCCGCCGCTGAAGAACAGCGAGACCACGAGGATCACGATCAGCAGGAACAGCAGGTTGACGAAGGTGCGGCGGGTCACGTCGAGCGCGGTCCACAGCATGACGAACCCGCGCCGCAGGGCGCTCAGGGGCTTGAAGGCCATCGAAACTCCATAAAAGATTACTGCAAAGGTTAAGCGGACTGCATGGAAGGACGGCTGCCGGTGCGCAGCGAGATCGCGTACAGCCCCGCGAACACCAGCATGCCGTTGATCATCAAGAGTTCCAGCCCGAGCCGGTACGAGCCGAGCAGATATGCCTGATTGTACTCAAGGATCGCGCACAGGACCGGCGCGCCGACCGTGACCAGCGGTACAAGGCGATTGCGCGGCATGCGCGCCGTGAACATACCGAACGCGAACAGGCCAAGCAGCGGGCCATAGGTGTACGCCGCGAGCTTGAGGATCACGCCGATCATGCTGGGATTGTCGGCGGCCTTGAAGCCCATCACCAGCAGCAGGAACAGGAACGCGTAGCCCAGGTGCACGCGGCGGCGCAGGCCCTCAGCCTGCGCCTGAGTCAGGTCGGTACGGCGTTTGATGCCCAGCAGGTCGATACAGGTGGACGAGGTCAGCGCCGTGATCGCGCCATCGGCACTGGGAAACAGCGCCGAGATCAGCGCGATCAAAAAGATGATCTGCAGCGCGGGCGGCAGGTGGCCCATGACCACAGCCGGGAAGATCTTGTCGCCGGTGGCCGTCACGCCCACGGTCGGCGCGTACAGGTACAGCAGGCCGCCCAGGAACAGGAACGACAGCAGCACGACGACCAGCACGGCGGTCAGCGCCAGCAGGTTCTTTTGCGAGTCGGCCAGCGTCTTGACCGAGATGGTTTTCTGCATCATCTCCTGGTCCATGCCCGTCATGGTGATGGTGATCAGCGCGCCGGCCACGATCTGCTTGAGCCAGAAATTCGGGCTGTTCACGTCAATCGTGAAGACACTGGCCAGACCGCTCGAGCGCATCTGCTCCAGGCTCTCAGGCACCGACAGGTTCAGTTCTCCCAGCAGGAACCACGCGCACGCGAACAGGCCGAACAGCATGCCGGTCGTTTGCAGCGTGTCGGTCCAGACAATGGTCTTGACGCCGCCCTGGTAGGTGTAGAGCAGGATCATCCCCAGCACGACGAGGGTGCTGAGCCAGAACGGCACGCCCAGGCTGTCGAGGATGACCGCCTGCAGGATGTTGACTACCAGGTACAGGCGCGCGGTGGCGCCGAGCAGGCGCGAGATGATGAAGAACCCGGCCCCGCTCTGGTAGGCGCGCCGGCCAAGGCGCACGTCGAGGTAGTGGTAGATGGAGGTCAGCTGCAGCCGGTAGTACAGCGGCAGCAGCAGCCAGGTGACGACGAGGTAGCCGATCACGTAGCCGATCAGGATCTGCGCATAGCCGAAGCCGTCGACGCCGACGGCGCCCGGCACGCTGACGAAGGTCACGCCCGACAGCGTGGTGCCGACCATGCCGAAGGCGACCAGCACCCAGTTGCTGCTCTTGTTACCGATGAAGAAGCTGTCGTTGTTGGCGCCGCGCGAGGTGGCCCAGGCCACGGCCAGCAGCAAGGCGAAGTAGCCGATGAGGATGCAAAACAGGAGAAGCGGGGACATGAAAAGCCGGGGATGATCGTTTTGCCCAGCAATATACACTGCCGGGCAACCGGCGTTCAAACCTCTTCGCTGCGCACCCGCCGGAACGGCCCGATACAGGTTTGCATGGTCTGGTCGGCGCACATCAGGAAAATCGTGCGTGACGGGTGGAACTGGATGAAATTGATCGCCTGCGCGCCGGGCTTCATGACATTGCCCGAACAATCGGGCTTGCCGTTGTCTTTGACGATGCGGTCCTGCAGGCGGTAAAAGCCCTGCTTGTCGGGCTGGGCGGAAACGGTGTAGACGCTTTCGGAAACCTCGGCGGCGCTGGTGACGAACGTGGTGCCGTCGGCGCGAAAGCGGTAGGTCTCGGCGCACTCGGTGCCCGGCACCGTCAGCCGCCAGATGCCGAGGATCGGATGGCCGGTGGCGACACCCGCCGGCGCGGCGGCCAGCGCGGGCGCGCCCAGACAGAACAGCAGCAACAGGACGGCACGTGCGCGCATGCGAGGCTCCATCAAACGACGACGCCTGCCCGAAAACCGGACAGGCGTCGTGAGTATGGCATCGCCCGTGGGGGCGCGGCGCGCGATCAGCTGTTGTCGGAACCGGCCTTTGGCTTGGCCGGACGACGGCTGCGTGGCGCGGCCTTGCGCGCCGGACGGGCACCCTTGGTGCGTGCCGGTTTGGTGTCTTCAGCTTCTGCTTCTGCTTCCACCTCTGGCTCAGGCGCGACCTCTTCCTGCGCCGCAGCAGCCTGTGCTTCGGCTTCAGCGGCCGCAGCAGCTTCGGCCGCAGCCTGCTCCGCCAGCTTCTTGGCCGATGGCTTGCGTGGCGCGCGGCGACGTTCCTTCCCGACCGGCGCCGGCGCTTCGTCAACGTCCACCGGCTCGGCGTCGCTCACGACCAGCGTCGGCTGCGATGCCGGTTCGTCGAAGGTCTCGTCCTGTGCTTCCGGCTCGAAAGCGACCGGCTCCAGCAGCGCCGGCACGTTAGACGCGTCGTTGCGGTTGCCGCCCTTGCGCCCGCCTTGGCCACGGCCGCGACGGCCGTCAGTCCTGGCCGGTTGCGCTTCCGGTTGCGATTCAGGTTGTGCTGCCGGTTCCTCGAACAGTTCTTCCTGTGGTTCCGGCTCGACCGCTACCGGCTCCGCCAGTGCTTGTACGTTCGGCGCGTCGTTGCGGTTACCACCCTTGCGACCACCGCGGCCACGGCCACGACGACCATCGTTCTTAACCGGTTCATCATTGCCCTCGACCGGCGCTGCTGCATCGAGCATGTCCTGCACCACGGCGTCCGGCGCCTGCGTGCCGTCCTGCTGGGCTTCCTGGCCCGCTGCGATGTTGCCCGCATGCGCGCTGCGGAACACATAGGTGCCGGATTTTTCGTCACGACCGAATTCGAACAGACCGCGCGTCTGCGCTTCTTCAAGCAGGTTGCCGAAGGTGCGGAAGCCATAATAGGTTTCCGAGAAATCGGGACGGCGGCGCTTGAGCGTGTCTTTCAGCAGCGAGGCCCAGATTTTGCCAGTGTCGCCGCGCTCGGACGTGAGCGCATCGAACGTCTCGACCACCATGTCGAGCGCCTGCACCTTGCGCGCCTCGAGTTCTTCCTTGCGCTTGTCGTCGCCGACATTGGCGTTGGTGTTGCTGCTGGCGTTAGAGCGGCGCGGTTGCGGCGCGGCCTTGCGCTCGTCGCGCTTGGCGGCGGTGCGGCGCTGTTCGCGCACCAGGTCATCGTAAAAGATGAATTCGTCGCAGTTCGCCACCAGCAGGTCGGAGGTCGACTGCTTGACGCCGACGCCGATCACCTGCTTGTTATTTTCACGCAGCTTCGAGACCAGCGGCGAGAAGTCGGAGTCGCCGCTGATGATGACGAAGGTGTTGACATGCGACTTCGTGTAGCACAGATCGAGTGCATCGACGACGAGGCGGATGTCGGCCGAGTTCTTGCCCGACTGGCGCACGTGCGGGATCTCGATCAGCTCGAAGTTCGCTTCATGCATCGCTGCCTTGAAGCCCTTGTAGCGGTCCCAGTCGCAATACGACTTCTTGACCACGATGCTGCCCTTGAGCAGCAGGCGTTCCAGCACTGGCTTGATGTCGAATTTTTCGTAATTGGCGTCGCGAACGCCCAGCGCGACGTTTTCAAAGTCGCAGAACACCGCCATGCTGATGTTGTCGGAAGAAGAGGCCATGAGTTGTTTTTTCTGTAGTGATAGGGCAAACGTATGGCGATTATACGCACGCCATTTCGATTCGCGCCGTATGACATTGCCAGAAAGCCAGTTTCAACGATTGGTTGTGGCGCGTGGGCACCATCGGCGAACACTCTTTATGCTGTCATATCCGATCCACTTCATGGAGCTCCAAACATGACTGCAACAACCAACCGCCGCATCCTCCTGGCCTCGCACCCTAAGGGCAAGCCAACCGAAGCGAACTTCCGCATCGAGGATGCGCCGATCCCGACGCCGGGCGATGGCGAACTGCTGCTCGAAACGCTGTTCCTGTCGCTCGACCCGTACATGCGCACGCGCATGAACGGCACCGCCACCTACGCCGCCGCCCTGGAGCTGGGCGACGTGATGGTCGGCGGGACCGTCGCCCGCGTCAAGCAGTCGAACCACCCGGACTGGAAAGAAGGCGACGTCGTCGTGGCCTACTCCGGCTGGCAGTCGTTTGCCCTCTCGGATGGCAGCAACCTGCGCCGCGTTGATCCGGACAGCGCGCCCGTCTCCACCGCTGTCGGCGTGCTCGGCATGCCGGGCTTCACCGCGTATGCCGGCCTGCTGGAAATCGGCCAGCCGAAGGCAGGCGAAACCGTCGTCGTGGCCGCAGCCAGTGGCGCCGTCGGCTCGGTCGTCGGCCAGATCGCCCGTATCAAGGGTGCGCGCGCCGTTGGCATCGCTGGCGGGCCGGAGAAATGCGCGTTCATCAAGGATGAGCTGAAATTCGACGCCGTGGTTGACCACCGCGCACCGGACTTTGCCGAGCAACTGGCCAAGGCGTGCCCGGATGGCATCGACGTGTATTTCGAGAACGTCGGCGGCCAGGTACTCGAAGCGGTCAAGCCACTGCTCAACAACTTCGCGCGCATTCCCGTGTGCGGCCTGGTCTCGCATTACAACGATGCCGGCGCAGGCGCCGCGATCGACCTGAGCCTCACGCTGTTCAAGAGCCTGACCGTGCGCGGCTTCCTGCAGAACGAATTTGTCGAGCGGCTCGAGCCAACCTTCCTGAAAGAAGCCGCAGGCTGGATCAAGGATGGGTCGCTGCGCTACCGCGAAGACATCGTCGAGGGACTGGATAAAGCGCCGGAAGCCTTCATCGGCCTGCTCGACGGTAAGAATTTCGGCAAGCTGGTGGTGCGCGTCGCAGAATAATTACACACCACAAGTGACTTTTGGTACGGCGCAGTCGATGTCCAACAGGACTGCGCCGTCCGGTATTCACGCGTCATCCGTCAAATGTGGCCTATAATTATTTAACCTTTGCAACTGCTAGTCGAACATCGATGCTGCCCAACAACCTGTTCGAGTCTGTCTTCAACCGATCGCCCTTTGGGCATTACCTGCTGTCGCCGACGCCCGAAGCAACCATCCTTGCCGTCAACGATGCGTTCCTGAAAGCGTCGGCGCGTACGCGAACAGAATTGGTGGGCCTTAGTCTGTTCACGGCATTTCCCGGCAATCCGGCCGACCCCACCGACACCGGCGAGGTGCTTCTGCGCGACTCGCTGGCGCGGGTGCGCGCCAGCAGCCGCCCCGATACCCTGCCCGCCATCCGCTATCCGATTCCGGTCGTGCTCCCCAATGGCGAGACGGGCTTCGAAGAACGCTTCTGGACCGCGACCAGCACGCCGATCTTCGGCACCGATGGTCAACTCTTGTGCATCTCGCACAGCAATATCGACGTCACCGACCAGGTCAACTCCGAAGCCGCCGTGCGCGAAAGCGAAAAACGCTTCCGGGCGCTGACCAATGCAACGGCCGACGTCATCTACCGCATGAGCGCCGACTGGTCCGAGATGCGCCGCCTCGAAGGACGCGGTTTTATGAAGGACACGGACTCCCCCACCGGCAACTGGCTCGACGACTACATTCCGCCGGGCGACCATGCGCTGGTCCGGGCCGGGATCGCACGGGCGATGCAGGACAGCGCCGTCCTCGAACTGGAACACCGGGTCTGGCGCAGCGACGGCAGTTGCGGCTGGACGCTGTCGCGCGCCGTGCCGATGTTCGACGCGGCTGGCGAACTCTATGAATGGATTGGCGCGGCCAGCGACATCAGCGAGCGCAAAGCCTGGGAAGACAAGCTGCGCGAGGCCAACCGCCGCAAGGACGAATTTCTCGCGATGCTGTCGCACGAGCTGCGCAACCCGCTGGCGCCGATCGGCGCGGCGGCCGAACTGCTGCAGCGCGCGAAGCTCGACGATGGCATGCTCAAGCGCACCAGCCAGATCATCGGGCGCCAGGTAAAACACATGACGGCGCTGATCGACGACCTGCTCGACGTCTCGCGCGTTACGCGCGGCCTGGTGGAGCTGGACCAGACCGTGCTGGACGTGGGCGCCGTGCTACACGAAGCAGTCGAACAGGTCACGCCGCTGATCGCGTCGCGCGGCCATGTGCTGGCGCTGACGCTGCCCCTGCCCGGCACCCAGGTGCTGGGCGACCGCAAGCGCCTGGTCCAGGTGGTGGCCAACCTGCTGGGCAACGCCGCCAAATACACACCCGAAGGCGGTCGCCTCGCCGTGAGCGCTTTCGAGCGCGACGGCCGGCTGTGCATTGATGTTCTCGACAACGGGATCGGCATGGCGCCGGAGCTGGTGGCGCGCGCCTTTGACCTGTTCACGCAGGCCGAGCGCAGTTCGGACCGGTCATCGGGCGGCCTCGGACTGGGCCTGGCGCTGGTGAAAAGCCTGATCGAGCTGCACGGCGGCGACGTCGCCTGCGACAGCGCGGGGCCAGGCCAGGGCAGCTGCTTCTCGGTCTGCCTGCCGCTGCTGCCTGCGGCGGCGGCTGCGCCGATGCCGGACGCGCAGGCGCAGCCGCACGCCGGTGCGGCGTCACTGCGCGTGCTGGTCGTCGATGACAATGTGGACGCGGCCGTCACGCTGGCGATGCTGCTGGAAGCGAACGGCCACCAGGTGCAGGTCGAACACGATCCGCTCGTGGCACTGGCCACCACGCTGGGCACGCCGCCGCAGGTATGCCTGCTCGATATCGGCCTGCCCGGGATCGACGGCCTGGAACTGGCACGCCGCCTGCGCGCCCGCCCCGGCACCGCCCATGCACTGCTGATCGCCATCACCGGCTATGGCCAGGACAGCGACCGCCAGCAGATCCTGCAGGCCGGGTTTGACCATCACCTGGTCAAGCCGATCGATATCGCGCAGCTGTACACGCTGCTGGACGGCGCCCGCTAGCGCACTGCCGCGATCGGCTGTCTAGCTGAGCAAGAAGCGGTGGACTTCGCTACTTCACGCCCTGACGTGGCCGTAATTTCAAAAACGTCGCATCTATTTCGGAAAGTCACCCCCCCAAAGCTAAGCTCAGCAGAGGTAAACCAGTCATATTTACAATTCGCATAAATAAAAAAACCCCCGCAGCGCGTCAACGCTGCGGGGGTTTTCATTTGCATGCTGCTGATTATTTCAGGTTGACCGCAACCAGCCCATCGGTACTTTGAATGTACAGGATGCCGTTCTGGCTGATAGCCAGGTAGCCGGGCGCAGGGTAGCTCCAGACGACTTTATGGCTTTTCAGGTCGATCGCATAGGTGTTCAGGTTGGTGCTGGTGATCAGCAGGTTTTTTGTCACGACAGGCGACGCAAAAAACGATGTCTCGCCGCTCAGCGGTGGAATCCACGACCACAGCAGCGCACCAGTAGCCTCGGCGCGTGCTTCGATGCGGTACGGATTGGCGTTGGGCGCATACAGCACGCCGTCAGCGTAGGCCGGCGTGACCCGGTACACGCCAGGCACGCGCCAGTCCACGAAACCCTTGAGCGTATCGAAGCGGGTCAGTGCATTGCCGATGTTGCCGCCGTTAAGGTAGCCGTTGGCATAGGCAGCCGCATACACGCCGCCGTTGGCGCCGATGACGGCGGAACCGCCGACCTCATAGACGTAGTTGGAAAAACCGGTGTCCTTGATCGAGGACAGCACGGTACCCGTTTTCGGTTCAAACAATGTCAGTGCATCGCCGGTATAGGCATAGATGGCGCGTGCATCCCCCGCTGGCGACCACCCCGCAGTTTGGGACAATCTGCTAAAGAACAATTGCTCGCCGGCCGTGGCGAAGCCGTAGATACCGCCATACGTCCCGGCGTTGGTATACACCGCGCCGTTCTGCACGATTGGCGACAGGTAGTTCTCCCACTGCGAGGTCATCGCCGACTTCATGCGCAAGCTGCCGTCGGCGGCATCGAACGCCATCATGTAGGTCGATTGTTGCTGGCCGGCCGCCATGTAGACCACGCCACCATCGACCGCTGGCGGATTGACCGAGGCGTACGTCAAGCCGGTGGTATCGTAACTCCAGAGCAGCGCGCCATCGCTTTCCTGGTAGGCCGTGAGTTTTTTATCCCCGCTGGCAAAGAAGCGTCCATTTGACGTCACCAGTGGGGAGATGGCGCTGTAGTTGCTTCCGCTATTATTGACTGCGCCGCGCTTCCAGCGCAGCACCATCTTGTCGGCGTTGACGTCGATTGGCACATAGCCAGTGTGGGCATTGTTCCCCTGGAACGTCGCCCAGTCGGCCACGCCGCTCAATGCGGACA
>Ga0308169_10003592_pt1 | contig 15032 bp, 11 predicted proteins | sample PhyBR1_2_FD_202139 | JGI IMG/M metagenome (GOLD analysis project Ga0308169, IMG submission 202139) | Phyllosphere microbial communities from UC Gill Tract Community Farm, Albany, California, United States - DLSLSB.R1 | ecosystem: Host-associated > Plants > Phyllosphere > Unclassified | place... | reverse complement strand
GTCGCGCAGAAACTGTTCGACGATGGCGATCCGGAAACGGACCGAGTTGATGTTCCAGGAGACGATCTTCACCGGCGCGATGTAGCGTTGCGGGGGGGTGGGGACAAGGAAGCGTCTGAAGCGCAACGGTCTCCCATCCCTGAAAGGGAGGGGCAGGGGGTGGGTCGGTTTCCACGCATCCGACGCTTCGGTTTTAGAAGGTCAGAAGGCGCCACGGGCAAAGCCCATGTCGTCGACCGGGCTATCGCCCGTCGGCCGCGCTCGAGCGAGTCAGGCAGATCTTTTTGCCTGCCGCTCTACGCGAAAGACCCCCGCTCCGGGGGCATGGAGCGAGGGCCAACTCAGCGTTCGTCACGCAGGCAAGAAATGGGGAAACCATCCGGGCAACAGGGGGAAAAATCCCGAATGCCCCACATCCGCGAGCCACTCTCTAGGGGGCCAAACCTGTCGCTTGCATGAATGACAGGAATTTTATGTTATTTTCTTACACCCGTGCGGCGTGGATCATTCCAGCGGAATGTGTTGTCGCTGACGGCTTCGCCGAACTTCTGGTTGGTCAGGCGGATCGTCGTGCGGTTGTTCTGGCTGTCGAGCGCGACCCAGCCTTGCAGCATCAGCCCGCCCGGCGCACTTGTGTTGCGGACGAACACCAGCGTGATCCGGCCGTATTCGGGATGCTTCGGATCGTTCGCCTCGACCGATACGATCCGCTGGTCATAACCGGGCACGAGCTTGGCATAACGCGTGATGTCGCGGGTCGGATCGAGCAGCACGCCCAGCGGCGAGTTCTTGATCGGCCAGCGCTGCACCTGCTTTACCGAATAATCGATGAAGGTCAGCGCACCGCCCTCCGCGACGATCAGGATCGGCACGCCCTTTTCGTACTGGAAACGCAGCTTGCCGGGCTTCTTCAGGGTCAACACGCCGGTCAGCACCTTGCCGTTGCGATCCGCCTGCGAGAAACTGGCCGTCATCGTCTCGACCGATTGCAGGTGCTTCTGCACAGCCGCGAGATCACCGGTTGCCTGCGCGGCGATAGGCGAGGGCACGGCGGCAACGGACAATGCGGCGATCGTCGCGATCACCGCGGGGCGGGTATTGAACATCGAAATCTCCTCAAGGCGCGACGATTGCCCGCCCGCGCTTGAACCGCCACTGAATTCGGCGGGTTCCGTCAGAGCGCGCGGACTACAGCGTGATCGCCCCCTTCAGACCAAGCACAGCGACGTCGTTGGCGTCATGCACGCCGCCTGGGTTGTGGATGAACTGCACGTTCGGTCGTAGTTCCAGCCACTTGGTCGGATGCACGCTGTAATAGATCTCCGACGCGTATTCTGCATCCTGCACCGCGGGCCGCGTCGGATCGAGCGCCTGGCCCTTCGCGACGCGCCCGTTCACGTTGGTCCGCGCCACGCCGAAGCCGAGGATATCGCCCGGCCGCCACGGCACCAGCCCCTTGTAGAATAGCCCCGCCGCGATCTGATTGTCGGTGGTCGAGGTGGCACGATCGGCCTGCGTCGCGTTGAGGAACACGCTGAGCCCGGTGACCGACTTGCCGTCCTTCGAGGTGCCGGTGACCTGTTGCTGGATGTTGAAATACACCCCGTAGCGCGCGCTGCGGCGGAGCGGTTCGAGCCCGGTGATCGCGATCGGCCGGCGGTTCAAATCGTAGAACACGTCGCCGCCGTTCGACGTGTTGACCCAGCCGCCGACCTTGTACGCGCCGGCTCGACCGTCATCATCACCGCGCCGCCATTCGGCCTCGACCGGAATCAGCGCGCCGGTCGCGCCGTGGAACCGGCCGATTACGAAGTCCTTTTCGAGGTTGCGCGGGTTCACTTCGTAGGCGGCGGTCTTCAGCGTGAGGTGGTCGTTGACGTCGTAGCGCAACCGCGCGCCCCATTGCCCGACCGGCCAGTTATACCAGTAATCGCCGACCAGATTGCCCGGCTGCGCGCCACAGAAGCTGAGATTCTGGAAATAGCAGGAGAAGACCGCGAAATCCTCGCCAGGATTGGTCCGGCCGATCTTCAATTCAAGCTTTTCGCCGAGTTTCTGCTCGTACCAGAATTGCGTGAGGCGAACCGTCTGGCCGCGGCCATACACTTCCTGGACCTGTTGCAGCACGCCGAGATTGGCGTCGGCGCCGAGATCGCGGCCACGGCGGTAGGTGACGGTCGCCTGGAACGCGCCGCCCTGGAGGCCGACGACCTTGTCGAGATCGAGCAGTACGCCGACGTCGAACTGGCCGGTCTCGAGCAACAGCTTCCGGTCGCCGCCCAAGAAATTATAGCCGCTTTCCGAGGCATAGCGTGCGCTGAGGCCGATGCCGCGATCGGCCAGGCGTTTGCGGATGTCGAACCAGTCCGCGAAGAGCCCGGGCGGCGGGGTACGCTGCGTATCGGCGGTCAGCGCGGAGGGCGACAGGTCGCTGTCGCGCCGCACGCCGGAGCGCGGGCGGTGCTGCGTGTCAGTCGCGGTGCTGCCGGGGGTCTGCTTGGCGGTATCCTGCGCGGAGACCTGACCGGGTAGGGCGAGCGCCACCGCTGCCGCTGCCGCTGCACAGAACCGCCGATACCCCATTACGCCCACCTGTTTTTCGTAACTTGTATCAACCCAGTATACCGGGCGCTGGCAGTCCGAAACCCTCGACAAGCCAAAGGGACTCCAGGAATTCTCCCCCGCCAGGGGGAGGACCGAACCCGACCTTAGATCGCATGCCCCTCGGTATCGCGCAGCACTTCGCGGCGGCCGACATGATCCGGGCGGCCGACGATGCCGTCCTTTTCCATCCGCTCGATCAACCGTGCGGCGGAGTTGTAGCCGATCCGCAACTGCCGCTGGAGCCACGAGGTCGACGCCTTCTGCGACTCGCACACCAGCTGGATCGCCTGGCGATATTGCTGGTCCTCCGCCGAATCCTCGCCGGTCGGCGAGCCCTCCAGCGCGAAGCTCTCCTCTGGCTCCTCGGTGACGGACGAGATGTAATCCGGCAGCCCCTGCGAGCGCCAGTGATCCGCCACCAGCCGCACTTCGTCATCGGTCACGAACGGCCCGTGCACACGCACGATGCCCTTGCCGCCCGGCATGTAGAGCATGTCGCCCTTGCCGAGCAGCTGCTCTGCGCCCTGCTCGCCGAGGATGGTGCGCGAATCGATCTTCGAGGTGACGTGGAAGCTGATCCGCGTCGGCAGATTGGCCTTGATGACGCCGGTGATGACGTCGACCGACGGCCGCTGCGTCGCCATGATCAGGTGGATGCCCGCCGCGCGCGCCTTCTGCGCGAGCCGCTGGATGAGGAATTCGACCTCCTTGCCCGCGGTCATCATCAGGTCGGCGAGCTCGTCGACGATCACGACGATCTGCGGCAGCACGTCGTATTCGAGCTTCTCCTCCTCGTACATCGGCGCGCCCGTATCGGGGTGATAGCCGGTCTGGACCTTCCGCCCGAGCGGCTGCCCCTTCGCCTTCGCGCCGCGCACCTTGTCGTTGAAGCCCGCGAGGCTCCGAACGCCGACCGAGGACATCTGGCGATAGCGATCCTCCATCGTCTCGACCGCCCATTTGAGCGCGCGCACCGCCTTGGCGGGATCGGTCACGACCGGCGACAACAGATGCGGAATGTCGTCGTACATGCTCAGTTCGAGCATCTTTGGATCGATCATGATCATCCGGCACTGGTTCGGCGTCAGCTTGTACAGCAGCGACAGGATCATGCTGTTCAGCCCGACCGACTTGCCCGAGCCGGTCGTACCCGCGACCAGCAGATGCGGCATCGGCGCGAGATCGGCGATCACCGAATCGCCCGCGATGTTCTTGCCGAGGATGATCGGCAACTGCGCCGACTGGTCCTCGAACGTCTGGCTGCCGACGAGTTCGTGCAGACTGACCGCCTCGCGCCGCGCATTCGGCAGTTCGATGCCGATCACGTTACGCCCCGGGATCACCGCGACGCGCGCGGAAATTGCGGACATGTTGCGCGCGATATCGTCGGCGAGCGCGATCACGCGGCTTGCCTTGATGCCGGGCGCGGGCTCCAACTCGTACATCGTCACGACCGGGCCCGGCCGGACTTCGATGATAGACCCCTTCACATGGAAGTCATCGAGCACGTTCTCCAGCAGACGTGCGTTGCGCTCGAGCCCTGCCTTGTCGATCACGTTGCCCTGGCTCGGCGGTGAGGGCGTCAGCAGGTCGAGGCTCGGCAGCGTGAAATTGTCGCGCAGATCGAGCGACGACTGGCGCTCCTTGGGCTTGGCCTGCGACGGCGCGTTCTGGCGATCCGCAATGACGGGAGCGGGGCGCGGGTCGGGCTCTGCCACGGCACGCGGCTCGACCGGTTTCCGGGTCAGCGTCAGCGGCTCGTCGTCGTCTTCGTCGATCTCCGCAAAGCCGTCATAGCCGAGCGCCTCGGTGCGATTGCGGCGGGGGAGGCGCCATTTGCGCTCGCCGAGATCGATCTCGATGCTCTTGCCCCAGACGATCGCGCCCGCAATCGCCGCGACCAGCCCGATCGCGCGCGCGGACCAGAGCTCGGCGACCGGCTGGCCGATGAAGCTAAGCCCCCAATGCACTGCGCTGGAGACCGACAGGCCGATCACGCCGCCCCAGCCGGCGGGGAGCGCGAGCACCGACGTGCCGGAGACGAACGCCAGCGCGCTTGCCATCAGCGCGACGCCGATCGCCGCGCCGCGCACCATCCGCACCCAATGCCCAAGCGGCGCGTCACGCCACAGTCGCATCCCGAGAATCGGCCCAATCGGCAGCAACAGCGCGACGGCGGGTCCGAACAGCGTGAGCGCGATATCCGCGAACCACGCACCCGGCGGCCCGACCAAATTGGCGGGATCGCCGCCCGACGCAGTGTTCAGCGCGGGGTCGCTCGGGTGATAGCTCGCCAGCGCCAGCGCCATCAGCAGCGTGCCGACGAACAACGCGATCGCCGCGATCAGCGCGCCGCTGCGGACGGCGCCCGCCTTCACCGTCTCACGCCACAAGGCTGGCTGCGCGCGGCTGGCCATGACCCGTATTCTCCAGTTGCAGTATATTGCGGAAATGCATCGCGCTAGGCGGCCTCAACGTCAAGGTAACCACGCGACAACACGGGTTAAGCTGCGCCCGGATCGTCGTTGGCAGCGACCGGCTACCGGGATAAAGCGGGCTCATGGACACAGATGTAATCATCCTCGGTGGCGGGCTGGTCGGCGCGACGCTCGCCGTGGCGCTCGACGTGCACGGCATCTCGACGATCGTGATCGACCCCGCCGACCCGGCGGTGACGCTGGCGCCCGGCTTCGACGGCCGCGCGTCCGCGGTCGCGAGCGCAAGCCACCGCATGCTCGACGCGATCGGCATCGGCGCGACGCTGGCGGGGCAGGGCTGTGCGATCCGCCAGATCCGCGTCAGCGATGGCCTCGAACCCGGCGCACTCGATTTCGTCCCCGCCGCGGACGATGGCGCGCTCGGCACGATGTACGAGAACAAACTGCTCCGCCGCACGCTGTTCGATGCCGCGATCGCCGCGCCGCATGTCGACCTCCGCATGGAGACTCGCGCAATGACGGTCGACCGCGCCGAGTCGGGCGTCACCGCCACGCTGGACTCGGGCGACGTCATTCGCGCGCCGCTGTTGATCGCCGCGGAGGGCCGCAATTCGCCAACCCGGGAGGCCGCCGGGATCACGATCGCGCGCTGGTCGTACGAGCACACCGCGATCATCGCCGCGTTCCATCACGAGCGTTCGCACGAGGACGTCGCGTACGAGATCTTCTACGCGAGCGGCCCGTTCGCGCTGCTCCCGCTACCGGATGATGCAGACGGTCACCGCTCGGCGATCGTCTGGACCGTCGACGCGAAGAACGCGCCCGGCATGCTCAAGCTCGGCGACCGCGCGTTCCTCGCCGAAGCGGAAAAGAGCATGGGCGGCTTCCTCGGCAAGCTGTCGATGGCGACGCCGCGGTCAAGCTACCCGCTCGGCTTCCATCATGCCGCGCGCATCACCGACCAGCGTCTCGCATTGGTCGGCGACGCCGGTCACGGCATCCACCCGATCGCCGGACAAGGGCTCAACCTCGGCTTCCGCGACGTCGCGACGCTCGCCGAAGTGCTGGTCGAGGGCAAGCGCCTCGGACTCGACCTCGGCGACGCCGCGCTGCTCGCGCGCTACCAGCGCTGGCGCGGGCTCGACACGTTCATGACCGCCGCCGCCACCGACACGCTCACCCGCTTGTTCGGCCTCCCCGGCAAGACCGCCAGCGCCGTGCGCCGGTTCGGCATCAGCGCCGTCAATGCGATCCCGCCGCTCAAGGACCGCTTCATGGCCGAGGCACGTGGCGAAAGCGGTGACCTCCCGAAGCTGTTGCAGGGCCTCAAGATCTGAGGCGGGCAATCTGCCTGTCGTGAACGCGGGATAGCAGGACCAACGCGAGTATGGCGCCGACGAGGCACATCAGCATGTCCCACTGCGTATCCCACGGATCGCCCTGCGTCCCGAGAAACGCGTCCGCGCCTTGGCCGAGCGCGACGGCGGCGCCGAACTCGATCAGTTCGTACAAGGCGCTGACGGACAGGCAGTAGGCGAGGACGGTAACCGTCAGCAGCCGGCGCGACGCGATGCTGCCGGTCCGGATGAGGATCTCGCGCAGGACGATCGCGGGCACGAACCCCTGCATCAGGTGGCCGAACCGATCATAGGGATTGCGCGCGAGATGCAACCAGTCCTGCACCGCGAAACCGATCGGGACGCGGGCGTACGTGTAGGCACCGCCGAGCATCAGGACCAAGCCGTGCAGCGTGATCAACGCCAGCGCGAGATGTGAAAAGCGAAACCCGTGACGCAGTGCGACCAGTATGGGAAATGCAATCAGGACGGGCGCGATCTCCATCCACCACGTCGCGCGGTCCGCCGGTGACCATCCCGAGGCCAGGAGTCCTATCGTCCAGACCGCGCCCAGTATCGGAAGGCGGCGGTCGGTCGACGTCATACGTTGGGCGCGGTTGCGTCGATCCGTCGGGCCTTCTCGACCAGCATAACCGGCACGCCATCGCGGATCGGATACGCCAAGCCGACCGCGTCGGAGATCAATTCTCCCGCCGCTTGGTCATAGCGGAGAGGCGTTCGCGTGATCGGGCAGACAAGGCGTTCGAGCAGCCACGGGTCGAGCGTGCTCACTGCAACGTCACCGATTCGTCGCCGTCGTGCCGGCCAAAGAACTGCATCAACTGGATGATCAGTTCGGCGCGCTGTTCGATGTCCGGCGCCTCGAGCAATGCCTGTTTTGCGGCTGCGTCGAACGGTGCGATCTGGGCGATGCCGTTGACCAGGCTCTCGTCGTCGAGCCGTCCGACCGCATCCCAGTCGACCGCATAGCCCTGCATGTCCGCGAACCGACGCGACTCCAGTTCCAGCGACGAGCGCCGGCCGAGCGACAGTGCATCGTCCTCGATCACTGGCAGCAACTCCGCCTCGACCTGGCGGAATGCGGTCGTCACGTCGAGTTCGCGGACGATCCGGAACAGCGCGATGCCCTCCAGCACGACGTTGTACCGCCCGTCGTCGAGCGCCTCGACCTCGGCGATCTTGCCGACGCAGCCGATGTCGTACAGCGCGTCCGCATCGTCATGCGGTCCGCCCCGCGGCTGGATCATCCCGATCCGCCGGTCGCGCGCCATCGCATCGCTGATCATCGCCCGATAGCGCGGCTCGAACATGTGCAGCGGCAGGTGCATGCCCGGGAACAGCAGCGCCCCCGGCAGCGGGAAGATCGACAGTCGCGTGGTGGCGCGCGGGGGGGCGGACTCGGTGGTCATCCGAACAGGATCGCAGACAGACGGCGTCGCTGTCCAGATACCCATGGATCCTCGAGCCCGACGACCTCGAAAAGTTTGAGCAACTGGGTCCGTGCCGCGCCCTCGTTCCAGTCGCGCTCGGTGGCGATGATGCCGAGGAATGTGTCGGCCGCTGCATCACGGTCGTTCGCCGCCATCTGGCCGTTGGCGAGCGCGAACCGGGCGTGCAGGTCGTCGGGGTTTGCCTCGACCGCAGCGAGCAGCGGCGACAGATCCTCGACCGGCGGGGCCGACTGCGCGAGCGCAAGCGCCGCCTGCGCGCGCGTAATCGCCGGATCCTTGGCGATCGCCGGATCGAGGTTCGCCAGCCAGTCCGTCGCCTCGTCGAGCTGCCCGGTCGCGACCAGCGCGCGGACGAAGCCGGCATGGACCTGCGGATGCTCGGGCGCGATCTCGGCGATCTCGCGGAAAATCCCGAGCGCACGCTCGCCGTCATTGGCCGCGAGCGCCTCTTCGCCGATCGCGATCAACGGCTCGACGTCGGGCACCGCGTCGGTTGCGCCGGCTTCGATCGGCAATTGCTTGAGCAACTGGTCGAGAATCACACGCAGCTGCGATTCGGTGCGCGCACTGGTCATGTCCGCGACCAGCTGACCCTGGAACATCGCGTAGACGGTCGGGATCGACTTGATCTGGAATTGCGCGGCGATGAACTGGTTCTTGTCGGTATCGACCTTCGCCAGCACGACACCCTTGTCGGCGTAATCTGCGGCGACCTTCTCCAGCGTCGGCGTCAGCGCCTTGCACGGCCCGCACCATTCCGCCCAGAAATCGATGATCACGAGGCTCGTCATCGACGGTTCGACGACATCGCGACGGAACGCCTCGACGGCGTCCTTCTCCGCGGGGGACATTCCAAGCGTGGCCAAGTTCAACTCCCGTGTAATCCAGACGCGCTATCTGGGGCGCGCCCGCAGCGAATGCCACCTTTAGAGACCACCTCTAAAGCATCGCGTTCGAAATTCCATGAGGGCACCAGCCTGACCTGACCGTTACCGCGGCTCATGACCCTGCCTGTCCTCTCCAAGTTCGTCACTCCCCCCTCCCGTCACCCTAGAGAAAGCTGGAGTCTCCTCGTTTGTCGCTGCTCGCATGCGACGTAAGATACTCCGCGTTCGCTGGGGGGACGGAAATCAATGAAAGTCGCGCGACTTGGGGAGGACGCGCACATCGCGGGGATGCGTCGCGCGCGGATGATGCGCGCGTGCATCCGGACTCCGCGTGAGGACCGGCCGGATCACCTCGTCGACGCGCGCAAGCGGCGGCTCCAGCGCGTGATCCTCCGACAATAGCCGCAGCATCTCGGTGCGGTCCTGCACCCGCGACGTCATCAGATGCGTCACCCCTTCCTCGCTGCGCTGGATCACGCCTTCCAGCACGATCAGCCGCGACGCCATCACCGCGCGGCGGTTCGCCTCGAAATCGCGTGCCCACATCAGCCCGTTGGTGATCCCGGTCTCGTCCTCGATCGTTATGAAGATCGCATTGCCCTTGCCCGGCCGCTGCCTGACCAGCACCACGCCCGCCACCTTCGCACGCCGCCCGTCCTTGGTCGCGTTGGCCTGCGCACTCGACAGGATTCCCTCGGCGGCAAAGCGTTCGCGAAGGAACGCCATCGGATGCCCCTTCAACGACAATCGCGTGGTCTGGTAATCCGCCGCGACCTGTTCGGACAGCGGCATCGCCGGCAGCTGCGCATCGGGCTCCGCGCCGAGTTCGGGCACATCGGCGGCAGCAAATAACGAGAGTTGTTTGGGTGGCGTCCGACGCACATCCCACAACGCCTCGCGCCGCTCCTTGGCGACCGACCGGAACGCATCCGCATCGGCGAGCAGGTTCATCGCCCGCTGCGGCAGGTTCGCGCGCCGCGCAAGGTCCTCGATCCCAGCGAACGGCGCACCCGCCCGCGCCGCGACGATCGCCTCCGCCCAATCCTTCCGAAACCCGTCCACCTGCCGAAACCCGAGGCGCAGATCCTCCCCGGAACGGGGAGGGGGACCATCCGCAGGATGGTGGAGGGGGGCTTCCGCAAACGCTCCGCTTGGAAGGGTGGCAGCCTCATCAGCACCGCCAGCAACAAGGGCATCCGCAAGCGATACGTCTGCGGAAGCCCCCCTCCACCCCGCTTCGCGCGGTCCCCCTCCCCGTGCCGGGGAGGATAAGCTGTTATCCCACGCGCTTGCATTTACATCGACCGGCAGCACGGTGACCCCGTGCTCGACCGCATCGCGCACCAGTTGCGCCGGCGCATAAAACCCCATTGGCTGCGAATTGAGCAGCGCGCAGCAGAACACCGCCGGATGAAAGCATTTGATCCACGACGACACATATACGAGCCGCGCAAACGACAACGCATGGCTCTCCGGAAACCCGTAGGACCCAAACCCCTCGATCTGCTTGAAACAGCGCTCTGCGAACTCTGCTTCATATCCACGAGCGACCATGCCGCCGATCAGCTTGACCTGGAAATTGTTCATCCCTCCGACCTTACGAAACGTCGCCATCGATTTGCGTAGTTCATTGGCTTCGTCGGGTGTGAACTTCGCCGCGACGATCGCCAGCTTCATCGCCTGTTCTTGGAACAACGGCACGCCGTAGGTTTCGCCGAGCAGCACTTCGAGTTCGTCGCTTCGACCATGTTCGGGCGATGGCGAGGGATACACCACCACCTCCTTCTTCGCCCGCCGCCGCAAATATGGATGCACCATGTCGCCTTCAATCGGCCCAGGCCGGACGATCGCCACCTGAACCACCAAATCATACAGTTTCCGGGGTCGCAGACGGGGTAGCATGTTGATCTGCGCGCGGCTTTCGACCTGAAACACGCCTATGCTGTCGCCATCGCACAGCATGTCGTAGACTTTGGAGTTCTCGTCGTTGGCGATGGTTTTCAGTTCATGATCGCCGAGCCCGTGTTGTCGCATCAGGTCGAAGCTCTTGCGGATGCACGTCAACATGCCGAGCGCGAGAATGTCGACCTTCATCAGGCCAAGACAATCAATATCGTCCTTGTCCCATTCGATGAACGTACGATCCTCCATTGCACCGTTATGGATCGGCACGATCTCATCGAGCCGGTTCTGCGTGAGCACGAAGCCTCCGACATGCTGCGACAGGTGACGTGGAAATTCGAGCAGCCGTTCGACCATGTCCTGTAGCCGAGCAATTTCCAGATTGGCGACGTCGAAGCCTGTTTCGGCAAAGCGCCGTTCCGGGAAACGGTTCGAAAAGCTGCCCCAGACCGTGCTGGTCAAGCGTTGTGTGACATCTTCGGTAAAGCCCAGTGCCTTGCCAACCTCGCGCACGGTGCTGCGCGATCGAAAATGGATGACGGTCGCCGCAATCGCCGCGCGTTCCCGACCGTAGCGCCGGTAAATATACTGCATCACCTCTTCGCGCCGTTCGTGTTCGAAATCGACGTCGATATCGGGAGGTTCGCTCCGTTCGGCCGAGACGAAGCGCGAAAAGAGCAGGTCATGCTTCATCGGATCTACCGACGTGACACCGAGCACATAGCAGACCACCGAGTTAGCGGCCGATCCGCGACCTTGGCACAGGATCGGCGGATCGGCGCTGCGTGCGAACCGGACGACATCGTGGACGGTCAGAAAGTAGTAGGCATATTCCTGTTGCTCGATAACCGCGAACTCCTCGCGCAGCGACGCGATCAGCTTGTCCGGTACATAACCGTCATATTGGTCGATCGCGGATTGCCAGGCGAGGTGTTCCAGCCAACCCTGTGGAGTCCAGCCTGTAGGGACGGGCTCATGCGGATATTCGTATTTGAGCTCGTTGAGCGTGAAGTCGATCCGTGCGAGCAGCTTCGTCGTCTCGGTAATCGCGTGCGGCCGGTCGCGGTAGAGGTGCGCAATATCGCCCGCGTCCTTCAAATGGCGTTCGCCGTTGGCATTGAGCCGTTTACCGGCACGCTGGATCGTCGTGCTCTCGCGGATGCAGGCGACAATGTCGTGAAGCGAGCGATCGTCTGCCACGGCATAACGGACGTCGTTGGTCGCTAGGATTGGCACCCGCGCCTTGGCAGCAATTCGTGCAAGCCGGGCCTGACGCCGCCGATCGCGACCGCCATGCGGCATCGATACGCCAAGCCACACCGATCGCCGTGCGAGCGGACGTAGAGTGGTGAGCGTGGCTTCGAGACTGGAATCGTGGCCTTTGGAAAGTACGAAATCCTTGTGTGCGCCCACCGAGCGTGCGGTGCACTCCGGCATGACGATCAACAGGATTTCGCCGAGATGCGCGACCAGATCGTCGAAGCCGAGGATGCAGCCGCCTTTCTCGGCCCGCCGGTTGCCCAGCGTCAGCAGCCGCGTCAGCCGTCCCCATCCAGCCCGGGTTGCGGGATAGGCGACGATGTCCGGCGTACCGTCGGCGAATACAAGACGCGCGCCGACCACCAGTTTGAAATCGAACGGCGGCAGCTTGGCGCCGAGCTGACCTCGTTTTGCGCGTTCCAAGGCATCATAGGCGCGGACCACGCCGGCAACCGTATTGCGATCGGCAATGCCGATACCGGCTAGCTTTAATTCGATGGCGCGACCGACGATGTCGCTCGGATGGCTCGCGCCATCGAGAAATGAATAGTTCGTTGCAGCAACAAGTTCAGCGAACCCGGTCATGGTGCTGGCGCGATCATGCGAAAATACCGTGGAGGTACCAACGGGGTGCTTCCATCTCGGAATACAGGCCGTGGCGGAAGATCCAGAAGCGGCGGCCGCGGCGGTCTTCGATGCGGTAGTAATCGCGCGTCGGGATATCCTGGCGTCGCCACCATTCGCCGGCAATCCGCTCCGGCCCTTCGCTGTGTGCGACGTCGTGCACGGTGCGGCGCCAGCGGAAGCGGTGTGGCGGGCCGTCGGGGACCTCGGCCATTATCGACTGAATCGGCTGCGGCGGGTCGAACAGGTAGATCGGCCGCAGCGGCGGCTCGCTGGTCTCGGGTGCGATCCACGGGGTAGGGGCGGGGGCCTCGGCGGCGGGCAGCAACAGCTCGGCCTGTTCGGGGATGTGACTGTCGCGTGCCGAGAACCGGCGGACGCGCACCCGGCCTAGCCGCGTGCCGAGCTGGTCAACGAGTTGCGCGACCTCTCCTTTCCGCGCCTCGCCGCCCTCCAGCTTCAATTGCGACGCGTCGAGCCTCTCGGCCAGCGCGACGTCGAGCCGGACCAAGTCGTAGCCGAACCCCGGGTCAAGCGGGTCGGCAAGGCTGTCGATGCGTTCGCGGAGGAGGCGCATCAGGAGTGTCACGTCACGTGTCGCCTGACTGGTCTCTATTCGCAGCCGCTGGACGAGGCCGTCGGCACGGAAAAGGCGCGCTTCCCAGCGTCGTCCGCCTTCGTGACGGTCGGCAAGCTGCGCCACGGCTTCGGTGGCAAGTTCGGCTAGTATCTCCAGCGCGTATTCGGTGCGCGCGATGGGTTCGGCGAAGCGGCGTTCGACGCCGATCCTGGGCACCGTACGCCGCGCGACGATCGGCCCCTTCACCGACCCGTCGAGCCGGCGGATCATCATCGCAGCGTCCTCGCCGAACCGCGCCGCGATCGTCGCCAAGGGCCGCGCCATCACGTCACCGACCGTCTTCAGCCCGGCACGCGACAAGGCGGTCGTCGCATCGACGTCCAGCCCCAGCGCCGCCACCGGCAGCCGCTTCACCGCGCGCTTTTCATCGGGAGCAGGCGCCCCCGCATACCGCGCCAGAGCACGCGCCGTGTCGGGCGTGTCACCAAAAGCATGGCGTACCAGCAGTCCGCGGCGCGCAAGGCGCTCCTCCAGATCGGCAGCAAGGCGGCGCTCGCCCTCGAATTCGTGGACGCACCCGGCGATGTCGAGGATCAGACCATCGGGCTCGTCGAGTGCAACCGATGGCGTGTACCGCTGACACCCGTCCGCGAGCCGCTCGAGCCATTCGTGATCGGCATGCGCATCATGCTCATAGACTTCCAGTTCGGGTACCCGTGCCCGCGCATCGGCGAGCGTGAGCCCCGGCTCGAGCCCTGCGCGCACCGCCTCGCGGTCGAGCGCCTTCAACCGGACCCCACCCGAGACCGACTCGACGAACGCGATCGGCGTCTCAGCCCGACCGACGAACAGATGCGGCCGCATCGTCCGCAACCGCTCGATCGGCAGCCACGGGAATACCAGTGCCAGGTAGCGCCGCGGAATCACCAGAGGCGAAGGCGGTCTGGTCGAAGACGGTATGGTCGAAGATGTTCGCGTCACGGTCCCACTCCACGCGCCAGCGAAGCCCGGCTTGGCCTCCGCGTCGACGCAGCAATTCGATATCGAAGGCAGGTTTGCCCGGCGCGTCGGCTTCCAGCGGTCGCGAACGACACGCAGCGACCTGCCAACGCGATGCGGCGGCACTCGGCACCGGTTCGGCACCGATGCGCAAATTGAGGATCGTCACGCCCGATGCTTCGGCGGCCAGCATCAGCCGCCGCGTCGCGGTCAGATCGATCTTTGGCGCACGCCCCCAGGATTCCATCAGCAATGTCCCGAGCCCGTGACACCGCGCGGCATCGGCCGCCGCACGCAACAGGCTCGTCTCGTCCTCGACCGACACGAGCACCAGCGACGACACGTCGAGGCCCATCTCGACCAGCCCCGTCGCATGCAGCCGCCCGCCCTGGCGCTCGCTCGCCTCGGTCCGCATCCACATCACCGGCGCCGCACGTGCTGCCAAGATCGAGGCCACCGAGAACCCGGCCGCACTCGCCGCATCGTCGACGGTAGCGAAAACCTCGTGCAACTGCGCCTTGGCCATGCCCTGCGTCAGCCAGGCATCGTCCGGCCGGCCATCGCCCTGAGTCGGCATGCCGGTCGTGGCGATCCGCTTCAGGCGGGCAATCAGGGCGGACGACTCGTTCACAACTGTTCTTGTAATGTTCTATCGATGGAGTCGCCAAGCGGAATCTCGCATCGGCCTGCCGCTTTGTGCGCTGCACAACAATTTTCGCAAATTTCGCCCGAAAGATGAAAAGGTGCTTGCCGTCTCCGAAACACCGGGCTAACAGCGCGCCTCACCCAGTCGACGTGTCGCTTCAGACCGGAGACATAGGCGCCAGAGCGGGCGTAGCTCAGGGGTAGAGCACAACCTTGCCAAGGTTGGGGTCGAGGGTTCGAATCCCTTCGCCCGCTCCAGTTTTCTACAGTGATACACACTTAGA
>Ga0308169_10003591_pt1 | contig 15033 bp, 9 predicted proteins | sample PhyBR1_2_FD_202139 | JGI IMG/M metagenome (GOLD analysis project Ga0308169, IMG submission 202139) | Phyllosphere microbial communities from UC Gill Tract Community Farm, Albany, California, United States - DLSLSB.R1 | ecosystem: Host-associated > Plants > Phyllosphere > Unclassified | place... | reverse complement strand
GCGATCAGGCTCATTTGGAAGTCTGTCATGCTGCTTGTGCCTCTTGTGCGAAATGGGTGGCGGACTCCATGTCCACCGCCACGATGCGCGATACGCCCTGCTCCTGCATCGTCACACCGATCAGTTGGTTGGCCATTTCCATCGCAATTTTATTGTGCGAGATGAAAAGGAATTGGGTATGTTCGGACATGCGCTTGACCATGCGGCAGAAGCGCTCGGTATTGGCGTCGTCCAGCGGCGCGTCGACCTCGTCCAGCAGGCAGAACGGCGCCGGGTTCAGGCGGAACATCGAAAACACGAGCGCCGTCGCGGTCAGCGCCTTTTCGCCGCCCGACAGCAAGTGAATCGTGGCGTTCTTCTTGCCTGGCGGCTGGGCCATCACCTGGACGCCGGCATCCAGGATCTCGTCGCCCGTCATCACCAGTTTGGCCTGGCCGCCGCCGAACAGGATCGGGAACAGTTCCGAGAAATGGTTGTTGACGCGCTCGAAGGTGTCCTGCAGCAGGTCGCGCGTTTCCTTGTCGATGCGGCGGATCGCGTCTTCCAGCGTGGCGATCGCCTCGTTCAAATCGGCGTTCTGCGAATCGAGGAAGCGCTTGCGCTCGCTGGCCGTGGCGAGTTCCTCGACCGCGGCCAGGTTGACCGCGCCCAGCGCCGCGATCGCGTTCGTCAGGCGCGTCACCTCGCCCTGCAGGTATTGCGGTTTCAGTTCCGGATCGAGCTTGGTGGCGAGTACCGCTTCGTCGGCGCCGGTGGCGGCCAGGGCTTCGGCGAACTGCTCCTGGTTCAGGCGCGCAGCCTGCTCCTTCAGCTGCATCTCGGTGATGCGGTCGCGCTGCGGCTGCAGGCTGCGCTCGGAACCCATGCGCGATTCCTCGGCGTGGCGCAGCTGCTGCGCGACCTGGTCGAGTTCATGGCGGGCGTCCGACAGCGCCTTCTCTTGCGCCGTGCGGCGGTCGAGCAGTTCCTGCAGGCCTTCGTGCGCGCTGCCACTTTCCAGCGCCGTGAGTTCGGCCTGGCCGCTGGCGAGCGAATCGGCCACCTGCGCCGCCTGTTGCGTGGCGGTGGCGATGCTGCGCCGCAGTTCCTCGATCCGTGCGCGTCCCGTCTTCTCGGCGAACAGCGCTTCCTGGGCGCCGCGCTCCAGCTCGCGCAGCTTGTCGCGCGCCTCGGCCAGTGCCGCTTCGCGCTGCAGGAACAGCGTCTGGCCGTCTTCGAAGCTGCCCTGCAGCTCGGCCAGTTCCATGTCGAGCTGTTCGAACTGCTGCTCGGCCTCTTGCTGGACCATGCGCTGCTCTTCTTCCTGGGCCGCGATCTCGGCGAGGTCGACGTCGATCTGGCTGCTGCGCTGGTTGAAGCGCGACTCGACTTCGTTCTGGCGCACGACCTCGATCTGCAGCGCATGGGTTTCGCGCTGCAGGGTGGCGATGCGCGCCCGCGTGTCCTGCAGGCGGCGCGTGAGTTCCGTGACGCGCGCGTCGGCACGGGTGGCGCGGGTACGCGATTCTTCGGTCAGCAAGACCTGTGCGCGCAGCTGGGTGGCCGTGTTGTCGATGTCGTGCTGGCGCTGCAGCATGCCGTCCTGCTCGGCGTCGGCCGCGTAGAAACGCACGCTTGAAGCCGTGATCACATGGCCCTGGCGCGTCACGAAACTGCCGCCCTGGGGCAGCTTCGGGCGTTCGGCAAAGGCGTCGCTCGCCGTCTCGGCGGCGAACACCAGGTGCAGCCAGTCATTGAGCACGCCGCGCAGGCCGGGGTCGTTCAGCTGCAGGAGGCTGGCAAAGGATTTCAGGCCGGGCGCCGTTGCGGCAGCCGGCGCGCCCGGGGCCGGCGCATACAGGGCCAGGCGCGCCGGCGGTGCATCGCCGACGAAGGCCTTGGCCCAGTCGATGTTCGACAGTTCCAGCGCGCCGGCGCGTTCGCGCAGCACGGCCTCCAACGCCGTCTCCCAGCCCTCGTCGACCTGCACCTTTTGCCACAGGCGCGGCAGGCCATCGAGCTCGTGTTTCTTCAGCCAGGGCGCGACCTTGCCCTGGGTTTGGACGCGCTCCTGCATCTGCTTCAGGGCCGACAGGCGCGCATCCAGCTGCGCGTTCTTGCTCGCTTCCGCCTGGGCCTGGGCTTGCGCTTCGCGGCGTTCGGTCTCGGCGGCGTCCTGGCCGGCGGCCGCTTCTTCCTGCAGCAGGGTCTGCTCTTCCAGCGCTTCCTGTTTTTCTTCCAGTTGCAGGCGCAGGTTGGCGAGATGGGCGCTGTCGGGCGGCGCCAGCATCTTCTTTTCCGCCTGCAGGCGTTCGCGGCGTGTCGTGAGACCCGCGAGGATGTTGCCGGCATTACGGCCGTGGGCGGCAGCCAGTTCGATACGCTGGCGGACTTCGCCGATGCGCGCACGGGCTTCGTCGCCGCGGCGCTGGGCATCGCGCCAGGCGGTGTCGAGTTCGGGCAGGCGCTCGCTTTGCGCTTCGACGGCAATCTGGGCGCCCTCGGCACGGGCCGCCAGCTCCTCGACCTTGTAGCTAGCTTCCTCGATCTGCTCTTCGAATTCCTGGGCCTGCGCCAGCCATTGGTCGCGCTGGGCGGCCAGGGTGCCGAGCTGGTTCTGCAGGCGGGTGCGCGACTCGATCACGAACTTGATCTGCGCTTCCAGGCTGCCGATCTCGGAATTGGTCTGGTACAGCGCGCCCTGCGCGGTATGCAGGCGGTCGCCGACGGCGAAGTGGTGCTGGCGCAGGTGCTCGAGTTCGAGTTCGACGTTGCGCAGCTTCGCGGTCTGCTCTTCCAGGCCGTTCTGCGCTTCTTCCATCTCGCGGAACCAGCGGGTTTGTTCGGCCTTGGCTTCGTTCCTGCGCAGCAGCCAGAGCAGCTTCTGCTTTTCTTCCTGGTCGCTTTGCAGCTGGTGGAAGCGGTTCGCGACCGCGGCTTGCGCTTCGAGCTTGTCGAGGTTGGCGTTCAGTTCGCGCAGGATGTCTTCGACGCGCAGCAGGTTTTCGCGCGTGTCCGATAGCCTGTTCTCGGTTTCGCGGCGCCGTTCCTTGTACTTCGAGACGCCCGCGGCCTCCTCGAGGAAGACGCGCAATTCTTCCGGGCGCGATTCGATGATGCGGGAGATCATGCCCTGGCCGATGATGGCGTAGGCGCGCGGGCCCAGGCCGGTGCCGAGGAAGATGTCCTGGATGTCGCGCCGCCGTACCGGTTGGCCGTTGATGTAATAGGTGGAGGTGCCGTCGCGCGTAAGGGTGCGTTTGACGGCGATCTCGCCGTACTGGCCCCACTGGCCGGCGGCCTTGCCGAGGCTGTTGTCGAAGACGAGTTCGACCGAGGCGCGGCCCGAGGGCTTGCGGTGGGTCGAGCCGTTGAAGATCACGTCCTGCATCGACTCGCCGCGCAGCTCGGATGCTTTCGATTCGCCCAGCACCCAGCGCACGGCGTCGATGATGTTCGACTTGCCGCAGCCATTCGGGCCGACCACGCCGACCAGTTGCCCAGGCACCTGGAAATTGGTGGGATCGACGAAGGACTTAAATCCCGACAATTTAATGGAGGATAGTCGCACGTTTGCTTCGGCTTACTCGGAAATCGCTAAAGCACGCATCATACCATCTGTTGCTTGCTTTTCGGCCAAGTTTGCGGGCAGACAGGCGAACGCGGCCCCGGGGCGCGTGCGCGGCTTTGCCCCGTGCGGTCGGCGCCGCCTCGCGGGAGCGCGATGCGGCAGGTTTGAATGGCGTGCAAGCGTCAACTGGCGCTGCGCAGCGGGGCCGGATCGCCCAGTGGATCGTTCCCGGCTGCCTGCAGTGCTTCGGTCAGCACGCGGCCGACCACGCCCTCGCTCCCGGCGACGCGGACCGAGCCGGCGCGCACGGCCTCGGCCAGCTTCTCAGCGGGCAGCGAAAACGCTTCCTGGCGCAATCCGCCCGAGAAGATGAAGAGCGTGCGCAGCGGGCTGACCCAGGCCAGCTTGAGCTTGCGCACACCACCGTCGGGCTGGCTGAACTCCAGGCGCGCCCCGCGCTCCAATGTATCGACCATGGAAAGAGCATCGTCCGGCTCCGGCGTTTCTTCCTGCGCGGCCTGCTCCTGGGCGATGCGGCGCAGCGCGTCCTGCTGGGCCGCCTCGACCGCGATCTCGAGTTGACGCTCGGGCGACAATTCCAGCGGCGCGCGCACGATCGACAGGTGGCATTTCGCCAGGTCGGCAAAAAACTGCAGGCGCTCGGCGTCCACCCACTTGATCGCATCGAGCCACTTGTTGAGCGCGGTGAGCAGGCCCGGCAGCCTGGCGATAAGGGCCTTGCGCTGTTCCTGCGTGGCCTTCGGCTTCACGGTCCAGACCAGTTCGTCCATCGCCTGGGTAGCGCTCTGCAGCGCGCCGGGGCGCTCTTCCTCGATCAGCCAGGCGAAGGTCAGCACGTCGACCCAGCGCTGTTCGAGGAAGCCCGAGACCACGCCGACCAGTTCGCCGTCCAGCACGCGCAGGCGCACCGCCTGGCGCGCCGAACGGGCGGCGACGGCCTGCCGTTCGATTTTCGTGGCGCGCGCGATGGGCGCGGCGATCGCTTCCTCGGCCGCGCGTTCTTCCACCGCCAGCTGGGCTTCGAGCTCGGCCACCGCTTCGGCAAAGGCGGCCGGCTGGGCGTCGGCCTCGCGCCCGATGCGCTCGACCCCGCGCTGCATGGCCTGCATCACCGGATCGTCGACGCTCTTGCGGCCTTCCCAGCCCATGTTCGAGAGCAGGTCGATCATGCGCCGCGCCGGGTGCGCTTCCTCGAAGAAGAAATCCTGGTCGAGCAGCGCGGCTTTCAGCACCGGCACCTGCAGGAAGCGGATCAGTTCGCGGGTCTCGGGCGGGATGCTGTCGTCGAGCAGCACGGTCTCGAAAATGCGCGAGAGCAGGTCGAGCGTGTTTTCTTCGCCGCGCGACAGGGCGCCCTGGGGCAGGCTCTGCTTCAGGCGCGGCAGGTAGAAGACGTTGAGCGGGGCGACGGACGGGCCGTTGGCGGACGCGGCTGGCGGCGTCGCGCCGGGCAGCTGCAGGCCGGCCAGCAGCGCCAGCAGCGAGCCGGGCTGGCCGGCGGCCGGGGCTGACGCGCCAGCAGCGCCGGCGAAGGCCTGCGGGACTGCTGCGGAAGCATCGCCGCTTCCCGGCACGAAGCGGGTCGCCGGCACTGCTGCGCTGGGTGCCGTGGCGGCGAAACCGGGATAGGCCGCGGCGGCCGGACCATGCGCCGCCGGCACCGGGGCGCCGGTCAGCGCGGGATGTACAGCGCCGGCGGCAGGGACGGACCCCGCCTTCACGCCGAACCCGGCCGCCGAACTCGGCCGCCATCCATTTCCTTGCGGCATATCCGGCAAATCCGGCACCAGGGCCGGCGTGCCCTCCCCCTCCGCCCCGCCGAGCAGGCTGCGCAGCTGCTGGGCCAGCGCCGCGTCCATGCCCGGGCGGCGCGCGCGGGACGTCTCTGTCGTCTTGCTGATGTGAAAGCGTTCGCGCGCGCTCTTGCTACGGGCGCGCAGGGCCGCGTCGAGCGTTTCGAGGAGCTGACCCAGGTCGAGGAAGTGTTCGGGGCGCAGCAGCGGCAAGAGCACCGGATGGTCTTGCGCATCCGGCGTGAAGGCGCGCCAGGCGTCGTGCACGGCACAGAGGAAAACCTCGGGACGGAAGGGATTCTGGCCCGGGCGCAGCAGGCCGCGCCCGAGCAGCAGGCCGATCCGCACGCACAGGCTGGCCAGCACTTCCGAATGCGCAATCTCGAACGGCCGGCACAGCGCGCCGAAGGCGACCTTGCTGTCCATTACCTCGAGCGGCACCAGGCTCAGCGAGACGGCATCGGCCCGCGTTTTGGCGCCCGGCACCAGTTCGTCGACGGCCTCGCGCAGGGCGCGCTCGATCGCTTCACCGGCGAGGTGGACGAAGGCGTAGGCATTGTGTTTGAGAAGCGTGCCGGCCTTGGCGCGGCGGTAGGCCGCTTGCGGGTCGAGGCCGGCCGTGGTCATGTCGGCCATCGCGGCGGCGAGCCGGTTGACCATCGCGGTCAATTGCTCGTTCGCGCAGGCCGCCGCATCGCGCACGAGTTCCGCCAGCACCTCGCGCGGGAGCGCGGGCGGCCTGGAGCTGGGGACGTCGTTGGCGGCGTGGGCCATGGCTTGTTCTTCCTGCGGCGCACCGGCGCCGACTTCGCATTGTTGCACATTATTACCGTAAGGCAATAGTGACGCTTCGAAAACCACACTTTCGCATGCGCGGCGCAGCATCAGCGCTCCTCCGTTCACGGCATCCGGGGCCGTAGTCTTTAGCTTGCGATCACGCAAACGCCGCCCTTTTTTGTTTCCTTAACATAACAAGGTCCCTTTTCACCATCCCGCCCGAGGAAGCTTCCATGAAACAGATTCGTCAGCTCGACACCCGGTTCAAGATCGTTGGCGCATTCGCGCTGCTGTTCGCACTGGGCGCCGCCTGCATGTGCTGGTTGCTGGCCCAGCTGGGCGAGGCCGCCCTGGCCCTGCGCGGCAGCGCCCTGCTCTGCCTGGGCATGGGCGCTGCCATCACGGCGCTGCTTGCCTTCTGGCTGGTGCGCGAAGCGAAACGCCCGTTGCACGAAGCCTTGATCGTTGCGCAGCGCCTGGCCGACGGCGACTTGCGGGTGCGCACCACGAGCAGCGCTTCGAGCAAGCCCTCTGGCGAGGCCAGCGAGCTGATGGCGGCCTTGGCCGCGACGGCCGCCAGGCTGGCCGGCATGATCGGCGAAGTGCGCGCCGGCGCCGCCGGGATCGCCACCGGCACCACGGAAATCGCCACCGGCAACATGGACCTGTCCGGGCGCACCGAACAGCAAGCCTCGTCGCTGGAAGAAACCGCCTCGTCCATGGAAGAGCTGACCGCCACCGTGCGCCAGAACGCCGACTCGGCCCACACGGCGAGCAAGCTGGCCTTGTCGGCATCCGAGGTGGCCGTGAAAGGCGGCGCGGTCGTCACCGACGTGGTCGGCACGATGGCCTCCATCAACGACTCCTCGAAGCGGATTGCGGAGATCATCGGCGTGATCGACGGCATCGCCTTCCAGACGAATATCCTGGCCCTGAATGCCGCGGTGGAAGCGGCGCGCGCCGGCGAACAGGGACGCGGTTTCGCGGTCGTCGCCTCCGAAGTGCGCAGCCTGGCGCAGCGCTCGGCCGCGGCGGCGAAGGAAATCAAGGAGCTGATCGACGATTCGGTGGCCAAGGTCGACGCCGGCACCCTGCTGGTCGACAAGGCCGGACGCACGATGGATGAGGTGGTGACCAGCGTCAAGCGCGTCACCGACATCATCGGCGAGATCGCCGACGCAAGCGCCGAGCAGACGGCCGGCATCGAACAGGTGAACGGGGCGATTGCCGCGATGGACCAGGCGACCCAGCAAAACGCGGCCCTGGTCGAGCAGTCGGCCGCGGCCGCCGCCGCCGTGCGCGAACAGGCCGAAGCCCTGGGCCGCGCCACCGGCGGTTTCGTGCTCGCGAGCGATGCGCCGGCGGGCGAGGCCGCCCCGGCACGCGCGACGACCGTGCGCCAGTTACCGGTGGCGAAGAACGCGGCGCCGGCAGCGCGCAAGAAGGCCGCCAGGGCCGCCTCCCCGGCGCCCGCAAAACCGGTTACCCCGATCCGGCGCGCGGCAACGAAGCCGGACATGGATTGGGAAGAGTTCTGAGCGATATGCGGCACCGGGCGGCGCCCGCGTGAACTTGCACGCAAGCGCCGCCGGCGACGGACAGCTCGTCCATCCGCCGAATCGACACATTGCTATGATTCCGGCTTGTCCCTGCCCTGCGTATTGAATGCCGGCTGCAAGTATTTGATCAGGCTGTTTTCCAGCACCGCCGGCGCCGCAACGGTCACCCAGCGCACCCATATCCCCGATTCGCCATGCCCGAGCGCGCGCATGCGCTGCTGCACCTCGACCAGCAATTGCGCCTTGCCGGCATGCCTGAGCGTGCTCGACACCCGCTGGCCGCCGGAGCGCTTCGACAGGATCAGGATCTCATTCGGATCGGCGAGGTAGCTTTGCAGGCGGCTGTGAAGGGACTTCGCCTTGCCGACGTACAGGATGCCGGTGCATTGTTCGACCGGTCCCTGGTAGTTGGAAAACACGTAGACGCCCGACAGCTTCGGGATCAGGGTGCGCTCGTCGCGCAGCGCCTCGATCTTGTGCCCGGGCGACCAGTCGAGGCTGGAAAACCATCCTGGAACGTTCATGGCGCAGCGCCTCCCTGAAGTCGTATGGAACGGCAGACATCTGTCGAGTATAGACCAGGCGCCGACGTGGCCGAGCATTATTTATTGGCCCATCCGCCCGGCTATCGAAAAACATTGAAGTATTTGAAGCATCGATTATTTTCAATATGTAGGAACCTTTCCTACACAGGCTCAGGCGGTCATCCGATACCGGTTCAACAGTACGGCTCGCATGATTGCAACACCGAAAACTGCTGAAAAACCTCAGTAGTTCGGAGAGCAGGCATATTTCTCAACAATCGAAAGGAAATAATCATGGCCTCGAATCAAAAGCGCACGCAAGGTGGTACCCCTGAGCAGCACGCAGAAGCCGGTCGCCAGAGCCACAAAAACGACGGCAACAAGCAATCCGGTTCGGGCGCGGGTTCGCGTTCGGGCGGCGGCTCGGGCACCCGCGGCGGCACTCCTGAACAGCATGCCGAAGCCGGCCGCCAGAGCCACAAGAACGACGGCAACAAGCAGTCGGGCTCCGGTTCGGGCTCGCGCTCCGGCGGCGGTTCCGGCTCGGGCATGCGCGGCGGCACCCCGGAGCAGCACGCGGAAGCGGGCCGCCAGAGCCACAAGAACGACAACAAGCGCTGATGCGCTTCCAGCCGTTACCCGAGGTAACGGTTAAATAAAAGATTCATAAAACTCGCGAGACATTCAATTAACTCATCGGTATTATGCTGGCATATTTCCGGGTTAACGCAAGCGCACGCCCCGCTAATCATTTCCGACGACGCCGCATATTGTCGAGCCAGCCCGACTGCAAATATTATTTGCAGTCAGCGATTATTCGATTAATTATATTTGCACAGGCTGAAGCGGCCTGCCAAAAGAAAAGGCCGGCACCTGCCAGCCTCGGTCGAACCGATGCAGGCGGGTGCCGGCCCGTGCCGGACGCGCGCGCTCAGATGTTGCGCAGGACGGCGCCCTTGGGCGGGATGAAGTCGGCGACCTCGTTGATCATGCCCGCAATCTTGGCGTCGCGCGAGTTGAGGTGCAGGTCGGAATACTGGTGGATGGCCCACTGCTCGGGCGTCAGCTCGACATGCTTGCGCAGGATCGATTCGGTGCGCGCATCGTCCGCGCGCAGACCCTCGACGATGATGTTGAGCGCATCGGGCCGCGAACCGGGCGAGGCCGTCGCGTGCGACTTGTGCACCATGAAACGCGCTGTTTCGCTGGCGTAACGGCGCTTGCCCGCCAGGTACATGATGACGGCGATCGAGGCGACCGCCCCGCCGTTGTACATCACGAACTCGATCGGCGACTTCGACATGAAGTTGTACAGGCACAGGCCATCGCTGACATAGCCGCCATTCGACTGCACCAGCACGTGGGCCGTTTCGATGCCGTCTTCGGTCATGTGGCTGGCCGCTTCGAACACGCGGTGCACCATGTCGCTGTTGACGTCGCCCGACAGGGTGAACCAGGCCTCCTTGCTGTGTTTTCCTTGATCTTCGCTCATAGTCTTGTTATGCCCCGCAAAGTGTGTACCCCAGTTTAACAAATCGAGGAAAAAGCCTGCGCGCGCGCCCTCCAACGGTGCGCAAGTACGCTGGGGTGACGCGACAGCGGCCTGCCGGGCAGCTTATCGGCCCCGCGAGATTGACAGGGAACCCCCGCTGACATATTCTCCACAGTCTTGATCGGGAGAGCGTCGCGACATGCGGCCGCCGAAGGGGCATCACCCAAAAACTCTCAGGCAAAAGGACCGGTCAGGGGTCGGCGCAAGGCGCGCAGACCAACTCTGGAGAGCGGCCGCGGATACGAAACCCGTGGCCCACCGAAGGGGCAGGCGGTTATTGTTAACCTATCCGCTATCTCTCAGGTACCAAGGACAGAGGGGCGCGCAGCGCACGCATGGAGCCAACCGGCCTGCGTGGCAGCTCCCCTATATTCTGCCCTGAGGATTCCATGACGCTCAAAGCGACCCCGCTCAATTCCGCACACCGCGCCGCTGGCGCCAAGATGGTCGATTTCGGCGGCTGGGACATGCCCGTCAACTACGGCTCGCAAATCGAAGAACACAATGCCGTCCGTACCGACGCCGGCATGTTCGACGTCTCGCACATGTGCGTCGTCGACCTCGAGGGCGCGAACGTGCGCCAATTCCTGCGCGGCCTGCTGGCGAATAACGTCGACAAGCTGCAGGTGCCGGGCAAGGCGCTCTACTCCTGCATGCTGAACCCCGAGGGCGGCGTCATCGACGACCTGATCGTCTACTTCTTCCGCGAAGACTGGTTCCGCCTGGTGGTCAACGCCGGCACCGCCGAGAAGGACCTGGCCTGGATGCGCCAGCAGAACGACGCCACCAGCAGCGGCCTCACCATTACCCAGCGCCGCGACGGCGCCGACGCGATCGCCCTGGTCGCCGTGCAGGGCCCGAACGCCCGCGCCAGGGTCTGGGAAGTGCTGCCGACGGCGAAAGCCGCATCCGAAGCCATGAAGCCCTTCAATGTCGTGATCGTGCCCGGCACCGCCTTCGGCGAAGCGATGGTCGCCCGCACCGGCTATACCGGCGAAGACGGTTTCGAGATCGGCGTCCCGGCCACGCAGGTCGAGGCGCTGTGGAATGCGCTGGTGGCCGCCGGCGTCAAGCCGGCCGGCCTCGGCGCACGCGACACGCTGCGCCTGGAAGCGGGCATGAACCTCTACGGCATGGACATGGACGAGAACGTGAACCCGCTCGACGCCGGCCTGGCCTGGACGATCGACCTGGTGTCGGAACGCGACTTCATCGGCAAGGCGGCGCTGCAGGCCAAGGGCCAGCAGGCGCAATTCCTCGGCCTGATCCTGCGCGAAAAAGGCGGCATCCTGCGCGCCCACCAGAAAGTGATCGCCGCCTCCGGCGCGGTCGGCGAAATCACCAGCGGCACCTTCAGCCCGTCGATGCAGCAGGCGATCGCCCTGGCGCGCGTGCCGATGGACGTCGCGATCGGCGACACCGTGCAGGTCGAGATCCGCGACAAGAAGCTGGCCGCGACCGTCGTCAAGCTGCCTTTCGTCCGCAACGGCAAAGTCCTGGCCGTCTAAGATTTATAATATCGCCACCATCCAACCTGGAGCCTTAATGAACATCCCAACCGACCTGAAATACACCGAGTCCCACGAGTGGGTCCGCCGCGAAGAAGACGGCACCCTTACCGTCGGCATCACCGACTTCGCACAGGACGCACTGGGCGACATCGTGTTCGTCGAACTGCCGCAGGTCGGCAAGACCTTCACGGCCGGCGACGACGCCGCCGTGGTCGAATCGGTCAAGGCCGCCAGCGACATCTACGCTCCGGTCGGCGGCACCGTCACGGAAGTCAACCAGGCCACCGCCGATGCGCCGGACTCGATCAATACCGACGCCTTCAGCGCCTGGCTGTTCAAGCTCAAGCCGACCGACGCGGCCGCGTACGACGGCTTGATGGACGCCGACGCCTACGGCAAGTCGACCGGCAACTGATTTTGAATTAGCTGTGCGGCGCACCGCTTGCGCCGCACGCTGCTGCCCCCCTGTTCCTCCTTTAGTCCGGCCGGCCCTGCCCGCCCCCGTCTCCTCTTTTTGGCCACCACCATGACCCGCACCAGCCTCACCCAACTCGAAGCCCGCGATTCCTTCATCCCGCGCCACATCGGCCCGTCCAGCAGCGAGGAAGCGGCGATGCTGTCGACCCTCGGCTACCCATCGCGCGCCGCGCTGATCGACGCGGTCGTTCCAGCCAACATCCGCCGCAAGGACAAGCTCGACCTGGGCCAGTTCTTCGAGCCGCTGCCGGAACAGGCAGCCCTCGCCAAGCTGAAAGCCATCGCGGCCAAGAACAAGGTGATGAAGTCGGTCATCGGCCAGGGCTATTACGGCACCCACACGCCGGGCGTCATCCTGCGCAACATCTTCGAGAATCCGGCCTGGTACACCGCCTATACCCCGTACCAGCCGGAGATCTCGCAGGGCCGCCTGGAAGCGATCCTGAACTTCCAGCAGATGATCACCGACATGACCGGCATGGGCATCGCCAACTCGTCGATGCTGGACGAAGGCACGGCCGCCGCCGAAGCGATGACGCTGGTCCAGCGCGTCGGCAAGTCGGCCTCGAAAGTGTTCTACGTCGCCGACGACGTGCTGCCGCAGACCCTGGAAGTGATCCGCACGCGCGCCGAGCCGATCGGCGTCGAAGTGCGCACGATTGCCGCCGCCGACATCGAGAACCTGGATGAGACCTGCTTCGGCGTGCTGCTGCAATACCCGGGCGTGAACGGCGAAGTGCGCGACTACCGCGTCGCCTGCGAGAAGCTGCACGCGGCAGGCGCGATGGTGATCGCCGCCGCCGACCTGCTGGCGCTGACCATGCTGACGCCGCCGGGCGAATGGGGCGCGGACGTGGTCGTCGGTAACAGCCAGCGCTTCGGCGTGCCGCTCGGTTTCGGCGGCCCGCATGCCGGCTACCTCGCCACCCGCGACGAATACAAGCGCTCGATGGCGGGCCGCCTGGTCGGCGTCACCGTCGACGCCCAGGGCCAGTCCGCCCTGCGCCTGGCGCTGCAGACGCGCGAACAGCACATCCGCCGCGAAAAGGCGACCTCGAACATCTGTACCGCGCAGGTGCTGCTGGCCGTGATGGCCGGCATGTACGCGGTCTACCACGGCCCGCAGGGCCTGACCCGCATCGCCCAGCGCGTGCACCGCATGACGGGCATCCTGGCGACCGGCCTGCAGCAGATGGGCTACGCGCTGGCCAACGAGACCTTCTTCGATACGCTGACGATCAGGACCGACCGCGCCGCCGCGCTGCACGATGCCGCGACCGATGCCGGCGTCAACCTGCGCCGCGTCGACGACGGCCACGTCGGCCTGTCGCTGGACGAGACCACGACCCGCGAAGACATCGCCCTGCTGTTCTCGGTCTTCGCCAATGGCGCGGCCGCGCCAAGCGTCGAGGAGCTCGACAAGGATGCGGCGGACAGCTTCCCGCAGGCTTTGGCACGTACCAGCGCCTTCCTGACCCACCCGACCTTCAACCGTTACCACGCCGAGCACGAGATGCTGCGCTACCTGCGCTCGCTCGCCGACAAGGACCTGGCGCTGGACCGCACCATGATCCCGCTCGGTTCGTGCACGATGAAGCTGAACGCGACCTCCGAGATGATCCCGGTCACCTGGCCCGAATTCTCGAACATCCACCCGTTCGCACCGGACGACCAGACGGTCGGTTACCGCGAGATGATTTGCCAGCTGGAAGACATGCTGTGCGCCGTCACCGGCTACGCCGCCATCTCGCTGCAGCCGAACGCCGGCTCGCAGGGCGAATACGCGGGCCTGCTCGTCATCCAGAAATACCACCAGGCGCGCGGCGAAGGCCACCGCAACATCTGCCTGATTCCATCGTCGGCGCACGGCACCAATCCGGCATCGGCCAACATGGTCGGGATGCAGGTGGTCGTCACCGCCTGCGACGAGAACGGCAACGTCGACCTCGCGGACCTGAAGAAGAAGGCCGAACAGCACAGCGCCAACCTGGCCTGCGTGATGGTGACCTACCCGTCGACCCACGGCGTGTTCGAAGAAGGCATCCAGGAGCTGTGCGAGATCGTGCACGCCCACGGCGGCCAGGTCTACATCGACGGCGCCAACATGAACGCGCTGGTCGGCGTCGCTGCGCCGGGCGCCTTCGGGGGCGACGTCAGCCACCTGAACCTGCACAAGACTTTCTGCATCCCGCACGGCGGCGGCGGCCCAGGCGTCGGCCCGATCGGCGTCGGCGCCCACCTGGCGCCCTTCCTGCCGAACCAGCGTTCGACCGGCTATGTGCGCAGCGAAGACGGTATCGGCGCGGTCAGCGCGGCGGCCTACGGCTCGGCCTCGATCCTGCCGATCTCGTGGATGTACATCGCGATGATGGGCGCCGAAGGTTTGACGAACGCCACCGAGACCGCGATCCTGAACGCGAACTACATCGCACGCCGCCTGGCGCCGCACTACCCGGTGCTGTACACGGGCCATGACGGCCTGGTTGCGCACGAGTGCATCATCGACCTGCGTCCGCTGCAGGACAAGACCGGCATCTCGAACGAAGACGTGGCCAAGCGCCTGATGGACTTCGGTTTCCACGCGCCGACCATGAGCTTCCCGGTGCCGGGCACCTTGATGATCGAGCCGACCGAGTCGGAGTCGAAGATCGAGATCGACCGCTTCATCGAGGCGATGATCACGATCCACGCCGAGATCGTCAAGGTCGAGCGCGGCGAGTACGACAAGATGGACAACCCATTGAAGGGCGCGCCGCACACGGCTGAAGTGGTGACGGCCGACGACTGGCAGCACACTTATTCGCGCGAAGTGGCGGCCTTCCCGGTGGCCTCGCTGCGCAAGAAGAAGTACTGGCCGCCGGTGGGACGTGCGGATAACGTGTACGGCGACCGCAATCTGTTCTGCGGCTGCGCGCCGATCAGCGATTACGAATAATCGCTAGCAGGTAAAAGCAAACGGCGGCGCAGGGAGCAATCCCTGCGCCGCCGTTGTCGTTTCAGCGTGGCTGTGCGGCTGCTCCGGCGGTGTACCGCGTGGGCTCAAGAGCCCACCCTACGGTGCACGACGGCCAACGGCTTCGAGGCAACGTGGGGTGGGCACTCGTGTACGGCGCGTGATTGCTCGAAACGCCCTTGTGGCCGCGGTTACTTGGCGCTGGTCACCCGCCAAATCACATTACCCACGTCATCCGCAAACAGCAAGGCGCCTTCCGCATCCTGCGCCAATCCGACCGGTGCGCCATACAGGTCTTTTTCGTCGGCCGAATGGA
>Ga0308169_10003590_pt1 | contig 15035 bp, 19 predicted proteins | sample PhyBR1_2_FD_202139 | JGI IMG/M metagenome (GOLD analysis project Ga0308169, IMG submission 202139) | Phyllosphere microbial communities from UC Gill Tract Community Farm, Albany, California, United States - DLSLSB.R1 | ecosystem: Host-associated > Plants > Phyllosphere > Unclassified | place... | reverse complement strand
TCATATCGATCATCCAGGCGAGTATATCCGCGGTGATCTACAACTTCACCGATCTCGAGAACGCCCCGGCTAGCTTCTACATACCGAAGACGCCGCCCGACGTCACATTCTTCAAGCTCGGCATTGACGAGGTCGCCGTGACATTGTTCTCGGACAACACAGCGGTCAGCCTGTCGCTGCCGGACGGAGTCAATCTCGACACGAGCTCTTGGGCAACGAGGTCGTTCAGTTCGGCAGTGGGGCTGGTCATACCCGCCATCAAGGTTCACCTCCTCGAGCAAGATACTTACCGGCGCAAGTGGGCATCGACCGCTTCGATAGATACGGCGCTCGCGTTGGACGTGTTCAGCGCGCCATTCGGGTGGCGGGAGAAGGCCAGCGAGCAGCAAAAGTTTCTTAAGCGAGAGGACGGGCCGACAAAGCGGACCTGGTACATGTATCAGAGGAGCGGGGACGAGAATGACGGCAATCACGTCAACATGCTGTACCTTCCACGACCTCGACCCAGAGCTCCAGAGCCGGTCGAGGAGTATTTGACTGTGTCAACCGAAAAAGAGAGCGTCGTCGAGCGGGAGACCTCGTCCGCTCATTCGTCATCTGCGCACACGAGCGAGGACGAGTCGGACGCTGAATACACAGGCAGAGTTCCGCTGCAGCGGCGGTCAAGATCATTCGCGACTGCGCGCGAGACCTTGCGGTCCTCGGTAGGCGACATAGGTGACGAGTCGGACTCGGTCTCGGAAACATCGATATCGAGCGGCAGTATTTCGAACGACGACAGAAAGCGCCTTGAGGGATACGATATGGCTGGGGCGTTGGCAGAGCGTCTGAGCATGTTTCGAAGTGCGCACGAGCACGTCGTACCTGCGTTTCCGGGGTGGACGGACGATAACGCTCCGGCGGACGACTGTAAGCCCATCCCGAAACACAACAAGACCATCGGCGATGGAACGGTCATTCGGATCGTCTGCAAGCGGCTGGACGTGGATGTTGGGGACCGGTCAGTTCAGCCTGTGATGACGCTCGTCAACGCCATGCGGAGCGTGCCGGTCTCTCCGGAAATCCAGCTTGATCAGCTGGTCACGCAACACACCGACACGGTCATGGCGGATGTCACGAGAGCGGACTCGAAGCTTGTTGACCTGTCTTTCCCGGAAGTCCGGGTCAAGGTCAACAATCATATCGACGATCAGCGGAACGACATCATCGATGTTCGCTTACGGAAAGTCTATGGTAGCGTCCTTACTGTGCCGGCTCACGATCTCGGACCGAAATCGACGGACATCGTCTTCGGCAGCCAGTGCATACTGGTCACTGCGTCCACAATGTCCCTTGCCCGCGGACAGATGTCGCTCTTGGACTCGGCCGATGGCAAACGACCACAGGTAGCCCTGGCACCGGTCATTGAGGCCCGGATCGACAATCTACAAGTCGGTTACACCGAGTCGATCGACCAGCAGATCAGAGCCAAGCTCGCGGTTGTCGACGTGCAGACTGTCACTGCTGCTGCTTCATGTCTCATCGACATCTTCAGGTCCTGGGAGTCCTGCTTTGCGGGGTCACCCCGCAAGGAGCCACCTTCTGTCTCTCCGGCCAGGCTCGTATATGCTATCGTTCGCAAAGCCGTCGCCTCCGACATCGGCGCGACCTCTCCATCTTTCCGCTTCGAAGGCGGCTACGAGCTGCATGCGGAGGATCAGCGAAGCATCCGCCGAGATCCCGGGTGGATCATGCTGGCCAGGTTGCGCCATTGGGCGCGGCAGATGGAGCTGGACGAGGACATGCTACGCCAAGTGAACGTCTCCGACGACGAAATGGCGACGTACATCGTTTCCGAGCTTGCGCGTGTGGAAGAAGCCTTTTGCCAGGATGAATCGCTCGTGGTATTCCAGCCGTTCATCAAAAACATCCTTGGCCACACTGCAGCGGTGCCCGACCGGTCCGACGATCGGAGCAGGCGAAAGTCGACAGGATACTTCGTCAATCTTGGCGACTTCGCGGTCAAGCATCGCGAGCGCTCACTCGAATCTTCTGTGATTGCTACGAGCGTGGTCGGCCTGCGCGGCGCGACGGCCGGAGTGCAAAGATCAAGCGGCGTGCAGGATGAGCAGCCGTATGGACATCTGCGCTTACTTGTTGCGGTCAAGGAGACGCACGCGGAATTGCAGGACGGACTGCTTCCGGCTATCGAGACGTTGCTGAAATTGGCGCCCAAAAACTCGACCACCGGACCGGCATCAACTGTGTCCAACATGGCTACAAGCTCGTCGGATCGTCACGCGGCTCGAACGCAGTCTGAGGACTTGGCGGCGTCGATGTTGATCGTGCTCGATGTACAGCTCGAGGACATCCAGCTGTCTGTGTTGGCTGGAGGTCTGCGGCTGCGCCTAGCGGTGAAGAACGCCCAGCAAGCTGTCGCACGGCGACAAGGTCACCGGCGACATGCAGCCGCCGAGCAATTGGTGACTGGCTCGGTACAGATGCTCACCCATGATTCGGTCTTCCTTTGCGTGGACAGTATCGATCTGGCCCTGTTGCAGCCTCAAGAGGACGACGATCTGGTGGCAAACTCTCCCGACCGGATCGTTGCCTCGTCCAAGGTCGACAACGTCCGATCCACCATCGACATTCAGACTCGCATGGAGGACAAGCGAGCCCCCACTGTCAAGGTCATCTTTGGGGTTGAGAGTGTAGAGTTTGACTCGAGACCGCAACTAAGAGCTTTCTTGGCGTTCGCTCGAGACTGGCAGAAGCGGCACCTTGGGTGAGGTTCCGGAATGGTAGTGAAGAAAAACTGACCACAGCAACTATCGGCCGATCATCAATGATATCCGGGCTCTCATTGCCAAGGACCGAAAGAAGCACGAGATCGCCCCTGGAACAGCAGGGGACGAAACCGGACCTGCCGAGCCCGACGTCACCCTCGACCTCTCGATTGGAAGGATCCACCTGCAAGTCCGCGCTGCAAAAGCGGTCTGGCTACGATGGGACGTCGGCAAGGTTTACATCTCGCGCCGTGGCTGTACGTCAAATGTGCAATTCGGAGTCCGCATCGCGCCTCAAGTCGTCGGCGCATACACGTCAATGAAAAAGGTCAAGGGGCGCGACGCATCGTCTATCAAATTACCGTCCTTGACGGCGATCGGATCCCACAAAAAGAGCCGTGGCAAACCGCATATATCCGCCACTATCACGCTTGGTTTCTTTGTCGGTGTCCTCAAGCCCGCCGTTTTGGATCGTCTCCTATCGTTACATCAACGCTTGGGGACTGATATCCTGCACATCGTGCAAGAGTATCGGGAGACGGTGCGAAAGGAGCTGGCGGAGCGGCACGCCAAGTACACCTCAGCCTCGTCCGCGCTGTCAGATACGGCGGAGAAACAGGTTGGCGAGGACAGTAACCAGAAAACACCGCCGGCAAATGCGTCTGATCTGGGAGTGTTCGTCGACCTACAAGTCAGCGTTGCTGGTGTTAGGTTCGGTCTGCGAGCGGACGACGTCGCGACGACGTTGCTCTTTGAGGCGCTGTCCCTTCGGGGCCAGGTGAATAATACGCATACCGAGCGGGCCGCGCTGCTCTGGCGAGCCAAAGTGGACCACTTCGGCCTTTCGCTTGGTCATCTCGGCTCGGCGCAGATCACCGACGATACCGAACCGATTCGAAAACACCGATCAGCGTACATGGTTCTCGATATCGATGTGCAGGAGATTCCGGCGCACCAGGACGTCGCTTCCCAGCTGAACGTGTCACTCAATCGGGTGCACACAGTCATGCACGTCGCGGCGCTTAGCGAGCTGTCTGACCTCGTGCGAAGCTGGCAATCGGACATTCACGTCTTGCGCGACAATCGGGCCACCGAGGTCGCAGAGGTCAAGTCGACGACCACGAAGATTCTGAAGAAGCTCGATGCCAGCGACAAGAATGCCACGCTGGAGGAATCTTGGTTCGCGTCGAGGCTGTTCACAGTCAATGTCGTCGGCTTTGGCATCGCCGTTCCGCTGGATGAAGGGGCGGCTATCGATCTCCAGCATCGGGATAACATTGCGGTCCCGGCCATGCTTTTCTCTACCCGGATCATCAGCTTCCAGAACAGGCGGAACGAGACGGCACGGTTCAAGATCCAGCAGATGGCGATGCAGTTCCTGGAGAAGTGGGTGTACAGGCGATGAGCGATGCGGGCGACAGCTGACCTCAGATTCGACCAAGGTGCACCTGAGCACTTCACGGGCGATTATCATCCGTCGACGAACCGAATGTTGCTGCCCTCGCTGGACTGCGAGGCGCAGATGTCGTCGGTCCCGGAAGTATGGTCGCTTTCTGCGCATGTCTCGGCTACAGACTTCAAGCTTTCCCTCGCCCCCGATGTCGTGGATGGCGTGTTCAAGCTTATCGACTTGTACGAAGCCGGCAAAGACCGTTTGGCCGAGCTGGAACGGCAATACAGGGCTGAGATGGCGAAGCGAGAAGCGCTCGACTCGGTGCACGCCAAGTACGACGAGAACCCCGCACCAAGCCCGGCAAGGAAACACCAGCAGATCGTTGTGCGAATGAGTTATACATTCAACAGCGGAATAGTCGAGCTGCACCGGTCGGTCGATTCGGCGAATGTGCAATTTGCGAATCCGTTTGGCGGTGGATCGGGCGGAAGTGCAACGCCTCGAAGAGGCTGTTGGCATGACTCGTTCGTCTTGCCAACGATCTCGCTATGGATGGACTATGCTGGACCCACGGCGGATACCAAGGGTGATGACGAAGCGGATGTGGGCACGCTGGTCTTCAACTCGGTAAGCAATTCGATGGTGTCAACTGGACAAACGTAGCTGAGGCGCAGGCCGTGCATGAGAGCCGAAACACGCTCCGCCCAACCGTGCTGCCCTTCTTCGTCGATCTCGTCAACAGGGTGGAACGACGCCACCAGAGGAAGCCCCGAAAATCTTCCCTTGCGGCAGCGGAACGTAAAGCCGAGCTCGTCGCTGCATCGGTCAGCGAGTCGACGCTGCACGTCATTGCTCCCGCGCCTGGCTCCACGATCCGCTTGCGCGTGACGCTACGAATCGATCGCTCCGAACTCCGGCTTTCTTGTGCTCCTGACTCAAACGCCTACGTCGACCTCAAGTGGGAATCCGGCGGGTTTATGACGAGCTGTTCCATGGGCGGTGACGAGCTATCGACGATCGCTGGTTCGATCTCGGGCGTGACCGCTTCTCTGAGCCACGAATTCGCCGAACGAGGTCGAAGCTGCGTCGAGGCGGGCGCGAAGGATATGGCCTTTTCCGTGGCCTACTGCCCCGGTTCCGAAGGTGGCGAGAAGGGCATATCAGTCGTCCTTGACACTCAACTATCTGGGCAGTTCCGCCTGGACGCCTTCAGTGCATGGCTCATCTTCATTTCGGTATGGATCGACAACGCGCCCAAGCTCGATGTACCGCTCCGCGCGGCCATACCCGAGGCGGCGTCCACGTCAAACATGGCGGTGACTGCGGCGGCCTCGCAGCAGACCGTGGCGGACCGAAACGAGGAGCAGCGACCGAAGATGGGCGTTGCTGCTATCGTGAGATTCAGGACTATCGACTTCGATGCCAATATCGCTGTCACGCGCGCCAAACTGGAGATCACGCCGATCGTGCTCCGAACGATCTCGAATGGCGAAAAAACGGCAGTGGACCTACAAATCGGGACGACGAAGATCACTGCCAAGGGAGATATCTCGGGCAATCTGTGCAGTGATAAACTGGTTTTCAACACGATGAGGCGAAGCTCGAGGGCATCAGAGGAGACGCAGCCGACGGTTTTGAGCATGTCGATCGATGCCGGCGACCTGCGAGGAAATCTGTTCCTGGGGGAGATCAATATCCTTCGATTCCAGTGAGCGAAATGTGTGCATATGTATGAGTCTGACCCTGATGACAGCTTGGAACCCGCACTCGTCACTCTCGCGGACGACTGGACGACCTTCTCAGAAGAGTCCGATTGTCATGTCTCGCTTGCCTTCGGCGTCAAGGCCGGTCAATTCCGCGGGGTCATCCGACTTCTCGCCATTCCCCGCTTGCTGGGCAACTTGTACTCAGTGCTCGACATGGTCGACTCGCAGCAGCGTATCGCGACGCAGCGGTCGGAAACATTCAAGGTCACGCAACAGCGAAAGACGGACGAGCCATCCCCCGTCGCAGCTGTCATACTGCAAACGGCTCGGCGAGCCAGCGCCGCCGCTGGCAATACTGCGCACGTGTGCACAGCCCAGACGATGCGTTTCGACCTGGCCGGAATCGACGTGGGCGTCTTCAACGAAGATTACGAGGCGGGCGGGGGTGGTCAGGTGGCAGACTTCTACCGCTTCGTCGTGGGCAAGGTCGAAGCAGACCTCAAGCGGTCGGTCAAAGATGGAGGGCTGGATGAATACGGCGATGTCAAGGAGATACCTGTTCGACAGCTTGGTCTGCTGGTGTCGCTAGTCCAGTGGGACACGAGCGATGGAGCGAAAGTCGCTGCCAGGGAGAAAAGCGAGATGTCTCCAAGCGAGCTGATTGAGATGGCTTGGAAGTCGGGTCACAAAGGCATCGCATCGCTGCCGTCAATGGTGGGTGCTGCCATTTGCATCGGGTTGACTGCCGCTGATATCAGACTATGAACATGGCCTCGCAGGAGCTCAGTCACCCCTCGGTGCTCGACTTCGACTTTGATCTCGTATGGGGCGAGACGGACGGAGATATTGGTATTCTGCCAAACTTCTTTGAACAGGCCGTACAGGCTTTCAAGAAGCTTGTCAAGGGTATTGACGAGCAACAGCTTGCCCGCGCTCGACGGACCGAACGCCTCGACTCGAAGGCATCGTCCGAAAAGTCCCGGCGATCCAGCGTCAAGGAAGACGGCAAGGATAAGCCGCGCATACCGGAACGAGGAGTCTCATTGGAGTATCGACCTCGCGATCCGACGTGGGCGGACGACCCACCGATTCCGAAGTTGAAGCAGCTGGGAGAGAGCACAGGAGAAGCAGCGAGGTTTATTCCGAGGATCAAGTCGGCTACGACGGAGCTGCCGGTTTTGAGTCATCGGTTCGTCACGCTGCCGCTGGAGGAGGGAATGAATCTGTAAGTCTACCACGGGCATGCGGATTCGAGGAGCTGATTCTCTAGGTTATTGAAGTTGTATGAGAAGCAGCTCCCGGAGCGTGTGTAACAGTCATTGTGTGTCAGAGGCTCTCTCAACATACCCAGCATGTCTCGATGTATACCAGGTAGCGGATAGAATCCAATTGTTCCGCGCTGTGAAATAATTTTTATCTGTATCACCGCATGCAACTTTGTGACTACCACTGGCAGGTGTTTGGTGGCGGCGCTCAGATACGATGTGTTGGCAGGCACGCGGATTGCCGATGTGGTGAACATGATCTAACAAACGAGCCAGAGTATCTGGAAGGTGGGAGGGGAAGGACACGCAAGCGCTCGTCATGACCACGGTCCGTTCTCTTTAGCTCTCAAGCGATCGATCAACCACATAAGTTCGACTCTGCAAGATTACTCGTATAATACTCCCCCTTGCCGCCTATGCGTGCCGCGACTAATCCTTCGTGGCCTCGGGCGTATTCACAACCCACCCCGGTCCATCCTTCTTCCTCCTTCTGTCCTTCTTGTTCGACTCGACGAGATGATCGTTCTCGCCCGATCCCACCCTTCCATCCCTTTTCTTATGCTTCTTGCTCTTTCTCTCCGATGCAGATACAGTTGTACCTTCGCGGGACGCATGGCTGTTGGCTTGTGGCGTCGCGAAGAGATCCGCCCCCGACGTGTGCTTATGCTTCTTTCCCTCGAGTTTCGTCTTCGTCATTGGCGTGTCCACCTCTCCTCGTCCATCTGGCGCTGCCGATTCCCCATCCATTCCCAGCAACCGTTCCACGATCTCTCGAGACTCCTCGGAGGTGTTCGCAGATTCTGCTCCCGATATCAGATCGCCCGACTTTCGCTTCGTCGAGCTCGTCTTCGTCTTGGTCCTCTTCTTGTCGCTTGCATCCGCCGCCTCGTCCGCCGGCTGCTCCTCCTCGCCCACGGTAACTCGGTCTCGCTTCTTTCTCTCCTTCTTCGCCTTCTCCTTGATTTTAGCCACCACGGGCGTATGCTCCAGCTCGTCCTCGTCCTCCTCCACAGCCGCCAAAGCGAGCTGCGGCGTCGTCGGCTGACCCGCCGAGGCCGTCCCGTCCGAAGCGGTCGCTGGAGCCGAAGGTGACGGCCCAGATTGAGATGAGTCCAGCCGTAGTTGGCTCAGCCGATCCTTCTTCGATGCATGGCCTTTCTTGGATGGTCGCGTTGGTGTAGGCTGCGATGACGGAATCTCCCCATTGGGTGTGGGCGACGATTGCGGATGCTCCGTCTGCGAGGACGTGGGTAGAGGTAAATGTTGTCGTGTCGGCGTTTCGTACGATGAGTCCGGTTTGGACATCGCCGTGATCCTCCCTTGGTCTTTGGCCCTCTTTGCCGGACCCGTCGTCAGACCCAGAGCACTTGTGACATCCCCGGCATCCGTCGCGGCCTTGTCCCTCTTCTTCCGCTTGGATCCGCTCTCGCCATCCGGTCCCTGGGTCTTGCGTCTCCCCCTGACCCTCACATTCGCCGGCGTCGCCCCTACCGCCGTCGTCGTCGCCGTACCAGACGTTCCGCCCGTCGCGTCATCGTCAGCCGTCATGTCGAGCTCGTCCACCAACAGCCCCTCGTGCTGCTCGCCCTTCAGCGGGATCGTCGAGCTATCCTCCAGCGCCTTGCCCTTCCCTGTCCCTTGGCCCTTGCTCCTCCCGCTGCTGGCTCCGCGATTCAGCCCATCACACCACTTGCCCTCCACCCACTCAAAGTCCGACTCCAGGTACGTCCCCCTCTCCTTGGGCTGGAAGCGAAAGACAAACGGGCAGGGGCCAAGATGCGCCAGTAGCCCGTCCTTGGCTATCCGTTTCCGCTTCGCCGGAGTAGCAGGCGTCGCTGTTGTCGTCGTCGAAGGGGGCTCGCTCTGCCTCGCTCGTTTCTTCGTGCCCTTGATCGACTTCGGGACATCGGCGCTCTCCCCGCCGACGGGGATCGGTGCCGACGACGTTGCGGGAACGGGCTCGCTCTTCCTTGCTCGCTTCCTCGGCGTCTTCGCCGACTTGTCCTCGGCCCCTCCAGCTGTGTGGGCGTCGATAGCCGCGGTGATGGCGGTCGGAGATGGGTCCGCCAATCGGCGCAGTGAGTCGGCGAGCGCAGGCGGTATGGACACCGGGTCCAATGTTTGTTCGGCGGGATGTTCGTTGACGACGCGGTAGTAATGCGCCAGCAGGTCCGCCTCCGACAGCCTTGCGCTCGAGGTCGTCCTCATCTGGCCCGCAGCTCGCTGGCAGTCTAGATCCGCGGGCTACTGCTTTGCCGAGGTACGAGATGAATCGTAAAGGTCCAAGTTGACGTTGAAATACTGTTGACACGAATCCGACTGTGGCTTCGTTTCATATTGCAACGTCGCGCGTTCAGGACGCGTTTATCCGTCGGCTGGCTACCAGGACTTGCTCCGTGATACCTGACGCTATCCGCTAGGCATACATATACATTCCGCGCAGATAAAGAACCACCAACGTGTCTACACTACCCCAATCCCCGGGCACTAGCTCACTTCGCGGCTCAGGGAGCTCACGAGCTTGTAAGCCGGATCGGGGTCCTGGCGCGCCATCTCCGCCATGCTCAGCAACTTCTTCACGCCCACAAGCAGCTCTCCGTTCCCGTTCTCGCCGAACCTCGCGTCCGCGAGCATCTGCATCGCCCGCTGGTGCTCCTTTCCAGAAGGGAAGAGCTGTACCTCGCGCAGACAGTGGTCGATCGCGTCAAGGGACGAGATGGGCGAGACCGGGATGTCGGTGTCGAAGGCGGACTCAACGTCCATGTCGCGCAGAATGTGACGGTTGGATGTCGTTGCGAGGATGAGGAGTCGGCGGCCCTGTGTGTGTCAGCGCTTTAGTCTTTGGGGCAAGCTGTCCTGGGCGGTAGGTGGTGTATGGACGTTGGACATACCTTGGGCGGGCGCTTTCCGAACAGCACGACCAGCGCTTGCAGCACGCCGTTCGAGAATCGAGGGCCAATAGGGTTCCAGTCTGGGGTCAGATTCATGTGTCTTAGTGTTGAAGATAGCGACCCACCCAGCAGTCGTTCGATGGAGTCGACGACGATCACACTCAGGGGACTCTTGTAGCTGTCGCTAAAGATCTTGTGCAGCTGCGCAATCTTCTGCGGCTCGCTGAACCCAACCATGTTCTCGGGCGAAACGAGCTTGATGAACGGGAAGTCTGAAGCCATCGCGATAGTCGCGGCCAGGGCAGTCTTGCCTGTTCCCGACGCGCCTGACGTCAACGCTCAAAACCGATACGAAGAGATGCACCCACCATGCAACAATGCGCAGACGAGCGGTGTACGGTCCGACTTGCGCACTTGCTCCACCAGCAGACTGCCATCCTTGAGTATGTCCTACTGGTCAGTCCTGGACCCAACAAAGGTCAATGTGACCCACATTGACACGCTGCGAGTAGTGAATAATGCCGTTCTGCACCACCGCCTGCAGCTCCTCCTCGCTGACACCGAAAGCCGGCTGCACCTCGTCCAGCGCGTGCATGAAGTCGGCTCGGGAGATCTTAATATGCTCGATATCTTCGAACGCAGCGACCGTCCCGACCTGCCATCAGCGACCGGCCATTGGCACACACGGCAATGCATGCCCACATACCTTGACGTGCCGGTTGAACGCAAAACTTGTCGCGCTCTTGACCAAACCCCCAATCTCAGCACCAGAGAAGTTCTTCGTCAAGGCCGCGAGCTCCGCCAAGTCCACATCGTCCGCCATGACCCCATTGTTCCTCATCTTGGCCGTGTGGATCGTCAAGATCTGGTATCGCCCATTCTCGTCCGGCAACGAGATCTCGATGTGCACTTCGAGACGTCCAGGCCGAAGCAGCGCCTCGTCGATCATATCCATCCGGTTCGTCATTCCGATGATGAGCACGTTGTTCAGCTGGTCTACTCCGTCCATCTGCCGTCAGGTACTGCTCTACAATGTTCTGACCCGGTTCCACGCACCTTGGCAAGGAGCTGGTTGACGATCGAGTCGCCGACGCCCGTACCGCTATTGGTCGATCCACGTTGTTTACAGATCGCGTCGAGCTCATCGAAGATGATGATGTGCAGTCCGCTCTCGTCGCCCTTTTCCTTTTGCTGCAAGTCAGCTTCGTCCCACGACTGCACAAGTCAGCTGACCTCCTTCTCGGCGTCGGCAAAGAGCTTTCGGATGTTCTCTTCACTCTGTCCCACAAACTTGTTGAGGATCTCCGGACCGTTGACAACCTTCGGCTCGCGCGCATTCAGCATGCTACCGATCTGTCGCGCCATCAAGGTTTTCCCCGTTCCGGGCGGCCCGAACAGCAGGATACCTACGCATTAGCGCGGAATTACCATGACCACCACTCGCGCCCACCCTTGACGTGCTGGATACCCAGCTTGTCCACCAGACCAGGCGGAAAGATTCGACTAGCGAACGCTCGACGGAAAATGGCCGAGAACTCGGTATCGAGACCTCCGATGCCCATGTCCTCGAACTTGAAGTTGGGCGCCAGGATTGCGTTGGTCGGGCCTCTGACTGTAAGTGGTGTGCGGCGTTTCAAGTCTTAAGATTTACCGCTTGGACGAGTTTTTCAGCTTGATGCCGCTCGCGGGATCCTTGACCCATATGATCTCCGTGCCCTCCATGATGATTCCCACCTGGCCGTCGTTCCCGTCCAGCGAAGATACTGCGCGGACGGTTGCTTTCAATTCGTGGCCTTTGTAGTCGAACACGAGGGGTTGCAGCGGAGTGAGCGGGAGCGACGGGAATGCCTGTTGTCAGGCATGGACGCCGCGTTCTGCCGAGGTGATTTGTAAGCTGTGTAGCTCACACTGATGAACGCCGCCGCCATCTCTTCACTGTCGAACATGTCCGACGTCTCCTTCCTCTTGAGCCGGAACGAAACCTGCCCTTAGCGCTTGACATCGGTCATTCAAACGGGCAACTCACCTCGAGCTCGGCAGAGCTCGCCCAATCGCCGTTGCTTGGCTGGTATGGCGCACACTCGACCGTCTCGCCCACAGCGGACAGTCCTACCCATTGTCGAATGATCTTCGACGGGCCAAGGTGCTTTGGCGGCAACGTGCGCGTCGGATCCCGGCTGCTCGTCAGCGAGACCGCTTCGTCGCTGTCACCTCCACCTATCTCGACCGCTGGCCGGATTGCGTGCACCACTCACATGATCGACATGACGAATCGGTCTCGTAATATCACGAACTCGACGTCGGGCGGGAAGTCGTTCGGGTGCACGACGAGGCGGTTCGTCAATGCAAGCGGGTCCGACGGGCACGGCGCAATGTTGAACCTGTCTTCAGTGCTGCTCATCCACCTCCACTTTGTCATCCTTTGCCCCGTCTTCCCCATGCTAGATCTCCACTCACACGCCGCGACCTGACCCGGTCGATACGCCATGCATCCCCCTCTGCGGCGATGCCTGCTGCGGCCTATACTCGGCCTTCTCGCTGGGATACCCGCCGCCGTATCCTCCCTGTCCACCTCGTCCATAGTCCTGCGGCTGTTGCCCGCCGTATCCTCCCTGGCCACCATACGACTGGGGCTGAGCCTGAGAGTAGTCGGGCTGGCTGGGTGGGGCGGGGGAGCGGCGGGGTGGGAGACCGGGTTGCTGCTGCGATGGAGGCGGGAGGGACGAGTACGACGAGTTGTCTGCGGGCAGACGCTCATACGGCGACGGGGCGCCTCCTTGCTGGCCGGCTCTCCTAGCTGCCGGGGCACTAGGATCATTACGCTTGAAGAACGACATGGTGGATGTGTGATGGAAGGAAAGTGTACTAGGCGGAGATGGGACTTGGAGCTGGACCGTGACGTCGCGTGGAGGCGGGCATGTCCGACCGACCGGCGGGACCTGAAATGCCATCCGAGTGGTCTATCACTCTACTCTACGACTCTACAAATACACCTTGTCCCCCGCTGGTCACGAGGTTTAGCACCCTACTGCAGCTTTTCGTCAATCTCCTTGTCCGCGACTTGTTTCAACAGGCTAAGCTGGTTTGCCACGTCCTCCAAAACGCCGAGAACATGCGAGTTGCTGCCGTCAGCGGATAAATCCACTTCCAGCATTGTCCCACACTCACCCCTCCAGCCAGCCGTGTTCGCGGTACAGGATCTCCTGCTCCTTGCAGTACTCCTTGACGAGAAGGCTAGCTTTGCGCAGATGATGTCGCGGCAGTCGCGGGAAAAGGTGGTGCGTCACTTGCAGATGCAGACCGCCGTGGATGAACTCGACTTCCTCCGAGCAGACGACGTCCATGGTCGTCCGGAGCTGCCGGGAAGGGAACGACTCGGTCGGGCCCAGGTCATCCGTCGAGCACGCAAAGTGAGACAGCACAATCTGCCATTAGCCCAGTCGTATCACATAGCCGACCCCGCTCACCTGCACATGTACCGGGCTCGTGGCGATATGGCTGACGAGCAAGTACGCCAGGCGCATCTTCCATGTAGGCTGGCTGCGGAGCATCAAGCCAAAGTAGATCCAAAAGAAGGTGATGCCCGCAATTTCGCAGTACCAGAACCCATTTCGCTTGGCCTTTTTACTCGCGAGATAGCCGTACGAGTTGGCGTAAAGGTTGAAACGCGCCAGGGAGAGGACGACATAGTATATTCTGTGCTGGACGGCTATCATGGTCTGGGAGAACGCGTCGAACGGCATGACGCGTTTGTAGTAGGTCGACCATAGGTTGTTGAAGAACTTGGAGGAAATGGCGAAGAAGGGGATGTGTTGGATGTCGGGGTCGTGTTCGGGGTGGTTCGTTACAACTACGGCGTCAGTCTTCCGTAGGTGCAGCAGTTCTGCGGGCTTACGATGGTGGATGTTATGGTTCTGTCGTCAGCGCAAGAACGCCAATGAAGTTCGGGACTCACGTCACACCACCATCCGAGAGACAGACCGCCAATCCAGTCGGCCACGATCATCCCGATCACTCTGTCCCACCACCATTTCCCCGTCACGCCCGTATGACCCGCATCGTGCGCCAAGACTTTGCGTGAGCTTACTGCGTCGCAACTTGAGCAAAGTCAGCTTACAGGTCAGTTGGTGGTACATAAGCCCCAAGAACACCGCCGACGCCATCTGTCCAAGCCAGCCGGTCGTCCTGCCGTCAGCTCGTTCTGTGGCCTCTGTCAAAAGAAGCTCACAGAAAGAACAGGGAAAACGCCGCAGTTCCTAGCGCCAAATATCGAGCGATATCCTTCCCGTATCCAGCCAGCGGACCCGGCCTTTCGAACAAGCCGGCATCGACGATCCGGCCCTTCAGCTCCCGGTACGCCATGCTCCTGACCCGTTCCTGCTTCCTACTCAGCCCGCTCTCCGCCGGTTCCAGCATCTCCCTCGTAATACTAATCACGCCGTTCTCATCCGCCTTGGCTGGCACATTGCTCGCAAGCACCACATTCCCCTCCTTCTGCCAATGTCCCGCTTCGCCGTCTTTATGCCGGACCAGCCCAAGCGCAATGGGCGGAGTGAGCGCCTGCCACCCCTCCAGCGGGTCGACCTTGACCGCGCCAACCGTCATACGTAGCATCCGCGCCTTGGCGGACTCGGAGTGGTACGCGTCTATCTCGTCTGTCGCATCGCGGCCGACAAAGTGGAGCAGGGCGAGGGCACCGCCAGGGTGATGAGCCGCCCAATTCGTCGCATTGATGAGGTTTTGGTTGTAGATGAAGAGGGTTTGGCCGAGGATGATACGGTCGGCGACTTGTTCGCGCGTAAAGACAGTGCGGGCTGTCGCGGGAGCTTCGGCCGTGGTTGTCATTGTGTAAAGAACGTGGATTTGCGACTGGGGGAGGGAGAGAGTCGTGGAGAGGGTAAGGAGAATCGGACAAGACGGTGTGGACGTGTAGCAGCTCTGGTTAGCTCTTGGGGGCCTGGATCCAAACGATATCCAACAGGGATCGGCGCGTGAGTGGATACTGCGTGGGTTTA
>Ga0308169_10003587_pt1 | contig 15041 bp, 10 predicted proteins | sample PhyBR1_2_FD_202139 | JGI IMG/M metagenome (GOLD analysis project Ga0308169, IMG submission 202139) | Phyllosphere microbial communities from UC Gill Tract Community Farm, Albany, California, United States - DLSLSB.R1 | ecosystem: Host-associated > Plants > Phyllosphere > Unclassified | place... | reverse complement strand
GAGGCGCGCGACGAGGCTCAAAGAGCCTCGAGCGCTCGAGCAAGCAATGAATCCTCGCAGAGTGCGGGACTGTCCGCCTTGATGAGCAGAGCTCACTCGAGGAGCTCTCGACATCGGCATGGGTCAATGCGCTGCTACGCTTTGCCCGAGGAGAGAGCTCGAGCGAGCCGGCGAGCAACGACAGCTCGCTCCTGCTGCCGACCTTCCCAAACTCGACGCTGCGCTGCCTGCTCCGTCCTGCCCCGAGCGCGCAAGGCCTCTCTGCAGCTCTGGTGAGCACGAGAGCATGTCATCGAAGCCGAGCTCGCACGGCGCGCAGAGTGAGCGCAGGTACTGTAGGCTCGGCGGGTCGTCCACGACGTCGAGCTCTCCTTGAGCGGGCACGAGATTTGAGAGCGGTCGAGACAGGGTATCGTTGCAGGATGGAAGACTGAGACGAGGACGAGAAAGAGACTGCTCTACGAGGCTGCACGACCCTCTCTCGCCGACTCGAGCTCACCACTTGAGGGGCCTCGCGCCCTTCGCCGCTTTGCCCGTCGCGCGCTGGTCCCACACGATGTCGACGCGCTCGCCCTCGCGGTTCTTGTGCTCGAGGCGGAAGATGCCGTCCTGGTCGAGGCGGCGCACGCCCGAGACGAAGTAGGTGCGCTTCTCGACGCCCTCCTCGCGCCCGGGCCGGTTCGGGTGGAAGGTCCAGTTCTCCCACCACGTGTGCTCCTGCGGGCGTGGTGAAGAGGAATATCTAGTCAGTGAGGGAGAGAGGTGAGGGGAGAGGAGAGAGAGAGGCGAAAGCAGAGGAGGGAGAGAGAGAGAGGGGGACGCACCGACTTGGCGAGGTCGTCGAGCGACATCGGCTGAGCCCAGACCGTGACGCTGTACCCGAGCGCGACGACGACGCGCCCGCCCTCGAAGACGTACCTGCGCCCCCAGTTGTCGCCGCCGACCGCCTTGGCCGCCTTGCCGACGAGCCGGACGCTGTTGCGCAGGTCGCCTCGACCCAGCTCGTGCCAGGGCGGGAACAGGGTGAACCAGCTCCCCCAGTGGTGGAGCGACGTAATGAGGAACCCGGCCTGGAAGAAGCCCGAGCCGTCGCCGCGGATGTCGAGCTGGTGCAGCGTCGGCTCGACCTTGAGCGTGTCCTGGACCGTCTGGTCGGTCGCGAGCGCGGCGCAGTGCGTCACCATCGAGTCGCCGCCGAACGCCGAGCCGAATTTGGCGAGACACTCGGCCCCTGCGAGCGAGAGGGAGGGCTGGGTCAGATTGAGGACGAGGAGGACGGCCAAGGAGAGGGCGAAAGACGGGGACGCACAGACGCCGTTCTCGTTCATTTTGGCGAGCAGTCCTCGCGAGACGATGATGCCTGCGCCGCCGTAAGCGATGTGGCCCCATTGATCAACCTGCGCGGAGAAGGAGCGGTATCAGGGTCGGGTCGAGGGGAGTGCTCGAGCGAGGGACGGGTCGGACGGACCTGCTTGATGGTCTCGCTCAGGGCGCCGATGAGGTGGTCGCCCGACGAGTCGTACGACGAGAGGAGCCGAGCGAGCGAGTCGAAGTCGGGGAAAAATGTGTCGTCGTCGCTGCGGGCGCATGAGGGGAGGGTCCGGTGTCAGCTCGTCGCACCGTCTCGCTGTTCGCCCGCTCGAGGAAGGCAGAGAAGGGGACGCACGCAAACACGAACCACTCGGTCTTGACGCCCTCGTCGGCCTCGCGCCGCTTGGCCTCGGTCCACATCTCCTCGGCGAGGGCAAAGTACCGCGTCTCGAACCGGTCGGCCTCCCTCGGACGCAGCGCGATGTGCATGCCGAGCACGTTGGCCTCCTCCTCGGCCTCGCGCGCGCGCCTGCGCTCCGTCTCGGTGACGGCGTCGCGGTGCTTGTCGCCCTGGTCGGCCGTCGTCGGCGGCGTGAGGACGAGCACGAGCGGCAGCTCGCGCACGACCGCCGCGTCGGTCGGGTCGAACGGCGCCTGGGGCGCACCGGGCAGCCAATGAGCCCACACGGGCAGGTTCCACAGGACGCGGTCGGCGAGGGTGCTCATGCCGAACATGACGCTGCTGTCGCGCCACGAGGCCGGGACCGGCGGGCGCGGCGACGACGGGACGCGGTACAGCGGGCACAGCTGCTCGCCGCGCTCGTCGTCCGGGTGGACGCCCTCGGCGAGGCGACCGGCGCCGGGCCGAGGCTGCTGACCGGTGGCGAGCGTCTGGGCGAAGCGGAGGTCGTTGGGCGGGTAGGCGTAGGGGAGGAAGGAGGCGGGCTCGTCGGCGCCTGCGGCCTGGGTGTCGAGGACGGGGACGGTGCGGTTGTCGTTCGGGGCGGAGCCCTGCGAGCCCTGGAGGAGGATGGTAGGGATGTGCCGGCGCGAGGTCGAGTAGGGGCACAGGCTCGCGAGCTGGGCCGTGTGCTTCTGCGACGCCGAGAGGCTTGAGGACCCGCCGGCGCCGGACCCGCTCGTGAACCAGTAGATGGAGAACGAGATGAAGCACAGGAAGAGGAGGAAGTGCCGCATCTCGAGAGGTCGGAACGAGGGGAGGTGGCGCGCCATGCGTGCGCTGGTGCCGCCGCCGCCGGTCGAGGGCTTGCGGCGGTGCGAGGTGAGGATGCGGTCTTGTGCCACGGTAGCGGCGGCCGGATCGGGCCTTGCGCGAAGGCGAGAGAGGGAGAGAGGGGGTGAGGGGTCGGCGAGGCTGCAGGCGATAGCGTCAGAGTCAGCTCGCTGCGGCGGTCTTGCAGGGTAGCAGAGCGTGCACGCACCTGCTCGTAGTGTACTGCGACCTTGTTCAGACCGCCTAGGTGCTTGTGCGAGGGCGAGAGGCGAGCTCCCTGGGCGAGGAGTGATGAGGACGAAGGCGCTCGACCGGTGTTGCGGGCAGGCGGGTCTGGCGATAGGCGAGTGGGCACAGGCGGGCTATGCTCGTCGGACGTTCAGCTCTTGGCCAGCCAGGGGCGCAGGGCAGGGGAGTGGTGCGAGGGCGATCGAGGCGAGCGTGGCCGTCTCCGTTCCGAATCTCCGGAGAGGCGGGCTCGCTCTCGACGTCGCACTCGCACTCTCGGGCAGCGACCGGCAGCGCACGCTCGACCTTGCTATGCACTCGTACAGATACAACAAGGAGACCGTCCGTCTACGCCGAGCCCGACCCAGGCCCCCTCGCGCTCCTGCAGTACTCGCCCGCGCCGCGCTCCTCCTACTTGCGGATCTCGTGCTCGGCCAACAGCTGCGACGCAGAGAGCGGCGAGTCAGGGTCCCGCTCGGGTAGCCAACGAGGCGGGAGAGGGACGCACCATGTTGGGGATCGTGTCCTTGATGCGGAACACGTGCTCGCACTGCGGGCACACCATCTCGCCGTCGGCGACCACAATCTGCGCACGTCAAGCGCTCACGGCGTCAGTACCTTGACACTGCGTCGGCAGGAAGCGAGCGAGAGGAGCTCGCGGGCGCGGGAACGTACCTCGAGCAGGACGTGGTGGAGCGTCTTGAGGAGGTCGAGCGACAGGCTCTCCGGCTGCGTCAGGTCGGGCGACTGTTCCGGCAGGTCCGTGTTGCCGAGCTGCGAGAGGGAGAAGAATGGAGAGTCAGCGAAAGGTCCAGAGCGAGGGGCACAGGGTGTTCGAGAGAAGAGCCGCGCTCGAGAGTGCTCGGGCCGCCGCGACGACGACGCAGACCCCTCCTTCCGTCCCATCTCGGCGAGCGTCCGATCCATAGGTAGTCTCGGCGAGTCTGGCGAGAGCCTCGAGCCCGGAGAGCTCGTGCCGGCCACCGCAGAGCTCCACCCCGTCGAGCTGCACCGCCTCCCTGGGCCACATCTCGACCGGCACAGCGCACAGCCCGCCTCGACCAGACCGTCCACCAGCGCGTGTGACATAAAATGAGAGGAGGGATAGGGACGCACCTCTGCCGCACTCTTCCTCAGCGCCGCCCACTCGAGCCGGCTCAGGACGCCGCGCAGGAACTCCTCGCTGAACTCGGCGTCGACCATCTCGAGCTTGGCGACGTTGCGGAACGTGAGGGGGAAGTTGGTCGGGTAGGCGCACGCGCGCGACGGGCACGACAGGAGGTTCTGCGTGATGAGGCGGACCATCTTGGGCGGGCGGAGGACGAGGAGGAGGGCGAGGTGAGGAGGGTCTTGCGACGTCGGGGCGGCCTGGTGCGGGCGTCGATGGCGGTGCTTGGAGTGTGTCCGAGGCGCAGCTAGTGCGTCCTGAGCTGGCGAGCGTAGTGTGATGCGCCAACTCGCTCCTCCTCGAGCTCGAGACGAGGCTCTCCTCGAGCACCACCGCCTCCTGCTCTAGGTGCAGCATGGCCGCCTTGCACGTGCTGCGGCACATCTGCTTGCTCGCGCCGCGCTACCATCAGTCTCGTCCGAACGGCCGTCGTCCCATCCGGCTCGCCCAATCCTCATCTACTCGGCGCCGCCTCGCTCCACTCAGTCGTGCTGGACGGGCTCTGTGGACCCAGGCGCCATCTTTGTTCTGCTACGATGCGTCTCGCACGCCCCGAGTCTCTGTGCGCTGCCACCGGCACACCAGGCTCTGCTTCCGAGCGCTGAACCTCCTCGCACCGGGCTGCTGCCGCTTCTGCGCTCTCTCTGCACGCTCCAAAGCTGCACAGACTGAGACCTTAGCAGACGGGTATCTACGGATGCAACCTCTGGGTATGCTCGGCCTCCAAGCGCATCTTCGAGCGACTCTCAGATGCCGGCGACGCTCCCCCGCACGAGGCGCAGCAGCGCTGCCATCCTCGCTTCCTTCCCGCCCTCGACATCGTCGCCGCCAAGCCCCAGCAGCACCTGCTCGGCGCCGGCCACCTCGACGCCGCCCTGGAGCAGCGCCCCCTCGACCACGCCGGCCGTCTCCTCGCCGACCGACTCGAGCAGTGCGCGCACGGCGTCGCGCAGTACCGGCGGCAGCGAGGGGAGGATGTCGCCGAGTGGGACCGAGATGGTGCGGTCGAGCGTGTCGAGGAGGGCAGCGAGCGCTGTGAGCGGGTCGCGCTGCGGGCGAAGAAGAGGGCCGAGCGTCAGGTCCTGCCGCTCGAGTCGTGCTGAGGGTCCGAGCAGGAAGAGGGACAGCACGTACGTCGACGCGGGCCGGGAGGGAGCGACGAGCGCGCACATGTCCAGAGGGAACCGGTGCGGGCGAGGCGGACGGTGCAGCGGCGGCCGCGGGACGACGATGGGCGGCCGCAAAGTCGGCGATGGCGTCGAGCGGGTCGTCGCTCGTATAGGTGCTCGTCGCTGCGGTAGTCGATGGCGCGTCTGCCGAGACTGACAGGATCTGGATGAGGCGGAAGAGCGTGTCGTGCTGCGCGCTCGAGGACGAACGTCAGCTTCGACCTTCGCAAACCGGGGACACCGGCGGTGGACGTACGACGGCGGCTCCCTCCTCTTCGACCGTCTCCTGCTGTCGAGCTCCACCTCTTGCGCGCTTGACTCGCTCGGCTCGTCGAGTCACGTCGGCGCCGACCGCCTCGACCGCCCTCCTTGCGCCATCGAGCCGGCTCACCGCATCTCGCTGCGCCTGCGCCTCTCGAGCTGCCGCACTTTCTCCTGCTCCAGGAAGGATGGCTTGGCGTGCATGGAGGAGGGAGCGGGACGAGAGCGCCGAAGGGTGGAGAGAGGACTCGTGCGAGAGGTGGCCCGGATGGAGAGGAGGATGGAGGGGGTCGGTGCGCGCGGTCGCAAGGGTTGCTGCGAGAGGTCGAGCGTCAGCTCGGCGCCTCTTGGACTGGTCGACGATGCGGTAGAGAGACGCACAAAGGAGAGCGCCGACGGAGACGAGCAGGAACGAGCGGGCGGCGAGCATCACCTCGCGCGGCGTGAAGGTCGTAAAGGAGTGACGGACAGGCGAGGCCTGGCGGATGAACGGCGCAGCGATGACGGCGACGAGACGGGCAGAGTTGGAGCGAGACGAGCGAGCAGAAGAGCACCGCGCCGCTGTGCAGTGAGCGAGCGAGCATCGAGAGAGGAGCCTCGAGCGCAGGACAATGGCGCGCATCGAGAGCTTGACCTCGAAGCGTTCGGCGTCGACGCCTGGGGCCGACGTGCACGAGGCTCGAGCGAGCGGAGAAAGGGCGCACGAGCGAGTTGAGAAGGCTGCGCTCGAGGCTCGAGAGCCGACTCGGCGGGTGCGAGCGCGAGGAAGAAAGGGACGGCGTCGCAGGACAAAGCGAGCGGCTGCGGCCGTGCCGTTCTTTGACAGACCGACGCAGAGGACGCACGACGACGAGCACGGAAAATGGCAAGGCTTCGCCGTGACCTTGAGTCGGCGAAACCCCGGTTGCGCCCGCTCGAGGAGGAAGTCGAAGGGCGGGGTCTGAATCTCGGGTTCGCCGGTGATCGTTTGCCGGTGGAGGACGGTCGCCGTGTGAGCGTGTGTCGAGTGCGAGTACGAGCAGCTGCGGTTACCTGTGCGAGAGGAGCGAGAGAAGCAACGGGCTCGTCCCCCCCTCGAGCGGGCGGCAGCGATTCGTCCGCGGCGAGAGCGAGAGGGCGACCTCGTCCCACCCCACCCCGCCCTCGGCCTCGAGCAGCAGCGCGAGCACCTCGAGCAGCACACCAGCACCCGCACCACCCGCCTGCGCCACCCGCCGAGCCGACCACAGCAGCCGCCGAGCCGTCGCGCCCTCGCCTCGCACTCGCCCGCCTCGCCCTCTCGTCCCACAGCGCGGCACCCTCGCCCTGCGACCGAGGCCACACCAGCACAAGAAGCCGCGTGGCAGCCGCACAGCATGTCTGCGCCCAACGGTGCGTCTCCCATCTCGAGCGACGAGGGTGTGGTCGAAGGGCGGCGGACGGTCTCGGTCGCCAGGCCGCTCCTCCTTCGAGACGCGGCGAGCACGAGCCTTGCCGTGTTCAGCGATCGCCCGGTCGAGCACCGACGGGCCTCGGTGCACCGCTCGCACCAAGCCTCGAGCCAGCTCGTGGCCCGTGTGCGCTCGCAGGCCCGGTGCGCGTCGTCGCGTTTGTTGTGGGCCGGCGCACCTCGTCCGCTTCCCCTCCTGGTTCCCGAGTGGGGTCGGTCGACGAGTCGCTCGAGTGGGGTCCAGGACCCGGCACGGTCGAGGTTGTCGTCGGGCTTGCGAGTCGAGCTTGCTGTCGCGCTCTCGCTCGGCGCCGCCTCGACCGCTCTTGCGGGTCGTCCTCCTGCGCCGACCTCGCGCCGACGTGCACCTTTCTTCGACCAGCATGTCCAAGCACGGTGCACCGAGTACCTAGAGCTGACTCCCTCCCTCTCTCCCTCTTGCCCCCCTCGCAGGAGACGCCGCCTCGAACGGCACCAAGCGGCCCCTCGAGTCGTCGCCGTCGCAGGCCGCCCAGCCCGGCACCTCGCTCTACGGCACCGACAACTCGTCCGACCGCACCATCTCGTCCTACCCTCCCCCCTCGAACGGCACGGGCGGCGTCGACGGCGGCGGCAACGGCCAGGACGACTACGCCGCCGGCGCGCTGTACGAGGGCCCGCGCACGACGGGCATGGGCCGGCAGGCGTCGGCCGACTCGAGCACGACGTCGGGCACGCCCGGCGGCTCGAGCATTATGAACCCGATGACGCCGCAGGACCAGCCGAGGAAGCGGCTCCGTCGTGGTGGACCCGGTCCCGAGGTGCGTCCTCCTCCCTCCCGCTCACAACCGCCCCCCTCTCCCTCGTCGATCCAGAGCTGACTCTTCGCACACCTTGCGCGCAACAGGGAGAAGAAGGACCGGGCAGCTTCACGGCCAACCTGCAGAACCGCCTCGCCGACGTCCACGTCAAGTCCGAGGCGCCGTCCGAGAACGGCTCGGCGAGCGCGAGCATGGCCCCGACGCCTTCGTACACCGGTAGCGTCGACGTCAAGCCGTACGGAGGCGCGCCCGACACCAAGCCGTACGTCGGCGGCGACGCCGACGTCAAGCCCGGCTCGTCGGCGGGTCTCGGAGCGTCCAGCGGCTCACCTGCGCTCGGCGGCATGCGCCCTGTCGGCGGCTCGCCCTCGATGGGCTACGCGTCGATGTCGCCCCGCATGCCGGCGCAGGGCATGCCGCCGTCGTCGTCGGCCCAGCAGCAGCAGCAGCAGCACCCGGCGCAGCGCTCGCCCATGGACGACCCGGCCTTCCGCGCCTTCTGCCAGCAGGTCGGCCCGGCCTTCCCGCCCGACAAGTGCTGGGCCGCCTTCCAGCGTCACCCGCACGACTTCAACGCCGCCCTCGCCGCCCTCCTCGACGCCAAGCCGCTCTCGAACGGCTCGCCCGCCCAGGCCGCGCCGCATCAGCTCGCCGGCGCTCCACCCGGCGGTCCCTCGCCGTACAACGCCGCCTACGCCGCCGTCAACCAGCCCGTCGCGACGGGCTCGCCCGCGCCCGGCCCGCCCGCCGGCGTCCCCGGCGGCTTGACGCCGCAGCAGTACCAGGCGGCGCTCGCGGCGCAGGCGGCGCGCACCGGTCAGCCCCCGCAGCAGCACCCGATGCAGCACCCGATGCAGCAGCAGCAGCACGCCGCTCTGCGGCAGAGCATGTCGGGCGCGCCGGGCACGCCGACGTCGGCGTACCCCCCTCAGCACCCCGGCTCGGCGCAGCACGGCATGATGACGCCGCAGCAGGCGCAGCACGCCCAGCAGGCGCAGCAGTACCAGCACCTCGCCTACCAGCAGGCCGTCCAGCAGGGCCGCTACACGCCCGGCGCCGCACCCGCCGCCGCCGGTCCGCCGCGCGCGATCCAGCCCGCCCTCCCCGGGCAGCCGCCTCAGCAGCCGCACATGTCGAGCTCGACGCAGCCGGCGCCGTTCGCCTTCCCGCCCGCCGCCGAGGGCCTCGCCGGCATGACGAGCGCGCACGTCGCTCACTACCAGCAGCTCCAGAAGGCCTACTTCAGCGGCACGATGACCGACGCCGAGTATGGCGTCCTCAAGCAGTACATCAACGTCATCCGCAAGACCGAGCAGGGCAAGCAGCAGCAGCGCGCGAGCCAGTACCCGCCGGGCGCGTACGGCCAAGGCGGCTACGCCCCGGCCGGCTACGGCCCGCAGGGCGTCTACGCCCAGCCCGGGCAGCCGTACGCGGGCCAGAACGCCTACCGAGGCCCGCACGGCGCGTACCCGGGCCAGCAGGGCGGCTATGGGCCGCCGTACGCGGCGCACGGCCAGTACGCCCAGCCGCACCCTCAGCCGCGCGCGCAGCCCAAGCCGGCCCCGCCCAAGGCCGCCCCGCCGGCGACGAGCGGCTCGATCCTCGCGCGGCAGCTCATGCTCGCCAACAGCGCCGGCGGCGCGAGCAGCAGCAAGAAGAAGCCCAAGAAGCGCGCGTACGCGAGCGACTCGGACGACGACGGCGGCGACTACGACTCGCAGGGCAGCGGCGACGAGTACGGCGCGAGGGAGAATCCGGCCTTGGTCGCCAAGCGCGAGGCGCTCGCCGTCGAGTTCTTCAACACGTGCACCAAGGAGATGCTCATGGAGCTCGCCGGTGCGTCCTCTCCCTCTCGCTCTCCCTCTCGCTCTCTCCTCGCGCCCGGCGCCTCTTCCTTCGTCTCGCCTTTGCTGACTCTCTCTCTCGCTCTCTCTCTCGACGCAGGCTGCAACGCGACGCAGGCGACCTTGACGATGAAGCTGCGCCCGTTCACGACCGCCGCCGACTTCCGCACGCGCACCCGCAAGCAGAAGGGCGTCGGCAACAACATGATGGACACGTACCTCGACGTCGTCACGGGCATGGGCGAGGTCGACAAGGTCCTCGGCGAGTGCGAGCAGATCGGGCGCGAGTTGAGCGGCATCATGCAGGTCTGGGCGTCGGGCGCGGCGGTCACGGCGGCGACGACGACGGCGGCGACGGCGGCCGGCGCAGCCGCAGGCCCGAGCGGCGGCAACGAGGTCGGGCTCGACCTTGTCGCCATCTCGGAGGAGACGATCGCGACCCGGGTCGACACGTCCAACGACCCTCGAGTGCGCGCCGCGTTCAAGGACTACATCCGCAAACAGCCCGCCGGCGTGCCCGACAGCATCCACCTCAAGGACTACCAGATGCTCGGCGTCAACTGGCTCAACCTGCTGTACCGCCGCGGCACGTCGTGCATCCTCGCCGACGAGATGGGCCTCGGCAAGACGGCCCAGGTCATCGCGCTCCTCGCGCACCTCAAGGCGACGAACGAGCCCGGCCCGCACCTCGTCATCGTCCCCTCGTCGACGCTCGACAACTGGATGCGCGAGTTCAGCGTGTTCGCGCCCAACCTCGTCGTCCGCAGCTACTACGGCTCGCAGGGCGAGCGCTACGAGCTCCGCGGCGAGCTGCGCTCGATGGACGACCTCGACTGCGTCGTCACGACCTACAACATCGCCACCGGCTCGACCGACGACCAGAAGTTCCTCAAGCGCAAGATGGACTTCAAGGTGCGTCCCCCTCTCCCTCCTCCCTGCCTGCCTCGCCGACTGAGCTGACTCTGCCTCTCCCTTCTTGCCTCCCTCTCCCTCTCTCTCCTCTCCTACCCTCTTCGACACCGTCCATCGCGTGCAGGTAACCGTGTTCGACGAGGGCCACCAGCTCAAGAACTCCGAGTCGAAGAAGTACAAGGACCTCATGCAGGTGCGCGCCGAGTGGCGCCTCCTCCTGACGGGCACGCCGTTGCAGAACAACCTGCAAGAGCTCGTCGTGCGTCCCTCTTCCTCTCTCCTCTCACCCATCGTCCTCGTCGTCGGTTGGCTGACGCTCCCTCCTCTCCTCCCTCTCGCTCGCTCGCTCCTGCAGTCGCTCCTCTCGTTCATCCTCCCCGACCAGTTCCGCGACGCCAACGAGTCGCTGCGCGCCATCTTCAAGGTGCAGCCCGGCTCGGCGACCAACCTTCTCTCGCGCGAGCGCATCACGCGCGCCAAGAAGATGATGACGCCCTTCGTCCTGCGGCGCAAGAAGGCCCAAGTCCTCAAGGACCTCCCGAGCAAGACCGAGCGCATCGAGTACTGCGCCATGACGGACCTGCAGCGCGAGGTGTACGAGGAGGCGATCCAGCGCAGCCGGCGCGCGCTCGTCAACGCCGAGGACGACGAGCTCGAGGCGCAGGCGTCCGAGGACGAGGACGCGCCCGGGACCGGCGGCGAGGAGGCCGACAACGTCGACAAGAAGCCCAAGCCGCGAGGCCGGCCCAAGAAGGTCGCCGCGCCGTCGACCAAGATGGGCAACAAGGCCGACACGACCTCGAGCGCTCACGTCCTGACCGACCTTCGCAAGGTGCGCTCTCTCTCTCCTCCTTCGCCTCTCGCAGCACCTCGCACCTCTACTGACGGTTTGTTACATCGACTCGCAGGCCTCGAACCACCCGATGCTGTTCCGCCGCCTGTACGACGAGAAGACGCTGCGGCTCATGTCGCGCGACTGCCTCAAGGAGGAGGAGTTCCTCGACCGCAACAAGGACCTCATCTTCGAGGACATGGAGGTCATGACCGACTTTGAGCTGCACCGCTTCTGCCTCACGTACAAGGTGCGTCGTCGCTCTCTCCTCGTCGTCGTTGAGCCTGAGGTGGTCGACCCGGTCCTGACCCGGCTCCCCTCCCTGCTCGCTCGCAGCACCTCAATAAGTACGCGCTCAAGAACGACGAGTGGATGTCGGCGGGCAAGATCGAGAAGCTGCAAGAGCTGCTGCCGGTCATGAAGGCGCGCGGCGACCGCGTCCTCATCTTCAGCCAGTTCACCCAGGTCCTCGACATCCTCGAGGTGGTGCTCGACACGATGGAGCTCAAGTACCTCAAGCTCACGGGCCAGACGGCCGTCTCGGACCGGCAGAACCTCGTCGACGCGTTCAACAAGACGGACGACATCACCGTGTTCTGTGCGTCCCTCCTCCTCCTCCTCCTCCTCCTCCTCGCACGTTCTCGGCTCGGCACCTTCATGCTGACTCTCGCACGCCCCATGCAGTGCTGTCGACGCGCGCAGGCGGCCTCGGCCTCAACCTGACGGCCGCCAACACCGTCATCTTCTACGACTGCGACTACAAGTCCGTCCCGCTCCTGCTTTCGGACCGTGACGGCCCCTTGCTGACTCTATCTTTACCTCTCCCTCCGCAGCCCGCACAACGACAAGCAGGCCGAGGATCGGTGCGTCGCCGTCTAGCCCGCTCGCCGTCTCGCTCGTCTCGAGCTCTCGCTGACCCTTTCCTCCCCCTCACAGCTGCTACCGCATCGGCCAGACCCGCCAAGTCGACATCGTCCGCCTCCTCACCAAGGGCTCGCTCGACGAGGCCATGTACGAGCTCGCTACGACCAAGCTCAAGCTCGACGCCGAGGTATCGGGTCAGCAGCAGGCGCCGGCGGCCAAGGCCGAGGGGCAGTCGACCGCCGAGGGCGACGCCGCCGAGGACACGGGCTCGGCAGAGAAGCGCATGAAGAAGTCGCTCCTCAGCGGCCTCAAGCAGCAGTTCGAGCGCGAGACGCAGTCGTCGGCGGCCAAGCCCTGAGCGCACGGTCCCCCTCCTCTCCCTCGCCCTTTCTCCCCCTCTGTACTTCTTCCCCCTCCCCTCCTGGCTTTGTGCTGTTCCTCCTCTGGTCACCCTGGTAGCTTTCCTATCCGTCCCGCGCAAGTCGCTTGCACTCATTCACGGCGTCCGTCCTCGCGAGAGAGCCGCTCGTCTCGGCGCACGAGCTCGACCTCGTCCCGGCGTTGCCCTCTCGGCTCTCTTCCCTCCTCGCAGATCCTCGTTCTCAAGCGCGCAGCCAGCCAGGGCCGCTGTCTTGCTTGACCGTCTCCGAGAGCTCGTTCCCGCGGTGGCCACCTGCCTTGCCGGGATGCCGTCTCGCCCGAGAAGCTTGCGCGCAGGCGCAGAGCAACTCGCTCGGCTTCCTCGTTCTCACGAGCAAGAAGTCGCTGTCTCGCGAGCCTCGTCAGCTGCTGTCCCGCGGTTACCGCCGTTGCTCGTGCCTGCGAGAGGGACCGTCAGCAGCACCTGCGCATGGCTCGAGCAGCGCTTGTGGAGCTATGTGACAGCTTCGAGCGAGCACGGAAGGCAGCGCAAGCTCTGGCAGGTTCGTGTTCGCGTCCAGCGACTCGATGACGAGGAGAGCTGATGAGGTTTGCCTCGTCCGCGCCGCCTCCTGCGCTTCGCATCGGCTGCGGGTGCTTGCGCAAAGTCTCGCTGCGCTCTCCAAGGTGCAATCTCGAGCGTGCACGCTGTCCCGCGCTCCGTCAGGCGGCGACGAGGCACGGCGAGCGCGATGCTCGCTTCCGCGTTCCCAGCGCTCGCAGGTCTCACCGAGCACGCGATCGTGCCCGGTCAGGCTAGCTAAACTACAAGCTCACGCCTAGCGTGCCTCGGCACGAGGCACCGCCTCGTCCTCTCGCTGCAGCCCGACTTCTCGGCGTCCTCCTCGACCGGTTCCCGCGCAGTGCGCGAGAATCGCTCTCTCGCCCGGAGATCCTTCATTCTCTTTCGCTCCCTCTATGATGAACTAGAGCCCATTGCGCTCTCCCGAGCTCGCCTAGCGCCAAGCAGACTCGAGGACTTGCGTCGACGAAGCGCGGTGGGCTCCTCCACTCGTCGGCCGGTCCTCCGGCCGCTCGTCGCCTCAAAAGCCGCCATTCCCTCCCTTCCTTCTCTCTCTCTCCTTCATCCCTCTCACAGCGACCTCCACCGTCTCTTCAGGACCTCCCACCCCATCCCGCCTTCCTCGACTTGCACGCCGACCGCACACGCTCTCTCTCGCTCTCTCTCTCCACCGCACACGCACACACATTCCTTCGCCAGCCTACCTATCTCAACATGCTCTTCAAGACCGCCATCCTCTTCGGCCTCGCCGCCAGTGTTTTCGCCGCCGACGCTCCTGTCGAGGCTCGTGGCTTGGTCCGTCCTTCTCTCCTTCGCCCTTCCCTCGCTTTCCTCCTTCCTCGCTCCTCGAGCTGACTCCTTCCTCAATGCACTTCTCTCGCAGTCGGCCGACAACGCATCGAACCGCATGGTCCGCATGGCGCGCTCGCAGGCGTCGAACGCCGACGAGCTTGCGAGGCGCGCCGTCGCCGAGTCGCACGCCGCTCGTGAGCGTCGCTCGGGCGCTGCCCGCATCAACAAGCGCCACCACGGCGACGCTGCCAAGCGCGACATTGTGCGTCTCGCTCTCTTCTGCCCTTGCGCTCGCTCATCGTGCTGACTCGTCCTTCCTGTGCGCAGAGCGAGCGCGACCTTCCTTTGTTCCAGGGCCTGCAGAACCTGCTCCACCAGCTCTACCCGGGCCTCAACGAGGTCGTCGTCGGCACCGAGAACACGGCGACGGGCGCCGTGCGCGGCGTTGACGGCATCGTCAAGCGCGACGAGCTGCCGCTCCTCGCCGGCCTGAACGCGCTCCTGCACAAGCTGTACCCGGGCGTCAACGGCGCCGGTCTCTCGGCCGAGCAGCTCGTGAGTGACCTCGTCGGCGGCCTCGACAAGACGCTCAAGAAGCGCGACGAGACGACGGCGCCGGCGAACGAGAAGCGCGACAACTTTGGCCTCCTCGAGGGCGTCAACTGGAACGTCCTCCTTCCGCTCTTCCACAACCTCAACGGCGTCGTCGTCAACACCGAGCAGGCTGCGAGCGGTGCCGTGTCCGGCGTGCGTCCCTCTCTTCCTTTCCCTCCCGCGCTCGAGCCTCTCCTCCTCCTCGCTCGACTTTCTCTCTCTGAGCTCGTGCTGACGCTCTCCTCGTCCCTCTCTTCCTCTCCACAGCTCGACGACGTTCTCAAGAAGCGCGACGTGCCCTCTGGCGGCCCGAACTCGGCCAACATCAACATCCAGCTCGAGCAGCTCCTTCAGAACCTCCTCGGCGGCAAGGGCCCGCTCTACAACCTCCTGCGCGGCCTCGGCCTCCAGCAGTAGAGCCTTCTCGTCTCGCTCTGCGACGCGCTTCCTCGAGCCCCAACGATACCCCCTCCTCTCGCCGTAACGACATAACGACCTTCCCCACTTTCGCATCCTGCACATAGCCCTTCTTGGCTCCGTCTTAGCACCTCTGTAGCGCGCGCACAATCACGTATCGCGAGTCGCTCTCCTCCCATCTTCTCTCGCCGTGTGCTGCCCTCGCCCTGCCAGCTCGAGAGGCCGACCGGTCCGCTCCTCGCT
>Ga0308169_10003586_pt1 | contig 15045 bp, 13 predicted proteins | sample PhyBR1_2_FD_202139 | JGI IMG/M metagenome (GOLD analysis project Ga0308169, IMG submission 202139) | Phyllosphere microbial communities from UC Gill Tract Community Farm, Albany, California, United States - DLSLSB.R1 | ecosystem: Host-associated > Plants > Phyllosphere > Unclassified | place... | reverse complement strand
CGGCCTGTACACCCCGGCCAACAGCATTTCCAACGAAGAGCTGGTGCAATCTTTCAATACCTATGTCGCCCAATTCAACGCCGACAACGCCGACGCCATCGAGCGCGGTGAAGTCGAGGCATTGACCGAATCCAATGCGGCGTTCATCGAAAAGGCTTCTGGCATCAAGAGCCGCTTTGTCATGGACAAGGACGGCATCCTCGACCCGCAACGCATGACGCCGCGCCTGCCTGAGCGCTCCAACGACGAATGGTCGGTGCTCTGCGAAATGGCTGTCGGTGCCGCGAAACAGGCTTTGGAACGCGCCGGCCGCACCGCTGCCGACATCGACGGGGTGATCGTCGCCTGTTCCAATCTGCAGCGTCCGTACCCGGCCATCGCCATCGAAGTTCAGGAGGCCCTGGGCATCGAAGGTTTCGGTTTTGACATGAACGTGGCCTGCTCCTCGGCAACCTTCGGCATCCAGGCGGCGGCCAACAGTGTGCAACTGGGCCAGGCCCGGGCGATCCTGATGGTCAACCCGGAAGTGTGCACCGGCCACCTGAACTTCCGTGACCGCGACAGCCATTTCATCTTCGGCGATGCGGCCACCGCCGTAATCATCGAACGGGCGGACCAGGCGACCTCGCCGTACCAGTTCGACGTGGTCAGCACCAAACTGCTCACCAAGTTCTCCAACAACATCCGCAACAATTTCGGTTTCCTCAACCGCGCCGCCGAAGAAGGCATCGCTAGCCGCGACAAGCTGTTCGTCCAGGAAGGCCGCAAAGTGTTCCGGGACGTTTGCCCGATGGTGGCCGAATTGATCGGTGCCCACTTGGAAGAAAACCAACTGAGCGTCGGCGAAGTGAAGCGCTTCTGGCTGCACCAGGCCAACCTGAGCATGAACCACCTGATCGTGCGCAAGCTGCTCGGCCGCGAAGCCACTGAAGAGGAAGCACCGGTGATTCTCGACCGTTATGCCAACACCAGTTCGGCCGGTTCGGTGATTGCGTTTCACAAATACCAGGACGACCTGCCCAGCGGCGCTGTGGCGGTGCTCAGCTCGTTCGGCGCTGGTTATTCCATTGGTAGCGTGATCCTGCGCAAGCGCTGATCGATCGCTTTTGTGGCGAGGGAGCTTGCTCCCGCTGGGCTGCGAAGCGGCCCCAAGATTTTGCGGCTGCTGCGCAACCGAGCGGGAGCAAGCTCCCTCGCCACATAACATCGCCAGGCAACGGGTTTTGTATGACGGTCACCACTGACACCCAACTGCTCACACGCCTGCTGGCCGGCGAGCAACAGGCCTACAGGGAACTGGTCAGCACCTACCAGGGCGCTATGCGCGCGGTAGCCTATGCCATCGTCGGTAGCCGCCATGCCGACGAAGTGGTGCAGGACGCTTGGCTGTCGGTGGTGCGCAACCTCAATGGCTTCCAGGGACGTTCCAGCCTCAAGACGTGGTTGTTGACCATCACGGCCAACGCTGCCAAAGGGCGTTACAAACAAAACCGCCGGGAAGTGCTGCTCGATGATCTTCCGTCACCCCATGGCACCCTGGGCGATGATCGTTTCGCCGCCGACGGCCACTGGCTGCAGGCGCCGTTCGCCTGGCACCAGGACACGCCGGAAGCACTGTTGACGATGGACGAACTCCGCGATTGCCTTGAACATACTTTGCTCAGCCTCTCGGAACTGCAAGGCAGCGTGCTGACGCTGCGTGAACGCCAGGGCTTGGAGCCGGAAGAGATTTGTAATCTACTCGACATCTCGCTCTCCAACGTACGCGTGCTGCTGCATCGCGCCCGACTGAAGGTCTTCGCGACCGTGGAACATTTCGAGGAGACCGGCGAATGCTGACCTGCAAGGAACAAGTGGCGCGCTCCAGCGATTATCTCGACGGCCAACTGAGTTTCCGTGAGCGCCTGATGGTGCGCCACCACCTGATGTTCTGCCCCAACTGCCGGCGGTTTATCCGCCAGATGCGCCTGATGCAGGCGACCCTCAAAAAGCTGCCTGAAGCCCCGATTCCCAACCTGGATCACCTTGCCGAAAAACTCGCGGCTGAACGTAAGCGTCACCACTCATAGTTCCTGTACCCACCCCGACTGCTCTAACTTGCCCCTTGCAGCTCACCCCTTGCCGCTGCTTCTCAGTTATTTCCTTTCGAAGTAAAAAGTTCCACTGTCATAAAATCTTTATCTGATGGCAACTTGCCTGACATCACCCATCGCCAAGATCCCCTCCCAACACCAGCGGGCCCAGTTCCGCGTGTTTTCTAACGCATAGACTACCAACTAGGGGAATTCTTCGATGATCCGTAAGCACTTCGCAGGTGTTGCCGCCAGCGCACTGGCAATGGCAGTAACCGCCCAGGCTTTCGCCGGCACCGTGACCACTGACGGCGCCGATATCGTGGTCAAGACCAAGGGCGGCCTGGAGGTCGCTACCACTGACAAAGAGTTCAGCTTCAAGCTCGGCGGTCGTTTGCAGGCTGACTACAGCAAGTTCGATGGCATCTACACCGACAACGGCAACTCGGCAGACGCCGCTTACATCCGTCGTGCCTTCCTGGAACTGTCCGGCGTGCTGTACACGGATTGGGCCTACACCATCAACTACGACATGTCCCACAACAGTGGCGACTCCGACAACGGCTACTTCGACGAAGCGTCGCTGGCCTACAACGGCTTCAAGCCTGTTTCGATCAAAGTCGGTCGTTTCGACCCCGATTTCGGCCTGGAAAAAGCCACCAGCTCCAAGTGGGTTACCGCTCCAGAGCGTAACGCCGCCTACGACCTGATCGACTGGGCCAACAGCCACCAGAACGGCTTGGGCATCCAGGCGTCGAGCACCTTCGCCGATTCGTTCTATGCCTCGGCAGGCGTCTTCAGCAAGGACACCGACGACACCGACGGCGACAGCGTCAAGCAAGTCAACGGTCGCTTCGTGTTCGCACCGATGCACGACGCCGGCAACGTGTTGCACTTCGGTCTGAACGTGGCTTCCCGTGATGTGTCCGACACCGTGTTCGATGCGCGCTACCGTTCCCGCCTGGGCATGCGTGGTGTTGAAACCCTGGGCGGCAATGACGCCGGTCCAAACGGCAACCGTCCGGTATTGGGCGGCGCCAACAACTCCCCGGCCGGCTCGTACGACCGCGACACTGCTTTCGGCCTGGAAGCCGCTTTCGCCATGGGCCCTGCGTCGATCCAAGGTGAGTACATCACCCGCAAGACCAAGGCTGACGCGGACGGTTTCGAAGACATCAAGGGCCACGGCTTCTACGTCCAGGGTGCCTACACCCTCACGGGCGAATCTCGCGGCTATAAAGTCGGCAAGTTCGACGCGATCAAACCGCAGAACAAGTCCATCGGCGCCTGGGAAGTCTTCTATCGCTACGACAGCATGACCGTCGAAGACGACAACATCACCACCGCTACCGCGACTCGTGACGTGGGCGACGCCGAAGCCAAGGTGCACAACCTGGGCGTGAACTGGTACGCCAACGAAGCGGTGAAAATCTCGGCCGCCTACGTCAAGGCCAAGACCGACAAGGTCACCAACGTCAACGGTGATGACGATGGCGACGGCTTTGTCATGCGCGCCCAGTACGTGTTCTAAATCGCTTTGATCTGATACACCGCTGCACTTTCATCCGTTACAGCTCCTTTGAACCCCGCCTCTGGCGGGGTTTTTTTATCCCCGTCCGGTCAGGATCGGCGATACTCGCCTGATCCGTCGTCTGGATCCTGGGGAACCGCATGCCGCTTCACGTCTTGGACAGCCTGTCCGCCATCGCGCCACACGAGTGGGACGCGCTGGTGCCCGTCAACCAACCCTTCCTGCGCCACGCTTTTCTCACCGCCCTGGAAGACAGCGCCAGCCTGGGTTCGCATATCGGGTGGCAGCCCGAGCATCTGCTGCACCTCGAGGAGGGGCGGTTGCTGGCGGCGTTGCCCAGCTATCGCAAATGGCATTCCTACGGTGAGTACGTGTTCGATCACGGCTGGGCCGACGCTTGCGCCCGGGCCGGCATCGACTATTACCCCAAGCTGCTCACGGCGGTGCCGTTCAGTCCGGTCAGCGGCCCGCGACTGTTGGCGGCGCGTGCGGAGGACGGATTGGAGTTGCTCGGCAGCCTGCCGGGCTATCTGGAAATTGAGGGGCTTTCCAGCGCTCACATCAACTTCACTGATGCCTCCACCGACACCGCGCTGGCTGGGCAAGAGGGCTGGTTGCAGCGGATCGGCTGCCAATACCACTGGCAGAATCGCGGCTATCGGGATTTCCAGGATTTCCTCGATGCGCTCAGTTCCCGCAAGCGCAAGCAGATGCGCAAGGAACGCGAGCAGGTGGCGGGGCAGGGCATTGACTTCGAATGGCTGGAAGGCCATCAACTGGACGAGGCGCAATGGGACTTTGTCTACGCCTGTTATGCCAATACCTACGCGGTGCGTCGGCAGGCGCCTTATCTGACCCGTGCGTTCTTCAGCCTGCTGGCGGAGCGCATGCCCGAGGCCATTCGCGTGGTGCTGGCCAAGCAAGGTTCACGGCCAGTGGCGATGGCGTTCAGCCTGGTGGGCGGCGACAGTTTTTATGGGCGTTATTGGGGTTGCCTGGCGGAATTCGATCGCCTGCATTTCGAGACATGCTTCTATCAGGGCATGGACTACGCGATTGCCAACGGCCTGCAGCGTTTTGATGCCGGAGCACAGGGCGAGCACAAATTGATTCGCGGGTTCGAGCCAGTGATCACGTGCTCGTGGCACTACCTGCGTCATCCAGGCCTGAAAGCGGCGGTGGCGGATTTTCTCGCGCGCGAGCATGAGGGCGTGATGGCGTATGCCGAAGAGGCCAGGACGGCACTGCCTTATCGGCAGTGCTGAGGCTGTCTGAGCCCCCGTGGCGAGGGAGCTTGCTCCCGCTGGACTGCGCAGCAGGCCCCTGCGGTGTATCTGACACATCGCAGTGCCAGATACAGTTTGGGGCTGCTACGCAACCCAGCGGGAGCAAGCTCCCTCGCCACGGGGTTTTGTGCTTAACCAGGGTTCAATCGATCCCGACAAATCCACCCGTCTGATGCTGCCACAGCCGCGCATACAACCCACCCTGGGCCAACAGCTCGGCATGGCTGCCGGTCTCGGCGATCCGACCCTTTTCCAGCACCACCAGCCGGTCCATCCGGGCGATGGTGGAGAGGCGGTGGGCGATGGCGATCACGGTCTTGCCTTGCATCAGCGTCTCGAGGCTTTCCTGGATGGCTGCCTCGACTTCCGAGTCCAGCGCGGAGGTCGCTTCGTCCATGATCAGGATCGGCGCGTCCTTGAGCAGCACCCGGGCAATAGCGATGCGCTGGCGCTGGCCGCCGGAGAGCTTCACGCCGCGCTCGCCGACGTGGGCATCGAAACCGGTGCGGCCTTCGGCGTCCGAGAGCAACGGGATGAACTCATCGGCCCGGGCCTTGTGCACCGCTTCCCAGAGTTGCGCGTCGGTGGCGTCGGGCTTGCCGTAAAGCAGGTTGTCGCGAATCGAACGGTGCAGCAGCGACGTGTCCTGGGTGATCATGCCGATGCGCGCGCGCAGGCTTTCCTGGCCAACGTGGGCAATGTCCTGGCCATCGATGAGGATGCGTCCGCCCTGCACGTCATAGAGGCGCAAGAGCAGGTTCACCAAGGTCGATTTACCCGCGCCGGATGGCCCGATCAGGCCGATTTTCTCGCCGGGCTTGATCACCAGGTTCAGGTCGCCGATCACGCCGCTTTTCTTGCCGTAGTGGAAATCCACGTGCTCGAAGCGCACCTCGCCCTGGGCCACCGCCAGCGGCTTGGCCTGCTCGCGGTCGGTGACGCTGACGGGCTGGGAGATCGTCTGCAGGCCGTCCTGGACCATGCCGATGTTTTCGAAAATGCCGGTGACCACCCACATGATCCAGCCGGACATGTTGACGATGCGGATCACCAACCCCGTGGCCAACGCAATCGCGCCGACGCTGATCAGCGATTGCGTCCACAACCACAGGGCCAGGGCCGTGGTGCCCGCGATCAGCAGGCCGTTCATGCTGGTGATGACCACGTCCATGCTGGTCACCACGCGACCGGCCAGTTGGGCTTTTTCGGTCTGCTCCTCGATGGCTTCACGGGCGTATTGCTGTTCGAAGTTGGTGTGGGCGAACAGCTTCAGCGTGGTGATGTTGGTGTAGCCATCGACGATCCGCCCCATGAGTTTGGAGCGGGCGTCGGACGACACCACCGAGCGTTCCTTGACCCGCGGCACGAAGAAATAGAGCGCGCCGATGTAGGCGGCGATCCACATCAACAGCGGAATCATCAGGCGCCAATCGGCTTCGGCGAACAGCACCAGCGAGCTGATGGCATAGATCAGCACGTGCCACAACGCATCCACGGCCTGCACCGCCGAGTCCCGCAGGGAGTTGCCGGTCTGCATGATGCGCTGGGCGATGCGCCCGGCGAAGTCGTTCTGGAAGAAGTTGAGGCTTTGCTTGAGCACGTAGCTGTGGTTCTGCCAGCGGATCAGGCTGGTCATGCTGGGGCTCAAGGTCTGGTGCACCAACAGATCGTGCAGCGCGACGAAAATCGGCCGGAACACCAGCGCGACCACCGCCATCCACGCCAGCTCGAGGCCGTGGACCTTGAAGAAGTCGGCGCTGGGCGTGGCCTGGGTCAGGTCGATGATGCGGCTCAGGTAGCTGAACAGTGCCACCTCGATCAGCGCGCCGATCAGGCCAACCACCAATAGCGCGGCGAAGCTGGGCCAGACTTGTTTCAGGTAATAGGTGTAGAAAGGCAGGACGCGGTTCGGCGGGGCCGAGGTCGGGGCGTCGCGGAAGATGTCGATCAGTTTTTCGAAACGGCGATAAACCATGGGTTACATAGCCCGGGCAGGGCTCTCCTTTTTTGCTGTGGGCGGCGCGGGATCGCCGACGCCGCCCAGGCTTGCCCTGCGGGTTTAGTCGATGCGCTTGGCCGACTTGATGATCACAGGGTCGATCGGCACGTTTTGCATGCCTTGTTTGGTGGTGGTCTGGGAGTTGACGATGATGTCCACCACGTCCATGCCCTTGATCACCTTGGCGAACACCGCGTAGCCGGCGTCGCGACCCGGGTCGAGGAAGGCGTTGTCGGCCACGTTGATGAAGAATTGGCTGGTGGCCGAATCCGGGTTGGAGGTGCGGGCCATCGACAAGGTGCCGCGTACGTTATGCAGCCCGTTGCTGGCTTCGTTCTTGATCGGCGCCTTGGTGTCTTTCTGTCGCATCTGCTGGGTAAAACCGCCGCCCTGGGCCATGAAGCCCGGGATCACGCGATGGAAAATCGTGTTGTTGTAGAAGCCGCTGTCGACATACTCAAGGAAGTTCTTGGTACTGATAGGGGCCTTGACCGGGTCCAGCTCGATTTCGATCTGGCCGTTGGTGGTGTCCAGCAAGACGTGTGGCGCCTTGGCCGGTTGCGCGGCCATCAGGTTGGCAGCAAAGAGGACGGAGCCGGCGGCGAGGGCGAGTTTTTTCAGCATGGGTTCAATGATCCTGGGTAGTGGAATCGATAGCGGTCAAGAATTCGAGCAGGGTCTGGTTGAAGCGTTCAGGTTGATCCAGCGGCGTAGCGTGCCGTGAATCGGCGATGACTGCCAGTCGTGCGTCAGGCAATAGCTTTGCATAAGCCTCTTTCAGCGCCACCGGGGTGTAGTCGTGGTCGGCGCAAATGATGAGGGTTGGACAGGCAACTTGCGCCAGGCGTTCCTGTACGCCCCAGCCGACAATGGCGTCGAAGCTGGCGAGATAAGCACGTTTGTCGTTCGTTGCCCAGCGCCGGGCCATCTCCAGGCGCAGCTCGGTCTGTTCAGGCTTGGGGAACAGCTTGGCGCCGAGGGCCTTGCCGATGGTTTCCAGGCTGAGCAGGCGCATCAGGCTCCAGCGCTTGAACCATTGCCAGCAATCGTCGGGCGTGCGGACCTTGACCTCGGGGGCGCTGTTGACGATGCACAGGCTCTTGACCCGCGCGGGTTCGTCCACGGCCAGTTGAAAACAGATCATCCCGCCCATGGACCAGCCCACCAGGTGCACCGGGCCCAGGTCGAGGTGGTCGATCAGCGCGCCCAGGTCAGCGCTGAAACCGACGATACTGTAGCGCTCGCGCGGTTTGTCGGAGCGACCGTGGCCGCGCACATCCAGCACGATCAGGCGATAGCGGGCGGACAGCACCGGGATCTGTTTTTCCCAGTCCCGAGTGCTGGAACCCAGCCCGTGGACCAGGACCAGGGGCACGCCTTGGCCATATTCCTCGTAGTGCAGGTTGCAACCTTCGTGCGCAAAGTGGGCCATCGGCGAAGTCCTTGTCAGGCTTGTTCAGGGGCGGCGAACGGTGCATCCAGCGGCGCGGTGTCAAAGGTGCGCAGCAGTTCGATGAGGATTTGCGTGGCCGGGCCCAGGGGTTTTTCCTTGTTGGAGAACAGATAGAAAGTCGAATTGCGGCTGCCTCCTTGTTCCAAGGGTAGACGCTTGAGCAAGCCTTCCTTGAGTTCTCGTTCGATCATGTGCCGGGGCAACCAGGCGAATCCCAAGCCACTGCCGACAAACGTCGCGGCAGTGGCGAGGCTGCCGACGGTCCAGCGTTGTTCGGCACCGAGCCAGCCGACATCCCGGGGTTGTTGGCGGCCTGAGTCGCGGATGACCACTTGCAGGTGGCTTTCCAGGTCGTGGAAGTTCAGCTCGCGGTTGAGGCGGTGCAGGGGGTGCTCGGGATGGGCCACTGCGATGAATTCGACGTCGCTCAATTCCGCGCCCAGGTAACCGGGAATGCTGAAGCCGCTGATGGCCAGGTCGGCCACGCCTTCGAGCAGCACTTCCTCCACGCCCGACAACACTTCTTCGCGCAGGCGCACCCGGCAGCCTCGGCTCTGCGGCATGAACGCCGTCAGCGCCCGGACGAGGCGGGCACTCGGGTAGGCCGCGTCGACCACCAGGCGCACCTCCGCTTCCCAGCCTTGCTCCATGTGATGGGCCAGGTCTTCCAATTGGCTGGCCTGTTTTACCAGCTGCCGGGAGCGGCGCAACAGTACGCCGCCGGCCTCGGTCAGCACAGCCTTGCGTCCATCGATGCGCAGTAGTGGCACGCCGAGCTGGTCCTGCATGCGGGCTACGGTGTAGCTCACCGAGGATTGGGAGCGGTGCAGCACTTCGGCGGCCTGGGCGAAACCACCATGGTCCACCACCGCCTGCAACGTTCGCCATTGATCAAGGGTCACGCGGGGCGCTTTCATATTGAGCTCCTCTTGTCCTAAGCTGGCGGTTCCTTGGTGGAGACTGCCGAATGAAAAAAATCTGTTGTGCGCTGCTGGCCCTGTTGCCGCTGACCGCCTTTGCCTACCCAATCGACGTGGAAAAACACCTCAACGGCCTGAGCATCGACTACAACGCCTACGACACCGATGCCGACATCGGCTCGATCCAGGTCAACAACTACGGCAGCACCGATGCGGCTTGCAAAGTAGTGTTTCGCAACGGCCCGGAAGCGCCGCGCACCCGCAACATCGAAGTCGCCGCCGGCAAGTTCAAGAACGCCACCGCCAAGTTCAACCGCAACATCATCAAGCTGCGCATCGAGCTGACCTGCAAGCCGAAATAGCCGGCGGCGGGGCAGCGCCATAAAGCTTGCTCCGCTTATAAACGAAAATATCGATGTGTTGCAGCAATTATTTGCGCTTTTTCATCGATATGATCGCGCTTAACCTTCACTCCATCGACTGACAACATTTTCAGATGGAGCCTACAAGCCATGTCCCGCGTCCTGATCATCGAAAGCAGTGCCCGCCAGCAAGATTCGGTTTCCCGTCAACTGACCCAGACCTTCATCAGCCAATGGAAAGCTGCGCATCCGTCCGATGAAATCACCGTTCGCGACCTGGCCATCAACCCTGTGCCGCACCTGGATGCCAACCTGCTGGGCGGCTGGATGAAGCCGGTCGAGCAGCGCAACGACATCGAAAATGCTTCCCTGGAACGCTCCAACCAACTGACCGACGAACTGCTGGCCGCCGACGTACTGGTGATGGCGGCGCCGATGTACAACTTCGCGATCCCCAGCACCTTGAAAGCCTGGCTCGACCACGTGCTGCGTGCCGGTGTGACCTTCAAGTACACCCCCACCGGCCCCCAGGGTTTGTTGACCGGCAAACGCGCCTTCGTGCTCACCGCACGCGGCGGCATTCACGCCGGTGGCGCTTCCGATCATCAGGAACCGTACCTGCGCCAGGTCATGGGCTTCATCGGTATCCATGACGTGACGTTTATCCATGCCGAGGGCATGAACCTGGGCGGCGACTTCCAGGAGAAGGGTTTGAACCAGGCCAACGCCAAGCTTTCCCAAGTCGCCTGAGCCGTTAATCCTAGGGTAATCGCCGGGTGGTCTAGTGACTCGGCGCTTCCCTTCAAACCGTTTTGAGCATCGAACCTCCCTTTGCACTTATTGCTCCTGAGTGCATCAGCCCGATTGAACGCTTTAGCGAGATCGGGCTTTTTTTTTTGCTTGGAAAATAGTCGTTACCTGAACGCGTTCTGACCCAGGAACTGACGCGCAGGCATGGGCAGTGAAAAGAAAAGCTGGCCTTTTGGTCAATCATTCATGGCGGCCGCTCAGAGCCTGATGGCATAAAGCTGTGGTTTTCTTTTTATTCACAACCTATGCTGGGAGTTACAGTATGGAGGCTGTGATATGTTTAAACTCAAACGGAAAACATGGGCTTTACTTTTGATTTATATAGTCGGCGTCAGTGGCTATATTTATTACCTGTATGTCGAAACTCAGGGGATTCTCACTGACAACATCAATAACAAACTGCTTCATGCTGCCCTGGGCGCATCGGCCATCCTGGGTGACCGCTACCATGACCATCTAGTCGGCAAGCAATCCAAATCGCAAACCCAGGACTGGGATACCATTCAAAAACTTTCCGGCTTTAATGATTCAATGGGCACGGCCTTTGTATACAGTGTCATCAAGCGAGAGGGAAAAGCTTATCTGGTTAGTTCCAGCGCGTCGAAGCGAGAAATCCAGGAGAAAAACTTTGTACGCTTCTTCGATCCTTATCCAGATGCCAGCCAGGCTTTGCTCGACAGTTTTGAACGCAGCGAACCCACATGGATCGACTATTCAGATCATTGGGGCGACTTTCGCGCCGTCTTTGTCCCACTAAAATCAAAAGACGGTACGTTGTATGTGGTGGGGGCGGAAATTACGTTGGCGGACTACTACCAGAAACTGAGGGAGGATTCTCTGCATCATGTTGTTCTTGCTATTCTGGTCTTCTTGGCTTTTAGCATTTTATTTGTGGTTGATTTGTTGCGCATGCGTGTTCATCTTCAACAATTGGAAATCAACGAGCAGGTCTTGAATCGAGCGAAAAATGCTGCTGAAGAGGCGGATCGTTCAAAAACCAGATTTTTGGCCACCATGAGTCATGAAATCCGCACGCCCATGTATGGGGTTATCGGAGCGACGGAGCTATTGGCCCGTTCCGCTCTGAATCGCGAACAAAATCATTTGCTGAAGACCATTGATAGCAGCGGGCGAACCTTGCTCTCTCTTATTGATAACGTCCTTGACCTTGCGAAGATCGAGGCGGGAAAGCTTGAGTTGAAATCCAGTGTTTTTGACGTGAGAGGACTGGTTTCATCCACGATCGAAATAATCCGGCAAAACATTCAGGACAAGCCGATAGCGTTTGAGATAAAGATTTCGCCGGACGTGCCGGCGTTAATTAAAACCGACATCGATTGCCTTCGCCGGATATTGATGAATCTGTTGGGTAATGCGGTCAAGTTCACCGAAGCCGGGAAAATATCGCTCATGATTGCGACCAGTGGCCATGGCCCTCAAGCTCGATTTGATTTCTCCATTTGCGATACTGGCATAGGCATCCCCTTGGAGCTGCAAGAGAACCTCTTCAAGCCCTTTGCCCAGCTTAAAGGGCCTGCTGGACAACGTTTTACCGGGAGTGGGCTGGGTCTTTCCATATGCAAAAACCTGGTTGAGGCGCAACGAGGAACTTTGTCCTTTACGAGTCAGCCAGGTGTGGGGTCGACGTTTTCCTTTTCACTTCCCGTGGAGCTTTTTTCTGCTTCAACAGTACCCTCTGATGACAATCATGCGACGGTTGATTTTGACTCATCTTTTGCCCAAGCCTACCCTCACCAGATTCTATTGGTGGAGAATCATCCTGTGAGTCAGAAGGTCGCCACGGCGATGTTACAAGAACTTGGGTATTACCCTGAACTTGCTGCAGATGGCTTTCAAGCGATCCAACACTGCATGGCTTCGATCCCTGGGATCATTCTGATGGACATCAATATGCCTGTTATGGATGGGTTGGAGGCTGTTCGTAAAATTCGCGAATTACCGGCAGGAGACACGTGTTACATCGTTGCTTTTACTGCGAGCGCCTTTTCGAGCGAGATCGAACGTTTCAGGGCGGCTGGCGCGGATGACATATTAACCAAGCCGGCAAATTTTCAGGCTTTGACTCGGGTACTCCAGCGAGCAACCCACTACCGGGATGACCATCAGGCCAGCATTCCGGTAGCGGACTTAATGTCGAGCTGAAGTGAGGCTCAGGGTATGAATGCCATCACCGAAACAGGCGAGCCTGATCCTTCTTTCAATCGGAGCACGCCGATGACCAGAGTGGTGCCCTTCGCCGGTAGCTGATCGAGATTGTTCAGGCACTCCAAAACGATGCCGTCCTTCTTCAGAATCTGACTGTTGGTGGCATAGATCGTATCTTGACCTGGGTCGGCACCGTGCGTATCGATGCCGACCCCTGCAATATGACGCTCTTCGAGCAGGAACTTGGTCGTCGCGGCCCCTATACCGGGAAAATGCGGGCCTTTCTCATCTTCGTTTATGAACCGCTTCGGGTCGTTCCACAGGGCTTGCCAGCCTGTGTAAAACAAGACAACAGCGCCTTGATCAATGCGTCCATGGACGTGTTCCCATTTTTCTATATCGCTGATGCCAATCACGTAGTCGGGATTGCCCCGGGCCAGATGTCGCATATCAATCACCACTGCCGGACGCACCAGGGATTCCGGCTTGTAGGCATCAATCCCGATGGCATTGGGATGGAAACTATTAGGCGCGTTCATATGGGTTCCACTGTGTTCCCCTATGCTGAAGCGCCGCAAGTAATAACCGTCTTTTTCCTGGGACGCCACTACGTCGAATGTCACCGGAGGATCGTTAGGCCAGAGCGGAATGTCCGGACTGATGATATGGCTGAGGTCGATGACTTTTTGAAACTTAATATTCTGCATTCCTTTGGCGTCCTTGTTTTCTGCGAAACCGTGGGGGATGCCGACCGCCAGGAACGCGACCAGTGCACCTACGCAGACCCGTTTTAAACTGCGCTTACCTTGCTTTGATACCGCCATAACGATTGATGTCCCATTTGATCATTTATGGATTGCCATCCTTGTGCCCAGCTTTCGGCCAGCCATCCTCTATATCTCAATTTCATGCTCACTGACATCCCCAGCGCTGATGGCTATCCAGAGATTCGCGACAACCGCCAAAAACCGCTATCTTCGCCGCCATTCAAAAACGAGGGGCGGTATGGGCTATCTACTTTTTGTGACCTTGATCCAGGCGTTCTCCTTCAGCCTGATCGGCGAATACCTGGCGGGGCATGTCGACAGTTATTTCGCGGTGCTGGTGCGCGTCGTGCTGGCGGGACTGGTGTTCATTCCGCTGACGCGCTGGCGCCAGGTCGAACCGTCGTTCATGCGCGGCATGCTGTTGATTGGCGCCTTGCAGTTTGGCGTGACCTACGTCTGCCTCTACCTGAGTTTCCGGGTATTGACGGTGCCGGAAGTGCTGCTGTTCACCATCCTTACGCCGCTGCACGTGACCTTGATCGAAGACGCCCTCAATCGTCGCTTCAATCCGTGGGCCCTGATCGCTGCGCTGGTGGCCGTGGCCGGCGCGGCGGTGATTCGCTACGACCGGATCAACCCGGATTTCTTCATGGGCTTCTTGCTGTTGCAACTGGCCAACTTCACCTACGCGGCCGGGCAGGTGCTGTACAAACACTTGGTGGCGCGTCACCCAAGCGACCTGCCGCACTATCGGCGTTTCGGTTATTTCTACCTCGGTGCGCTGATGGTGGCGTTGCCGGCGTTCCTGCTGTTCGGCAAGACGAATTTCTGGCCCGAAGCTCCGTTGCAATGGGGCGTGTTGGTCTTCCTCGGCCTGGTCTCCACCGCGTTGGGGCTGTACTGGTGGAACAAAGGCGCATGCCTGGTCAACGGCGGCACGCTGGCAGTGATGAACAACCTGCACGTGCCGGTTGGGCTGCTGGTGAACCTGCTGATCTGGAACCAGCACGAGGCGTTGGGGCGGTTGCTGCTGGGGGGGGCGGTGATACTGGCGGCGGTGTGGATCAGTCGGTTGGGGATACGCCAACCTCAGCCTTCACCCTAACCCCTGTGGGAGCGAGCTTGCTCGCGATGGCGCACTTATCAGTCAGCATCTATGTTTCTGACACACCGCTATCGCGAGCAAGCTCGCTCCCACAGGGGAATCGGGTTGGCTTCAGACCACCTGTTTCTGCGGCTCCGGCAGGTGACTCGCCCCCAGCACCGCCGGCAGCAACCCCGCCCGCAGATCCGTGCCGCTCGGCTGCTGGTACAGGCCCAAGCCGAACTCCGGCATCACCGCCAGCAGGTAATCGAAGATATCCCCCTGGATGCGCTCGTAGTCGGCCCACACGGTGGTGCCGGTGAAGCAGTAGATTTCCAGCGGGATGCCCTGGGCGGTGGTCTGTAGCTGGCGAACCATGCAGGTCATGTTCGGCTGGATCTCCGGGTGGCTCTTCAAATAGGCCAGGGCATAGGCGCGGAACGTGCCCAGGTTGGTCATGCGCCGACGGTTGGCCGACATCGCCGCGACGTTGCCCTGGGCTTCGTTCCAGGCCTTGAGTTCGGCCTGCTTGCGGCCCATGTAGTCGGTCAGCAGGCGAACCTGGGAGAGGCGCTGCTCTTCGTCATCATGCAGG
>Ga0308169_10003582_pt1 | contig 15064 bp, 18 predicted proteins | sample PhyBR1_2_FD_202139 | JGI IMG/M metagenome (GOLD analysis project Ga0308169, IMG submission 202139) | Phyllosphere microbial communities from UC Gill Tract Community Farm, Albany, California, United States - DLSLSB.R1 | ecosystem: Host-associated > Plants > Phyllosphere > Unclassified | place... | reverse complement strand
CACCCGCCGCGCATGTAGCCACGAGCAAGCCTCGCCGGCCTGAATCGACCTGCTTCTCATTACTCATACCAACTCCATTCGTCAAATGCGAAATGTTGCAATGCAATACGTTGCAAACTAGTAAAAACCATTTTTGCAACAGACGATTATAGGTGAACAGTTTGGCAAACTAAAGAAAAAACGTTTGCTTGCTCACAACGCTCTTCAAACGCGCAATTCCGTGCAAAAGATTGAGCGAAAGTTGATCCTTTGCCTGAGCAACGAGGCTTTATCTGTTCCTGTATCATCCTTGCACACCTGTCTAAAACAACAAGGAGAACCCGGATGGCCATGCTGGAAGAGTTCAGGAAGTTTGCGATGAGGGGCAATGTCATCGACCTCGCGGTCGGTGTCATCATCGGCGGCGCGTTCGGGCGCATCGTCGATTCGCTCGTGCAGGACGTGATCATGCCGCCGATCGGCAAGCTGTTCGGCGGCCTCGATTTTGCCAGTTACTACATTCCGCTGAATGGCCAGGCTTACGGGCTGCCGCTGGCCGAGGCGAAGAAGGCCGGCGCCGTTCTGGCCTATGGCAATTTCCTGACGGTCCTGCTGAATTTCATCATCCTGGCTTTCGTGATCTTTCAGATGGTGCGCCTGGTAAACCGCCTGCAGCGTCCGCGCGTCGACGAAGTGGTGGTGGTGACACCGCCGGCGGAAGAGATCGTCCTGCTGCGCGAAATCCGCGACGCCCTGATGAAACGCTAGTCTTCCATGCGCCGCTACTGGCTCCTGTTCGCGCAAACCGTCACGATCGCCCTGGGCATCTACGTGGTGATCGCGGCGCTGCGGCCGGAGTGGGTGGGGCGCATGCCGACCCAGGTCGGGCTCGGCGGGCCGGGACGCGCGGTGCCGGTGCTGCAGGCGCCCACGCGCGCGCTCGCGCCCGGCAGCTACCGCGACGCCGCCAGCCGCGCCATGCCGGCCGTGGTCAACATCCTCACAAGCAAGGCGATGCATGATGGCCATCCGCTGCTGAAGGACCCTTTCTTCCGCCGCTTTTTCGGCGACAAGCTGCCGCCGCAAGAACAGATGGCCAGCCTGGGCTCGGGCGTGATCGTCAGCGCCGACGGCTACATCCTGACCAATTACCACGTGGTCGAGGGCGCCGACGAGATCGAGGTCGGCCTGGCCGATGGACGCAAGGCCGCGGCCGGCATCGTCGGCACCGATCCTGAAACCGACCTCGCCGTTATCCGCATCAAGACGAAAAACTTGCCGGTGATCGTGCTCGGCGACACGGACCAGGCGCGCGTGGGCGACGTGGTGCTGGCGATCGGCAACCCCTTCGGCGTCGGCCAGACCGTCACGCTCGGCATCATCTCCGCGCTGGGGCGCAACAACCTGCACATCAACCACTTCGAAAATTTCATCCAGACCGATGCCGCGATCAACTTCGGCAACTCGGGCGGGGCGCTGATCGACACGCGCGGCAACCTGCTGGGCATTAATTCGGCGATCTATTCGCAGACCGGCGGCTCGGTCGGCATCGGTTTCGCGATTCCCGTCTCGACCGCGAAGACCGTGCTCGATTCGATCATCAAGCACGGCCAGGTGGTGCGCGGCTGGATCGGCGTCGAGTCGCAGGACGTCACGCCCGAGCTGGCCGACAGTTTTGGCCTCGCCAAGGACCGCGGCGCGATCATTGCCGGGGTGGTCCACGGCGGTCCGGCCGACCGCGCCGGCATGCGCCCGGGCGACATCCTGGTCGCGGTGCAAGGCAAGAAGGTCACCAGCACCAGCGACATGATGAATTTCATTGCCGCGCTGCCGCCGGGCGACAAGGCCAAGCTGACGGTCGTGCGCAAGGACCACGAATCCACGCTCGACGTCACCATCGGGCGACGGCCCCGCCAGGCGCCGTAACACTTATCATTGATCTTTTTCTACAGGACTTGAAAGCAGCCCATGCATCTGCGCGACCTGACGCAATTTTTAAGCGAGCTCAAAGAGAACAACAACCGGCCCTGGTTCCTCTGGAACAAGCCGCGCTACGACATCCTGCGCACCGAGTTTCAGGACGTGCTGACGCAGCTGATCCGGGAACTCGGCAAATTCGACCCGGCGGTGGGCGGCTGCAATCCGAAAAAGGCCATGTTCCGCTTCCAGCGCGACACCCGCTTCGCCAACGACAAGACGCCGTATAAAACCCACTTCTCGGCCGGCATCGCGCCCGGCGACAAGCGGCGGCCGAGCGCAGGCGCCGGGCCGACCTATTATTTTCATATCGAGGCCGACGGCACGCTGCTGTTCGGCGCCGGCGAATACATCCCGCCGGCGGAGCGCCTGAAAGCGATCCGTGCGCACGTGGTCAATGATGCGACAGGTTTCGCCAAAATGTTGAAGAATAAACATCTGCGCGCGACCTACGGCGACTTGCGCCACGACGAGGGAAAACTGCAGCGTCCGCCCAAGGGTTTCGATCCGGATCACCCGTTGGTCGAATACCTGAAGCTGAAAAGTTATTTCGTCTGGACCGAGGCCAAGCTGGACCTGAATGCGCCGGACAAGCTGGTGCCGCAGCTCGCGCAAGGATTCAAGGACGCTTTCGCGCTGGTCACCTGGCTGCGCGGGGTGCCGCAAACCTTCGAAGATACGGAATAAAGCTCAAGAGGTCTCAATATGGCACTACAACACGCCCGCTCGGGTGAACGGATCGCGCTGCAGCGCGGCGAGGACGATATCGCCAACTTCACCTCGATCGCCCTGATCAAGACCGATCACATGGAGCTGATCCGGCTCGTGCTGCCCAAGGAAAAGCCGATGCCGGAGCACTACGTGGAGGGCGAGATGACCCTGCTGTGCCTGGAAGGAGAAATCGCGTTCGACGCGCATGGCAAAACCACCATCCTGCAGCCCAACGAGATGGTCTACCTGGCCGCCGGCGAGCCGCATGCGATCCGCGCCAACCAGGATGCGGTCGCGCTGATGACCATCCTGCTGCATCCGGGCGACAACAGCGGCGGTCCGACCCACAAGCCGAACATGCCGGCGGCCTGATCTACTCCGGCCGCGTTAGCCTCAGGCCAGCTCGTTGCGCGGGTCGCGCGCCAGCAACCGCGCGACCATCTCGGTGGCCGAGTCGCCATCGAACAGCACGCCGGCGACGGCATTCGTGATCGGCATGTCCACGCCGAGCTTGGCCGCAAGTTCGCGCACTGCCTTGGCGCAGGGCACGCCTTCGGCCACGTGGCCGAGTTCCTTGACGATGGTGTCGAGCGGCTTGCCCTGGGCCAGCGCCAGGCCCACGCGCCGGTTGCGCGACAAATCGCCGGTGCAGGTCAGGATCAGGTCACCCATCCCGGTCAGGCCCATGAAGGTGCCGGGTTGTGCGCCGAGCGCCGTGCCCAGGCGCGTGATTTCGGCCAGGCCGCGCGTGATCAGGGCGGCGCGCGCGTTCAGGCCCAGTCCGAGGCCGTCGGCCGCGCCGGTGGCGATGGCCAGGATGTTCTTGACCGCGCCGCCGACTTCCACGCCGACCAGGTCGTCGCAGGCATACACGCGCATGTTGCCGCCGTGCGCCAGCGCCACCACGCGTTCGCGCAGCGCGCCCGCGCCGGACGCCACGGTCAACGCGCACGGCAGGCCGCGCGCCACTTCCTGGGCGAACGAGGGGCCGGACAGCGCCGCGCCCGGCGCCGCATCGCCGAGCACGTCGCGCACGACCTGGTGCGGCAGCAGGCCGGTGCCGTATTCGAAGCCCTTGCACAGCCAGACGATGTTGGGGATGTTGCGGCCCTTCAGTTGCTCGAGCAGCGGGCGCAGGCCGGCCACCGGGCAGGCGGCGATCAGCAGTGGCGTCGCACCGGGCGCAGCGTCGGTGACGTGGGCGATCGCCGCGTCGAAATCGGCCGTGACGCGCAGCGCCTCGGGCAGCGGGAAGCCGGGCAGGTAGGCGCGGTTCTCGCGCGCGGCGGCGGTCTCGGCCATCTGATCGGGATTGCGGCCCCACAGCAGGACGTCGTGGCGCGCAGCCAGGGCGATCGCGACGGCCGTGCCCCAGGCGCCGGCGCCGAGGATGGTGATGTTCTGTGCTTGTTTGGCTTCGTGCATGGGAAGATTGGGATGGATGCGGCGGCTAGATGCCCCACACATCGGATGCCTTGACGTAGCCGCTGATGCCGTCGCGGTGGCGTACGCGCACCCAGGGGCCGGGTTCGGGATCGACCAGTTCGAGCAGGACGTTGCGGTCGGCGGTCATGAGTATTGCCGCGGCCTCGTCGGGCGCCGCGCGCACGCGCGCGGAGATCGCCCGCACGATCACGTTGCGCCGCGCCGACAGGTCTTTCGCGTCAAGCCAGGCCATGTCGCCGCTGGCGTCACGCACCTTGACCCAGTCGCCGTAGCTGAGCAGGACCTCGACCGGCATGCCGCTTGGCGCGATGAACAGCTTGCCGCCCTTGGGCGACGGGGTGTCGTACAGGATCGTGGAATGCGGACCTACCGTCTTGAAGTCGAACGCGGACGCGGCGCAGCACGCCAGCGACAGGACGCAAGCCGCAAGCAGGCGGGTGGGGTGCATGGTCGGCCTTTGGAGGGGCATCACAGCCTCAAGGCGAAAAGCGGAAGGCGTCCGCGCCGCCCGGATGGACGGCGCGGACGCCCCGTGGATATTACTGGTTGGCGGCCGGCGTGCCTGCGACGGCAGCCTGCTGGGCCAGCGCCTGCTGGCGCTGCTGGTAGAACACTTCGAAGTTGATCTCGGCCAGGTGCACGGGCGGGAAGCCGGCACGGGTGATCAGGTCAGCGATGTTGCTACGCAGGTAAGGATAGATGATGTTCGGGCAGCCGATGCCCAGCAGCGGATCCATCTGGTCAGCCGGGATGTTGCGGGCTTCGAAGATGCCGCCCTGCTTGCCCTCGACCAGGAAAGCGACCTTGTCCTTGACCTTGGCGGTCACGGTGATGGTCACGGTCGATTCGTAGATGCCTTCGGCGATGCTTTCGGCGCCGACGTCCAGCGAGACCTCGATGGTCGGGGCTTCCTGCTCCAGGAAGATTGCCGGGGAATTCGGTTGCTCCAGAGACATATCTTTCAGGTAGATACGCTGGATTTGGAACACGGGTTGCAGGTTTTCGTCAGCCATGGAACGCTTTCGTTAATTGTAAGAAGATGGCACAGCCATCTGAGTCAAGGCGCCGGCAATTGTATCAAAACCAATTCGGTTGCAATAGCATCGCGGCGCGGTCCTTGTCAAACCTGCACAAGCGGCGCCGGGTCAGGGCCGGCGCCGGCATTCCATCAGGCGCCCTGCAGCAGCGGCTCCAGGCGCCCGGCCTGGTCGAGCGCGTACAGGTCGTCGAAGCCGCCCACGTGGGTCTCGCCGACGTAGATCTGCGGCACGGTACGGCGGCCGGTACGCTGCATCATGATGGCGCGCTGCTCGGGATCGAGGTCGACGCGGATGCGTTCGATGTCGGTCACGCCCTTGGCTTCGAGCAGGCGCTCGGCGCGTACGCAATACGGGCAGCTGGCGGTGTGATAGAGGACGACGTGGGCTGTCATGAAGACTCCTTGTTCAATGTTTATTCAATTATTTGCTCAGGGGCAGGCCGGCAGCCGACCAGGCGTTGACACCACCCTCGAGGGTATAGATATCTTCGAACCCTGCCGATTTCAACTGGCGCGCCGCCTTGTCGGCCCGTGCGCCGCTCTGGCAAACGAGAATCACGGTTTTGACCTTGTTCTTGTCCAGTTCCCCGATGCGCGTGGCGAGGTCGGCCAGCGGCATGTTTTTCGCGTCGCGCAGGTGGCCGGCGGCGAATTCGTCGGCGCTGCGCACATCGATCACGGCGGTGCTCTTGCCGCGGTTGATCATCTGGGTTGCCTGCAGGGGCGTGGCCTGGCGTCCGCGCGGCATCAGGGCCGGGAACAGCAGGGCGCCTCCGGAAATTACGGCGATCGCAACAGTAAGAAGATGGTCAAGGATGAATTTCACGAAGTTTCCGTTGGTTGAACTGAATCAGCGCATTATAAAATAGAAGACGGGATCGGTAATTTTTAGACTTCAGCACACTTTTTCTTGAAGAGCTTATGTACAAAATCGTATTCATGCGCCATGGCGAGTCCACCTGGAATCTCGAAAACCGCTTCACCGGCTGGACCGATGTCGACCTGACCGACAAAGGCGTGGGCGAAGCCAGGCTTGCCGGCCGCCTGCTGCGCGAAGCCGGCTTCAGCTTCGACCTGGCCTATACCTCGGTCCTGAAACGTGCGATCCGCACCCTGTGGCTGGCCATGGACGAGATGGACATGATGTGGCTGCCCGTCAGGAACGACTGGCGCCTGAACGAGCGCCACTACGGCGCCCTGCAGGGCCTGGACAAGGCCGAGACCGCCGCCAAGTTCGGCGACGAGCAGGTGCTGATCTGGCGCCGCAGCTACGATACGCCGCCGCCTGCGCTGGAAGCGAACGATCCGCGCACCTCCTTCGGCGACCCGCGCTATGCCGGCCTGGCCAAGGACCAGGTCCCGCTGACCGAGTGCCTGAAAGACACCGTCGCACGCGTGATGCCGGCCTGGGACGAGGACATCGCGCCGGCCATCCGCGCCGGCAAGAAGATCCTGATCTCGGCCCACGGCAACAGCCTGCGCGCGCTGATCAAGATGCTCGACAACATCAGCGACGCGGACATCGTCGGCCTGAACATCCCGAACGGCACCCCACTGGTGTACGAGCTGGACGAGAACCTGAAGCCGATCCGCCATTACTACCTGGGCGACCAGGAAGCGATCGCGGCCGCGATGGCCAAGGTGGCGAACCAAGGGAAGGCAAAGTAAGTCTTGCGACTCCCGAGATTGAAGGTTGCCGCCAGCAAGCTGCTGTGCGGCATGCTGGCGCTGTCGCTCGCGGCTGGCTCGCTTGATGCCGCCGGTGCGCCGCGCCAGACCTCGCGCAGCAAAGAGAAAGCCGCGGCCGAAGCGCAGCGCGCCGGCATCCAGCAAAAGCTCGAAGCGCTGCGCAAGGACATCAGCCGCACCGAGAGCGAAAAGGAAGACGCGGCCGACGAGCTGTCCGCGTCGGAAGAAGCGATCTCGAACGCCAACCGGTCGCTGCACGATCTGGCCGAGGAACAGGCCGCGACCAATGCCAAGCTGCAGCACCTTGCTGCCGAGCAGGAGCACCTGACCGAGACCATCGCCGCGCAAAAGCAGCAGCTGGCCAAGCTGTTGCGCGCGCATTACGTTGCCGGCAACGAAGACCGCATCAAGCTGCTGCTGTCGGGCGACAATCCGAACCGCATCAACCGCGACCTGCAGATGATGGCCTACGTGTCGCAGGCCCAGGCCAGGCTCCTGACTTCCTTGCGCGCCAACCTGGCGGCGGTCGAGGCGAATCACGCCCAGACCCAGGACGCCAAGGACGACCTGGAAGACATCGCACAGGAGCAGCGCGACCAGAAGGCGCTGCTGGAAAAAGAGAAGGCGAAGCGCGCATCGCTGCTGGCCAATTTGTCCACGAAACTGTCCGACCAGCGCAAGCAGGCCAGCAACCTGGAGCGTGACGCCCAGCGCATGACCAGCCTGGTTGACAACCTCACCCGCTTGATCCGCGAACAGGAAGCGGCCGCGGCGCGCGAGCGCAAGCGCCAGCAGGAGCTCGCGGCCGCGCGTGCGAAGGCCGAGGCCGAAGCAAAGGCGCGCGCGCTGGCCCGCGCCAGGGAGCGGCAGGCCGAACGCGAACGCCTGGCGCGCGAAGCGGCCAGGACGGGCAAGCCGATGAAGCCGCTGCCCGCGCCGGTACAGGACGAGCCGCGCGTGGCGGCCGAGCCGGCGCCGGAAACCAGGCAGGAAGCGCCGCCGCCGCGCAGCGCCGACACCGCGCTCGCGGCCGACCTGCCGAGCGGCGCCTTCGAGAGCCTGCGCGGCCGCCTGCCGGCCCCGATCGCCGGCAAGGTTGCGGCGAAATTCGGGACCAAGCGCGTCGACGGCCCGGCCTGGCGCGGCATGTTCATCAAGGCGCCGGAAGGCACCGACGTGCACGCCATCGCGGCCGGCCGCGTGGTGTTCGCGAGCTGGATGCGTGGCTGGGGTAACGTGATCATCGTCAACCACGGCGGCGCGTACCTGTCGATCTACGGTTTCAACCAGACCTTGCTCAAGCATGCGGGCGACGCGGTCAAGGCCGGCGACATCATCTCGAGCGCGGGCAGTACCGGCGGCAGCGAAGAATCAGGGCTATACTTTGAGCTCAGGCATCTGGGCCAACCGATCGACCCGGCCGGCTGGGTCAGGTTCTAGCCTGTAACGCTGCAAGGGATACCATGAGCAACAAACTCAAGAACATCGGTCTGATCGGCATCGGCATGGTGGCCGGCGTGGCCGCCTCGCTGCAGTTTTCCGCGCATGCGCAGAAGGGCGCCGAGGCGCCGTTGCCGCTCGACGAACTGCGCCAGCTGGCCGATGTGTATGCCTTGATCAAGAGTGATTACGTCGAGCCGGTCCAGGACAAGAAACTGTTGTCCGAAGCGATCGCCGGCATGGTCGCCTCGCTCGATCCGCACTCCGTCTACCTCGACGAAAAGGACTTCGCCGAAATGCGCGAAACCGTCGAGGGCAAGTTCGTCGGCATCGGGGTCGAGGTCGGCATGGAAGACGGCTACGTCAAGATCGTCTCGCCGATCGAGGACACGCCCGCTTTCCGCGCCGGCATCCGCGCCGGCGACCTGATCACCCGCATCGACAACGTGCCGATCAAGGGCTTGTCGCTGGACGAGGCGATCAAGCGCATGCGCGGCGAGCCGCACAGCAAGGTGATGCTGACCATTGCCCGCCGCGGCGCCGACGCGCCCTGGGTGGTCCCGGTCGAGCGTGAGGAAATCAAGGTCGCCAGCGTCAAGGCCAAGATGGTCGAGCCCGGTTATGCCTGGCTGCGCATCAACCAGTTCCAGGAAGAGACGCTCGACGAGCTGGCCGACAAGGTCAAGGGTCTGTATGCCCAGAACCCCAACATCAAGGGCCTGGTGCTCGACCTGCGCAACGACCCGGGCGGCCTGCTGCCGAGCGCAATCGGCGTCTCCGCCGCCTTCCTGCCGCAAAACGATGCGATCGTCTCGACCAAGGGCCAGCTGGCGGAATCCAACGCGACCTTTTACGGCCGGCGCGAGTTTTATGCGACCAGGCCCGGCGCCGATCCGCTCGCCAAGCTGCCGTCCGCTTTGAAAACCGTGCCGATGGTCGTGCTGGTCAACACCGGCTCGGCTTCGGCCTCCGAGATCGTCGCCGGCGCCTTGCAGGACTACAAGCGCGCGATCGTGATGGGCAGCCAGACCTTCGGCAAGGGCTCGGTGCAGACCCTGCGCCAGCTCACGCCCGACACCGCGGTCAAGCTGACCACGGCGCGCTACTACACGCCGAAGGGCCGGTCGATCCAGGCGCTCGGCATCGTGCCCGACCTGAAAGTCGACGAGACGCCGGAAGGCGACGGCCTGAACGCGCTGCAGGTGCGCGAAGCCGACCTCGACCATCACCTGTCGAACGAGGGCTTGGCCAAGGACGGCAGCACCTCGGCCAAGCGCGACGAGCTCGAGGAAGAGCAGCGCGCGCTGTCCATCCTCAAAAACAGCAGGCCGCCCGAGTTCGGCGGCAAGGACGACTTCCAGCTGACCCAGGCGATCAACCACTTCAAGGGCTTGCCGGTACGCCTGGCCAAGGCCGATCCGAACGAAGACAAGCCCGCGCCCGCCAAGCTGCCGGGTGACGAGCAGAAGCCGCCCGAGCAGGTCAAGGGCGGCGGCGGCAACAAGTGAGCCGGCTCGACCAACACCCGGCATGAACGACAGCCAGCTGCTGCGCTATTCGCGCCATATCCTGCTCGACGAGGTCGGCATCGAAGGGCAGGAGCGCCTTCTTGCCGCGCATGCGCTCGTCATCGGCGCCGGCGGCCTCGGCTCGCCGGCGGCCCTGTACCTGGCCGCCAGCGGCGTCGGCCGCATCACCCTGGTCGACGACGACGCGGTCGACCTCACCAACCTGCAGCGCCAGATCATGCACACCACGGCGCGGGTCGGCATGCCCAAGGTCGAATCGGGCCGTGAGGCCATGTTGCAGGTGAATCCCGAGGTCACCGTGACGGCCTTGCGCGAGCGCGCGGACGAAGCGCGTTTGGTAGAACTCGTCGGCTCAGCCGATGTCGTACTCGATTGCAGTGACAATTTTGCGACCCGCCATGCCGTCAACCGCGCTTGCGTGGACGCGTGCGTGCCGCTGGTGTCCGGCGCCGTGATCCGCTTCGATGGCCAGCTCTCCGTGTTCGACACGCGGGACACGACTTCACCCTGCTACGCCTGCCTGTTTCCCGCGGACAGCCAGTTCGAGGACGTCGCCTGCAGCACCATGGGCGTATTCGCGCCGCTGGTCGGGGTCATCGGCGCCATGCAGGCGGCCGAGGCGCTCAAGCTGCTGGCCGGCGTGGGGCGTTCGCTGGCCGGACGCCTGCTGATGCTGGATGGCCGCTCGATGGAGTGGACCGACATCGGCATCGCGCGCAATGCCACCTGCCCGGTATGTGCCGGAAGGACTTGATCTGAATCAATGTAGTCAGACGGGCAAGAAGCGTGGCGCGCCCTCCGGTGGTCTAGAATGCTTAGGCGCATCTTAACCCGCCCTGCATGTCGGATGCGCAAGCAGTGCAGTACCATGCTGGCTGCCTTATACTAGATCCTTCCGCCCAATAACTATCAGATCCATATGCAGAATATTTCGCATCGTTTGGCCCAGCGACGCCGCCAAGGTGGCTTCACCCTCGTGGAGATCATGGTGGTCGTGGTGATCATCGGCATCCTGGGCGCGCTGGTCGTGCCCAAGCTGCTGGGCCGCACCGGTGAGGCGCGCGTGACCGCCGCCAAGACCGACATCGCCGCCATTTCGCAGGCGCTCCAGCTGTACAAGCTCGACAACCAGCGCTACCCGACCACCGAGCAGGGCCTGCAGGCGCTGGTCCAGAAGCCGACCAGCGGTCCGGCCGCCAACGGCTGGAAGGAAGGCGGCTACCTGCCCAAGCTGCCCAAGGACCCGTGGGGCAATCCTTACCAGTACCTGAACCCCAGCCTGCACGGCAGCGAATTCGACGTGTTCTCGCTGGGCGCCGACGGCCAGCCGGGCGGCGCCGGCGAGGATGCCGATGTCGGCTCCTGGGAAGACAACCCCAATGCCGCTCCCGGCGCCGGCAACCGGTAAGCGGCGTCCCCTGAAGAAGGAGCTCGCATTCCGATGACCCGTCATGTGCGCAGGGTGCCGCAGCGGCCAGTGCGCGGCTTCACCCTGGTGGAGATCATGGTCGTGATGGTCATCATCGGCATCACGCTGGGCCTGGTCTCGCTCAACGTGATGCCCAGCCCACGCCAGGACCTGCAGGCCGAGGCCCGGCGCCTGTCGCTGCTGTTGCAACTGGCGCGCGACGAAGCGATCGTGCGCAACCGCCTGATCACCTTCGAGGCGACGCCCGAGCGCTACCACTTCCTGGTGCGCAACGAGACACGCTGGGATCCGGTCACCCACGACGACCTGCTGCGCGAGCGCCCGTTCAAGAATGCGCCGCTGACCCTGATGCTGGACCCGGCCAGCGCCGGCACCGTCAATCCGCTGCGCATCACCTTCGGCCGCGAACCGGTCGACAAACCTTTCACGCTGACCCTGGCGACCAGCGGCTACCAAGTCGCGATCCGCGCCGACGGGGTCGGGCATTTTACGGTTGAATGACATGGCACGCTTTTCAACCTCATCGAGACGGCAAGGCTTCACCCTGCTGGAAGTGCTGGTGGCCCTGGTCATCGTCGGCACCGCGCTGAGCGCAGGCTTGCGCGCGGTCGGCAGCCTGACCGCCAACAGTTCCGGCCTGCGCGCCAATATGATGGCCACCTGGTCGGCCGAGAACCGCCTGGTGCAGATCCGCATCGGCAAGGAATTCCCCGAGATCGGCAAGCGCGGCTTCGACTGCCCGCAGGGTGACCTGCACCTGGTCTGCCAGGAAGAAGTCTTCACCAGTCCGAACCCGCGCCTGCGCCGGGTCGAGGTGTCGGTGTTCGACATCGAAAGGCCGAACCGCCGGATCGTCAAGCTGGTCCAACTCGTGCTGAGGCCGCGACTATGAAGCCGATGTACAGGCTCCGCATGCGCGGCTTCACGCTGGTCGAACTGCTGGTGGCGATCAGCATCCTGGCCATCGTCGCCGTGCTCGGCTGGCGCGGCCTGGACGGCATCGTGCGCTCGCGCATGGCGCTGACCCAGCAGATGGAAACCACGCGCGGCATGCAGCTCGCCTTTGCCCAGATGCAGAGCGACTGCGAGCACATCGCCCTGCGCGACGTGATGGACCAGCGGCCCTACCTGCTGGCCAGCGCCAACCGCTTTACGGTGGTGCGCGAAGTGTTCGCTGAAAACCAGCCGGCGCGCCTGCAGGTGGTCGCTTACCGCATCGTCGACGGCGTGCTGGTGCGGCGCGAGTCGATCCCCACGCGCGACATGCTCCAGCTCGACGCGCTGTGGCAGGCCCAGATCAGCGACACCGACACCAGCGGCGCGGTGGCGCTGCTGCCCGGGGTCGCCGGCATGACGATCTCGACCTGGCAGAACAATGCCTGGCACCAGGCCGGCACCGGCACCGACACGAACGCGAACAACAACGCGAACAACAACGCAGGCCTGGGCACCAATATCCAGGGCAGCACCCCGCAGGGACAGCAAGCGCCGAACGTGCCGGTGGCCTCCGACCCGACCGGGCTGATGGTCGCGCTGCAAGGCCAGGCTCAGCAAGTTCCGATGACCAAGTCTTTCCTGTTGGGGGGCATATGAAGATGCGGCAAGCCCGGCCCCGGCGCGAACGCGGCGTCGCGGTGGTCACCGCGCTGCTCCTGACCACGCTGGCGATCTCGATCGTCGCCAGCCTGTTCTGGCAGCAGCAGGTGGAAGTGCGCTCGATGGAAAACCAGCGCCTGAACCTGCAGACGCGCTGGATCCTGCGCGGCGCGCTCGACTACGCCACCCTGATCCTCGACAGCCGGCGCTACGACAACGGTGGCATGCAGTTCACGTCGCAGGACCAGGTCTGGGCCACGCCGCTGGCCGAGACCCGCCTCGACCAGTACATCGAGCGTGAGCGGGTCGAAGGAGAAAACTTCAACGCAACCCTGTCCGGCAACGTCACGGACGCCTGCTCGCGTTACAATTTGCGCAATCTCGCGGTTGATTACCGCAACGTCGATCTGGATCAGGTCGAGGTATTCAGCCGCTTGTTGAGCAACCTGCAGCTGGACCCGGCGCTGGCCAAGCGGATCGCCGGCTTCGTGGCCCTGAGCGTGCCGGCCCAGACGGTGCCGACCGCTGCGCCTGGCACGGGCGGGAGCAGCAATCCGGGTGGCGGCGGTGCCGCTAACGGCGGTGGCGGCGCCGAAGGTGGAGGCGGTGGCGCAGGCGCAGGCGCAGGCGGTAACGCCAACCCCGCCGCCAGCGCCAACAACAGCAGCATCGTGGCGTCCAGCGGCGTGGTCGGCACGCCGATGAAGTTGTTGCAGGTCGACGATCTGCTGGCCGTGCCGGGGATAACGCCGGTCATCGTAGAGCGCCTGCGTCCCTTCGTGATCGCGCTGCCGGTGCGCACGCCGGTGAATGTCAACACGGCGCCGGCCGAGGTGCTGGCCGCGGTGGCGAACACCTCGATATCGGCGGCGAACACCATGATCGTGCGGCGCAAGCAGGCGGCCTGGCGGGATTACACTAATTTCACGACCGAGCTGAGTTCGCAGACCCATGGCCCGATGGCGCCGGACTCGGGGGCGGTGAAGAGCGAATATTTCCTCGTCGGAAGCCGCATCCGGCTTGACAGGGCGGCGCTCGATACCGAGGCCTTGGTGTACAGTCCGCTGACCCTGGTCGCGGGCGGCGGGACGCAGGTGATGTGGGTGCGCCAGGACTAGAACAAACACAAACGACGAGCCAAAGCGACAGATCGAGAAAGCGAGACAGTTTGACTACCCTTTATATCCGCCATCCCGCGCGCGCGGAAGGAGAACACGCGTTGTGCCGCTTCGCCCAGGTCAGCGACGGCGGCGCGATCGAACAGCAGGGCGAAGGCTCGCTGCGCAACCTGGGCGACCTGGTCGGCGCGAGCCGGCGCGTCGTGCTGTTGCTGGCCGGCGCCGACGTGACCTTGCTGTCGGTGCAGGCGCCGCCGCTGTCCGGCGCGCGCCTGAAGGCCGCCTTGCCCGGCCTGGTCGAGGAGCACATCCTGGGCGATCCGGCCGACTGCGTGCTGGTCGTCGGGCCCCAGCAGCCGGACGACAGCCGTCCGATCGCCGTGACCGACCGCGCCTGGCTCGAGAACCTCGTGCGCAGCCTGCTGGCCCAGGGCGCGCGCAGCGTGAGCGCCGTGCCTGCCCAGCTGTGCCTGCCGCTGCAGCCGGGCAGCGTCTCGGCGGCCGTCTCGGGCAGCGAACTGATCCTGCGCGAAGGCCTGTACCAGGGCTTCGGCCTGGCCCTCGACGCCAATCCGGCGGCGGTGCTGCAAACCGCGCGCGCCTTCAGCGGCGACGCGCCGCTGGTGCTGTACTTGCCGGCCAATCAACTGGGCGAGTACCAGGCGCTGTCGCTCGACGCCGGGCCCGGCATCACGTTCGAGGCCGACGACTGGGCGCACTGGATCACCGGTTCGAGGAGCACGGCCGTCGACCTGGTCGCCGGCCTGGGCGCCGCCGCCTCGCCGCAGCGCGACTGGCGCCGCTGGCGCTGGCCGATCGTGCTGGCCGGGCTGGTGGCGGTCGTCAATCTGGTCGGCCTGAACATCGACTGGCTGCGCCTGAAACGCGAAGCCGACACCATCCACCAGTCGATGAACCAGACCTTCCGCTCGGCCTATCCGAACCAGACCACGATCCTCGACCCGGTCGCCCAGATGCGCCAGAACATCGCACGCGCACGCGCCGGCACCGGCGAGGTGTCGCCCGACGAATTCACCTACCTTGCGGCCGCGTTCGGCGAAGCGGCACGTAATCTCGGACGTCAGCCCGGCATTGCGTCAATTGAATACCG
>Ga0308169_10003580_pt1 | contig 15070 bp, 22 predicted proteins | sample PhyBR1_2_FD_202139 | JGI IMG/M metagenome (GOLD analysis project Ga0308169, IMG submission 202139) | Phyllosphere microbial communities from UC Gill Tract Community Farm, Albany, California, United States - DLSLSB.R1 | ecosystem: Host-associated > Plants > Phyllosphere > Unclassified | place... | reverse complement strand
TTGCAGAGGATGACATTCTCTTCTACTTGTGGTGGTGTGTCGCTCAACCAAAGACTGAAGAAGGTGTGAAAGAGGGGTACGATGCAGCTATCCTATACTCTTTGATCCCTGTGAGTCTCCCTCACTCTTCCATATCTCACCTCTCTCTCTCTCTCTTTCACTCACGCTCTACAAACTCCCGTAGATCCTCTCGTCACTCTCAGCTTTCTCCCCGAATCCTCAAACCCGTTTCCTCTCTTTCCAACTCCTCACGACCGTAGTCCTTTCCCACACCGGTACCTCTCGAACATCCGATATGATGCAACTCGCACTTCTCAAGGATCTCGTCGCAGAGGATGGTACTCCAAGCTTCAAGACTGCTTGTATTGGAATCGTCAAAGAGGTTTTGAGAGGGAAGTTTGAGAAGGCGGATCAAGTGAGTTATCTCTCCTCTTCTCTTCTTCCCTCTCTCCTCTTCCCCTGTGAGCTTGACTGACGAAGCTCATGGTGAGATCCAGGATCCAAAGTTCGAATCGATTTTCCTTTCAAATCAATGTATCGAACATTTGGGTCCATTACTGCTCAGATTCGATCCTCCGAACTTACTCAACAAAGAGGAACTCAAGGCAGAAGAGTTTGTCGAGGACAAGTCAAAAGATGTGATGCAGAAGCTAAATTGGTACTACTTCATGCTTCAAAGGGATGTCAAGAACAAGGTGTGCTCATTTTCCTCTCTTCCTTCAAAACGCTCACTCACCTCTCCGCCCTACCATAGACCGGTATTCGTTCACCCTCTTCCGTCCAATCGACAGACGCGACCTTCATCCGCCCTCTACGCTCAACTCTCTCGAAATGGCTCGATCCAACGACCTCTTCAACTCCTCTCGACCCTCCCCTCCAACTCGAGGTGGAACTCCTACAAACCACTCTCACCAGAATCGACGAAGTGCTCAAGACTCTGTGAATCAACTTGATAGTAGTTCCAGCTTCACGTGCGGGAATGACCAGTCTTTCAAGCTTTTCCCCTCACTCTGTCGTCGTCGTCGTCGTTTTTCGCCTATTCGTTCCGATTTACCCGACTCTTCCGTTCGGAGACGATACGAATTGACGTCTACGAGTTGTTTCTTCTCACCCTAGAAAACGCTTTGACTGATCAAAGAACTTGCGCTGATCAAGTTCGTATCGAATACCGAAAGAAACCGTTCTGAGAAAGTCTCAGCACCTTTTGCTGACGTCCTCTCTCCTCCTCACGCTCATGCACAGCACACGACCTGGTCAAATTATATCTTTTCCGGACCACGAGATCACTCCAATGCCGAGCGGAGCAGCGTTGTCGTCGTCGTCGAAAAGTCGATACCCTCGAATTATTCAAGATTTCGTTTTCACCTGCTTTCGAAGGGCTTAAGGTAGACAGTTGGTTCAACGACGTAAGAGGGAGAGGGTCAGCTGAGTAGAAGTTCTGCTAGCGTCGGTATGCAGTGCAGTACAGTAATGCTAGCGTTCAGCCAAGAAGCAATGCGTGCGAAGGCAAAGTGAGAGAGAGGGTATTTTTTTGACAGACATGTCGTCGCCACTCGTCGCGCATCTCATGTGAAACTTCGAATGGAAGAGAGAGCAGAGGAGAGAGAGAAGTGAGTAATCGAGTGGTTGCGAGATGATCGAGAAAGTGAGAGAAAAACACGATTTTATTTCAAAGACCCTAAAAAAGCTCCCGTCCCTCTCTCCCTCTGCACCTCACCAACCCATACTCGAAACCAGCCAGTGAATCAGTAGCAAGTTTAAAAGAAGATATCACCACTCGCGGTCCCGGTCCCCCAATCCTCTCGCCTTGCTTCTCCCAGTCGGTGTTCGATTCGACCAATTGGATTAGTTCGGTCACCTTTCCACCTCCTACACCCTGTTGAAGAGTCTATAGGTTGTTGTGATTAGTTACAGGACTATCTTCACTGTACGTCCTCATTCTCTACTTCGGAGGAGAGAGGAGAGAGATGTGGAACTGACACTTCCCGCCGACCTTTTGCATCTTCGCTCCCCTCCCTACTCCCCTCTTCCGCTCTGCAGGCTTCAAGATCAACGCGATAGTAAACTAGAAACGCTTGTCCCTCGTGACATTCGCCCTCAACTAGTTCCCCATCAACTTCTTCACCTCTCCTTCTTCCCTCCGTCATGGCCGACGAATCCTGTTAGACCCCTCCCTCCCACCACCCAGAGACAACTCTAGTTTTGAATAGTGAACAACCACACTATACAAGCACACTCCTCAATCCGTCAATTGAAGCATTCAAACGCTTTGATCAATCTCTCTCACGCCCCTCTCTCATCCTTACTCCCGAACACACCGAACCCTCACTCTCACCATGTCGAGCTGTTCATTCGCCTCTTTCCTACAATTCTGTAATCAAGGTTACTCCCACCCGACCACTTCAGAGGGAGGAATCGCCTCGTCCGCCTCTTTAACTTCGCCCATTCCTCCAATGATGTCCCCTCTCGACCTATCTGCTGCAACTCACCAATCACACTCCTCCTCATGCCCCTTATCTCCATCAGCCTCTTCGACCTCTTCTCTCGGTTCAGATGCCGCTTCACCTCACAAACGACAAAGAGCCCACTCTCCCGATTCTAGCAACTCTTACCCTTCCCTCGCTTCCTTCGCTCAAGAGTTCGGTTCGAGTTTCCCATTCTTCCCGCAAGGAGGTGTACTTCGTATTCCTCCCACCGAAGTCGACTCAGTTATCGCTAGTCCTCAACCTACTCCCCTTCCCGTCAGATCAATCCTCTGCACTTCTTCTTCTCCCACTTCGTGAGTTTCTCTCTTTCTACTTCCTCGTCTGACGCTGTACTGACCTGTCGATGTTGTAGCTCTGCTCTCGATACACCTCTCTCCTCACCACCTCCAACTCGACCCGTCTCTCGTCGTTCGTCAACCTCGAAGTCCGTCCGTTTCGCCCGTTGCACGAACGCATCCGTCTTCCCGACACATTCTACAGCAGAATACGACCGATCACCTATCGTTCCTACTTGCGAAGCGCAATCACTCGAACTGAAACGAGTTTGTTCAGCTGAAGGAGACAAGGACGAAGGAGGAGGATGGATCAAGTGTGTCGAGAGGGAGAAAGCTGCTGCAGCACAACAAGCTGCCGCTTCTGGATCTCAATCAGGAGGAATCATCTCACCGAATATCGCAGGACTCAAGGCGCATTTACCGAAACATTCACCTTCTATGGAGAACCCTGTCGAAGGAGTACATGGATTGATCGAGGGTGGATTCTTTGTCGGTGAAGAAAGGGAACAACTCGCGAATTCACCGTTGGGGACTGTCGTTTCTGGAATTCCTGGAGTCGGAGTCATTACGGAAGATATCGAATTGGAAGAAGAAGCTCTCGAGTTGGACGACGATATGTTGGTGGATGATTCGGCAGAGACTGGATTAGACGATGATGATGATGAAGAGGTAGAGGAAGCGGTTCAAATACCAGAAACCATCGTTGAAGAACCGGAATATTCCTCACCTCATCGATCTTCCTCCCCTACTTCCTCCTCTCACTCTCACGAAGAAGATATCGAACTCCCTCCCTCCTCACCGAATCCTTCAACCTCTCTTCACCCCTATCAACATTCCTCGACTTCTTCCACGGCATCTTCCTCGACTTCTTCCCTCGCTCACCACTCGCACCTCACTCGATCCGATTCCGCTTCCCCCGAAATGTCGGCCACGACAGTCGACGAGAATTCTTCGGAAGAAGAAGGTGAAGGAGAACGAGTCGTTCGGGAAGAGAAAGAGAAAGCTTGTGCCGCGTTGAAAAAGAAACAGAGGTTTGGATTATGCAGTTTGGGGAAATATACAAGACAGGACGTCTTCGGCACTTACGACTCATTAGGTGGATTCTAATCATCCCCCCCTCCTCTCCTCCTCTCTACACTCACGCACGCTTTTCATCCTCGTTAAACCCTCGCATTTCTCTCTTTCACGCATATATCTCTCTCGTACCTACTACTTCTTTAAGCATTTACCTTCGCATTCCCTTCCTCCCTCTTCCTCCCTCCTCCGTTCCCTGCCTATCTCTCTCCCCATCCCATCCCTTCAAATTTCGATATCCTTCTTTCCTTCCCCCTTTTGCCCTGCCTCAGGCGCATCTCCCCACACAGAATAGGTCAGGTACCTCTCTCCTCTCTTTTCCGACTCCTTCACCTCGCACACACACTCTCCCTCTCCCTCTCCCTCTCCCTCTCCCTCTCCCTCTCCCTCTCCCTCTCCCTCTCCCTCTCCCTCTCCCTCTCCCTCTCCCTCTCTCTCTCCTATCGTTTCTCGTTCTCACCCGGGGTTTTGTTTCTCTTTTCGTTCTCAAGTTGTGCTTTTGCTTTTTGCTTTTCCTTCCTTCTTTTTCGTACCTAATGGAATACCCCCAAACCCAAGTTCACTCAAGCTAGTTCTGACCTGATCGCAGCGAGAGAGTGTGTGTGCTAGCGAATGAAGCTGCGATTTCAATAGCTTTCGGAACCGAGGAAACTGAGTGTCTGTCCGAGAGAAGACTTAATGAGTCTGGTGAGGCAACTCTCGCGTGATCTAGTGACGCCGTGAGAGCGACAAACCAAAGAGGAGGAAAACATAGAAAGACGTATTTGTTTACAAGGGCTTCGAATAGGAAAAAAAGGAAAGGAGAAATGTTTACTGAAAGAAAGTAGAAAGGGGAAACGGATCGAGCTAGAATAGGAGTGAGTAGACTGGAAGGGAAAGGGAGGAAGGGGGGTCGAGTGAAGAGTGGGCGAGTTGAGGGAAAGATTTTACGAGATCTTTGTGGTGTAGCTTGGTGCACGAGGCTCGAACGACCGGAATAGGAAGAAAGGGTTGGGAGGTGTAGTCGAGATCGAATGAAGGGAGGAGGAGGGAGGTAGGTATTGAACGTCAATCGAAGTGAAATCGGAAAGAAAGAGACGAAAATGAGAAAGATGGAGTCGAGTGAGGAAAAGGAGAGAGTCGAAGGAAAGGGAGTTTTCCGGAAAAAGTTTAAGCGGAAGTTGAAGAAGGGGGAGAAATCGGTCCAATAGGTTGATTGTTGTTGTTGTCGTTCGAGTCGTGCGCTGATTCCTATTTCTTCACTACAATCGGAACTGTGTGCCCGAAAAACACCATGCTATCAGTCTCTGCTTGATGGGAGAGTGAAGTAGGGGCAGGGACGTACCGACGATAATGATAACGAGAATTGCGATACCTGCTGCAATTAACATTCTCATTTTCATGTCCTTCCTGTCAACGTCAAATCTTCGTCAGCTCAAGCACATGGTGACTCAGTCAGTCGAAGGGACTTATAGCGTACCACCACTGTGAGTGAGTTAGACGACAACATGTCAGTGAATTGAAACTGCATTTTGTGATCTCCGAATACTCACCATGCGTTTCCTGACCCTGTTAGCACCTTTCCTGAATCCCTGAGCACTTTGCGCGAGAGTGTCTATATCGTATTGATCGAAACATTTAGTACTCATTCTTCGCCAAGTCTCGCAATTGAGGGACTGTACTCACCAGTTTTATCTTGTAAAGCATCCAACCTCTCTCCTCTCTCTGCCACCTTGTTGATATTATCCCTCATAATTCCAACGGTATCATCAATCTGTGCTTGAATCGCTTGAGTTCTCGCATCTCCAGGTGCTTTAGCTCCAGTTCCTCCTCCTGAAGGACCTGGGCCACCTCCTGGTGCATTTGGGTTTGAGCCAGGGATATAAGGATCGTAGGGTTCAGACCTGGAGTGAGAAGGAGAAAGAGGGGGGATTAGTGGGTTCGGCTCTGTTGTGGAATAGGAGGGATTGCTTCGTCTGCACCTCAGAGACTGCTCAGAGGGTGATACCCAATCCCTACTAGTGCCCACTGATCCTACTATGCTGCTCCCTCATTCCTCAGATTGCGTGTTGTCCCATTCGATTTGATCAAGCCACCACGTTCCCCCTCCTCTTCTCTTGTCCCTCTCTACAGGAAGCAGTGACTGCGTGGACTTACATATCTTCGAATGCAGAAGTACTTGGGTGGTTATCAGAGTAAGGACGAGCCACGGTGGATGAGTCGAACGGAGAGGCGGTGAAAGGTAAGAAATTGGAATTTCGCAATTCGTATTCAAGGGATTAGGTCAATTTCGACATTACTGCGAAGCACAATCGTTCGTTTGCTAGACGATGGAGAACGACGAGTCGGATCACTCTCGGTTAGCACGGAGGGGAAGAAGATGGACTGTTCGCAACGAAGAACGAAATCTTTCATTCGTTTTGGTTCGCAGGCTCTCTTCGTCTCTCGAGAAGACCAAGGCGGGAGTAGCATGTCAATAACAGGATATATCTTCTCAAAGAGATAGATGAAATAAATGAAGGATTCAAGGAGTGCAAGAGTGAGCTCAAAAAGTTGCGAACCGATTTCCGTCGTTTTCGTTTGCAAAATCTTGATTGTAGATCTTTCGTTGACGGTGAGTGAGCGAGTGCTGCCACGGATGACTCTGTTTAGTCAACGATGAACGATTAGCTCTGTGACAGATCGGAATAGGGGAGAGTCTGTTACATTATGGTCAGGAGGAGAAAGACCAGGTTCGTTCGGAGCGAGAGAACGATGGTACCATTCGAGACCTCTCGATATCTACTCCAGCACTCGTCAGTGATCACACCGATGGATGTAATGACTAAGACGCACAGGAAAAGCGTTACGATTCGGATCGATTTGGGGTTCGAGGAAGGGCGGAGGAGGAGGAGGGTGGATGAGATCATCTATAGCGAGACCACGAACTGGTGATTGCGTTCTGTGTTCAAGAGGAGAGCTATGAGGAGGAGAAGGCGGCGGCGGGGACCAGAGCTTTGGGATCAATGGATCCTGCGAGGAAGAAGAGTTTCAGATGTCTCGACTTCGCACGATAAATCGGCAGAGCACTCACCCCAATCCTCCAAGGTTGACAAAGACCGTCACTCTGCTTGACGATACGGAAGACGACGAGCACTGACTTGATCAACTTTCTGTCTTCCCATATCTGGAGTCGCAAGATCGAAATGTGAGGAGTCGATGGTGAACCTTTGTGCCTCTCCTCCTCGATGTTCGGCATTCCGGGAAGCTGCAACCATGTTTCGGTGGGATGTAGAGCTACAATACGTCAAGTTAGCGTTGAGGGAATATATCGAACGGAGGAAAACATGAAATCTCACCGGAGTTATCGGAGTAGGGGTTGTACGGCTCGTCGAAAGCTCTCAACCAGCGCACCATTTCCTTTCGTGCGTGACTGGATGTGAGATAGTTCGGCTGCGCGGTTGCACAACGAGGAAAGCAGAATTCTCGCGCGAGGTTTCGTTCCTGATTGTCGACAGGATTTTTCCAGACGACCGACGTGTTCCATTTCACCCCAACGTTCCAATCTTTGTCGACAAGTTGTTGCTTGTCTTTGTTTCGTGGTACGATCGGGTTCGAACGGACAAAGGCGTCTGGCATTTTCGGGGAGTCGATCACAACGCTGACTGGACCCTTCGGCGCAGTTCCATTGACACGGTAAAAAGCATGCTCAGCGAAGCCGCTAACGTTGAATATCTCCTCGACTTTATAGTCTGTTGACAAAACGGATCGAGGCTTAACCTCGGTAATAGAACGAAAGGGAAGTCAGGCTTACATTCACGCTCCTGCGGCATCAATTGCCCTAGCTGAATCTGGGGCGACATGGGCGAAGTGTGGTTGCCTGGCTTGTCGCCAATGCGTCTTCGCCAGAACTTCCAGAATTTCGCGATTCTTGCACAGATATCCGCCTCGGATCCTGGTCCCATCGCGTCTCGTGTCTTGTTAATCGGTTACTGTGAGACTGCGCGAATACGCGGCGCCAGAGGTAGGGAAAGGTACGAGAGTGAAGAGAGGGTTGCAAAGGGGATTCGAAGGAAAGTCGAAGATGCGGTAAAAGACGAGCACCGCGGATGGTCCGAAGCTATTCACTTTCATCCACGAGAGTGGTCAATGGAGCTCTCCCACGAGAGCAGAGACACCGAAACGGACGAGTCGAGAAAGAAGTTGTCGAGCTCGAGCTCGAGAGACTCATCAAATCCATCGAAAGGGTACAAGCAGCACATTGAGTCCAAGCAGCGAATAGATTGCCGTCATTGTCAACTCAAGTAACTCGTCAAGAGAGGCTGAAGTGGAACCCGAGACCAACATTTGAAAACGATAGTAAAATTCTCACAAAGATCCGCACTCGAGAATCACCTACTTCATTCCCTGATCTCCATCTGATGAAACATTCCGATTCCCACTCGTAAGCCAGAAGCAGCGATACCGTCGATTCGGAGATCTGCGAATCGATCTTCGAGAGCACTTCTTGCGAAATCTTGACCGTAGACCTTTCGCTGTCGGTGATTGAGCGAGTGCTGATGTCGGTGATCCTATTGACACATACTCTCTTGTCAGTCTTGATTGAAGGAGAGGTAGAAAGGGAAAAGAAAGGCTGACTATCGGGGGAAGATGCACAGGAGAAGAAGGACGAGACGAAAGAGGAGGAGGGGGAGGCGGAAACAGACGGGATCGATAGTCTGCTAGATTCTGTAGTGAGGCGACTTCAAATCAGTATCGAATAAGCCCGCTGTTGAAAGAGAGGGGAGGAGACACTCACGCAAGATCCTCGCGAGGTTTGTTGAGAAGACTGAAAGTGCGGTTCGCGAGGTTGAGGTGATAGCAACGAGTGTACATCAATCCGTCGATGCTGTAGGTATTGAGGCACCGGTAGATGAGGCACTGGGTCCAATGCGACGAGTGGACGAGGCGTAGGCTATCAGAGAATAAGTTTTAGTTTCGACCAAGTCGCGAAGAGTGCGAAAGGTGCTTTGCTCACCTGTCTACGCCACGGACGGGGGCCATTTACATCCTGTACAACTTTGAACGTGACACGTATCGACTTGATCGTTTGCAGCTCGAGTTGAGAATCGTCGATGATGGACAGTCGAAGTCGAGAAATCAGGGAAGTGCTTGGAGAACCTTTCGCTCTCTCTTCTGGTAGGTTTGGGTCACCTGGCAATTGTTCCCAGTAATCTTTCACTCCTCGGTCAGCTGGCAAAGAAAATGACAAATTCAGCACGACGAAACAGACTAAAAGAACGAGCTATCTCGAGATTCGAAACTTACGGAATGCAGAGTAAGGATGAAACGCCCTGTCAAAGTTACGTATCCAGCGATTCATAGATGGCTCGGGGTCTCCACTTGTGGCGCAGGAAGGCTGGAGAACCATACACCTCGGGAAACAGAACGACTTTGCGAGTGGTTCTGTCGATTTATCCGTTCTTCGCCAGATTGGATGCTTCTGTCGCACTCCTGCCTCCTCCCACTGCTCATCGCTCCTGCGCTGTGCTTCGACTTTGCGTCGGTGACGAGGGGCGGAACGAGCGAAAGCCAGAGGTATTTGAGCGCTGTCGATGATGAGTTGTCCTCCTTCCGGTGGCACATCAAGGTGCTGATAGAAACCCTCTACTACGAACCCTGACACAGTATATTCTTCTTCGCGATCGTGACCTGCAGAAACCAAGGTATCTGTCAGATTTTGGTTCGTGGAAGAAATGAGAGAGGCTCACTCTGAGGGGTATCAGCTGAAGGATGTTCGCGTTCTATGTCAATCTGGAACGGGGAGAGATCTGATTCGCTTGGTATGCAGCTAACTCGCTGGAGCCACCAAGTATAGAATCTGCGGATCCTCGATTCGACGTCCTTGGGCGATCCCACTCCAGCGAGTGGGAGACTCGGAGGGCGCCAATGAGAATGATATTCTGCTTGTTGTGTATGATAGAAAGGAAGCATATGTGTGGACAAGAGAGGAGAAAGTCAGAATTCGAATAGAGCAGATTCGGTAAGAGACGAAATGCCGCGGATTGTCTGAAGCTATTGATCCACGAGAGTAATCAGTGGGAGGAAAGTGGTCCACGAGAGTGGAGAAGGAGAAACTGAAACGAACCGAGTCGAGTGCGAGAATCTCAACAGCGACTGAACTCGATAAGCATCAAAACTGTCTTCCCTCGGTTTCCTCGAGCTACTTGGCGGAAACGATGAGTGCGAGAAGTAGGTTGAGAGAGTTGGAAGAAAGGACGTACGGAACGAAATGAGAATAGCCGAGTCGAAATGCAGACGAAACGCTGACCACCCGAAGCTCTCCCAATGCTTTGCCGAGAAACATCGACTCGCAGCATCATCTCACGTGCCTTCCATCCCTCCCATCTCCTTCGTCAAGAGAGAAGAGAAAGAGAAAGAAAAGGAAGACGAACAGTTTTGAAAGCCAATAGTAAAGAATTTTTTTCACACAAAAAAAGACTGAGAAACCCCCACTTCTACTCCCCTTCCCCGATTCAGTTCCTTAGACGATCAAACTCGCAATTTTCTTCTCGACTTCCTCGGCTGATGAGATTCCTTCTAATGAAACTTGTTTCTCTACTCCTCGTTCTGCAGCACTCATAAGAAACCAGTACGTTAGCGAAACATTCTCAGGAGAGGAAATCTGATCGATGCCTGAGAGATGGAGAGGAGGAAAGGGAGGGAGGTACGGCTCCTGGACGATCAGGTTATCGAATTCGACGCCTCTGCCCGCACTTCTTGCCTTCACTCCCTCCCTTTCTCCACAATTTAGCCCAACTGTACATCCTCAATTTGCTATCCCTCTATCTTCATTCTCCCTCCTCTTCATGCGCTCTCTCCCACGGGCCTCGCGTATCCTTTTCGACATTCTGCGAACTTCTTCCTCTCCCTTACATACCCCCTGCCCTCCCCTACCTTCCGCTATTCGCGCGAACCAACGGATTGTACGGTGCAGAATGAGAGTTGCTTACCGAACCTCGCGAAAGCTCTCGCTGGAGTCCCCTGTGCCTCTCTGATCAGAATTGGTAAATCCGGGTTCGCTTTCTTGACGTGAGGATAAGATGACTTGATGAATTGTCTATTATAGAGCTCTCAAACGTGTTCGGAGGGTTCGAGGGGAGGGGAGGGAGAGGAGAGAGAAGGGGATGAAATTCGAGAGGGAGGTTGTGAATCGGACAGGAAGGCAAGGGAGTTGTGAGGAATTTGTAGGTGGTAAGAAGGAGTTGGAGGTAGTTGTAGGAGGTATAGAGAAGGTAGTAGAGCGAGTTAGGGAGGTGGGCAGAGAGTCGAGTTGATGAGGAATTACAATGAGCACAGATTGGATCAAAAGAGCGAGTGGAAGGGCAGAGAGAGTAAGATAGAGCTATTAGTATACACTTCAAGCTACTCTAGAAGGAATAGGGAGGACTTACCGAACTCCTTCTGAACCTGAACCTTGTTGGCAACCAAACACTCGTAGTTCTCGTACTGATCCAGGGAGGGCTTTACGTAAGGCTGACATTTTTGTTTTGAGTGAAGTTTGAGTGGGAGAAAGAGCGGGTGATGAGAGAATGAGAAGGGAAAGTTTGCGGAAAATTGCAGGGGAGAGAGATTTCGCGAAGAGACTTCAGGATCTTGAGATTGCGCTACTTCGGCGATAGCGTAAGCAAAGTATGGCAAGATCACACCGGGGCGCATCTCATCGTCAAACCGACAGGCGAAAGAATGAGTTTCTCGCGAGAGAGGATATTCGCTTCATCAAACCGTCGAATGAAAGAGAGAGAGAAAGGGTATACAATTTTCAAGGTCTTTGACTCGTTTTATAGAGATGTTTACTACAAGCGGCTGACTGACTGACTTCCGCTTCCCGATCCACTCCAACACCTCGCACCAATTAATCCTTCTTCGCTTGAATCAAAGTAATGTTCTCCCCTTTCAGTAATAGTCGACCTGTGTGCCATTGTCGCTCACGATCAGTTCCGTTCGAGAGAGCGAGGGATAGTAGAGAGGCAAAGTGCGCACCTAAAGTATTTCTGTCTCCTGCTTTCTTAGTCTTGGTATCCTTGACCCAAATCTCCTCGACATCTTCCAAAACGACGTTCATGAACTCATCGAAACCCTGCGAGTAGAGGCATTGAAGAAGGTCAGCTCTAGAGAACGTAGAACAGGAATCGAAGCAAGTTTGTGGGGTTTTTTCGAATCATCCATTCCTTTTCCCCATTTCGCTCCCTGAGTCTGCTAACACCGTACTGTGACACCTTATATAACTCGCTCGGATCCAGCTCCATCCTAGATTGTGATTTCCCTCGCTGTAAACTTGACACTGCCATCTTTCTTCTTCCCTCCTCTTATCTCGACGCTGTATTCTCCTGCTCCTATCTCTCTCCTTCTGATGAATTTTCTCCCCTTCTTCCTTCCTTCCGTGTTGATTCACTTAGACAACGAAGGGAAAGGTTTAATGGCTGGAGGAGAAACTCACGAGGATTTTCCCTTCCAATCTTTGTTCGACATTATCAAACAACCACACTTGAACTTTTTGTCCACTTTGTAAATGTTTAAAGATGACATTCTGTTTTACACCTCTCTCAAAATGATCATCAGCTCACATTGCGAGACGGAGGAGGGGAGTTGGGAAGATGGGAGAGAGGGAGAGAGGGAGAGAGGGAGAGAAGGGAGACTGACGATAGGTTGTACCATTACTCGTTTCGAAGACATGTTGGGCTAATAGGAAGGAACGCTTCTGTGCGTTGGAGGCTCTGGGTAAAGGGAGGGATGGATGAAGGTGGAAAGGTGGAGTTGATGAGAAACTTGCTAAAGGAGAACTGTGAAGAAGACCAAGGCAGCGATTTAGCGAAGTTGTTACTAACGTAGATCCTGGCTGTACTCACGAGTGATTGAGTGATGTGTTTGGTTATGATGTTAGTGATCGACTTGGGGAGAGTGAAGGGAGGGAGAGTCTCGATTCATGCGACTCCCCCTAAGCTGACAGTCTAATTGCAAATTTAATCAGAGTGGATTTCGTTATTCGAATTGTGTCTTTATCCGCTCGCTTTCCTTGCGACTTCCTTTCCATCTGTCTCCCTCTCTCGCTATCAAGTAATATCAAGTGTTGTGTGAGATCATCTCCGATCCACACTTGTCCTCCTCTCCATAGTCTCCTCGAAACCCCGGTCTTCGTCTTTGACCGAGTTTGCGTTCACCGAATTCGACGCCGTGAACTATTTTTTTACCTCTCTCTCTTTCTCTCTCTTTCCCTGCACTCTCCACCCCCTACAATGTCCAAACGAATCCCACCCCGTCGACGAGAAACGATCTCATATCCCTCGTCAGCATCTTCAATCGATTCAGTTTCTTCTTGTTCTTCCTTCGACTCGATCGACTCAAGTTACTCTACTCCTTCGAGCCCGACTTATACCGACCAATTCTCGTTCGAACCACTCGAGACGGATGAATCGAAGGATGGGATCCCTAGGGGTGCAAAGGTGTTTAAACAGAATGTTTGGAAGGTACCGGAGAGGATGAAACGGAGAGAGAGATGGGAGTTGTCGTACTCTGCGAATCTTGGGACTAATCTATTGGAACCTGTAAGTCTTGACTGTCTAGTTTGACGTCGAGGGTGAGCAAACGCTGACAGTGAGAGCTGAAAATTAGTGGGAGAAAATTTTACTTCGTTCGTTTTTCCGTCTCTCGCTTTCCTCCCTCACTCTCTTCCTAGCGCTGACTAATCTAGCCATATTTGCACAGATCTCGTCTTCGCTACGATCCTCTACCTGTCCTACATCGCTCTCTCTCGCCTTGCCAACTCGTCAGCTCTCCTGCAACTCGGCTCAAGAATCAGTTTCTACGCTACGGGGACTACAACTCGATCGTTTGCCTAGTGTGTCACCCCGAGAGTATAATGGATTCAAGAGGAGGAGGATATGGGGTTCGGGGAGTGAAAGGAGTGGAGTCGGCTTCGCAGAAGCTCGATGCGCGGATGTAGACCTACAAGTCGACTTCACTCGGCACCTTGGTCCTCAATCGCTGCACTCGACGGTCTCGACGGACTACACCTTTCGAGGACGGCGACGATCCCTTGCGCTTGAAAACTTTTGTAGTTTGCCTTCCCAACTCCCTTCTCTCGCTCTCCTCCCTCCCTTCCATCTTCCCAAGTCCTCTCAATCCCTTGCTTTGACTTGTTCAATATCGCCTCTCCTCGCCTTACCCGCCCCAACATCGTACATATCCTCTGATCCTCTTCTCTTTCGATCAAATTTGTTGTTTGCTATCATCATCCTCTTCTTCGTACGCCCTCTCTGATATGCTTCCGTCTCCCTCTTGTCGTCTTTGTATCGATATTCGGCCGTCTCTCCTACCTGTAGCATCCTCTCGTCGTTCATATCGCTCGAATAGACTTGTTCCCAATCTTGGTTCGCATGATTTCGTTCGTTGCATCTGATTTTTACCTTCTTGCCTCGTCTTTCTTTCGTTCTCATCGCTCTCTACGACTTCACTCTCCGTTCGATACCCTTTTGAGACTCGCAACCGTATTTCCGCGAAACACAATCCGAAATAGATTTGATCAATTCCGCTTCTAACCAACCACTTTTTCGCCCTCAAATCTCAAAAGGGATGTGGTTAACAGATGCACAAAGTGAGTAGCTATCTATCTCTCCAGTTCTCCGTAGCGCTAACAGGGTTCGTTGCTGTAGAAATCGGAGTGAGTCTTCCTTTAGATCATGATCAACTTCTCGCTCTCGCCTACACTAGCTCTCGATACGCTCATGAGAGCTTTCCTGAGATCTCCCTCCAACCTGCCTCCAGGATCCACCAACCTCCCCATTCTCGACGAACTATAACTGACGTGTTTTCATGTTTTCCCCCTCCCATCTATCTCCCTCGACAATACCCGACGATCTCCTCGCTCTAGGTCGGATTAACAACGTTTGGAGCTTTGTTCATGCTCTTAGGAGTCATCATGTTTTTCGATGGACCCCTGATAGCATTAGGAAACGTTCGTTACTTCTCTTCTCTATCCTCTTCTCCTCTTCTCCTCTTCTCCTAGGAGCTGATTTGGTTTGTGGTTGATCGATGAGGGATGTATGTAGATATTGTTCGTTAGTGGATTACCATTGATTATTGGACCTAGGAAAACTTTTTATTTCTTCGCAAGACGGAATAAATTGAGAGGATGTACGTTCTACTTCCTTCCGTCTCTATCTTTGAAGAGCATGGCTGATGAGAGGGAGGATGTATGTGTGTGTGTGTTTGTAGCGGTGAGTTTCTTGGGTGGGATAG
>Ga0308169_10003572_pt1 | contig 15091 bp, 16 predicted proteins | sample PhyBR1_2_FD_202139 | JGI IMG/M metagenome (GOLD analysis project Ga0308169, IMG submission 202139) | Phyllosphere microbial communities from UC Gill Tract Community Farm, Albany, California, United States - DLSLSB.R1 | ecosystem: Host-associated > Plants > Phyllosphere > Unclassified | place... | reverse complement strand
ACGGCCATGCGAATCATTTAGACGTGTACTTTCATAATACTGAAAATAATTGAACATCATCGTTTCGCCGGGTGCAGGTAGCGCACCGTTCATTATCGTATTAACGCCACTAGGATAATGCGCCCCTCCTCCCTCAGAAGCATAAGCCCGCCCCAGAAACATCACAGTCGTCAAGCAAAAGAAAAGCATAAACTTACACAGTTGCCGACAACTACGATCGAGACCTCTTATCACATCTAGAGAGTTAAAATTTACTCTGAATGCACCCAAAGTCATTAGTTTATTCTCAGAGCCAATCAAGCTATGCATACTTCACCTTTGCGTCTTTGACGCATATATTGGAATGATTGTTATCTAGGCAGTATGTGGCGACTCAGCAAATCGCTTATTTTAGTACTTGTTAACTAGCGTTTCTTTTTCACGAGTAAAACATTCAGAAAGCGTCTTGGGCTTTCTACCCAAGAGGCGCTGCAAGTCTCCCGTCGGCTTGGCCTCTCGCCCGTCCTCAAGGCGCGAAAACATGTAAGACAACATAGATGCCATTTCCCGCCCTACCAGCCACGGGAGAATGAATTTAACAATCAACAGAGGTGGAGATTTGTGTTTAACAGAAACACCAACAGATGAAGAAAGTATTATCGCCGCCTCCTTGAAACTCACACTTTCATCACCAGTCAATACTCTAATACTATTCTTCAGCTCACTGGACAACGGATTGATTGCGCATTGTACAACCGCACTAGCAACGTCCTGCGCGTCGACAAACGCCACACTTCCACTCGGCACAGGAACCACCATGTTACCATTTTTAAAATTTGTAAAATTAGAACAACTCTGCATAAAAACACTGGGACGGAGAATGACGTACTCAAGTCCAGAGGCCCTAACCTCTCTCTCAATTCCTGCATGCCTTGCCGCAAAGCTTCGAGGGACGTTCTCACCCGCGAGCATTGCCGACACAAGCACAATGCGACTCACGCCTACCAGTTTCGCCGCGTTGATTGCCGAGGCACCCTGTACATACTGACGAATGTTATCCGAAGTGATGACAATGAGGCACTTCAGGCCCTTCATGGCGGAAACCAGTGTTTCTGGACGGTCTAGGTCACCAAATGCAATTGTATGAACGGAGTTCTGCAGCTTTCTGGGCTGCCGGACAATCAATCGCACAAAGCACCCTTGATCCGCCAGCTCTCGGGCGACGCGTCCTCCCAAATTACCGGTTGCGCCTATCAACCCTATCTCGTCGCCACAATAGCGTTGCGATAGTTCGCTTATGTCCTGGGACATTCCGACCCTCCTTTTTTGAGAGATTCTGTGCTCTCTTTATGAATAAAATTCCCGCTAACAGCTCACAATAGCGGCAACACCTTGTCACCCACCTTCAGGGTTCCCGGCGTAATAATCTCCGCATAAACCCCAAGGTCACCATGGCCGAACGTTTTCCGAAGAAACTGTGGCAACGCTAAATCACGTTCAGCCGTCTCAGGATTTACGTCTGTCGCAGGACATCTGCGCGTTTTAAAATTAACCTTCGCTCTGATGGAGCCAATTGCTATTTCCTTATCCATCCATTCGAACTCTTCCCAGGGTTGCTCACCTTGGAAATACACGTTCGCCCTAAACCGTCGCGGATCGAGTTTTTTACCGAGCGCCTTCTCAACCTCAAATAAAGAAGTGAGGTTGATAATCGAAATACTGTGCATCAACGTAGGAGACACTACAGAAACATCAGTAAACGGATGCGTTTCTCGATGCACTACCTTTGGACTGCCCGTAATGACCTGCTCACCCAAGAACTCACGAAAAAAAGCGGCTATATCTGCCTTACCTTCTTCGGTCATCAGCGACGACTCCAGCAACACGTTCTGTCCGCCGTGCTCACGAACTTCTAACACTTTGCGCTGAGCGTCATATCTCGTATCTAAACGTGCTAATTCAGCGTATTTCATCAAGACTAAAAAACTAGTTTTGGGCTCAGGCTTTAAACTATCAACATCGAAAGTAGCACTCCCATTTGTTATGGCGAATACTCGATCACCGGGGAAGCCTCTACCTTGTTCAAGTTCCACAGATGATAATTTTTCACCGCTCAGGCCCTTCACTGGGTAACGGTACAAATGTTTTATGGTTCGCATCTTCAACACTCAACTTTTTTTTGAAAAAGGTCAGGCGCTACGCACGCACCACATACAGAGTGAACACGCAGCGCTATGCTGAGGAGCTTCCTGTCATCCAGGCTGGGCGCCTCCAACATGAGCCCAAAAGGCATACCATTATCCAAATATCCTGCTGGCACACTGATGGACGGCACTCCAGCCAGCGAGGCTGGACTCGTCTGACGCACGAATGTTGAAAACGTCGTCCTGCTTTCACCATTTAGCTCACACAGCTCCCGCTCATGCACATACATTGCGTCGCGCACCGTCGTGGGCATCAGTAATGCGTCTACTCCACAGGCAAAAGCACCTGCATACGCTTCTTTAATCTTAGCCAGCCCCTCCAGTGCCTTGAGATAGTCCGACTCAGACGGCATCTCCGGCCCTGTCATGAACTCAAACAACTCACGGACATCTTTACTCGCAATCGTTTTTAAAAAATCCACCAAAGACAATCCATGGACGCGCTCTAAATAGTCATTCCATGTTTTAGATGTTTCCCAGAAAGCTATCGGAAAACTTATCTCGGCGTCGATGCGACCAATTTCACTTGCATCAATATCAACCAGCTCGATTCCTGCATTCGCGAGCTTGTGCAAAGCCGACTCGCACGCCTCAGCCATCGGCTCAGAAAGCCCCTCCCAGAAATACTGGCGCACGACACCCAATTTCAATTTTCTTGGCGGGCTCAACGGTTCTGACGGGACGCCCGCCAACACGGCATCCAATACTGCAATCTGATGAACATCAGCACCAATCAAACCCAGCGTGTCCCTGGTTGGACTCAGGGTCATAAGACCATCATTAGGATAACGTCCTGTTGTCGGACGCCAACCAAATACACCGCACAGTGCAGCCGGAATTCGGGCCGAGCCACCCGTGTCGGTCGCTAAAGATACTTGAGCCATTCCCGTTGCCACAGCGACAGCAGATCCTCCAGACGACCCCCCCGCTAGTCGCTTAGGGTCAAATGGATTACGAACGAATCCAGTATGTTCGTTCGCGCTAGTCACACCAAAAGCGACTTCATGCAAGTTGGCTTTTCCAACCACAACAACGCCAGCGTCCCTCAACAAAGTTACTGCGGAGCTCTCTTTATCAGGATAATAATTAGAGAAAACCGGCGATCCTCCAGTAAACGCGAAACCATTGGTCGCGATGTTGTCCTTTATAAGTGCAGTCACGCCATGAGCAGGCTTTTGCTTGTGCTCTTCCTCAGCGTCCGCCGTACGGGCTTGGCCTAATGCAGAGACCGCGTCATAAGAAATTACCGCATTTAATTCAATGTACTGTTCAATGGCTTTGAGTGCCTGCTCTACTGCGGTTACAACATTACTCATTTGGTCACCCCCGACAGCTCGAAACCATTCAAAACCGTCAATGCCTCAGCCACTAACCGATGCGTAATTTCAGCGGCAGTTGGAATATCTCTTATCATCTCGACCCCCTCACCACTGAGAAGTGGGAACTCATCCAAGTCACCTTCGGCACTCAGCATGGGGGCCATATTCTGAAAACGTTGTAAAGGGACAACTTGTCCGAAGAGCTCCATCGATCCGATAATTCCTGGACTTCCCTGATCATCCAATGGCGCCTCATCAACACGATCATTCCACTCTTCAACCACTTTGTTGCGAAGCACACGAATGGGATTAAATAGAGGATCTTGACGTCCAAATATATGCGTACAGCATGTATCTACCGCACGAGCGCTAAGAAGTCGACGCTTCCACTCTGGATGCGCCTCAGACTCCACAGATGCCAAATAACGAGTTCCTACCCAGACACCGTCCGCCCCCAACATCAAGGCCGCAGCCAATGATCTTCCATCAACAATTCCGCCAGCAGCAAGCAGCATCGGCTCTGGACCTACGGCGTCGCGAACAGCAGGCAACAGTGTTAACAATGAGGACTCGCCATAGTTGTGTCCACCCGCTTCACTACCTTGCACGATGACAACATCAATGCCGTCCTCAACAGCACGTAACGCCTCCGCTACCGAGCCAACTTGCTCCCAAACTTCAACGCCTGCACCTTTAAGTAATTTGACCCACTCTGGATTCGGACGCCCCCAATGGAAAGAGACCGAGAGCGGACGCAAGCGGACGATAGTGTCAATTATCGACGGATTAACATAGTAGGTGATGAGATTAATAGACAATGGGCGAGAAGTGAGTCGACGTGCCGCCTGCCAGACATGTTCAAGTATTTCTGGAGGTAAAGAACCCACGTTAGCGATTGTTCCGATCCCCCCGGCTTCACTCACAGCCACCGGAAGCACCTCGGTCATACTCGCGAATGCCATGCCAGCTTGAACAACCGGATACGGAATTTCATAGCGGCTGGAAAATCGGGTCTTCAGGGTAGCGACGGTCATGGAATGTTCCTTGCCTGTTTTAGTCTTGTTCGGAACACTCTACCCCTGAGCAAAAGGAGCGGTTAGTCACTGCGCGCCCTGAAAACGTTCGCAGAGTGCACAGAAGCAATCTCAGAATCCAATGCTCGGTTTCAGCAGGGAGGGGTGCTTTATCAACCTTTTGTGGAAACGAAAATATGTCCCATACATTCCAGCAATCGCCCACCTCAAACAGAGAGTGTTTGACTGTATGGCGTGAGGAAATTTTTCATAAATTTGAACAACTTGAGATCGTTGACATTCAGCAAGACCAACCTTTTCATGCCGAGCTGACACTGCAGGGGTCAGGTCCGGCGCGCACTGCTCGGTTGTCCTCTGGCTCGCAGACAGTTCAACGAGATTCGGTTACCTGTAACGCTGCCAACGACGTGTGCCTGTTACTTATAGAATCAGGCAACACCGTGCTGACACAGGATGGCGGCCAATTGCTTCTTTCGAGCGGAGACCTGATAATTTTCGAAAACACTCGCCCCTATACGTTGGAAATGCTTGAGCGTTTTGAGCACTCAATGCTTCTATGCCATAAGAGGAACTATGCCGTTGAACTGGGATTCATCGAAAGCCACGGTCCAGTCAAGATGAAAGATGGGCCAACTACAGCACTATTACGACAGTTAGTGCACGGCACCGTGAACACGTCATCCCAAATGAACGACAGTCAAATAGGACACGCCACCTTCGCGGCACTCCATCTGTGCGCTGCGGTCATGGGCCCCAGCACTGAAAACGTAGTCACGCGAGACCGGGTTAGTCAGGCGTTGTTTACACGGATATGCGCCGGTATTCGTGCGTCGCTCAGGGACCCTACATTGAGCCCAACCACAATAGCCCAGACCCATCAAATATCCCTACGCTACCTTCATAAGCTGTTCGCTCAACATGGCATGCAGGTCATGAAATTCGTTCGGGATGAACGGCTAGCTGGTTGTTCTCGAGAACTTCAGGCAGCGGTAACACGGCCACATCTCGCAGCCTTGGCATCTAAGTGGGGATTTGAAGATGACAGTAACTTTCGACGGGCCTTCCGAAAAGCGTACGGCTACGCTCCAGGCCAAAGATTTAAGACGTAAAAAGATAAGCTCTTGTTTGCGTGTTACTTATTGGTTGATCCAATGCCGGATCGGTCTAGTCGCGACATTCTGCCGACAGGGACTGATTGCGACCTTATCGCTCATTCTGCTTTTCGCCCGCACCAGCGTTCAGCAGGAAGCAAGCGCACTGTTGCTCGAAGTCAGAGCGTGACTACGTAATCGTGCAGCGCCGTCACGCTCCCTACAAAGGCGCCTTATTCAGCGAAGCAATATAGCCCAACCTACACCTATCGATTTGCACGATTAGGCTCTGTACGAAATCAGATGAAACCCATTTGAACCCAGCAATTGTCGGGACTCAAGTCCGCGTTCATCATAGGCAGGAGCCCACGACAGCCAAGCGGTACGAACTTCCCGACTTAGCCCGGGATTTGGTTGCGGACATTTTCAGTGAACCCCGCCGGAACGGACGCCCACGGATAGATGATCGGCTGATACCCAACGGCGTGCTTTGGGTGCTCTGTCCGGGCGCTGCCTGGCGCGACATGGCCGAGCGCTTCTTCCACGAGCATTCCGGTGCCCTGCTCAAGCAACTGGGCAAGGTCTGCGACAGTACTCGACGCATTGGCGCATAGCTTTCTCCCCGTCCACACTCTACGGCGTGCTACCGAAGCTGAACCGGCGCCTGCGCAGCGACGCCGGCTCGGGTTACCATCGTCCTAATCAGCGCGGGCATCGGCATCACCCTGGTGCCGACCACGGTGCAGGTGATGCACTGCGTCGACGTCAACTACGCGCCGCGGCAGGGAACGCAAGCCAACTTGCCAATCATCAGCCAGCGTATCGGCGACGCCTCGTCGGCGCTCGATCACTGCCTGGCGCTGGTCGAGCTGTTGCGTGCTCGCCAGCGCTGAGCGCAGAGGAGAAAGTAGCCCGCAATGAAGGGGACGAGCATGAAACAGTTCACCTGCTACTGCAACGGCGAGAACGCCGCCGGCAGGTAGAGGGTCGAATGCATCTCGCGCAGTTGCGGACCGGAGTTCTCCGGCGGCCAGACGCCATCCGCCACGGCACGGGTGCGCACGTCCAGGCGGTGTTCCTGGCTGGCGTAGGGCCAGATGTGCAGGTAGCGCGGGGTACGCCCATCGGTGGCGAAGAAAGCAGCGTAGACAGCCGAATAGTTCTTCCCGGTGCGCGGGCCGACGGCCTTTTCCCAGCCTGCCATCGTCGGCGCCAAGCCGGAGGCAATCAGGTTGTATTCGCGCAATTCGTAGAACGGCCCGTGTTTGCCGGGCACCAGGGGTTCGAGAAAAGGGAAGAGCGTGTAGTTTTCCACCTTCATATCGAGCATGAAGGCTTCGATGCCAAAGGGATCCGGGGCCTGGAGGAAGCGCTCGCGCTCAGCCTGCCGCGCCGTTTCGTCACGAAAGCCACGCAGCACTGCAACCTGATTCAGTGGGCCGATTTCCGACACCCAACAGCCCATCAGCACGCAGCCGTCACGCGCTTCGGCGAGGGTTTGGCGCAGGCATTTCAGCGCTTCGGCCGGTGTGCGTACGCGTAAGGTGAAGGTGATCATTTCGTAGAGTCGCATCGTCTTCTCGTAGCTGTGAATGCAGGCGGAGCCGGATCCGCACCCGGACCCGCCGCCGGTCATAACCTGAAGGTTTAAGAGGTGATCAAGCGTTTTTCGTTGTAATCGGCGCCCGACGCCACGCCATTGTCGTAACGGGTCTTCATGTCGACGTTACGCCTTCCCATGGCACCCTCTGATTCATCGCGATCAGGAACAGTCTCTTGCGAGTCTGCTTGGGTTTGCAGGCGTAATCGGCGTCGGCGAAGGTCATCTGTTTCATCGGGAACTCAGGCAACGGGATCGATGTATCTCACCAGACTCGGGAAGTTAAATTCCATTGAGGGTTACTACATCCTGCATGATGAATTCATCATTCATCCTGCAATCCAATTGAATTAAGAGTTCCTTGGCTGAATGGGCGCGCGGCCCACCTACGGTATCTCAGCAGGCCGATCGCGACTGCTCGCCCAAGCGGTGATAGGCACGGTTGAAATACACCAGGCCCTCCTGGCTATTTCCGTGGCGAATGCCCAGCACTTCGCAGTAGAAGATGGTGTGCGAGCCCACCTCATGGGCCTGGACGATACGGCAATCGAAATTGACCAGGGCGTCTTCCAGCAGCGGTGCGCCGCTTTCCAGGATGCTCCAGCTGGCCTGGGCGAATCGTTGGTCGGAGTCCAGATCTCGGTTGGCGAACACGCCGGAAATATCCTTTAGCTCGGCACTCAACACATTCACGCTGAGCACACCGTTCTGCTTGAAGTGGCCATTGGAGAAAGACGCGCGGTTCATGCACACCAACAGCGTCGGCGGCTGGTCGGTGACGCTGCACACGGCCGAGGCGGTGAAGCCCCAGCGCCCGGCTGCACCGTCGGTAGTGATTACTGAAACGGCGCCGCCCAGCAGCGCCATGGCATTACGAAAACCTGTGGTATCAACCATGATGTTGCCCTCGCTTCTCAGATATCCAGCACCAGTTTTTTCGACTTGGCACGCGAACAGCAGACCAGAATCTGGTCATTGGCGGCCTTCTCGTCATCGCTCAGATAGAAGTCGCGGTGATCCGGTTCACCCTCCAGCACATCGCACAAGCAAGTACCGCAGACGCCCTGCTCGCAGGATATGTCTACCTGGATGCCTACACTTGCGAGGGCATTGACGATGCTCTGGCCTTCGGCTACTTGAACACTCTTGCCGCTACGCTGAGCCACCACCTCGAAGCTATCGCCACTGACATCGACCTCCACCTGGAAGTACTCGCGGTGGATGTGATCCTCGGTGTAGCCGGCCTGGCGCGCCCCTCCGATGACCCAATCCATGAAACCGCTCGGGCCGCACACGTAGACGTGCACGCCAGCGCCTGGCTGGCCGAGTACGGCCGGCAGGTCGAGCTTCTGTGCATCGCCTTCGTCATCGAAGTGGGTGCGCACGCAGGCGGCGAAGTCAGCGCCTGCCAGTTCGTCCAGGAACGCCGAGCGCTGACGCGAACGTCCGCAGTAGTGCAGCTCGAACGGGCTGTCCTGTGCGGTCAGTTGATGCGCCATGGCGATCATCGGGGTGATGCCGATACCACCGCCGATGAGGATCGAGCGGCTGGCGTCAGCGGCCAGGGGAAACAAGTTGCGCGGCATGCCGATACTGATATGGGCGCCTTCGCTGAGCTGCTCGTGGACGGCCACCGAGCCGCCGCGCGAGGCCGGATCACGCAGCACGCCGAGGCGGTAGACGGCGGCATTGGCCGGATCACCGCATAGAGAATACTGGCGCACCAGGCCGGGCTTGAGGTGGACATCGACATGGGCACCGGCCTCGAAGGCCGGCAGATTGCTGCCCGTCGGATCGGCGAGGTCGAGGATTACCACGCCCTCGCCTTGTTCCTGCCGCTTGCGCACCACCAGGTTCAACACTTGCTCAGTCATACTAACCTTCCCGCACCCTTAGAGGTGCTGATTGTTCTCGTTCATTACAGTCCGCAGCTCGCACGCGCGGCATTCTTTCGTCTGCCCGGCACGGCCGAAGGCCAAGTCGGGCGGGGTTCAACGCATGAACAGGCCACCGTTCACATCCCAAGTGGCCCCAGTAGTGAAGTAGGCTTCCGGGCGCGCCAGCTGAACAACCAGGTCACCGAGGAAATCGGCATCGCCCAGGCGCTTCACCGGGATATTGGCTAGCAGCCCGGCCATGCGCTCCGGCGGCAGCGCAGCATGCACGACGGGCGACTCGATGGGGCCGGGGGCGATGGCGTTGACCGTCACCCCGGCTCCTGCCAGCTCCTTGGCGAATATTTTGGTCAGGGTGACGATGGCACCCTTAGAGGCGGCGTAATGCGCCCCCGTAACGGTGCCGCCGTTCTGCCCGGCCAGCGAGGCCATGTTGATAATCCGCCCGTAGCCAGCCGCAGCCATGTAACCGCCAAGCACCTGGCAGCCGAGAAAGATGCTGCGGGTGTTGAGGCTCATGACCTGGTCGAACTCTTCGGGGCTGATTTGCATGACCGGCGTGGTGCGGGTCATCGCAGCGCTATTGACCGCCACATGCAGCGCGCCCCAGCGCGCCCGCACGGCAGTCAGTGCCGCCTCGAAGTCGGCCTTGCTGGCGACGTCGAGCTGTAGTGCCAGGCTACGCTGGCCGCTCGGATCGAGGCGGTCTGCGGCGGCCTGAGCACGCTCCAGCGACAGGTCAGTGATCACTAGCGCATAACCGGCCGCGAACAGACGGCTGGCGATAGACAGACCGAGGCCCTGGGCAGCGCCGGTGACTAATGCTACTTGGCTCATGGTGGGCCTCTTAGAGGATGTAGCCGATACCGGCGAGGGTATCGGTGGAGTTGATCAGCTGGATCAGCTTGCGCTGAATCTTGAAGCTGTCGCCGTCGCGCTTGAGCTCGAAGGTGACGTCAGCGGTGTAGTGCTTGAGCACATCCTTGCGAAACTCGTGCAGGTTCTGTGCGCAGCGCACGGTGACCACACCGCCGTCCTCGCCGAGCACGCGAAAGCGCGATAGGCCGCGCACGGTGCGTGCACGCGGACTGGTGGAGATGGACTCGCCGCCGATCAGGCGCTGCACGCGCAACTGGCGCATGTGATGGTCGTCGTAGGCGTAGTTGAGGGTGTTCTCGAAATCGGTCTCGTTGGGATCGATAGGGATGACGTAAGTCCCCTTGTCGGCCCACAGGTTCAGCCAGGCGTCGAAATCGCCGTGGTCGAGCATGTCCGCTTCCTGCCAGATGAAGGCGCTGACGTGGTTGAGCAGTTCAAGATTCATATTGATTCTCTTCAAATAGGTGCGTGACGGGCCCCTCTCACCCTTACGGGCAGAGGGGCGCGATGGCTCAGGCCGACATCATCTTTTTCCACTGCTGGTAGGCCGCGCGCATGCCGGTCTCTGCACTCACGTCACTGACCAGCCCGTCTTCGCTCGGCCTCTCGCCGGTCAGGCCGCGATTGAGCATGATCCACAGGTCCCTGCCGGCCTGGGCGCCCTTCTGCACGCGCTCCCAGGCCTCGGAATCGTCCGGGGTGCCGAAGCCCATCGGGCCTTGGAAGTGCTCGTGCAGGCGCAGGCGGTAGCGGTTGGCCGAGGACGGACCGCCGTCCATGGTGATCACCGCGTGGTGGATCTCGGTCTCGTTCACCGAGACCGGCTGCAGCACGCGGAAGAAGGCCATGGAGCAGGCGACGTTGGGGAACAGGTTGAGGTTGAAGCCCGAGCCGCCGACGGCACGGACGATTCGACGCACTTGTTGTTCCTCGATGCCTTCGTCACGCAGCTCCTGCGCCAGCGCCTCGAAGCGCTCGGGGATCGCCTTATCCAGATCGGCTTCCAGGTCCACTAGGTCGGGGATCATCACTATCACGCTGTGACCATTGCCAAGATCCTCGACGTAGCCGGGGCCTTCGACGAAATCGAACAGCTTCAGGGTCTGCTCGTCCACTGAGGACAGGAAAGACTTGTGCACCAGCGGGAAGTGGTAGGCGTCGGTGGTGTTCTCCAACTGGATCTTCCAGTTGCCGGGGAAGCGAAAACGATGCTCGCCGGATACCTTCACGCCATAGCCGGCGCCCTGCTTCATGAACAGATCGATCCACTTGCGCGCCGCGCCGAGGAAGTCTTCCAGCGGCTCGATGTCATTCTTGAAGGTGGCGAAGATCATGCCGTTGTATTGCTCGACGCGCAGGCTGACCAGCGGCAACTCGCCCTTGTCCAGGCAGTCGGCGTAGCTCTCCGGGTGCGGCACGCCGCGCAGGCTGCCATCGAGGGCGTAGCTCCAACCGTGGTAGGGGCAGACGAAGCTGTTGGCCTTGCCCTTCTTGTGCTCGCAGACGGTGGCGCCACGGTGACGGCAGCGATTGAGCAGCACGTGTACGTCCTTCTTGCGGTCACGTACGACGATGACCGGTTGCTTGCCGATGAAGGTGCTCTTGTAGCTGCCGTTGTCGGGAATCTCACTCGCGTGCGCCACCCACACCCAGGTGCTGTAGAACACCTTCTCCAGCTCTTCATCGAAGAGGCGTGCGTCGGTATACAGGGAGGTGTGCACGCGGTCATGCAGCACCAGGTCGGCCGGCGAGCTGGCCAGGTTCACGGTTTCGATCAGGTTGGTCACGGTCACTCCTCGTCGGCGCAGGTCACCGACTCATAAAAGTCATTCTTCGGTCTGCCCCGGCACGGGCAGGTGGGCATCGCTGTTCCATGCATCGACCGGGCGGCCGAACAAGTTCTCGGTCTGGAAATGAGCCATGCGCCAAACGCCTTCCTCTTCGCGAAAACGCACCGTCAGTTGCGCCGCGTTCAGATGTGATGCGCCAGTGGCGAAGGTAGAAGTCTGCAACAACATCCAACTTCCGCAGGCCTCGTCCCCCTCCACACGGATCAGCTCCGAACAGAGGAAATGCACGTTGAGGGCGAAGTGCGCCGGCTCGGTCATGTAGCCGGCGAACATCGCGCGGATTGCCTCTCGCCCCCGATAGCTGCCAAAGCTCTTTGCATACTTGGCGCCCTTGCCCTCCCAGATGGCGTCGGCGGTGAACAACCCTGCCAGTTCGTCTAACGGGGTGCGCGCGTCGATCGCATCGCACAGCACCATGTAGCGGTTCATGCAGGCACGCACGGCGCTCTCGCTTTCCAGCTGGCGCAGGCGGGCTTCGAGGGATCGGCTCATGGGTCAGGTCCTCTGGATAATCAGTTCGCGACCGGTACGCGCTTCCACCTTGCAGTAGCGCCACAGTTTGTAAGGGCCGGTGCCCACCGCGGTGGTACGGAACAGGTTGCAGGCGGCGTGTACCGTCTCGATGTCCGGTACGTCGGCCAGCAGATAGGTGGTCCAGGGGTAGCCGGTGGATGGGCCGACCATGCTTTGATCGTCGTCCATGTTGCCGAGCACCTTCACTCCGGGCAGATCGTGGATGCCGTTCCACATGGCGCTGACCGCCGCCCAGACTTCCAGTTGCTCTTCACGTGGGGCATCGAAGAAGTTCTGGTTGACGCCTATGCAGAACAGGACACGCAGAGTTTTTTTCTCAGTCATCGCAATCACCAATTGTTAGTTTTCGATTACAGGTAGCCAGGCATCGGCTTGCCGCCGAAGAAAATCGCGCCGGCGCTCTGGTAGGTCACGTCGCCCATGAAGGCGTGTTGGGTAACCACCTGGGCGTCGTTGACGAAGCGCGCCAGAGGACTGTGGCGGTAGACACCGGTCATGCCCGAGAGCATCTGCGCAGTGCGCGCCACCTCGGCCGACACACGGGTAGCATGGGTGGAGGACAGTCGCAGCAGGTTGGTCTGCTCGACACTCACCGTATCGCCGGCCAGCACGCTGGCCCAGACGTTCTCCATGGCTTCGTAGAACCAGGCACGGGCAGCGCGCAGCTCGGCTTCGGCCTTGGCAACCTGCATTTGCGCAAGCGGGCGATCTGCCAGGACCGGCGCGCCGGTAACGGAGAAGCGGCCGCTGGCCATGTCGGCCAAGTAGTCCAGCGCGGCGCGCGCAACACCGAGGCCGACCACGGACAGCACCTGAGCGGCAAAGGACAATGAGGGATAGCGGAACAGTGGTTCGTCGAGGTTGGCCGGACCGCCACGGACAAAGGTCCAGTCCTCGGGCACCACTACGCCGTCGATCACCAGGTCATGGCTGCCGGTACCGATCAGGCCGACCACATCCCAAGTCTCATCGATCCGCACCTTTTCACGCGGCATCACCGCCAGACGCGGCAAGCCTACTGTGTCGCCGTTCTTCGGGCTGATGCCGACGCCGATCAGGCTGGCCCCCACGCAGCCGCTGGAGAATTTCCAACGTCCGCTGACCTTGAGGCCGCCGTCGACGAACTCCGCCGGTTGCGGCGGGAAGATGCCGCCCGCGAAGACCACGTCGGGGCCGTCGGCATAGATTTTTTTCAGAGTCTCTAAGGGCAGAGCCGCCAGGTACACCGGGTTCATGCCGAAGCTGGCGACCCAGCCGGCGGAACCGTCGGCGGCAGAGACATCTTCCACCATCTCGCAGAACTCCATGGGGCTGCGCTGCTCGCCGCCGAAGCGCGTGGGTACCAGGGCGCGGTAGACGCCAAGCTCCTTGAAACGCGCGATGACGTCATGGGAGATATAGCGCTGCTGATCGAACTCCTCGCGCCGAGCGCGCTCACGAATATCGGTCAGCAGGGCCCGAAAAGCTTCATTCGCAGTAATCGGGGCAAGGCGCTGGTGATCCAGCTGGCTTAGGGAAGACATGGGCTTCTCCAGGATGGGCACGGTTATTGTTCGAGGCGCCGCAGCAGCTCGCGGGCGACTGCCAGAAGCAGTTCGTCCGCGCCCTTGGCGGCGATCAGTTGTAGGCCTACCGGCAGCTTCGAGGCCCCCTCGAAAGGGATACTCAATGCCGGGTGGCCAGTCAGGTTGAAGGGGCGTACGAAAGCGGTCATGCCGATGGCCGCGCGGGTATCGGCAGCGTCTGCGACGCGCGCCGGGTAATCCGGCATGGTCGGCAAGGCAAGAATCGGACACTGCGCCAGGGCGGCGTCCACCTCGGCAGTGAAGGCGGTGCGGCAGCGTTCGGCGTCAGCCAGAGCGTCGTCACGGGTTTCGCGTGCGGCCAGCAGCCGACCAGCGACATCGGCGCCCACCAAGCCGGTTTCCACCAAGTGCCCGCAGGCATTCCAGGTTTCCCGGTTGATCACTGCCAGACCCGCATCGTAGGCCGATTGCATACCGGGCAGCGGCATCTCGCACTGTTCGAAATTCGCCGCCTCGAGCACAGTATTCAGCGTTGCCTGCACCTCGGGATGGGCCTGCACTGGTACCACGCCGATGCGGACGCCGGCTACGTCCGGCAGTGCCTTGAAGGACGGGTCGATGGCCTTCATCGCGTTGATCAGCATCTCGATATTGGCAGCGAAGGGGCCGACGCAATCGAGCGATGTCTGCTTCGGCATCACCCCGGCACGGCTGATGCGGCCGAAAGTGGGTTTGAGACCGAACACACCGCAGCACGCGGCGGGAATACGCACCGAACCACCCGTGTCGGTGCCCAGGGAGAAGTCGCACAGACCGGCAGCCACGGCAGCGGCCGAGCCACTGGAGGACCCCCCGGGAATGCGTCCGGGGTAGCGCGGGTTCTCCGCCGTACCCGTCCAAGCATTGAGCCCGGTGGTGCCAAAGGCCAACTCATGCAAGCTGGTCTTGCCAATCAGCTGGCAGCCCGCAGCCAGGAGAGCCTGAACTACCTCAGCATGACACTCGGCATCCGGCGCATGTTCAAGGGCGCGACTGGAAGCACGAGTGGGATGACCGACCACATCGATGGTGTCTTTCACCATCACACGGAGCCCTTGCTCACCGAGCTTCAGCTTCTCGACCACTATCGCCATCTGCATCACCCATTGCTGTTCCGGTTGATCAACAGAACCGCAGGACG